>Ga0206863_1163_pt1 | contig 22378 bp, 17 predicted proteins | sample Alteio_BWOrgCont_41_FD_152634 | JGI IMG/M metagenome (GOLD analysis project Ga0206863, IMG submission 152634) | Enriched cells from forest soil in Barre Woods Harvard Forest LTER site, Petersham, Massachusetts, United States -... | ecosystem: Environmental > Terrestrial > Soil > Temperate forest >...
AAGGCGTGGACCGACCCGAAATACGTGATGCAGTGGTGGGGGCCGAAAGGCTTTAGCTGCCCCGCTTGCGAGATTGATTTTCGCGTGGGAGGAAAATTTCGCTACTGCATGAGAATGCCGGATGGCCAGGAGGGCTGGAACGGCGGGGAATACCACGAGATTGTTCTGCACGAGAAGATTGTTTACTCCATGTACTTCTCCGACCCGCAGGGAAACAAGATTGAGCTTGAGGAGTTAGGAATCGAACCTGAGTCCATCGACGGCACGTACGACATGGTCATCTTTGAGGATCTCGGGAACGGCCAGACGAAGCTCACCTTGATTGGAAATGAACCCATGGAGAGCGCAAAAGAGAGCGGTCAATTCGAGGGCTGGGTTGAGACACTCGATAAAATTGCGGCCGTTGTTGCAGAGCTGGCGCAGGCGAAATAAGAGGTTGAAGTTTTGACGATCCTCATGCGCGAGGTACAGCTGAGGCTGGCGGCGAAGGCCTGGTTAGAACAGGCTTCTCGCCGCTTGGCCAATAGTCGCCTTTCCGGATAAGTGACCCTTGGCTCAACTGTTGACTTCAGGGCGAGTCACTCACCCATGCTCGCTCGTTGAGCACATTGCCGATGATGCACTCATCGAAATTTTGGGGCGCGAAGGGGATTAACTCGCCTCGCCTACTCCGTACGGAGAGAGTCGATGGGGTTCACGTTTGCCGCACGGATTGATGGAACAAGACTGGCCACTACAGTGACCACTGCGAGCAGCAGGGCGGCGCCGGCGAGAGTGGCCGGATCGCGCGGCTTTAATCCGAAGAGAAGCGCGCCGGCGGCGCTAGCCGCCGCGAGAGACAAGCCCGCGCCCACCACCAACCCAGCCGCCAGCAGCGTCGCGGCCTTGCCAAGAATCATGGTTGTAATCTCAGTGCGTTGCGCGCCAAGAGCCATGCGAATGCCGATCTCGGTCGTCCGTTGGGTCACCGTGTAAGACATCACGCCATAGAGACCTGTCATGGCAAGAACCACGGCGAGCGCGCCGAAGAATCCTGAGAGCGTGGCCAGCAGCCGCTCGGCGAGCAGTGATTGCTGGATCTGATCCTGTAGGCCATCGAAGTTAAAACTGATTGCTGAGCTTACGTCGTGCAAGGTGCGGCGGATCGACTGTTCTGTTGCATCCATCGGCAGCCTGGATCGGACCAGCAGTTTCATGCGATTGCCCGCGTCCCTATCCTGCGCGAGCGCGAGATAGGCAATTGGATCGATGGGCCGCCGGATGCCGCGGTATTTCGTATCCTTTACCAGGCCGACGATCTGAAAAATCAGCTCGGGGCTCGACGGAGTAGCCTCACGCCGGAAGCGTGCTCCAATCGGGTTGGCGCCCAGCCCAAGCTTTTTTGCGAATGCCTCGTTGACGACGGCCACACGTGGGGATTGGCTGGTGTCGTGGTCATTGAAATCGCGCCCGGCAACCATCGGAATGCGCAGCGTATTGAAGTAATCCGGGCTGATGCTGCTGAAGTCCGAGTCCTGCCGCAGGGTCGAGTCATGACCGTCGACCCACACTGCGTTGCTCCACCCCTCGCCGCCCAGCGGCACGATATTGGTGTTGGCTACATCCTCCACACCGGGAATGGAGCGTATGCTATCGAGCAACTGGCGCTGGAATGCGGCACGCTGATCGAGAGGGATTTGCAGGCGTTTGAAGTCCAATCTCGCGATCAGCACACCTTCGGCCTGGAAGCCGGGATCGTCGATCATCAAATTACGGAGGCTCTGAGTAAACAGTAGTGCGCAGAACAGCAGCACCAGGGAGAGAGCCACCTGCGACACTACCAGCGCGCCGCGAAAGCCCAGCCGTCCCCGGCTTGCCGTCATGCCGTGGCTTCCCGCTTTCATCGCCGCACCCGGAGATGTACGGGAAGCCCGCAGCGCCGCAGCCAACCCGAAAAGCAGACATGTGAGCAGCGAGATCCCCAGTAGAAAGGCAAAAAGGCGCCAGTCCAGCTTGAAGTCGAGAGAAGTACCTAGATACCCCAACAGCGCGCGACTCAACGCCTGAGCCAGCGCCGCGCCGGCCAGAGCCCCGGCAATCGACAGCAGCAGGCTCTCCCCCAGCACCAGCCGGATCAACCGCCACCGTCCGGCGCCAATGGCCAGCCGCACGGCCATGTCTCGCTCGCGCGAGGTCGTCCGGGCCAGCATCAAGCTGGCGAGGTTGGCGCAGGTTATCAGGAGCACCAGGCCTGCGATCCCGAGTAGAAACCGCAGGGGATCGGAATACATCTCGCGCAGCATGGATACGCCTGCCGCCGAAGGCTCGGCGGTGAGCTTCAACGCGAGGCAATCCTTCACGCTCTCCGGGGGATAATCCGCCCGAAGTGTCGACGCGAAGATGCCGCGCGAGGTGGCTCCAAGATGCGCTGCCACCTGCTGTACAGACCATGCAGGATCGAGCCTGCCAATGACAGAAAGCCACCAATTGGTGCTCGAATTGAGGAGGTTCTTCGTTTCAAGATAAGGTTGCGCGCAGATGGGAACGGCTACGTCAAAGTTGTCGCCAACGGCCACCCCGAAGAAGTTCGCCGGCGTGATGCCGATGACATCCACGGTCTTGTCATTGAGCCTCAGCTTTTGACCCAGTGCCGGGCGGCCACCGAACTCCTGCTGCCAGAAACCATAGCTGATGATTGCGCCCGGCAGTCCGCAGCCGGGCCGATCGTCCTCCGCAGTGAAGACTCGCCCGGCAACGGGCCTGACTCCCAGAACGCGGAAGAACTCGCCGCTTACGTAGAGGCCACTCACAAAACGGGCATCGCCACCCGAATCACGGGAGAATCCGACGTCGTGCCATGCAGCGATTCCGGAGAAGCCCGGGTGATCCTCGCGCAGATTCTCCCAGATAGGATTGGTAACCACTGGATAAGGGCCGGCAACGTCCCCGCGCGCCTTGTCCAAATCGACCACCCGCACCTGCGCCAACTCCCGGGGATTCTTCACCGGCAGCGACTGCAGCAACACCGCATCGAGAAGCTCGAATATGGCCGTATTGGCGCCAATGCCCAGAGCAAGCGTGGCGACCACGACAAATGCGAAGCCCGGGCTCTTGGTGAAGACGCGCAGGGCACTCCGCACATCGTGCCAGAGGCTCTCGAGCCCGAGTGCAATATCTTCCGCTAAGACGCGCTCGCGCACGACTGTGGGATTGCCGAAGCGCGAGCGCGCATCGCGCTCCGCTGCTTCGCGGCTCATGCCCTGCGCCATGTTGTCGTCGATACACATGGCCATGTGTTCGCGCAGCTCCGCATCGATCTCGCGATCCGTGCTCGCGCGTTTTCCCAGCGAGAGAATTCTTCGGAAGAGTGCCATCGTTCACCTCATGCAAAACGCAGAATCGCGTCCACGCCTTTGACCACTTGCGCCCAGTTCTTTTCGCGGCTGGCAAGCTGTTCGCGGCCCGCACGCGTGAGCGCATACCATTTGGCCTTGCGGCCATAGTCGGTAACGGCCCAGCTGGCGCGCACCCAGCCGTTCTGTTCCATCCGGTGCAATGCAGGATAAAGCGAGCCCTCTTCCACGATGAGGAGCTCGTCGCTGACGCGGCGGATGTGCATCACGATGCCATAGCCGTGCATGGAATCCAGCTGCGAGAGAGTTTTGAGGATCAAGAGATCGAGCGCGCCCTGCAGGTCATTCTTTGCCATGTGTAAGCTCTTACCCCTAGACAGCAAGGGTAAAAAAAAGAGCGTATCCTCGCGCTACCCTAGATGTCAAGGTAAGAGTGACGGACTTTCTCTCCGGAACAAGACTATTGCCGAATAGGACGCATGGACGCAAAACAGAATCGCCCCGGCCGAAGCCAGGGCGATTTTGAGCAGCAACGCAGTTACAGCTTTAGAACTGGTTCCAGAGGAACTGGTTATAGACTTCGTGGTGGAACTGGACTTCCTGCGCCTTGACGAATGTTCCCAGCAGGCGCGGGCAACGGTCGGCGGAGGCCTGCTTCAGATCGGCGAAGCGGGCCTTTACATCCTCACCGAGCAGCTTGGTTGTCCAGGTTGAGTTGCGGAAGTTTTCAATCGCGGTGTAGATGTTGTCGGGCAGATAGCGCTGTGCCTGACGCAGGTTGTCGATCTTCGCTGTGTCGCCATCGAGGCCGGACTTGAAGATCGAATAGAGCACCAGATACGGGTTGGCATCGGGAGCCACCGAGCGCACTTCGACGCGCGACGATTTTTCGTTGCCGATGGGGATGCGCACCATCGAGCCGCGATCGACGGCCGAAGCCTTGATCTGGTTCGGAGCTTCAAAGTGCGGATCGAGACGGCGGTATGCATTCACGCTCGAATTCATGAGCAGGCAGATGTCGTTGCCGTGGGTGAGGATGCGATCGACAAAATCCCAGGCAAAGCCCGCAAGCTTCTCTTCGCCCTTGGGGTCCCAGAAGATATTCTTGCCGTCTTTGCTGATGGAGATGTTGGTGTGCATGCCGCTTCCGTTGACGCCCACAACAGGCTTAGGCAGGAAAGACGCGGTCATTCCCATCTTGGTGGCTACTTCGCGACAGATGAGCTTGTAGAGCTGGATCTGGTCGGCGGCGGCGATGACCTCGCCGTAGCCGTAGTTGATTTCGAACTGCGACGGCGCGACTTCGGGGTGGTCTTTCTCGTTCTCGAAGCCCATGGCGCGCTGCACTTCAGCCGTAGTGTCGATGAAGGTGCGGAGCGGGTCACCCGGCAGCGAGTGATAGTAGCCGCCGGTGTTTACGTATTCAAATTTGCCGGTCTGGGGGAAGCGGCGCTCAGCGTCAGTCCCGGCGAAGATGAACCCTTCAATCTCGTTGGCGGCGTTGAGCGTGTAGCCGTGCTTCTGGTGCAGATCGTGGGCAAAGCCCTTGAGCACGCCGCGCATGTCGGCGGAGTAGGGAGTGCCTTGCTTGTCGATGACTTCGCCGAAGACCAGCACCTTGCCGGTGCCGAAGATGTCCGAGGGGCCCCAGTAGAAGGCGCTCCAGTCAATGCCGAGGCGGAGATCGCTCTCGCGCTGCGCGGTAAAGCCACGGATGGACGAGCCGTCGAAGGTGAGGTTGTCGTAGCTCTTGACCAGGAACTTCTTGTCGTAGTCGAGCATGTGCAGGCGGCCTTCGAGGTCGCTGAAGAGCACGGTGACTGCCTTGATTTCCTTCGTATCGGTCAGGTACTTCAGGCGTTCTTCCTGAATTTTGTGGGCGGCTACGCGGTTCTTTCGCTGTTCTTTGGCATTCAGGTTCAGATCTTCCAGCTCTCCGTATGAGAGCGACAGGAAACTACGAAGTTCGTTGGACATGCATCTCCTCTGGATGGGTATAACCGGCGCCCACCGTGGCTCATCCCTGTCGGAAAACAGATGAGCTCGACCTGGCTGGTTGTTCTCTCCTAACAGGGTATCGTGACCGTATAAGGAAGTCGCTGGTATCAGAAAAAGTAATGCTGAAAATAGAAATTACTTATCGTGCATGGTTCATCTCTATTTGCTCAGTTCGATAGACAGGATCTGGCCGGCAATGGATTTGTCCGAGACTTCAGCATATTCGACCTTGGCCTTTAAGCCTTCAAGGTCGGTGCATGGGTTGATGTTGCCCTTCGGGGTGAAATTCGTAGCGGTAAATTCGATTTGGGAGAAGTCATTGCGATATAGGGAGATGGCCGGCGCATTGCCGCCAGGGTTGACGCTAAGCGTTACGACAGTGGGGTAAGAGCACTTTACGTTAGCCAGGACGCCTCTTGCGGTGTGATGCGGTCCCGTGGGAGCTTCAGTGGGATATTTGGGGCCACCCTGCGTGGCGCTGGCTTTGACGACAAATTTGCTGCCATCATTGCCTGTAATGGTCATGGTCCGGGTATCGATTATGGTGGAAGTCGCCGTCGGCGCAGCAGCCTCGCTTTCGGCCTGACGATTTTGCGCCACAGATGCCTGGTACTGTGCGATCTCTTCGATACGGTTTTGTACCAGGGCGGTCTCGTCCGGCGTCTTTGCGACGTGGATCGCTGCCTGCAATACATGCACGGCGGAGTCATATTGCCGGGTATTTACCAGAACGGAGGCTGCGTTCAGACGATAGTTGAGATTGTCGGGTTCGAGGTTGATTGCCTGCACATTTAACATGTGGGCTTCGCCGGCCTTTGCTGCATCCCGGGAGTAGCGCATTGCAAGTGCGTCATAGGCAGGCGCGAAAGCAGGATTCAGCTTGATGCAGGTGCGAAGACTGGATTCAATTTCCGGATCCTGGCCGTCGCTTACGGCGTTCATGGACATGGTGGCGTAATAGTAGTGCGCGAGATAGCTCTGAGAATCCAGCTGCACGGCTTCGCCGTACCATTTTCTGGCCGCCGGTATGTCTCCTTCACGAAACTTGAGATAGCCCATGGTCTCGTGTGCGAGGGCATTCTTCGGATCGTCGCGCAGAGTGGAGTCGAGCAGGGCCTGTGCGTCCTTGGTCCGCCGGTTGTAGACGAGGACATCGGCACGGATCGCATCGGCATCGGGTGTCGGGATCTCGCGAACCTGAAACGTGGATTCGTCCGCGGTAACGACCGTGTTGATCTTGAACATCATGAACTGGCCTTGCGAGATATAGCTGTTCAACGATTTCTGCAATTGATTCAGATCGCCGAAGGCCTGTTGGGCAGCGACGACTGGATCTTCTTTCTTGATCAGGAGTTTTGCGTAGTCGTAGATGCGATTCGTGCCCTTTTGCCGATCGGTGACCTCAATGTAATGGGTCAATGCCCACGATTCGGCATAGAAAACGGAACCCTTTTGCTCTTCGTGATAATACGGGGAAGTCTGGTCGACTTTGAGCAGCGTGGTGAGGGGCAGCAATCGGTTTTGCCGGAGATAGAGAATGTCATCCGGACTCGGCTGGCCCAGCCGCACATCCTTTTCCTCGATGTCGGTGTTCTGATAGAACTCTGCCAGCCCCTCGTTGAGCCAAAGGGGAATCCACTCGCTGGCGTCGCGCAGCATATAGTGCGTGTACTCGTGATATACCGTCGCATAAGGGTGCTCGCCCTGTGCATCCAGGCGCAGCAGGATGTAGTTCTTGTCCGGCGCGCGCATGAAGTATCCGGCAAGATCAAGCTGTCCTTTCGCGAGATAGGCCTCCGGTTCAAGCGACTGGAAGGACTTCTTGTCTTTCAGTGCAAGCACAATGATGGGCGAGCCGGCACTGTCGGAAGCGGTTGGCATCATGAGATGAAAGACGGAGCGCATTCGCTCGAACTGACTGGCGATGTGGCGCGCCTGTTTCTCATTGGTGTCTGTAAGCACCACGAAGTGCTGGCTGCGCACTTCAAACCAATGGTCTGCTGAGTCGCGAGCTGAGGAAGGCAGGGTGACTGCAAAAAGGAGCAGGAAAACAATCGTTCGATGCATAAATTAGTAGAGCGAGGTTAATCGAAAGAACGAGTGGGATGGAAGACAAATTTCATCACGCGTGGCAAAACGGTGGCGCATCGTCTGCGGGAGCGTCCTTTTGGGGACTTACACAGGCGCGGTCTCGATTCCGCAGCCCGCGGGAACTCGACGCGACAAAGATGGTGCGAAACGATTCGTCGCGTTTCCGTAGGCGATGAGCCGATCTGTGGTTAGAATTTGCTGACTGTCAGAGAGGTCGGCTCCATGAAGCGTATCGGGTCGTGGAGGCGCAGAACACCAATTGGATGGCCGGTCCCGAATTGGGAATCGGAGGGATTAAGCCCCTTGATTGTTTTCCTCTCGGGCGATGAAGACTTTTATCTTGAGGAGACGATGAAACTACCTGGATATATCTGGATCTACTTTCTGTTGGGCGCAGTTGGCTCTTTATTACAATTACAGCCCTCTCCGGCACTTTCGCAAACCACCCAAGCCTCCTCCGAAACAGCGTCGCAGCAAGCTGGCGCGGAGCGGGATGGACAACACGATTTTGATTTCGAGATCGGTACCTGGAAGATTCACTTGTCGCGCCTGCAGGATCGCTTAGTTGGGTCCAAAACCTGGGTGCAATTTGATGGCACGTCAGTTACGCGAAAAGTCTGGGACGGCCGCGCCAATCTGAATGAATTTGAAACCGATAGCCCCACAGGCCACATCGAAGGCCTGACGTTGCGGGTGTACAACACGAAAACCCATCAGTGGAGCATCTATTGGGCGAACAGCACGGACCCGGCTTTGGGCCAGCCGATTCAACCGATGGTCGGTGAGTTTAAGAATGGCCAGGGCGAGTTTTACGACCAGGAACTTTGGAAAGGGAAAGCGGTCTACGTTCGGTTTATCTGGTCAAAGATCACGCCGAATTCAGCTCATTTTGAGCAGTCCTTCTCGGACGATGGGGGCAAGACCTGGGAAGTAAATTGGATTACGGATCAGACGCGAGTGGAAGATAAGGCTGATAACGCTCACTGAATTCGGCCGTATCCAATCCACGTGAGACAATGCCGCTGTGGCTGCCCCGCTCGAATTTCAAGGCGCAACGAAACATTTTGGCTCGCAGGTGGCACTCGACCACCTTTCGCTTGCCGTTGAACGAGGCGAAATTCTCGGCTTTCTCGGCCCCAATGGTGCAGGCAAGACCACAGCGATCCATTTAGCGCTGGGATTTCTGCGGCCAACTGCGGGCGGAGGCACAATTCTCGGCAGGCCGTTTGGCGATACGGCATCGCGGGCTCGCATCGGCTTTCTGCCCGATTCGCCGACGTACTTTGCCGGGACAGCCTCTGGCGCGGTGGAGCTAGCCGGGCGGCTTAATGACATGGGCAATCCGCAATTGCGGGAGCGCGCAAAGTCGCTGCTGGCCCAGTTGAATCTCTCGTCCGCTGGCAAAGATGCACGGCGTTTTTCGCGCGGCATGCAGCAGCGGCTGGGCATGGCGCAGGCGCTGGTGAACGATCCGGAGCTGCTTATTCTGGATGAACCGACATCGGCTCTCGATCCGCCGGGAGTGCTTGAGGTTCGCGAGCTTTTGCGAGCTGCCCGCGACGAGGGAAAGAGCATCTTCTTCAGTTCGCATCAACTTTCCGAGGTTGAGCACATCTGCGATCGCATCGCGTTTCTTGACAAGGGCAGAATGCTGCGCCACGGACCGCTCGCTTCCTTTCTGGAAGACAGCGGGCGCGTAGAGGTTGTGACGCAGGGGTTACCCGCCAGCGCAGAGGTGTTTCAGCCGTATCGACTGTACCTGAGTGAGTCCACGGATGGATTTCTGCACTTCGTCGTGCCCGTGAAGCTGCAGCGTGCATTGATTGAGCAGACCTGGACTGCTGGCGGGGAACTCGTCAGCGTGTCCCCGTTGCGCCGAACGCTCGAAGACTTGTTTGTCGCGTGGAGCGGTGAAGCAAGAGACGGTGAGGTGCCCGACAAATGATGAAGGCATGGCTCATTGCGCAGCGTTTGCTCTGGCAGAACCGCTGGCTCTTTCTCATGCTGATGTTCTGGCCTTATGTGATGGCTATCGTCTTGTGCGTTGGCGGATCGCCGGACCCGGATGATGTGCTGTGGATGCTTCACCAGGAATGTTTCGCGGGCCTCGCTCTGGTGGCGGTGACGGGAAGCACGCTGCTTGGAAATGAACACCGGTCGCGGCGCATCATCATGGTGCTGGCGCGCTCGGTCAGCCGCCCGCAATATTTGTTTTCGTTGCTGCTGACGGCATGGCTGCCGCTGGTGCTTTACGTCAGCGGATTTCTAGTCAGCGGCATTGTGCTGGCGAAGATGCTGCACAGCTCGTTCGAGGGAATTTTTGTGATGGCGCTTGCTCAGCTTGTGCTTGGCGTGTGGGCTGGAGCTGTGAGTGTTTTCTGGTCGGTTTTGTTGCCGCAGATCCTCGCGTCGATTGTGTCTGTGGCTTGCGTGGGGCTGGCTGTCTACATTGGCGAGTTGGGGATGATCGGGCCGGGAAGGATGCTTCTCGTCTTATTTGAGACGGCGATCTCCGGAGGCAATGTTGGTGCGGCGATTGGAGTGGATGCGGTGCTTACGCTGCTTGCAGGCGGGGTCTGGTTTGCGGCGGCTTCGTGGACCTTCAGCCGCCGCGATCTGAATCTTACTGCTGACTAGCGGTTATATCCGGGCTGACTGACGTAGACGGCGACAACGTGTTTGCGCCCGCCTTTGCCAGGGCCAGCACGCGCCCGGGCACGATGCCCAGAATCAACGTGGTGGCAACGGTGATGAGAAGCGCAAACAATAACGGTGCAGTCACGGGCGGTATGCCATCCAGCAAGTCGCTGTGCACCGGCTTTGAATACGAGGAGACCAGCAACCGCAGGTAGTAGTAGCATGCGATGCCGCTATTGACGAGGCCGATGATCGTGAGCCAGACCATGCCGGAGTGGAGTGCCGCGGCAAAGACATAAAATTTGCCGAAGAATCCGCCTGTGAAGGGAATGCCGATCAGCGAAATGAGGAAGAAGGCCAGCGCTCCGCCAAGCAGCGGCGAGCGGTAGGCAAGTCCGCGATAGTCCTGGACGAGGGTGAGCCGGTCGCCCATGCCGCCTGCATGGCTGAAGACGGCAAAAATGCCGACGTTCATCGTTGCGTAGCTCAGGGCATAAAAGCTTGCGGCGGCAATGCCGTCCGGCGAGAGCGCGGTGAATGCGACCAGCAGATATCCGGCATGGGCAATGGATGAATAAGCCAGCATGCGCTTCACATTCTGCTGGCGCAGTGCGCCCAGGTTGCCGAAGGTCATGGACAACGCCGCCATCCACCAGATCAGCGGCTGCCAGTGACTGTGCAGAGCAGGAAGGGCGACGTACAGAATACGCAGCAGCACGGCGAAAGCGGCAGCCTTGGGCGCTGTGGACATGAGTCCGACCACCGGGGACGGCGCACCCTCATAGACATCGGGTGTCCACACTTGAAATGGCACTGCCGAAACCTTGAAGCCGAGGCCGATGAGAACCATTGCCGCGCCGATGGTGGCTAGCAGCGGCGTCTGGCTCGTGGTCAGAAGGCCTGCAACCGCAGGGATCGCCGTGGTGCCCGTCGCGCCAAAGATCAGCGCAATGCCATACAGGAAGAAGGCCGTTGCAAAGGAGCCGAGCAGAAAATACTTAATCGAGGATTCGGGTCCTTTGGCGCTTCTCTTGCGGAAGCCGGCCATGATGTAGGTCGAGATCGACGAAATTTCGAGACCGATGAAGACCAGGAGCAGTTCGACCCCGCTGGTCATCAGCATCATGCCCACAGCGCTAAAGCAGGTGAGGGCAAAGAGTTCGCCCAGGTTCTCCGCATCCGGATCGGCTGCGTCGAGCGTTACCAGCAGCGTAGCCAACACAATGCCGGCAATCAGCACATGGAAGAAGACGCTAAAGGCATCGGTCTGGACGGTGCCGTAGAACGCTGTTCCCGCGGGCAGCTGCAGCTGCCAAAAGCTGGCAGCGAGTGCGGCCAGCGTTCCCAACACGGCCAGCCAGCCAAGCGGCTTGCGGCTTGCGTTCTTGGCGAGCAGCGGCTCGGCGAGCATAATGAGCACGCCCACGACGGTAAGAATCACCTCGGGGAGAATACGAAATACTTGCGGTGTATCTGTCATCGCTTCTCCGCCACAGTAGTTGTAAAGGTCGCTGTTGCGTGCGCAACGTTTTGCGCCAGACCGCTGACAGCTCCGCTGATCGCGCGAATCCAGTAGGGCGAAGCCACGCCAAGCACCAGCATCAGAATGACAGCGGGGACAAGGGCGAATCCTTCACGCGCGACAACATCGGGAACAGTTTTGTTGGCGACCAGTTGCGATGGCTGCCCGTAGAAGATTTTCTGGATCATGCCGAGCATATAGGCCGCGCTCAGAATCACGCCGAGCGTTGCCGCTGCGCCCCAGTATGGATGCACGCCGAAGGTGGAGCTGAGAATCAGGAACTCGCCGACGAAGCCGTTGAGTATCGGCAGCCCGATCAACGAGAGCATGGTGATGAGATAGAGCGTCGCCATGCGCGGCAGTCTTGTGGCCACGCCGCCGTATAAGCCCATGTCATAGGTTCCGTAGCGCTCGTAGAGGATGCCGAAGAGAATCAGCATTGCCGCGCCGGAAAGCTCGTGATTGAGCAGCTGGTAGACCGTGCCATTCAGTCCGACGATCGTGAAGCAGAAGATGCCGAGGGTGCAGAAGCTGAGATGCCCGATGGTTGAGAAGGCAATGAAGCGCTTCATGTCCTGCTGTACGAGCGCAATCAGCGCGCCGTAAAGGATGCCGATCACGGCCAGCGCAATCATCAGCGGCGCGACTTCGCGTGACTGCGAAGGGAAGAGGCCGAGATTGAAGCGAATGATGGAGTAGAGGCCCAGCTTGCCCGCTACCACCATCGCCATGGCCGTGGGTGCTTCTGAAAAGACATCGCTCAACCAGCCATGCAGCGGGAAGACCGGGACTTTTACGGCGAATGCGACCAGGAACGCGAGCGATACCCACCAGAGCGCCTGGGGCGCAATTGAGCCACTGTTCTGCGAGAGATACTGTTGGGTCTCGACAAAGTCGAAGGTGCCTGTCTTCGCGTAAAGCCAGATCAACCCGACCAGCAGCAGCGCCGACGGCAGGAAGGTATAGAGGAAGAACTTGATTGCCGCCTGCGGTCCGCGATTGCGCCCGAACATGGCAATCAGGATGGCCATCGGCACCAGCGACAGCTCCCAGAAGCCGTAATAGAGAAACATGTCGAGCGAGACGAAGACGCCGATCATCGCCGTCTGCTGCAGCAGGAAGAGGAAATAGAACTCCTTGGTGTGCGTCTCAATGACTTTCCATGAGGCAAGCACAGCCATGGGCCCAAGGAAGCCTACGAGCACGACCAGCCAGAGCGAGATGCCGTCGATGCCGAGGTGGTAGTGGATGTTCGGGCTGGTGATCCAGGGATGGTTTTCTTCAAACTGGAAGCCCGTCTGCCCATATTGAAAGTGCGCCGGCAGATGCAGCGTGAGCGCAAATGTGAGCAGCGAGATCAGCAGCGTAAACCACTGGATCAGCTTGCCGCGCCTCGGCAGTAGAGCAACAACGATCGCGCCTACGGTCGGCACAAACGTAATGGTCGATAAGATGGAATCGTTCAGCACGAATACGTTCCCTGATTCAGTCTTTCGTTAAGGCACCTTAGCGAAACAAAAGGTGCGTTCCAAATCCAACATACGTCAGCAGCAGCAAAGCGGCTGCACCCAGAGCAAGCCATCCGGCATAGGAGCGGATATTGCCAGACTGCACGCGTTGCACAAGCGCCCCCAAGCCTTGCGCTGAATATCCAATGGCCATACCGCCACCGGTGATCACGCCGGTATCGAAAAGGCCCTTCAGTACATAGCGTGAAATCAGCAGAAGCGGTGCGACGACGACAGCCCCATAAAGCTCGTCAACCCAGTATTTGTTCAGGAGCAGCGAATAGAGTCCGCGCACCTTTGACGCAAGTTGCGCGGGCAGCGCTGGCTTCGCGAAGTACATGAGGTGCGCGATGAACCAGCCAATCACTGCCACGGTGACAGAAACCGCTGCCAGCAGCAATTCCATCGAGCGGCCTTCGGCGGCTTCATGCGCAGCACCGGTTACCGGACTGAGAAAGTGCGCAATCTCCGCGTGACCGCCCATTGCCTCGGGCACGCCAACCCATCCGCCGATGCCGGAGAGGATCGCGAGAATCACGAGCGGCGTGAGCATCACCCACGAGCTTTCGTGTACGCCGTGACCATGTCCATGGCCATGATCGTCATGCGCTGTTGTTGCCTGCGCGCGGCTCTCACCGAAGAAGGTCAGATACCAGAGCCGGAACATGTAGAAGGATGTCAGGCCAGCGGTGAACAATCCGATAAACCAGAGAATCTTGCCGAGGCCGTTCGGCGAGATGAAGGCCTGATACAGAATTTCGTCCTTGCTGAAGAACCCGGCGAATGGAGGGAAGCCGGAGATGGCAAAGACTGCCATGGTCATCGTCCAGAAGGTGATGGGGATTTTCTTGCGCAGGCCGCCCATGACGCGCATGTCCTGTTCGCCGCTCAAAGCATGGATCACGGACCCGGCTGAGAGAAAGAGCAGCGCTTTGAAGAAGGCATGCGTCAGCAGATGGAAGATGCCCGACGAATATGCCGCGACGCCGCAGGCGAGGAACATGTATCCGAGCTGCGAGACGGTCGAGTAGGCGAGCACGCGCTTGATGTCGGTCTGGACGAGGCCGATCGTGGCCGCGAACAATGCCGTTGCCGTACCGATGACGGCAATGGTGCTCAATGCAAAAGGCGAGCGGTCAAAGATTACATGCGTGCGCACAACCATGTAGACGCCGGCTGTGACCATCGTCGCCGCGTGGATCAGGGCGGAAACTGGTGTTGGGCCTTCCATGGCGTCAGGCAGCCAGACGTAGAGCGGAATCTGCGCCGATTTACCTGTAGCGCCCAATATCAAGAACAGCGCAATCGCGGTGAGGAAACCACCCTGCCACTCGGGATGCTGCGCCACCTGGTTGAAGACTTCGCTGAAGCTCAGCGTGCCGAAGTGTGCGATGAGCAGGAACATCGCCAGCAGGAAGCCGAAGTCGCCAATACGGTTGACGACGAATGCCTTCTTGCCCGCGTTCGCTGCCGAATCCTTCGTGAGGTAGAAGCCGATGAGCAGATACGATGCGAGGCCGACGCCTTCCCAGCCGACAAACATCAGCAGGAAGTTTTCTGCCAGCACCAGCGTCAGCATGAAGAACATGAAGAGGTTCAGATACGCGAAGAAGCGCCAGTATCCTTCTTCCTCCGCCATGTACCCGACCGAATAGATGTGAATCAGAAAGCCGACGCCGGTGACCACCAGCAGCATGATGAGCGTGAGCTGATCGAGCGCGAAGGCAAAGTCGGCATGGAAATTGCCGGCCGTAATCCAGGTCGCTACCTGTTCGGTGTAGGGAAGCGTCAAAGAACTGAAGTGCAGTGCAATGTTTGCCACCTGCACAAACGGAATCAGAGTGGCAATGAGCGCCACCGTCGTTACCAGCGCTTTGGGAAAGCGGCGGCCAAGGAGACCGTTCACCAGAAATCCAGCGAAGGGAACGAGCGGAATCAGCCAGAGATGCAGGGAACTGGTCATAGTTTCATCAAATCCACGTGGTCGACGTCGAGTGTGTTGCGCGTGCGGAAGATGGCGATGATAATCGCCAGGCCCACCGCCGCTTCAGCCGCAGCTACCACCATTACAAAGAAGACGAAGATCTGTCCGCTCACCTGATGCCACTGGTGAGCGAAGGCGACAAACGTCAGGTTTACGGCATTCAGCATCAGCTCGATCGACATAAAGATGGAGATGATGTTGCGCTTGATCAGGAATGCCGCCACGCCAATCGAAAAAAGGATAGCGCTCAGCACCAGGTAATAAGCAATCGGGACGACCATTTGGCTCAGTGCTCCCTTCTCGCCAGCGCAACCGCGCCGAGGATGGCGACTAGAATCAGTACCGACGTGACTTCGAACGGCAGCAGCAGGTCGCGGAAGAGCACCCGGCTCAGATCGCTTGTGGTCACCAGATAGCCGCCCAGTTTCGCCGATCCAAGATGGTCGCTCTGTTTGAGAAAGATATAGGTGAGGATGCCGAGCAGGGCTGCCGCTCCGGGAAAGCCGACGATATAGGCGGCTTTGCTGCCGTGTGTGCGCTCTTCTTTCCCGGCATTCAGAAGCATGATCACAAAGGTGAAGAGCACCATGATGGCGCCGGAGTAGACGATCACCTGTGCCGCCGCCAGGAACTCAGCGCCCAGCAGAAGATACAGCACGGCAAGCGACGTCATCACCACAATCAGCGAAAGCGCGCTGTTGATAGGGTGGCGCTGCAGCAGGAGATTCAACGCTCCCGCAACACATAATCCGCCGAAGATGAGAAACAGAACTAGATGCATGCTCTTTCGCGAAAGGAACGGTGAAGAAACAAATTGTAAATCAGCGTTCGGGTAGAGAAGCTCAGTGCACCCTATGCTGCGCGAAAAGCCAGCCACAGGCTCGTCGCAATGATATTGGCAATTGCCAGAGGTAACAAAAACTTCCAGCCAAAACGCATCAGTTGGTCATAACGGAAGCGCGGCAGTGTGCCACGCACCCAGATGTAAAGAAAAAGGAAGAAAAAGACCTTTAATACAAACCAGAAGACCGGCAGCAGCGCCTGCACGACAGGTCCGCCCCATGCGGGCAGCAAATCGCCGAAGGGGCTCGACCATCCGCCGAAGAAAAGCAGCGTCGCCACGCAGCTGACCGTGATCATGTTCGCGTATTCCGCCATAAAAAACATGGCGAACTTCATCGAGCTGTATTCGGTGTGGTAGCCGGCGGTCAGTTCGCTCTCGGCCTCAGGCAGATCGAACGGTGCGCGATTGGTCTCGGCATAGGCCGCCATCAGATAGATGAAGAAGGCGACAAACTGCAGTCCGCCAAAGACATTCCATGAGAGCAGGCCGTGTGTCGCCTGGATATTTACGATGTCGCGCAGGCGCAACGAACCGGCGCGCATTACGACGCCTACGAGAGACAGTCCGAGCGCAAGCTCATAGCTGATGAGCTGCGCGCTGCCGCGTAGCGCACCCATTAGAGAATATTTATTGTTCGAAGACCATCCGGCAAGCGCGATGCCGTACACGCCAATCGAGGTGATGCCTAAAATGACCAGCAGGCCGATGTTCAGATCGGCGATCTGGAAGAGGTCGACGCCTTTGTAGTAGATCTCTTTGCCGAAGGGCACGACCGAGATCGATATCAGCGCGCAGGTCAGCGCGATGAGCGGCGCCAGAATGTATAGCGGCTTATAGACGTTGGTTGGCATCAGGTCTTCTTTGAGGAAGAGCTTCAGACCGTCGGCCATTGGTTGCCACATGCCGAATGGACCAACGCGGCTGGGTCCCCAGCGATTCTGGATGCGTCCGACCAGCTTGCGCTCCAGCAATACTGTATAAGCAACCGCCATCAGCGTGATCACCGTGACGACGGCGACCTTCAGCACGCTTAACAGTAAAAAGATCCAAATGCTAACTTCCATCGGGCCTTCCAAAAAAGTGCTAATCCGCCGCTGTTTCCGCGGGGTTTGGTGTTGTGCGGGATTCGACGATCGCCTTCAGCATATCGCTGTAGCGCCCAAGCGTCCCGGAAGTAAAGAGCGTGTCCTCAGCCGGCAGAACAAGATCGCGGCGTGAGGCCGTCGGCTGAATCTGAACCAGATCAAGCTTCTCCTGCTGGTCCATTCCCGCCAGTAACTCCAGGCGCGAGACGTTATAGCTCGGCACCAGACGCTGAATCTCATCCAATGTGGCAAACGGATCGAACGGGCTGAGCTTTGGTTCAAGATGGTTCGCTGCAAGCCACACAGCGTGACGGTCCGCCTCACCGGATTGAGCCCCGCGCGATTGTCCCATGTCAGCGTAAACGCCGCGCCCGAAGGGAACCAGCCTCTTCGGATCGGAGCCCATGCGGTCGGCGAGGCGCACGATCAATTCAAAGTCCGTGCGCACGCCAGCCTTGTCGGCAGCCTTTTTGGCCAACTGAATGTCGCCGAAAGTATTCGTGACCGTTCCTGACTTCTCATAAAGATTGGCGGCAGGGAAGATCACATCGGCGAGCGCTGCGGTCTCCGTCATGAACATATCCTGCACGACGAGGAAGGTGTTCTTGAGTGAAGCCGGGTCGACTCCGTAGCGAGAAACAGGGTTCGAGCCGACGATGTAAAGTGCCGACAGGTCGCCGCGTTGCGCTGCGTCGAACATCTGCAGCAGGTCGAGGCCCGCGGTCGGCGGCATGGCGGCGCCGTATTCCTCTGTGAAGTGTGCCGCGTCGCCGACCGGCACATAACCGGGCAGCAGATCGGGCAGAAGGCCCATGTCGGCGGCGCCGCGCGAATTGGCGTAATCGCCGAGCGCGGCAAATTTGGTATTTGGAAGCGAAAGGCCGAAGTCGACCAGGGCCTGAATGTCGCGTCCACGGTATTCCGAACCGAAGACGATGACGAGGGACTCTTCCTTGCGAATCGCATCGCGGAAGGCTGCCGTGCTGTCGTTCGCGGCAATCGCGCCGTCGTTTCCGGCGAGGTACTGCACTAGCGATGCGTAGCCATCCTGCGGAATTTCGAGGAATGCCTTGGCCTGCCGCCGCAGCTTGATCTCAGAGTGGTTGGCGATATAGATACGTGCGCGATTGAGGCGGACATTCGAGCGCAGGTTCCAGGCGAGCGCCGGGTGCTGGTCGGTGGGGTTGTTGCCGAGCAGCAGAATGGCCGGAGCCGTGGCAGTGTCGCGCAGAGAAGCCGTGTGTGCCGCCTTGCCTTTCAGGGCGGCAGCGAAGGACACGTAGTCGGCTGTGCGATGGTGATCGATATTGTTCGTGCCCAGAACGGTCCGCGCAAACTTCTGCAGCAGATAGGCCTCTTCATTGGTGGTGCGGTTCGAGCCGATCACGCCAATCGATTGGCCGCCCTTCGCCTCGCGAATCTCGTGCAATTTTTTCCCCGCAAAATCGAGCGCGTGGTCCCAGTTGACTTCGGCGAACTTTCCATCGGGCTGGCGAATGAGCGGCTTGGTCAGGCGGTCGGTGCGGTTGGCAAAGTCGAATGCATAACGGCCCTTATTACAAAGGAAATCGCCGTTCATGCCGCTCTTGTCGCGGTTGTCGCCGCGGATAATTTCCACGCCATCGTTCACGCTGCGCACGCCGAGTGTCGTCTTGCAACCATCGCCGCAGTGGGTGCATACGGTGGCAACGTGGTTCATCTCCCACGGGCGCGTCTTGTAGCGATAGGTGCCGGAGGTCAGCGCGCCGACCGGGCACAGATCGATGCACATGCCGCACTCTTCGCAATTCAGATGGTCCTGCTCATTGGGAGCGATGACCGCGTGCACGCCGCGATTCTCAATCGCCAGTGCCCAGACATCCATGCCCGGACCGCAGACGGTGACGCAGCGATAGCAGAGAATGCAGCGCGGACGATCAAAGTAGACGACGGGCGACCATTGCTGCTCTTCGCGATGCTGCTTGATCTCGACGTACTTCGATTCCGCTGCGCCGTACTTGAAGGTCATGTCCTGCAGTTCGCACTCGCCGCCCGCGTCGCACACCGGGCAGTCGAGCGGATGGTTACCGAGCAGCAACTCAATCGTCGCCTTGCGCGCCTGCTTGACTTCGTCGGTCTCGGTTGCCACCACCATGCCCTCTGTAACCGGCGTGGTGCATGCCGTCTGCAGCTTAGGCATCTTTTCGATGCGAACCACGCACATGCGGCAGGCTGCCTGCACGGAAAGCTTTGGATAGTAGCAGAACGCCGGAATCTCGATGCCGGCAGCTTTGCAGGCATCAATGAGCAGCGTGCCTGCGGGCGCGGTCAGCTTCTTGCCATCGACTGTAAACGTTACGTCAGCCATGAATCTCTTCCTTTTAAACCAGCGCCGGTTCTTCTGTATGCGCGTAGGGGCAGGGCTTGCCGTTCAAGTGGTCTTCAAACTCGTGCCGGAATTTTTTGATGAAGCCGATGGTTGGCATGGCCGCTGCGTCGCCGAGCGGGCAGAAGGTGCGTCCCAGCATGTTTTCGGCGAGATAGCGGATGTTGTCGAGGTCCTTCTCCACGCCGCCGCCGGCATGGACGCGGCTGATCGTCTTGTTGAGCCAATCTGTGCCTTCGCGGCAGGGAATGCACCAGCCGCAGCTTTCGTGCTGGTAGAACTTGATGGTGCGCAGCGCGAATTCGACCATGCAGGTCTGATCGTCGATGACGACGATGCCGCCCGAGCCGAGCATCGTTCCCGCCTTGCCCATCTGGTCGAAATCCAGGCCCACATCGATTTCGTCTGCCGTTAATACCGGTGTGGACGATCCGCCGGGAACAACGGCTTTGAGCTTGCGCCCGTTGGTGACGCCGCCGCCGACTTCATAGATGGCCTTCTTCAGGTTGTAGCCCATCGGCAGCTCGTAGACGCCGGGATTGACGACGTGACCGCTGATGCCGAAGAGACGCGTGCCGCCATTGCGCTCCGATCCGACTTTGGCATAGGCGTCGCCGCCCATTAGAAGAATGTGCGGTACGCTGGCAATCGTTTCCGCGTTGTTGATGACCGTGGGGCCACCGTACAGACCGACAACAGCAGGGAAGGGCGGCTTGATGCGCGGCACGCCGCGCTTGCCTTCGAGCGACTCCATCAACGCCGACTCTTCGCCTACTTCATACGCACCAGCTCCGGTCTGGGTCACGATGTCGAAGTCGATGCCCGAACCAAAAATATTTTTGCCGAGAAAGCCCTTGGCGTAGGCATCGGCAACGGCCTTCTCCATGATCTTGAGCAGGTAGCGATACTCACCGCGCAGATAGATGAAGCCCATCTTCGAGCCGATGGCGAGGCCGGCGATCATGGTGCCTTCAATCACGGCATGCGGATCGTGCAGAAAGATCACGTGGTCTTTGCAGGTTGCCGGCTCGCTCTCGTCGCCGTTGACGAGGACGTATTTCGGGCGCTCTGACTGCTTGGGGACAAACGACCACTTCATGCCGGTAGGGAAGCCGGCGCCGCCGCGTCCGCGCAGACCGGAGGCCTTCATCTCGGTGATGATCCAGTCCGTGCCTTTTGCAATCGCCGTCTGCACGGCCTTGTAGCCGTCGAGCGCGATGTATTTGTCGATGTCCGCGGCGCCCTGTCCAAAGCGGCGCGAGATGATCTTGACTTCATCGGGATGGGAGACGAGTCTCGGCATGGTTACACGGTCTCCTTTCCACGTCCTGCTTTGTAGTCCTCTAAAATCTGGTCCATCTTTTCTGTTGTCAGGTCATCGTAGAAGTCGTAATTGACCTGAATCGCTGGAGCCCAGCAGCAGGCGCCGATGCACTCGACTTCTTCGAGAGAAAATAGGCCGTCCGGAGTCGTTTCCTTGTGGCCGATACCAAGCCGCTTTTTGCAGTGCTCGAGGATGCCGAAGCCGTTGCGCAGCATGCAGGAGATATTTGTGCACACCTGCACGTTGTACTTGCCCGCAGGCTTGGTGCGCAGCATGGAGTAGTAGCTGAGCACGCTGCGAACATCGTGGTCGGCGATGCCGACGCGCTGCGCGATCTCCGCAACTACTGCGTCGGAAATATAGCCGACTTCATCCTGCGCATACAGCAGCATCGGCACCAGCGCCGAGCGCTTCACCGGGTACAGAGTCACCAGGCGATCGAAGCGTGCGGCGGTCGCGGGTGAAAAAATCGTGGTTGCAGGAGTGCTCATCCTAAATCCTCGTTCAAACCGAACCTGTCAAAGCTAATCTTGGTCAAAAATCTTTGCGGTGAAGGCTTCTGCCGCAATTTCCAGTTCCACTGCACCCCGGCGGTCGCTGAACGTCACCAGGCTATCGACCTCGAAACGAAACTCGCCATTCTGCAACTGCCGCTCTGGTCCGGGCTCATCTTCATAGATTGTCCACTGTCCTGTGCCCGTGTGCGCATCGAAGTCGATCACCAGAATCTTTTTCTCTTCGCGGAGGGTCAGCCGGCCTTCATTTCCATTGTCGACAAAGGTGCGGCCCTCAATCCTACCCAGATCATGCGCTGCTATATATGAGCGCACCAGGGAGGCAAACGATACCCAAAGCTCTGCAAAAAACTGTTCGTCCCCTGGCCGGTCATTCACTGGTCGTTCTCCGACAGTCTCGTTCGTCACCTGTCGATTTCTCCCAGAACAATATCGATCGAACCGATCACGGCAACAACGTCCGCAATTAACCGGCCCGCGCACATGGTCTGGAGTGCCTGCAACGTGGCGAACGAAGGGTTCCGCATGTGCACGCGATAGGGCTTGGCTGTTCCGTCGCTCACTGCGTAGTAGCCCATCTCACCGCGCGGCGATTCTACCGCCTGATAGACCTGTCCGGCAGGAACGGTAAAGCCTTCGGTCACAATCTTGAAGTGATAGATGAGCGACTCCATCTGGGTCTTCATCTTTTCGCGGTCGGGCAGGACCACATGGGGTGCGTCCGCTGTAATGCGGCCTTCGGGCATTCCCGCAAGCGCCTGCTCGACGATCTTTACCGACTCGCGCATCTCCTGAATGCGGACAACGTAACGCGCCCACACATCGCAGTCGTTTGAAACCGGCACCTGGAACTGAAACTTTTCGTAGCTCGAATACGGCATGTCGCGGCGCAGATCCCAATCCACACCGGAAGCACGCAGCGGCGGCCCGGTGACGCCGAGAGCGATGGCATCTGCGGCGCTTAGATAGCCGACACCTTTGAGACGATTGAAGAAAATCGGATTTCCGGTCAGAAGATTCTCATACTCGTCGATCTTCTCCGGCATGCGCTTGATGAAAGTCTTCACGCGGTCGAAGAAGTCGAGCGGTGGCTCAAGCGCCAGTCCGCCTACGCGGAAATACGAGGTCATCATGCGCTGTCCGGAGACATGCTCGAAGATACGCAGGATGTCT
>Ga0206863_1136_pt2 | contig 22376 bp, 35 predicted proteins | sample Alteio_BWOrgCont_41_FD_152634 | JGI IMG/M metagenome (GOLD analysis project Ga0206863, IMG submission 152634) | Enriched cells from forest soil in Barre Woods Harvard Forest LTER site, Petersham, Massachusetts, United States -... | ecosystem: Environmental > Terrestrial > Soil > Temperate forest >...
GGATTGGACCCTGTCTGTCAGCGACATGGCGTGGGGATGCCGGCAAATCCCGTCAGCGCGAAGGCCGGTGTGGGCACCGGCGTCGTCCAGGCGCTGGCGAAGCAACTGCGCGCCAATGTCGACCGGATGGATGCAAATCCTGGAACCACGGTCTCAATCGTTCATACACACGTCGCCGTTATTGCGGACATCCGGTCGAGGAATCGGCGAATCGGGCCATCTGAACGTGGAGAAGCATGTCGGTGCCAAACCCATCCTCTTTCCGGCTATTTGAACATATAGTCCAGGAGATCAGTGCCATGTCGGCGGCGATCAGCGCGGCCCGAGACACTCCCCCACGCGAATGCCTTGCCCAGCCGGAGCCGACGGCGGCAATCGAACGCCAAACTGGAGCTGCAGACCTTACCGAAACAGACCGAAACGGAGTGGCGCCCGGTCCCCCCATCGCCTGAAATGCTGACGATCTAGCCTTCTGATCGATTCACATCACCGAAACGATGGACCCACTCCGATGAAAGCGCTTGTTTATCAGGGACCTAGCAGGAAGGCTTTGCTTGATTACCCTAAGCCGGAAACCACCGCGCCTGGCGATGCCGTCATCCGGATTGTGAAGACGACTATCTGTGGTACGGATCTTCACATTCTCAAAGGCGATGTGCCGACCTGCCAGCCTGGCCGAGTTCTTGGTCATGAAGGTGTTGGCATTGTCGATTCCATTGGAGCCGCTGTCACGGCATTCAAGCCGGGCGATCGCGTTCTGATTTCCTGTATCAGCGCGTGCGGCAAGTGTCTTTACTGCCGCAAGTTGATGTATTCCCATTGCGCCACGGGCGGCTGGATTCTCGGCAACAAAATAGATGGAACGCAGGCCGAGTTCGTCCGGATACCCCATGCCGATACCAGCCTGTATCCGATTCCCGAGGGGGCGGACGAAGAGGCCCTTGTCATGTTGAGCGATATACTTCCGACCGGATTTGAATGCGGTATTCTGAACGGCAAGGTTCAGCCTGGTTGCACGGTCGGCATTGTTGGCGCTGGACCGATAGGCTTGGCAGCGCTGCTGACGGCCCAGTTTTACGCGCCCGCGCAGATCATCATGATCGACCTGGATGATGGTCGGCTTGCGATCGCCAAGCGCTTTGGCGCCACCGCCACGGTCAATAGCACCGATGGTCGAGCTGCCGAGATAATCCGAAAGATGACGGATGGGCGTGGGGTTGACACCGCCATCGAGGCGGTTGGCATCCCTACCACTTTCGAGATCTGCGAGAAAATCGTCGCACCAGGCGGGGTGATCGCCAATGTCGGTGTGCATGGTACCAAAGTAAATCTTCATCTGGAGGATCTCTGGGACCGCAATATCACGATCACCACCCGGCTGGTAGACACAGTCAGTACTCCGATGCTCTTGCGTGTATTGCAGTCCAACAAAATCGACCCAAAGCAACTGATTACCCATCATTTCAAACTCGACAAAATACTCGACGCCTACGAGACGTTTGGGACCGCCGCCGAATCGCACGCGCTCAAGGTCATCATCGAAGCATAGCGAATAGGCCCGCATACGCCCGGCAGCGTTTCCACTGGGCGCCGTTCTTCGTAGTTGGGCCGACTGTCATCGACTCCCAACCGGCTCCGACGAAGTGAATGCGATCTGCGATTCGCAAACACGCAGGGCCGTTGTTAGGAAAGGACGGTCCTTCCCTGGATGGCGCGATCGCCGCGCTAGCCGCGCGTCCCCGTTGTCGGCGGACATTGGTCAATGTTCCAGGTGTGGAGAGCGCGCTTGTCCACAATCCGGCGCTTGTGCCGGTTTAGCCTGATAGATCGCCTTCAAATAGCTAGGTCGTTGGCGGGTTGGTTACGCTGTGCAGGTCGTCGCAAGTGTCTGTTTCTGCCACGTGAGTACCCGCGTGATGGGCATTGGCAGCTTCCAGGACAGCGAATCCAGCGACTTCCAGCATCTGAACAGCCGCCATCCGAATGAGGACTTCGTCCTCGACAACCAGAATGACGGGTTTTTCCTCCATGCGATCCGAGCCTTATCATTGTTGTTGGCGCGGAACATTCGGATATGTGGGACTCGCCAGGTTGATAACGCCCCGAACCTCGCTTCGGGCACACGATTGGGTGGGGCCTATTGCGCAAATGCAAATAGGAAAGCTGTGATGGTCTTTTGATCGGTACCGCGGCGATCCTAGTCGGTTGCATTTTGACCGGAGCACCGTTGGCCGGCCCATTGCCAGGGCGAGCAATGCACCGAACAGCGACGGCGGGAGCTTATTTGGCGCAAGCGCGTTACCACTGCGCCGTATTCCCTCAATCAGATTTCGGTGCGTCCGCCCCCAGCCGCCGGCTGTGGGACCAATCTTTATTTGTGGAGAATTTCGTGAAAAACAGAATTACACTATTGGCGGCTGCCGCGGCCTTGTTGGCGACGGCGCTGCCCACGGCGGCCCAGGATTACAGCCCGCAACGAGATCCGGATGGCTATTACAGCCAGGCGGACCAGAGTGGCTATTATGATCGAAATGGCACCTATCGCCGGATGCGCGCGCCCTATGATCGGCGCGGAGGCCAGGACGAAAGCCAAGGTTATGGCGCCGTCACGCGTTACGACCAATCCGCCAACTACTATCGCCAAGGGGAATATGAACAAAGCTGCCGCAGCGGCAATGTCGTTGCTGGGACGATCTTTGGCGCCGCCGCGGGCGGTCTGATCGGTTCGGCCGTCAGCCATGGCAATGGCGGCGCGGTCGTTGGCGGCGCAGTGCTGGGCGGGGTGCTCGGAAACACCGTGTCCAGGGACATAGACTGCGACGATCAGCCTTATGCCTTCGGCACTTATTCGGAAGGCCTCAATGGCGACGTCGGCCGCCGCTATGAGTGGAACCATGGCCAGTCCCGGGGCTACTTTCAGCCGACCCGCGACTACCAGCGATCAGGATTGTCATGCCGCGACTTTACCGAGACCACCTATCGCGGCGATCGCGAACTCACACACAACGGAACTGCTTGCCGTTCCTCCGACGGCCAGTGGCGCTTTGACTGACCTGTAGTTCTTCTGCTGTCCGGTCAACGCGCTACCGCACGGGACAGCGGCCGGCGCCTGATGCGATTTGAGCATAAGAAGGGCATCTCGACAGAGGAACGAAGTGAAGGAGGAAGTGATGAAATCGCCCGGCCGCGATCTGTACGATAGTTCGAGCGTGCTCTCGAATTGGGAAAATGAAGGGGGTGCGCGCGCGTCCGTAACGGAAACTGTATCCCGATACGCGTCCGATGACATACTCTGCAGTTTCGGACAAAGCGTCGTAGGGCATTGGAATGAACTGCCGCATGGATTCAAACAAGCAGTGTTTCGGGAAATTGTATCCAAGTTCAAAGAACCGGACCCCGGGATGAAGGAGCGGGCCGCCCGTTTCCTGCATGACGATAGCTCACAGCTCCTGAAACGCGAGAGACGGCCTGCCTGGATAGGCAGGGGCACGTCCCAAGTCGACCCCTCAGAAAAAGAATCCGGGATTCTCAATGATTTCGATACCAAGGAAAAATATGATCCATCATAGCCCCTCTCGCGCTTCCGCTGCGCTTTTTAAAGATCAAGTCAAGGCGGCTACGCCGAAGTTGCACACCAAGTCAGCGAACGCGCTGGCCCCGTGCCGAGCGATGCGCGTGGTGGGCACATTGCATTTGCCAGTTCTGGGGCGGTCGCGCTGATGGAAAGGATGCGCTTCCTCGTCGCGTTTCTGACGCTGACCTGCGCTCTTGCAGGTACGACCAATGCCGGCACCAGTCCGGACGCCCAGGGTTGGAACGGCCCAGGCTGGTATGTCACCGGATCCCCGCCGCCGACACCGCAGCCCGTTGCAGCGCCCGACTACATTCTATTCGAAGGGCCACACACCCTGCCGACCGAATGCCTTGCAATCTACGACCGTTTCTATTCCCCAATCGGCATTTGCCGCTTTCTGAACGAACCCCCCCCGGGGTCCATCTTGCGAGAATAACCGTTGCTCATCGGACGGCCGCTCTAAAATCCGGTTCGGAAGGTGAAAACATCAGTGCGAGAGTTGTAACACCCAACTCGAACAGGGCCCGCGATTGATCGGGCTCGCGATAGCGCAACATTATGCGAACCACGGATTGAGAATTGATCATGTTTTAAACACCATTCAAGTGACCCGATCCCGCATAGGCTGAATTCTGCCGCCTATCGGGCTCCCAATGGAATTTATGAGGCCACATTCAGCCGTGCAGCCGGCCGGGATATTTCAGCGCCTGAGCCTTCTTGCTGAAAAACGCGCCTCAACCCCGATTGTCAATGCCGCTTTCGCGGGTTATCGGCGGATATTGTCTAATAATGATTGCTGCCAAGTCGGTGAGCTGTGTTTCGGAGGTTATCAACGCAGGGAAACCATCCGACTGGAGGATGCGAATTTCATAATCCGGCCCAGGCAGTCTCACGGTACAGGGGAGGGGTCATTGACAGCGTCGCGCCACGTAAGCGCTAGTGTTGCGGCTCTTTTTTCAATTGTCTCGGCTCTTTGGAAAGCAGCCGGGCAAGGGTTTGATATTTGCCGTCCTCTGTTTGTGCGTTCAGCATCTCTTGAAAGTTGCCGCCGCTCTGCTTGGCCACCCAATCGGCCCATATTTGCTCTTTGGTTTTTTCTATCATGGCTCGTCTCCGCCATCTGTGATGGAGCGCGGACGCCTGAATAGCAGGCCCTAATGTCTCTCAAGCGGGGCGGGGGCCCCGACAGGACGACGGTCTCCCAGTTGTCGGGGAAAATCTGAGCTAGATTGCACATCCGCGGCCCGACGGCTGGCCTATTGTCTTGGCTCCCGGTGAGACCGCCTGTCCCATCCCCAGGCCTCCCGCGGCATAGCTAACCCGGCGGTCCGGCTGTGTCCTCTGCCGGGTTAGCTTCTTGCCACCCAGCCAAATAAATCTTCAAACTAACCATCTAACCGCATGTGCAATCTTTACAGCATCACCAAGGGCCAAAGGGCGATACGTGACCTGGCAAAGGCCATGGTAGACCATGCTGGCAACATGCCCTCGCTCCCCGCCATCTTTCCCAATCGCATGGCCCCAGTGGTGCGCGCCGCACCCAGGGCCAGCGCGAGCTACTGATGATGCTGAGGGGCTTCCCCACTACATCCCAAGCCGGAAACTACGCAATCCTTACCTGACAAACGTGCGAAAGACTGACAGGCGCTATTGGCAAACCTATCTCAAGGAGCCCGAACATCGCTGCTTGGTGCCCGTCAGCAGCTTTGCTGAGCCCGACAATCGGACTGGCGATGACAAACCGTCGATCTGGACCCGGTTAGCCCGCGACGAAAGCCGCCCGCTGACGTTCTTCGCCGGCATCTGGCGCGAATGGGAGAGCGACCGTGGCACCAAGGTTGCACCCGACGCGGGCAAACATCTGGCTTTCAGTTTTCTGACGACGGACGCGAGCCCCGATGTGGCGCCGTTTCATCCCGACGCCACGCCCGTTCTGCTGCTCGACCAATCAGCGCGCGGCCAATGGATGGCTGCACCGTGGGAAATAGCCTGCGAACTCCAAAAGCCGCCCGGCGCTGGCACGCTGCGGGCCGTCGCGGCCGGTAAGAAGGAAGATGCATGACCATGGCATTGATACCACCAACCCTAGGAGACGTGGGCCTTATCTTGTGGGGCGAAGCCTGGGGCGATCCTATGGCCGTTTCGCTGAACCTGAGCGACGAGGAACAGAAGGCGTGCGAAGATGACCCAGACAATATTCCAGCAGGCACCGAAGCGCGGCTCCTGAAATTGTGCGTCATTCCCAGCCAGGAAATCGGGATGATTCACGATGTGCCGCATGCGGCGGGCCTGCGGCGGACGCCTGCAGACTAAGGATTTTAATAGGAATCCGCATGATGACGAAAATGGACATGGCCTTTTTCCCGACCGTCAAGGGCTCTATGACGAGCGAAGACGGGCAGACTTTTATGCTGCATGTAAAGCGCCAAACGGGTGGTGACTTGCTGCTAGGGTTTCCACACGCAGAGATTCCCAACATTGTGGAGAATGCAGCGATGCAGGCCACACATGGTCGTGACACGCGAGGCCGAAAGACTCAAATAGCCCTCAAGACCACCTCGATCCAGGTTGGAAGGGGTGAGAACGGGGAGCCGGTCCTTTCGATGATTGTGGGGGCCGCCGGCAGGATCAGTTTTCTATTGCCAGACGATTTGCCTGGGAAGTTGAGCCAGGCCCTGCGAAAGCTAGCAAACTAGAGACATGCCCTATGTCGAGATGACATATGGAAAAAGAACCACGGCTGGCGGATAGCACTGCCCTGCATCGCGGCCTTCTGTGGGCTTTGCGGGCTATTATCAGCGGAATGTAGAAGCAGTCGTCGAGGCGTGACCTTTTCACTGAAGGGCGCGTTACCATTTTTGACCCTTTGATCCTCGCTAGCGGGCGGCTGCTTTATGTCCTTTGTCATCCAATACTTCCGGCACGACCACATGGTCTGTGAAACCAGCTGGATTCCGGAGATTCCTCCCTCTAGCCGTTTCATCCGGTCCAACTTCGCAGCCCACGATGCTGACAGGGCTGTAATCCTAGGTGGCAATGGATTTGAACTGATCGTTGAGGAACGGCAGGAATTCGATGCCTAAAGAACACCAAGGCCAGAAGACCACGCCCCCAAAATCAAAAAAGCCGCCTCGGCAGCGACCGGAAGATGCCGTTTCACGCGCCGTTTACAGGCAACCCAGCGATGCTATGGGTGCCTTGATTTTGATCGCCGGTATTCTTTGCGCCCTGCTTCTGGTGGTCGGGGCGCTCGGTGTGGCCTGAGCGTTTTAAGCGCCAATTTTGAGTCAAGAAGTCTTGGCAAAAAGCCAACAACTAACCCGACGGAGGGGCACTACGCCGGGTTAGCTATTCACGGGAGGCCAGTGGGGGCTGGGGAGCCGGGTAGCCTCACCGTTGTCAAACTATAACCCATACCCTTGGGGTCGTTCTGAGCAACATTGCTCAGTTCTCAGGCATTTGCCTCGGCGACTACTGCTCGCCGCGCTTGGCCCAAATGCGAAAGTGCGGATCAAAGCTGCGTCCGAATTCTTGAGCAAGGTCGGCGGACGCATCCTGGACCCGGCCGTCCAGTGAACACGATTCCTGAAAGGAAATCCTGCATTAAGGGCTTGCGACAAAACTCACCTGCAAGCGCTTCCACCACATAGCGATGCAGGTCAGCTCTCGCACGATGACCAATCGAGTTCCAGCACTACGTCGAGGGTGCGCAGGAACTTCGTCCAGTCAATTACGTTACGTGCGCGTGGATCTGGTCCACCTACTGCCGACCATCAGAGATTGGCAGGGCTAGCAATAACAACAATAAAAAGGTGACCAACATGCACCGCCTTTCAAACATTGCTCTGGGTGCCGCGATGCTGGCGGCCACCGCGAGTGCGATTGCGACAACTCCCGCCGACGCGCGCGTTTCGGTTGGCATCGGGATCGGCGGTGGAGGATACGCGGGATATCCAGGATACCAGGAATACTATGGCGGCGGTTACTGCGACCGCTTTAGCCGCCTGTACAACCCGTACCGCTGCAACAGTTATTACGACTCTGGATATTATGGACCGGGGTATGGCTATGACACCGGATTTTATCTCGGCGACTTCGGAGGCGGTTATGGGTATCGCGGTGGTTACGGCGGCGGCCATTATGGCAGCTACCATGGCGGTCGAGGTGGCAGTTCCCATCGTGGCAGCCCCCGTGCTGGCAGTTCCCATGGTGGCAGCGGGCATCACCGCTAATTCCTGAGCTTCCCATCAAATGAAATGGTCTCGGTCTGTTCTGGACGATTTTTCTGTTCGGCTTCTGCCACATGCGCAGATCGTAGACTGCGGCGGTAGATGGCCGAAGGTTTGCGAGGAGAGCGCCCAAGGCTCATTGGTGTCATGGGTCCCCAACCACCCAGTGTAAGTTAGCCCAACCGCCGCGGAACTCTCACTTCTATTTTTGTAAGTTAGGCGGCCAATCCGAAGTGCTTTGGCCAGCACCCGAAATTGAGGGGCCGCTTTCATCGTGGGGGCCTGCCCACTGGGTCACAAATCTGGTAGCGGTCTAGAAGATCAAGTGCCGCAACGCCACCACGGCGCGGCCACCGTAAGCTGCAAGGTCAAACCAGCTGACCATGGTTGCCAGGGCATACAACGATGCCAGGCAAGGGTTATTTGTCTGAACGTTGCGATATACTCCCTGGGTCAGGGGCCCCAGTTATGAGACCTAGGACAAGCCATGGCGCCAATCTGCTTAGAGTGCTCAATCATTTGTCGTTTAGAAGGTCCCAGTAATAACGCTTTCCAAGCGCATACAGTCCTCTCGATTCTGGTTGCGGCGTCGAGTGTCAGGCGCTTTCTCTGCGTCTTCGACGGGCCGGCACGCGCTTCTTCAAAAGAGATGCGCCATTGCCTTCAAATGAGAAACGCACTGCTCGTCAGCTCACACTTGGACCTTAGCAATTAGGCGGTCCGTAATCGGACCGGGACTGCTCACCTCAAGAAACAACGCGCGCCCAACGCTGTCGCAATTGCCTTTGTTTGCAGCGGGGGCAACCTATGGGCGTTCAACACGTTCCCTTTCGTAATCAATACAGTTCGATAATTTCCGTAGGAGGAATTTATGTCCTTGCGCGAATTCAACGCCACCGATGACCGTCCTCTCGTTTTGCAAAATCAACCTTCCGGCAATGGTGCCGGTCTGGGCAATTTTCACACCGTAAATCCTGAAGATGCGCAGCCAAGCAACATGCCAAAGTTCGTGGGTGTACTGGCGGTCGCGCTGATGATCGGCACGGCGGGTGTGGCTCTTTACCCGCGCTCGACCTCACCCTCGCAGCCCCAGCCCATTGCGGCCGCCAATAACCTGCTGGCTCGGCCCGCTGCACCTGCACAGCAAGCCGCGATAACGCCCGATGCCAACATTCCGGCCGCCGCGCCGGCGCCGTCGCCGTCTGCGCAGGCCACGAAGGCTGCGAAGGCCGCAACGGCTGATCCAGACAGCTTGCGCTCTGCAATGGTCAAGACGCATTCGCCGGCGAAAATCGCCAGCACTGCCGGCAGTCATGTTGCCTCCGGTAGCCGTGCAGCATCTGCCCGTGCGGCGGCCGATTCCAACCAAACCAGCCAACCACAGCAACAGGCCGCGACGCCCCACGTGGCCGCGCTGCCGCCGCCGCCGTCTGAAGTCGGCACTACCAACACCCAATCAAGCGTAGCGGAATCGGCTGCGACTCCCGACATTGCGGCAACTCCCCAGGCTCCAGCCGAGGACCAGCAGAGCGTGCCGACTCCCGCTCAGCCGCCAGCCCAGTCGGCCGGTCAAGTAAATCAGTAGCGTAGTTGTTGTGAGAGGCGCCGCGTTCCGGTTCATAGCTGGGGCGCGGTTCTCTTTGTGGCCCGCTGCTTTGCGATGCACGCAACGTTGGGGCCCTCGCTGGCGCTATATGGCGCTAACGCTAAAATCGCTCCACCGGATTGACCTGACGGATGCTTTGTACCATCGGGACTGGCGTGGCGGGGAATCGATCACTGCCAAGGAAGCTTGGCCACATGGCCGGCCCACACCAACATTGGTGTCCCACGGATCGGCGCTTACTGCGCCGTTTAGAAGAGTCCCTGCGCAAGCGTGAAGCTTCTGATCGAGCTATAACATGCTGTGGCACGCGATAGTGCCGCGCAATATCGCAGAGGTGGGTCAAAGATGGGCTTGCAAGGCTTCTTTAAGTCGCGTCGACGCCCGCTCTTGGCCGTCCGTGATTTTCTTTTCGGCGGCAAATGCAGCTTCGTATACTGCTGCACAGGCCGCATCCGTCGTTGCATTGATATCGGCCAGCGTCGTCTTGATAGCCTCTTTTAGTTGGACCGACGCCTGCTCGGCGGCCTTGATGACAATATGGGCTAAATCCTCACCGTCGGAGGATGCTTCTTCCGCTGTGTGCGTCTTCTTGCGGTATTCCTTCAATTTTTCAGCAGCCAGCTCAGCGGCACGCATGGTCTGTTCTGTGACAGTTGCGGCCAAGGCCTGCACCTCTTGAATCGCGATGGCTCCTGTCTCGCGCAATACTTTAATAGCGACCTCGGCATCCCGTTGGATCTTTGCAACCGACTCCTTGGCAGTCAAAATCAACTGCATTGTCGTATTTTTGCCTATTTCCAACAGTGCAGCTTGCACGACTTCTCTTGGTTTTGTCAGAGCTTCGTTGGCGCACTTAGAAGCCTGCACTTCCGCCTCCGCCAGCAAACGGGTGGCCGCCAGCTCGGCATTGATCAAGACTCTCGCTGATGCAACCCGGCTATCCGCCTGAACGCGGGCGCCGGCGATAGCGCCGATACTGGCAATCGCGGCAATAGCCGCCTCTATATCGTTATGGAATGTGGCCTGCGCGGCGTTGGCTGCATCAACCCGGTTCTTGTCAATGAGGGCGTAAATCTCATCAAGGCTTCGGGTTCGCTTCAGATAATCACTGGTCATGTGGGCGCGCCTTTTCGACGATATTGCACTGGATCGACATGGTGCCGCTCACAGCGCCCACGCACGCTCAGCTGTTGGTGTGCGGTTGTTCGTGAAGCACGAGATTCAGCAGGGACCTGTGAACCTCAATGTGGCCGTTATAGCTGATGAATCCCAGCTTTCGAAAACGGTTCATGAAGAAACTAACGCGCGATCGTGTGGTCCCTATCATCTCTGCCAGGGTCTCCTGGCTGATTTGGGCGAGAATCGGTTCCGGCTTTCCATCATTGCCATAGTTCGCCAGCAGCAGCAGCAACCGCGCCAGCCGCCGCTCGCTGGAATTGAACAGCTGATCGTGCAGGTCGGCCTCGACCCGGATGGTTCGGTTCAGGACATGGGTCATGAACATCTGCGAGAAGCCCGGTTGTTCCTGGATAAGGCGAACCATTTCGAGTTTTTCAATCCGCGCCACGACCGCGCCCGTCATGGCCGAAACGGTCACAAGGCGCAGTGACTGGCCCGCCATGCAGGCTTCACCGACGAACTCGTCCGGGCCAAGGATTGCCGCGACCGCTTCCTTGCCCCGGTCAGACACGACCGTGACTTTCAGTTTGCCCTTCTGGATATAGAATACGGCATCGGCTGGATCACCCTGAGAGAAGACGACCTGTTTCTTGTGATAGTTGGTGATGCTTCGCCCCGTGCCGGGCTGGGCGAGAAAAGACGCCGTGTCAAAATCTGACGATTGGATTATTGCCAACCTGGCTCTCCTATGAGCTCCGCCATCGGCTCATCAGTATTGTATACCACCCACACTAGCTTACCAAACTAACAGATTCGCCTGAGAATGTCGGCAAAGATGCACTAATGGCGCCTGAATAACATGGCTCCGGTGGCGGCAAGGGTAGTGGATGGCACGGCGGAGACTTTCGCGGTGGCAGCTTCCATGGCGGTAGTTGGCTTCACGGCGGTGATGGATTCCACGGCGGTGGACACCGCTACGGCTCATAAAGGTTGAGAAAGAGGGCCCTGGGCAACCAGGGCTGTTCTCCTGAGGGCTCCCTTCACACGAGTTGGACGCCGCCAAGGTCCAGTCGAAAGCGGACAGCGCAATAGCTGACCCGACCCCGCAAACGCGCGAAGGCATCCCTTGGGCCACATGGGGTTGGGCAACGCAAAGGCGCGCAGGGAACCCTCGCGCGCCTTGTTCCGTAGGCAGATTGTCTCAAAGCCGCTCGTCGGCCATATGGCGCAGGTCGTCGAACCTGAGATCAGTTATCACCACGCCGTCGGCGCGATTGTAGCGTACGTCCTGACTGTCGATCCAAACCACCTTGTCATTGTCGAGCCGCACCAGCAGTGCTTCGACATCGCCATTGGCGCCGTGTGCGGCATCGACCACCGTGCCGACACGATTGCCGCTGATCAGTTCGACACGTTCGCCGATCACATTTGCGTCACGCTCCACGATGACCCAATGGCGTCCGGGCCACAGATCACGATGATATGCCGCGCGCTCCGCAGCGTAGCGGGCACGTAGATTCTGGTACATCGCCGTCCGGTTCTCATACTGATTCTGCGCCGCCTGATGCTGCTGCAACTGGTCCTGATATTGCTGCTGTTGCTGCTGATACTGCTGTCGCTGCGCCTGATATTGTGCGTCATTAGCGTTGCCCGGGGCCGGCGCCTGGCTGTCCGTCACCCCAACTTGATTGTTGATCGTTGCAGTTTCCGCCTTTTCCTGCGGCGTGGAATGGGTGGTGGGCATGCCATTGCCATCCACCCTATCACCACCTGGCGTGGGGTAGCTGCCTTGGGCGCCGGCCGGAGATGAAATCAAAAAAGCAGACAAGGCAACGCCGCTCACAGCGGCCAGAGTGCGAAGTTTCATGGTGCGAGGCTCCTTCAAGGGCTCGCGCAATGGAACGTGCGGAACCGGCGACAGTTCCGTTACTCTCGCCATTGGCGGAGCTTCGGCTCCCGAATGAGCCGTCGCGGGATTTTGGTAAACCGACCAGGGCATACGGTACCGTCGGTCCAACCCTAAACTTTCTCCGCATTGGGGCAATCTTGGTCCCCAACACTTTAGAGCGCCTGCGCTGCCACCTGATCCGCCGATCCAAGGTTCGCCGCTTTCGAGCCGAAGAGTTCTAACGAACGCGAGGTTGCAGCTAGCGACGGCAACTGTATCGAATTGACCACTTCAAGCGCTCTAATTCTGATAGGAAAGGAATATTCGGTCGGTCTCGTGCTCAAGCCGGACAGAAACCGAATAAGGACAAACAAGATATTTGTGCATGTATGTGCACTGTAGCCGCAGGACAATGGTGATGCTCTGGAAGCTGCTCGTAACGCTTGTCTTTGTAGTGCTCTTCTTGCCCCACGAACCCGACCTCCGCATGGGAAGGCCGACATCGTTTTCGCCTATCATTCTTGAGCGCATCCAGACAGCACTGTTCGACGCGCTGGACAAGGTTCGGGCGGACTTGAAAGCCAATCGGGGTGATGGACGATCATACAGGCTCAGCAAGTGTATTTATGCAGAGGCTCGCGTTTTCGTGGCATCGGAGTCTATATCTTCAAGCAAGGAAGACAGCTCATGCGCACACCAAAATATCTTATTGCCGATTTGCCGATCTTAGCTTTCGGCTGCGGCGTGTTTTTCGGTTCAGCACCGGCTCTGGCTTACACAGCGTGCAACGGCAATGGCGATTGCTGGCACACTGATGCCAGAGTGAACTACCCGGATGTGAAACTAACATTCCACGATGACAAATGGCAGGACGCACACAAGAGTGACGCCCAATATCATTGGCATGAAGCCGAGGCCGACCATGACGCGGCGCACGGTTATTGGAACAACGGCGAGTGGCATCACGAGTAAAATGCTTTGGCCCCTGCTGGAGAAATCCGGCGGGGCCATTTGGGAATGGTAACGATGCCTAGACTATCGCGAATGTCGGCTGACACGTACGTCACGAGAAAGTGCTTGCGCCTGATCTGCCACTGCCTGGACATGGAGGAGCGGCGGCGCCTTTGCATGGCATTGGCCTTGCGCGAGGAGCGCGAAGTTCGGATGGCGGAATTCCGCCATCAGATCTGGCTGATGCTTGCCCGGCCCTGGATGACCTTCAATAGGTAAATGAAGGCGCTGACAATGCGGCGGAGCGGGAAGGTCTGTGTTCTGCCGATACAGGGGCTAGCCCCGACCAATAACCTTCAATCCCTTCGGAATTTCAAACCATAACAGTGCCCCAACCCGACACTTTACAGATGAGGGTTGTGTGTGAGCAATTCGGGACAGTTTTGGTTTTGGAGCGGGAGTAGATTTCGTGGTCGGTCCTAGGGGCCGCTTGAGAGACGTGAGAGCCTGTTACGCGGGCCGGGCGCTCCCATCACGAATGATGGAGATGAGCCATGACGGAAAAGACCAAAGAACAAATATGGGCAGAATGGGTAGCGACGCAAGATATTGGTCACTTTCAGGAAAGGTTGAATGCAGAGACCGAGGACGGTAAACACAAAATCCTCGCTCAACTGCTTTCCAGCGAGCTATACAAAATCAGACTCAAACCCCGATGCTAGGCTTTACCAAGTGCATCATCTTGCAGCGCCTCAAAGGGTCAGCATTTTCTCCTAGGTCTTCCTGACGTGATAGCGGGAGGATGGCGAGAACGCTACCTGCTTGATTGGAGTATATTGCGCACCAACGCATATCTCGCTGTGGATCGACTTGACCCCACCAACGATCTCGTTTCGGACGAGTGTGTCATGCAGATCGAGGACGAAATTTGGCAACGAATTCGAGCGGCAAAGGTCTGGGACAAGGATGCCAAGCTGGAGGATTTCCAGATTAAAGCGGCCGGAAACGGCTATGTCCTGATCAATCTCAAGACTAGGCGCGCTCAGTTGGTCTATGATGAATTTAGCGAACTGCACGATTTGGAGCAGCTTTTCCCGGAACGCTATGGCTGGAAATGATCGACCTGCTGTTTGGCGTGGGCTTACTGTAAGGCTAACCAAGGAACCGAATTGGCGTATATCTCACCCTCAATCAATTCAGGCGTATTGCGATGGCGGCTGGCCGAGAGCGTAAGAAGGCGAAAAAGACGGTAGCGAAGGCAAAGACGGTCAAAAAGTCCAAGGCACCAGCTAATAAGGTCGCTAAACACGCTGTCAAGAAAACATCCACGGTTACGTCACCATCCAAGGCGGAGGCGAGGGCCCCAAATCCCACGGTCAAGGATCTCCTTCCTCGCGATGAGCCGGGGTTTATCTCCAATCATCCGCTTTTGGAATGGTAGGCCCATGGTATCAGGAGCACGATGTGAGTGTTGCGGTGAAACAAAGGTGCCATTCTTGCCGGATCTATATACCCTTACATATGCGATTGCGCCGCCCGCCGTGGATATGCAGGCTTTGACGTGATGTAGAAATCCACTGCGTCGATTTCGCTTGCGATTTCTCCGGCCCGGCAAGTCGCGACAGTTACGCTCTCGGCTGCCACCGGCATTGTTCGAATAAGCGCGCCCCCAGCATCCAGAAACCGAACCTCAAAATCCGTCAACTCGTCCATGTCTCCCCCAAATCGCAATCGCATTCCCGTCGGCAAAAAACAGAGATCCCAACTAACGTCCCGGAGGATGCAAATTCTCTAAGGTGAATAGTATGGAGAAGCGCGCACCGCGATTTTCGGCACCCCGCTCGATGCGAAACTCCCCGCCAATCTTTTGAACAAGAGATTGGACGATTTTCATCCCTAAGCCTTTGAACCGGGTCGGGTCGAAGTCATGTGGTAGCGGTTGACCATCGTTCGAAACGACAAGCGCGTAGCGCCCGTCAGAGTTGGATTCTAGACCGACAGCAATTTGCCCCTTCCCATACTTGACCGCATTCGTAATCAATTCATTGGCGATGAATCCCAATGGTATGGCTTTGGCGGTGGGCACCTCGATTTCGGTTCCATCCACCAGAATTTCGAGAGTAAGCGCAGGATCAAAAGAGCTTATTGTCGAGAAATCCTGGCAGAACTCGCTAAGATATTTTCGCATCGCCACGGTCTTTGTTCCGTCATGGAAATGAAGACGGCGATGCACTCGTTCGATGGTCGCGACGCGATTTGCGGCCACGCAAAGCTGAGTTGCCACTTCTGGTGTGGCCGCAGCCCGACTTTGCAACGAAAGCAGGCTTACCACCATCTGCAACCCATTCAGCAGACGGTGATCGGATTCGGAACGCAGAAATTCCTGTTCCGCGAGCAGCGCATCCTTCTCCAGAAGTAACGCATCCTTCTCCTGAAGAAGAACATGCTCGCGCTCAAGCGCAGCTTTCAGCACCTTTACGCTAGATATTTGTAGATGCTGCTCGCGGGTAACTTTGCCCGCTAATGGACGCAGAAGACGTTTAAAATCTAATATTTGGGTCGGAAATGCCCGGGCACTGGAACTTTCGGATTTCATCGCGTGAGCCTTTGACAGTCACCCGAAATGGATTCAGCCGGGCGCGCCACTCACATTCTACTCTGATGGAACTAATTTAGCTGTGCTGGATTGCTCACAATTCGCCGGGCGATGCCGAAGACATGAAAAAATCATATCTCATCGGGGAAGATTAGCGATTGATATGAGGTTGTTCGTGAAGAACGAGATTCAACAGGGACTTGTGAACCTCGATATGGCCGTTATAGCTGATGAAACCCAGCTTCCGGAACCGGTTCATAAAGAAGCTGACCCGCGACCGGGTGGTCCCTATCATCTCCGCAAGCGTCTCTTGACTGATCTTGGCGATGATCGGCTCCAGCTTGCCCTCGCTGCCATAGTTCGCCAGCAGCAGCAGCAGTCGTGCAAGCCGCCGCTCGCTGGAATTGAACAATTGGTCGATCAGGTCGGCTTCGACCCGGATGGTGCGATTCAGAATATGGGTCATGAATAACAGCGAAAATGCCGGTTGGTCCTGGACCATGCGGATCATCGTGGGCTTTTCGATGCGCTCCACGACCGCTTCGGTCATTGCCGACACAGTCACCAGACGCAGCAACTGACCCGCCATGCAGGCCTCGCCGAAAAACTCATCCGGTCCTAGGATGGCCGAGACGGCTTCTTTGCCCCGATCCGACACGACCGTTACTTTCAATTTTCCCTTCTGGATATGGAAGACGGCGTCGGCTGCGTCGCCCTGGGAGAAGATAACCTGGCTCTTGAGATACTTGATGATGCTTCTGCCCTTGCCGATCGGTGCGGGCGGGAATTCGGAGCTACGGGCCTTTGGTTTCTTGGCAACCACTTTGGTCTTTCTAGGAGTTCTAATGTTGCCGAATGCCGCGCGCATTCGATGCCGCGCTCATCCCAAGCGAAATCGGAATGATTGTTATGATGTCTGATTTGTCGGTGAGCGCCCTGGCATTTGCCATATCCGCAGGACAGTCTGATCACTCGGAAGCCATTGTTTCATGCAAGGGTGAACCGGGGGCGACAGACCATCGCTACCTAACAAACGCTTAAGCGCGCGGAAAGTTCCCATCGGGCAGTATCTACCGAATCGAGGCGCGGCCTAAGTCTGCCATCGGACACCCTGTCTCAATGACTTTAAAGTCCCTGCGCGGCGTATCTTGCCTTCAATCAATTCAGCGGTATTGCAATGGTGGCTGGTGGAAAGCGTAAGAAGAAGACAGCATCATCACTGCCTCTAGGTAATAGTCGAACGCCCCGGTGCCTGGCGACATCGTGTTTGCGGCCGGCGCGGTTCTGATGGCTTGGGATTTTGTTATCAAGCTGGGACCGCTTCTTCCTAATTGGATGAGTGGCGAACCGCGCTCTCTGGCGCAATAGTTGTCCGGCAAATAGCTGCGGGCAGGCCGGAGCTATTTGATGCGCGATCGACTACTTCAACGCGTCGCGCACGGCGTCTTTGGCGCCGCCAATGGCGTTTTGGACTTTGCCGGCCGATTTCTCTGCACTTCCCTCGGCCTCAAGCTTGGCGTCGCCGGTTACTTTGCCGGCAGCTTTTTTAATTGCGCCGCCAGCCTGCTTGGCCGATCCAGCAATGCGATCCTTGTCCATGTCGTACTCCTGTTTGGATACGATCAGGAACACTCCTGGCGACGGTCTGTTCCGTGCAATCGATGGTTTGGCCGATAATCGCGATGCACACAAACGGAAGCAACCACCGGCGGGGGGCCCGGAGAATGTCTTTGTTATTGCCCCGAACGCCTTTCAAGCGCCAATGCCCAAATAGCGGCAAGCGACGCCAAAGCTTAGCATGAATAAGTGAACTGTACGAATCCGGCGGAAAAGACTGCTATTGTCCCGCCCCACTATCCGTCAGAATTGCCGCTCTTACCGCGTGGGTGGGACTGACAGTTTGGGGTGTGTGCAAAGCCGTGAATAATCGTCGCTTTCCGTCCGGCAATTCGCGAGACCAGGCATATGCGCGAAACGCTCCACTCGTGCTGCCTCTCAAGTCGAAAACCGAAACGTCACCGCTCCAGATCGTGTGGTCTCCCCGCTTTTCATGCACCGGCACGCACTGAACGAACGTCGCCTTGCCGCCGTGCCGGGATTCCACCGCCTGTTTGAGTTGGTCATGGCCGACTTCAATCATGGGTTACTTTGTGCCACGGCACAGTATCGTGCACAGCCTGGACCATGGTTTTCGGCAAATAGGGCTTGGCGACAAATCCAAATGCACCGGCATTGCGGGCTCGCTCACCGGGGGCATTGGCAGACACCACGATGGAGCGAATGGCCGGATGATCGATTTGAACCCGGGCGACGAGTGCAAGCCCGTCCATGAGTCCCGGCATGCGCACGTCTGTCATGAGGACATTGGTTTCGGGATGCCTCGATAATATTTCCAGGGCTTCGACACTGTTCTTTGCCTCAAGGACCAAAAAGCCTGCGTCCTCCAACGTTGCGACCGCAGACATGCGGATGAAGATTTCATCTTCGACGACCAGAATCGTTCGCTGACTTGCGGTCTGGTCCATGCCGATAACAAATCACGAAGGCGGGAATAGTTCCATTTTCCTTTGACTTTCAATAAGTTAGGGGTGCAATGGGTCGACAAGTCATTGTGGACGCGAACATTTCGGATGAATTGTGGAAATTTCCGGACGCACGAGGATTCCATCGGCGTCGAAGTGGCTCTCAAAAGGTTCGATCGCTTATGGAAGAAACCCCATGAATTCACGTGCCAGCTCCCACGCGGGGTTCTGGCCGGCGAAATGCATAGGCGCAGACGCAGCGTCGAACCGTTCTGCCGCTCGCTTCGGGCGACTTGAGCCGGGGTTCTTTCTGCCATAGGTCGCACGCTGGCCGGCGGAAATCCGCGTTTGCCGATCCTCGGAAATTCAACCGCGCGCGAAGCGGATCAGGATTTCCATAGTCCTGTTTCAAGCGCCGCGCCGCGCCCCGACGGGAACCAAATGCACCCGCGAACGTTGTTGGCATGAGGGCGCGTTCCGACTTCAAAGGAATCATTTGTGCCAAGCAAATTGGCCGTGGGCACTCATCGTGTTTGTCATCTTCAGAGGTGCATCCAATATCCTGCCCGCATGCAACACTGTCGAAGGCGCCGGCAAGGACGTTTCGAGGGCCGGCCACGATGTTTCTGAGGAAGCCAATGAATACAAATAGTCTCCGCTAATATCCAGAAATTTGGCCGCAAATGGAAATGACCTCCGCGGTTGTGAATGACGCGACCCGCGACTTACAGGAGCGTGCGCGCAAAGTGCGATCCATGGCTGTTGGTATACTGTGTATCGCCCTGGGCGGGTTCGCCGGCTGTGCGACGCCGCCGGATATTGCCACGCCCCAAGCATCCGGCAAGACATCTCCTCAGATCGTGGGGCGGCGCGGGCCGCTCACGGCAGAGCAAAGCAAGACGATACTGGAACGGCTGGGCACCGATGCGGGCGATGACGCGCTGCTCAAGCGCCATACCGCATATGAAGAAGCGATATCGGAAAGCCCTCTGATCGCCGGCAACCGGACCCGACTATTGCGGGACGGACCTCAGACATTCAAGGCCATGTTCGCCGCGATACAGGGCGCGACCAATAACATCAACCTGGAATATTACATCTTCGAGGATGTGGAGAGCGATGGCGTGCATTTGGGCGACCTGCTCATTGCCAAGCGTCAGGCGGGTGTCGCCGTCAATGTCATCTATGATAGCTACGGATCGGGCAGCACGGCCGCGATATTTCTGGACCGGTTGAAGCAGGCCGGGATCAATCTGGTTTCGTTCAATCCGGTCGACCCACTGGAGTCGAAGGTACCCTATTCCTTCAACGACCGGGACCATCGCAAGATTCTAGTTGTGGATGGGAAGATCGCGATTATAGGCGGTGTTAATCTCAGCACAGCCTATCAAAGCAATCCGATCGGCAAGTCCGGCGGTCCGTCCGGCTCGACCCAGGAGCAGTGGCGCGATACCGATCTCCAGATCGAGGGGCCTGCCACCGCGGAATTGCAGAAGTTGTTCCTGGATCACTGGATCAAGCAAAAGGGACCGCCGCTGGACCAATCCGCCATGTTTCCGACCGCGGCGCCAAGAGGCAATGCCGTCGCGCGCGTGCTGGGAAGCACGCCTGACAACGGGATTCCCTTGTATTATGTCACGCTCCTCACCGCGATCAGAACCGCCGAAAAGAGCGTCAAGATCACGACCGCCTATTTCGCGCCCACCGAGCAGGAAATGGAGGCCCTGACCCAAGCAGCGAGGCGCGGCGTGGATGTCCGCCTGATGTTGCCGGCGAGCAGCGATTCCCCATTGTCCATCGCCGTCGCCCACGCCCGCTATTCCGAGCTGCTGGACGCGGGCGTGAAGATCTATGAGATACACGATGTGGTCCTTCACTCAAAGACCGTGGTGGTGGACGGCGTGTGGTCGGTGATCGGTTCGTCCAATTTCGATCACCGAAGCGTCATCTTCAACGATGAAGTCGATGTCGTCGTTCTGGGCAGTGACGCGACGCAAGAACTGGAAGATCTGTTCCAGGCTAATCAAGCTGCCGCCGAGCGCATCGAGATCAGGGCCTGGAACTCTCGCCCGATATGGGTGCGACTGAGGGAAACATACTCTCTTGCGTGGGAGAATCTGTTGTGAGGTTGCATCACGCGGCTCTCGCGGTTGCCTTGTTGCTGGTTGAGTCCCCCGCACAGGCCCTGGGTCCGCAATCACCCTGCGCCTTGGCAGGGGCGCCTGCTTATCCGTCGCCCGATGCGCCGCCAACCATTCGGATTTGGCAAGGTAAAGAACTGGATCAAGTCAATTGGCACGCTCCGAGCTGTACTGGTTGGCCTGAAGAGTCACGCTCAAGGCTTATCGTCACCCTGAGCGGCAGCTTCCACTTTGATGGTCCGATGAGCGCGCTGTTGGCGCGGGTCGGGACGATCTCTGCCTTGCGAAGCATCCAGTACTGGTCGACGACGGATAGAAAATGGGGACCATTGAGCAATGATGCGTCCGCGCTCACCGGGCCGGATTCGAAATCCCGCCGCGCCGATTTTTCCGCGTCGGAATTGGTGAAAGGCGCGGAATTGTATTACTGGGAGGATGATACCCGCACGGGCCCTGCGTTTATCACCTACGAGTGTCTGAAAGCGCGCCCGAGCGCTTTATCATGTCTAGCGAAAACGTTACGCCCATACGGCGGTACTGGTTCACCTTGTTCAAGCCCGGCGCCCTTCAGTCGGTACTCGTTATCGAGCATGTAGCGCCGGGTATTTTCGGTGCATTTGTTCTCAACAGAAGTGGGGACGGCGCAAGCGCGCTTACGGCGGGGCACGAAAGTTCGTATGTCAATCGCGCCGCCGCGCTCTATCGCGAGCTTGCCGGCATCAAGACGGACCAGGAGCCCCCCGCGGCGCCATAAAGAAGAGCTTACAAAAGTCTGCGAATGCACGCCGAGCCAAGAGAACGCCGGCAACCCCTCATCCGACCATAGTTTTCATGAGCGCGGAAATCTTGATTGACGCGAAATTGGAGAAGGTATCGGAGACTGCATAGGGCATTCAGTGTTCCAGCGTCGCGGAGCTGATGGACGAGGTTCCGTATCACGAGAGAATGGACCAGGTTGTAACGAGAAAATGTCGGCGTCTGCGTCTCGAATGGCCACAGTGAAGACGTGTCCACTATGATCAGGGGGTGCTTGACATCCGGGCACTAGCGCGCGACGGGGTCGGCACTGCTGACATCGCCCGGCGTTTGGGTATCCGGAGTGGGCTGATTATCGCGAATGCCATTGTAAATTCGCGCCCAACACGGCCCCCCCGCGATGTCTTCCAATCTCATTGAATTGATTGCGCAAGATATGAATGGGAGGGGTCGCGTTTCGCGTCCAACCTCGACTCCGGCGAAATTTCGGCTTTGCACGCATTCTCAACGAGATCCTCGTATTCTGAGTCAACCCCTGTCAGGATTCAAACACGTAACAAGCTCCCCATTCAGGCACTGTCAAAGTGGTGGGACAATCTCGAAAATAAGCATTGGGAAACATCGGGAGGGAAGGGAGTCCCACTTTCAGATAACCTATTGAAATAGCTCAGTTACGGAACTTCCCTAGGGCGCGCCATTCATCGCCACGCGGACCGCGTGGCGATGAATGCCAAGGCCGGGCGCGCGTCAGCGACTTGAGCCCGGCTGCGGCGTGCCTTGTTAGCGAGCGCAGCGAGGTTACAAAAACTGAGCGCCTCTTCGAGCGGCGAAGCCGCGAGGGAGGCGCCATGCTTGCCTGCCATCACGGGCGCAATTTCTGGGTCCCCGCCTTCGCTGCGCCAAAAGCAGTCATTCGTGGTGCGGTGCGTGAAATCAAGATTTTCTCTAACGCCTCCATCAGCCACAATTTTCTAGCGAAGCACGCTGATGGGAT
>Ga0206863_1165_pt1 | contig 22291 bp, 25 predicted proteins | sample Alteio_BWOrgCont_41_FD_152634 | JGI IMG/M metagenome (GOLD analysis project Ga0206863, IMG submission 152634) | Enriched cells from forest soil in Barre Woods Harvard Forest LTER site, Petersham, Massachusetts, United States -... | ecosystem: Environmental > Terrestrial > Soil > Temperate forest >...
AAGACCGGGATGCTGATGAGGATCAGGTGAATAAAGAAAACAGTGAAGATGCAGACACTGTATTTTCTGATCTTGAGCATAGAGATGATAAAGATAAGACTTTGTCTGTGCAGGATAAAAAACAGATAGCTTTAAAGAAAAAAGATCAAGCAGATATACAATTACAAAGCGCGATTAATGTTATTAAAGGCATCAAGATTTACCAAAAATTTCAAGAGAAGTAATGCAATATGGCTAAAAGAAAGAAATCAATTACCCCCAAGAGCGATACAAAGGTTGTTGCCATTGTGATTGGTTTGTTTGCAGCGGCAATTATACTGTTTTTTATTTTTACAAAATCTAAAGAATCTGCCAAGGAAAATGTTCCGACCACGAACGGGCCTGTTGAAGTTTCCGCTCCCGTTGAGAATAATAAACCTGCCGAGGCTGAGCTAACATACACTCCACAACCTGTCGCTGAAGAGCCTCAAGAAAATGTTTCAGGCAGGGGGGCTAGGGTTGCGATCATTCTTGATGATTGGGGACAGTCGACGATTAGCTGTAAGTATTTAAGAGAAATACCTGAGCCATTGGCGGTATCTATATTGCCGGGCTTACGGCACACCAAGGATGTGGCCAATTGTGCAAAGATGTATCATAAATTGACCATGCTGCATTTGCCTTTGGAGGCGATGCATAATTATGATTTTTATCCACCGAATTATATTATCAAGACAAGCATGTCGCCATCCCTTGTTTCCCAAATAGTAGTCCAGGATTTAGACCAATTGCCTTCGATCGAAGGAGTCAATAATCATATGGGCTCCAAAGCTACCGGGGATCGTGCCTTAATGAAGATCATTTTTAGGATTATAAGGAAAAAAGGATTATTTTTTGTCGACAGCATGACATCGCGCTATTCTGTTTCTGCAGCGTTGGCTGATGAGATGGGCCTGGCTTATGGTAAGCGGGATGTTTTTTTAGATAATCTTAATAATAAAGAAGCGATCGCTAAACAGTTTATGGTTCTTGCCCAAAAAGCCCGCCGTCGCGGTTATGCCGTGGCCATTGGCCATGACCGGCCTGTGACGATGAAGATCCTTAAAGAAGAAATCTCCTGGCTGGAATCACAAGGTATTCAAATAGTCAGTATTAAAGATCTGCTAAAGCATAGATGAATATCTTAGGCATTGAAACTTCTTGTGATGAGACTGCTGCCTCGGTTGTCACCGATGGTGTAAAGGTGCGTTCCAATGTTATTGCCACCAGCCTTAAAGATCATCAGCGTTTTGGGGGTATTATCCCGGAAATTGCCTCCCGTCGTCAGATAGAATTTATCCATTGGGTGGTCGCTGAAAGTTTAGACAAAGCCCAAATGACTCTTAACGGTATTGATGCCATTGCCGTGACCCGGGCTCCTGGCTTACTGGGCTCATTGCTGGTGGGTTTAAGTTTTGCCCGTGGGTTAAGCCATTCGACGGGCAAGCCGCTGATTGAAATCGATCATATCAAGGCCCATCTATACGCTAACTATTTACAGTTGTCTAAAGAATTTTCAGCTTGTCCGCTGAGTCGTTTGCCAGCCATAGGGTTGGTGGTTTCTGGGGGACATTCCAGTCTTTACTATGTCAAAGATTTTAAGAATTTCAAATTGTTAGGTGTTACACGCGACGATGCTGCTGGTGAGGCTTTTGATAAGGTGGCGCGTATTTTAGAATTGGGGTATCCTGGCGGCCCTGTGATTGACCGTTTGTCGGGGCAAGGCATTAATGACGATATCAAATTTCCGCGAAGCCCCATGAAGGGTAGTTACGATTTTTCTTTTAGCGGGACTAAGACGGCGGTGCTTTATTACACTCAAAAGAATAAAAATAAACTAGACTATTCACCCGCAAAAGTGGCGTATTCTTTTCAAGAAAGTGTCGTTGCTGTTTTAGTAGAAAAATCTTTGCTGGCCTGTCGGAAATTTAAGGTTAATACGCTTTTGATAGGCGGCGGGGTCGCAGCTAATTCTGCCTTGCGCCGTGAATTGCAAAAACAAGCACCATCCCAAGGGGTAGATGTGTTTTTCCCTCCAATGGTTCTTTGCCTGGATAATGCAGCAATGATTGCAGGTTTAGCTTATCATTGGTATAATAAATTTTAACAAAAATAGGAGGTCCTTATGGCCTTTAACCGCAAAGAACATCATAAAGAAATACCTGAAGAAAAAGTCATTGAAATTAATGCCCACATGGAAGGATCGATGACTTTTACTGATCCGGTGAATTTAAAAATTTATGGCCGCTATACGGGCAAGCTCGATACCAGGGGTACCTTGACCATAGGACAAACAGCACAGGTAGAGGCTAATATTGTAGGTGAGAATGTTATCATTGCCGGAAAGGTTAAAGGTAATGTCATTGCCAAGAAAATGTTAGTCTTGATGCCGTCAGCGGTTCTTCATGGCGACATTTCAACGCCTAAATTAAATATTGTTGAAGGGGCTGTCTTTCAGGGGCGCTGCCATATGCTGGAAGATGTTTTAAGCATTGATGATTTAGCGCAATATTTAGAAATTGAAATACCTGCTATTTTGGAATTAGCCACCAACGGAAAGATACCTGCCAGCAAAGACGGAGATAGCTGGAAATTTGAACGGGCCCAGATCGATCAGTGGGCTGCTACAGGTAAGGTTAGGTCATGAGCAGTCAATACATTACCGTCCGTGAAACCGCGCAGATCCTGGCCGTATCCGAGAAAAAGGTCATGGATTTAATTGAAAGCGGTAATTTGCAGGCTTACAAGATCGCAGATCAATTTTTGCGCCTTAAGCGTAATGAAGTCGTTAATATCCGTTCCACAGGCCAGGTTGTTTCTGAAAATATTGTCGCCACCTACACCTCAGGCGAACGTGTACGGGACTTTTTTTATTACAATGATTTTTATTTGATCGCCTTTCTAATCATTGGAATCCTGCTGTACGTCATTTTCTTTACTTATTGATGGGTCAAATCCGTAAAATAGATGATGTCTATTACATTGAATTTTATGCCCGCGGCCTGCTTTATTCCCAGGTTGCTGGTGGTAATCTACAAGAAGCTGAGAGATTGTTGCAAGAGGTGGAAGGAAAGATTGCCGGCGGTGAAGCATTAACGATTGTCCGGCATATAGATTTGCCTGATTTTTATGAACGTTTTTTGTCTGAGGCAAGTACGCAACATAGCCCTAAAAGTGTAAAGCGGTTTGCCTCCACCATCAGGCATTTTAGCAAATTTTTAAGTGACGATTTTCCTCAAGTTCATCAACTTGCCCAAGTGACACCTGTTATTGTTGAATCATATAAAGCACATTTAGTCAAAACACAAAAAGTAAAAATCGTTAATTTATCCATTCTTTTGATTAGGGATATCATGGAGTTCGGCATTAAACTGGGATTCCTTAACGACAATCCCAGTTTGCATGTGCGGTTACTGCCGTGGCCCAAGACCGTGAAACGAAGGCCGACAGCCCGGTATAATAAAGCCATGCAGTTATTGTCCCAAGGAGTAGGCTTGAGCAAACTCGTTCAATTATTAAAACTCCCGGATATCTCTCGAACGGTGTACTTTTCAAATTTAATTCCTTTAAGCAGGGAAGATGCTTACAATTAAGAATCAATGACAATCACCAGGGCATGTCTGATTTTGTGGGTCATTCTTTTTGCGGTGGGGATGTGGCTTGCGATGCACAAACCATTATGGAATGACGAGCTGTCCAGCCAGAGAGTTGCCATTCAAGAGGGTTCCTGGGGTGAAATCCTCACCGGAAGAATCCATGAACTTAATAACCCTCCGCTATATTATGCCCTTCAAAAGGGTGTCACTTCCATTATCCATCTGTCCTTTCCAGATGATCTTATTAAAGGTTTAGAGCCTCCCATTGAAAAAAGAAAGTACTTCCTTTATGTTTATCCCAAGGGGCAGATCATTTTGCGTTTATTACCTGATATTTTTATGACTACGGCCATTGTTTTTTTGGTGTATTTTTTTTGGACCACCAAAGGAGTGGTGGTGGGATTGATGGCTCTTTTGAGTGCGTTGAGTTCAGAGATGGTATGGCGGTATTGGGCTGAGGCAAGGCCATATCCGCTTTGGTTTTTATTGACGCTGCTTCAAGCAGTCTTTTTAATTGAGATATTATCAGAGTCAGGATCCTCGAGCAGGGTCAAATTTCATTTGGCTGTCTGCCATTTTCTTTTGGCTATTACGGTGACCTTAGGCTTCTTTCAGATCATTATTGCTCAGGCGATTCTTTTTTTATTTGGTCAACGTCAATTGAAGGACTATCTTTGGGCAGGAATATTACCTGCTGGTGTCGCGTTATTCTTTTTTTCTATCCGTTCTCCCAGCCATCTGTCTTCCAGTAATATGTTGTATATGGCGATGGACCCTATGGATATTATTAGGCAAAATTTTTCTTTGGAACAAGTATCGCTCTTATTTTTTTATTTAATGGCTTTTTTTTGTCGGCGATCGTGGGTTGGTGGTCGTAATGATAATGAGAAAGAAGTATGGAAAGGGTTGGTTCATCTGCCGTATTTGTTAATAAGCATGCTTCTTTCAGCACTATTTTTTATTTATGTTTATTGGCATTGGCCAGGGGCGCACGAGGGAGTTCCTGTGTATGATAGGCATTTTCTTTTTCTTTCTGCCTTAGGTGTTGTTTTGGTGCCGTCCATGTTTAGTGATCTTTGGTCTCAGTCAAGAGGATCGATATTCTGGCGGGGAATTTTTTCAACTTTTTTTATACTGCTTTTATTTAGCCAGCTAATAGAGGGTTTTGCGAATGCATGGTTTCAAGGGTATTATTTCTAAATCATTTTCCAGGATTGCACAGGAAGCATTGCTTCTTACAACGGCTGTCCTGATAAGTTGTTTTTTTATTTATTCCTGGCCGCAAGGTTTCGTATTTTTAAGGCAGTATTTGCCAAAAGAGATGTCTTTGAAATGGTTCGTGTCATTTTCTTCTCTTGATAACGTAACCAATATTCAATTAGCGGAATACTATAATAGCCTTGCAGGAGTTTATATCAAAGAAGGCAAATTTGATCAGGCTATAGCTGCCTATAATAAAGCCATTGAAATAAAGATTACCGCAGCTGATCCGTATTATAATCGAGGCTGTTTATATGTGAAACTGGGCGATTTTGACCTGGCGATTAAAGATTTCATCAAGGTCATTCAAATGAACCCTAAATTTGTACAAGCCTATGATAATCTTGGGTTTGTTTACGCCAAGCAAGGGCAATTGAAACAAGCCGTTTCTTTTTTTACAAAAGCTCTTGAAATAGATCCCCATTATGCTCCTGCCTATTATAATCGCGATGTGGTTTATCATCGTTTAAAAGAACATGATAATAGGCTCAACAAGAATTGAGCAGGGGGCTAAGTAATTTTAATTTAGTTTTAAAGAAGTTGGCAAGATATCTAAAAGTGTATTAAACTGTGTTTCTCAACTGACAAAACTCCACGGATTTGATTTTAGTACTTATGACCAAATCGTCCCAGCAGCGTAGTTTTCTCCTCACCATTTTTTTAATAGGTTTTTCTCTTCTTCTGTGGTGTTATCTTTTTAGACTTTATTTGAATGCTAGCGCGCCCTTACAGGGAGATGCTTATCCCTATCTGGGGCATATCCGGTTTTATGTAGAAAATATCATGCGAGGCGTCTATCCGCTATGGGATCCTTTGGAAAACCATGGGAACGTCAATGAATTTTTCCTTCGGAGGATTGGAGAGTATAATCCATTTTTTTTGATCATTGTATTGTTGAATAAGAGTGGAATACCTTTTTTAATAGCTTACCGTTTGTTTTTGGTTTCGTATTTTTTTCTAGGGGTAGCTGGTTTCTATTTATTGAGCCAGAAAATCTTTTTTGATCATCTAACATCTTTTAGCGCAGCGCTGTTATTTTTATTTTCTTCTGTGGGGGCCAGCATTTTTGAGACATACCTTTTGCTTGAGATTGTTCCATTCATCTGGTTTTTTTATTTTTTTGTTTCTTTTGTTCAGGCTCCCAACAAGGTATTTCTGTTGGGCAGTATATTTAGCTTAATGCTTATTAATATTACTTATATCCCTTTTTATTTTTATACTATTTTATCTGTCTTTCTTATTTGTTTTTCTATTGTTTATGCCTCCCAAATGGCGACGATCTATCAGCGGATCCAGGATTTTATTAGCCACTATAAAATTTTTACTCGCGTTTGTACTGTTCTTTTAGCGGTTTCCTTTATCCCGGGGATTTTATGGTATCAGCAAACATCTCAAGGTGAAGTTTTAACGATGGAGCGGCATGCTCAATCACAAGATACAAATTCTGCCACTGTTAGTGTTGATAAAGTCAATGAAGGGGGAATTATACCTAATTTTATTTTTAACAGGCAATTTGTGAATCCCGATAAGATAGGGCTGCACGATATTTATATTCCTTTGTTTGCGTTTTTGATGCTATTTGCAGGGGCGTGGGGGCGTTTAAACAGGCGTTTGATTGTTTTTTTCATTTTTGGGTATACGATTTTCTTGATTGGGCTTGCGGACGCATCCTATATACACCGATTTTTATACAGGTACGTGTTATTTTTTAAGTATTTCCGTAATGTTCAGTTTTTTATACAGTTTGCCATTTTACCTGTTTTGATTCTTTTTGTGGTGGAGCAAATGCGGATTTTTATTGAGGATTGCAAGCAGTCTTTGATTAATCGAAAATGGATGACCGTATGGGTAACGACGATCCATGCCGCTGCCGCAGGGTTCTTTTTATTTAATAATGCAGGGTACATAACATATATGGTGATTATTCTTAATTTAGGATGGATGTTAGGCTGTATTTGGTCGATAGGCAATTCACGGGTATGGATTTTATTACTTTGGGGTGCTATTGTTCTTCAACCTTTTGATGTCTATAGTCATATCGCCGTCAATAATCCACCGTCCTATCAGTGGGGATATGATAAGAGGTATGTTTTTAATCTTCCTACTGTACAGGAAGCAGGAAAACTTATGGATATGAAAAAAATATCAAAAGGAGATATTCATCAGAAGGATCTGCCATATTTTGGTACACGTTGGTTGTATGAAGCTATAGATTCTGTCGATAGTACAATATTAGGAAATCATCTAAATACGCCTTTTGTTTTGTATGATCGTGTGGAACAGGTTACTGATAAGGTCAATCATGCCCGCCTGCAAAACTCTTTAGCTCATTTTGAGAATCTTGCTTTTGTTTATTCTGATACGATGCGTGGAGCAGGAGGGCCTGTTGATCCTAAAGCCAGGATCATAACTTCTGTGGATAAAGATTTTAAGATTTTGAAATTTGACGCCAATGATGTTATTGTCAAAATCGCCGTGACACATCCCAGTTTTTTAGTCAGGGCACAGAATTATCATAGTCAATGGAAAGTGTTTATAGATGGGAAACCAGCACCATTATTGCGGACCAATATTTGTTCCCAAGGGCTGTGGGTCCCTGCAGGAGAACATGTGATCCATTGGCATTTTGGCACGCCATTAAGATACTTTTGGGTTTATTTTTTAGAGTTTTTATATCTGTTTGTTCTAGGATGGTTAATATGGCTATGGTTTCATTTCCGGCTGTCTACACAAAAATTGTCGATTTAATTTTTAGACGGGTGATATTTCTATTCCTGGTAGGGGTGGTTTTGTCTTTTTTATTTATTGATCAAAGCGCGCTTAAGATGAAAACTTTAAATACGATGTTGCCGTCTGCTTCGGATTTAAAAGAATTTATTTATCATCCTTCACAGATGAACCAGGAGAAAATAAAGGACATGCTGACTTATTATAAGTTTGTATGCGACTTTATGGGGTCAGATACTTATGAAAAGCCAGCTGCCTGCGGGATTGTCGGCTATGCGTATTATTATTTAGGGAATGACAAGAAGGCTATTGATTATCTTTCCCAATCCAATAAATTGTATGATCATTTTTTTTGGACTTATTATAACCTTGAAGTCATTTATTTTAATGAAGGAAATTATGAGCAATCAATGAATTATTTCGTTCTTGCTAAAGAAGCGTATCCTTATACCGTAGGTTTTTTCTCAGCGACCAGATCGTATGTACATATTGCTGAATGCTTAAAGCTGAATCAGGATGATTTCTCACGGGGCGTGGATCAAGGGGCGGAACGTATTAAGAAATTGTATATCTTCAGTAGTTTATTGATTGATCATCCTGCATTAAAGGAACAATTTGTGTTAAAGAAATTTGATCTTCGTTTATTTTAGAATGAACAAAGAATTGAAAAGTATCATAAGTATAGTAGAATAAACAACTTGAAATTTCAGGAGAGGTGGCAGAGTGGCCGAATGCGGCGGTCTTGAAAACCGTTGCCTCGCAAGGGGCCGTGAGTTCGAATCTCACCCTCTCCGCCAGTATATTCTTGCGATCAGTCGCAAAGCGTTGTAAATCATAGTTTTTCTTTTAACACCGACGGGCTAAGGCATCTTGGCCCGTCTTTTTTTATCCCTTCGTTTCCCTTATCGTTTCCTAAAGTCGCCTTAATTCTGTCAAAATCTGTCAAAATTTTAAAAAGCCATTTCGAGGTATCCCAAGGCCTCGAAATGGCTTTTTCCCTATATGTCATTCACGTTTCACATCATGTCATTCCCGCGAAAGCGGGAATCCAGTTAACCAAACCAAGGAGGCAATCATGTCAACAAATCCTGAAGCAAAAGCAGAGAAAATAATTGAAATGGGAGAGTCAGCAGAAATTGTCGGTTTTGAAATATTGACCAAGCCATTGCTCCTAGGCTTGCTTATTTCATTAGATGAACAGTTTAATTCGATGTCAGATGAAATAAAGGAAAAGCATTACGAAAAAGGGCTCGAAAAGATTAAGGAACTTGAACAGAAAGCTTTAAAGCAACAGAGGAAATTAAAGTTTTATGACAAAAGGTTTCATAGCTCATGGATGTCTCATTAAGTAAAAATTTTTTTGACAGCAAGATTAAGGGTGTAGCGAATTTTTAACAAATCATGTGTGGAAAGGAGGTTTTGATTCGCTACAGCGGGTGACTTACGTAGCGGTCATGTAGCGTATGGAAAAACAACTAAATTTAAAAGAGAAGCGACGGTTACACAGGCTTATCCAACAAGGCGGTTTAATTGACATGGTGGGTTTCAACACTATGGACAAACCGTTGTTGGCAGGACTGTTAATTGATTGCAAAAACAGGCTGGATTTTATGACGGATCAGCAGAAGTATGAGCTAAGAAATTTAGGGTATCTAACGATGCAAGAACGTAAGGGAAAAAAGTATTTAGAGAGGGCAAAAACTAAGATAAAACCCTTTGAATTTTGGAATAAACCGGAGGTGCAGACATGGTAAGAATTAATGCAAAGAAAGAAGTTTATGAAGATTTTCGGATAGGTCCTCAACATACAAAATCTAGTAGAGGATCATCTAAAGAGCCTAAAGGCCACAAGTGGTCATTCTTTGTCAAGGCGGTGATGGGAGCATGTTTTGCCAATAAAGCCTTCAAGAAGGCCAATTATGCCCCTAAGGGCTGGAATCAGAAATCAATTGCCAAAGTTTCTTATATGAAAAATAGCTATCTAAGGCAATGGGGTACTCATGGCTATTATTTGGTCAGACAAGGTGCACAGCTGGAAAATCAGCCTGGATTAGGCTTTGATGCCAATGATGAGGATTTAAACATATCCAAGACTTTAACAAAATGGCAGAAGGATGGTGATCCCAGGTTTTGGAAGATAATCCTTTCTCCGGAAATGGCCCATAAGCTTGACTTAAAAGAGCATGTCAGGGCTGTAATGGGGCATGTTGAAAGTGATTTAGGGGCAAAGCTGGAATGGGTAGCGATTGATCACCACAACACAGATAATCCCCATGCCCATATTGTTATGCGTGGTGTTGATAAAGAAGGAAAGGAATTAAGAATAAACCAAGAGTACTTTACCCAAGGCTTTAGGCAAAGGTCAATTCAGGAAGCCACCAGAAAGTTAGGATTTCGGCTTGAAAGGGACATTCTCTTAATTAGAGATCAAGCGATTAGGGCTATGCATATTACTGAAATTGATAGAGAGATAACACGTAAGTTAACCAAAGACAATTTTATTAACCTCACGCTACCGCAATCAAATTTTATGTTTAAACAAGAATTGCAGTTAAAAGGCAGGTTGATGTTTTTTGAAGAAATTGGATTGGCTAAAAAATTTGACGCTGTTTCTTGGTACGTTGATCCAAATTTTATGGATTATTTGAAATTTATTCAGACCCAGCAGGATATTGTAAAGACCAAGAACAAGCACAATAGAGATATGTTGAATCCAAATCTGCCAGTAATCGTTAATAAGTTGGAAAAAGTTGGTGATGCGATCATTGGTATGGTTATTGGCACGGGATTAAGTGAAGCCCCAGGCGAGCCAAGGTATATGTTGATTGAAGGTGTAGATAACAAGATCCATTATGTGTTAACGCCTGAAGGAATAACAAAGAAACGTGATAGCGGAGATTTAAGAAACGGTGATTTGATCTACCTTGAACGTAAGGAATTTACCAAAATAGGAGAGAATCAGGAACAAAAGAAGATCAAATATCTTTCTGCTGAAAGTTTTAAAGATTTTAACAGTTTTTTGAATAACGAAAGAATAGGCGGGATTGATCAGTACATTATCAAGAATTTAGAACAAAAAAGGCGGATACCTAAAGCTGATCCTTTTGATGGGAAGGTTAGAAGAATGTTCTTTGACCTGATAAGGCAGAGAATTCAAGTTTTACAAAGTCAAAAAATCATTTTTGAAGATTTGTCTATTTACAAGCCTAAGCTGAATTGGTGTTTAAATAATGATGCAAAAATAACGAAGGGGCTGGGTTTTAAATTAAGACCGGATTGGGGCCCAACACAGCAAGGAGACTAACCATGACGCCTTCAGAACAAGCTCAGAAGAAAAAAAGAAGGACAGTGCATTCCATTAGTTTCAAGGAAGAGGATTTAAAGATCATCCAATTGGCAGCACAGCAAGAGGGTGTCAGTTTTGCATCATTTTTAAAGTATGCAACCTTGGAGTACATCAAAGAGTCCCTTGAATATCAGCGTTTAGTCAGTTCAGGGGAAATGGACCAAGGGCAAAAAGAGAAAACAGCAACAGAATCAATGGGTGCTCTCGAGGAAACGGTCAAGAACACCTTATTATCAATGCACGAAAGCATTCAGTATCAATTAAGGGTGATCAGGTGGTATGCCCAACATGGGTTATATTATCAGTTTTATTACAATCAAGTGGTTCCAGCAGAAGATAGGGAAAGCAAGGCAAAGCTGGCTAAGATTCGTATGGACAATGCCTCTTTAGATTTAGCCAAGGAGCTTAAAAAAGAAGATTTTCAGAAAATTGAACAAAAAAACAGGGAATCACAATATTTAAACTCAATATGAATTAAAAAGAGAGGGCGTGCTTATGAATATAGTGGAAAAAATAAAGCAATGGAAGAAGTCGGTAGAGTTAGATATTGATATTTTTAAATATGAATTTAAAGACAATTTAAAATCATCTCTCGGGGATATCTTTCGAGTCATATTGACTGGTTTGTTAACAGTGCCTACTTGCTTCTATCTTTTGTTTAAGTGGATTTTGAAGGTGTTATTAGTTATTTTGGGGATTTATTTATTTTTTTGGATGTATGGTCTTTTTGTGAAGTTTGGAATTTATATATTGGGCGTGTTGGTTATAGGGTGGTTTTTCGTTACCAGGAGATGATTTAATACGCTATAATTATTTTGTTTACAATCCATAAAATATGCTATACTTTAATCAGAGTAAATCAGTATTACTGATTAATACTGAATTCTAATCAAAGGGGGCAACATGGTAACTACAATACCTAAATCTGTAAAACTTTGGGGCCGGGGGCAGCTTACAATCCCTAAAGAAGTGAGAGAAGCTTTAAAGTTAGATGAAGCCACCCAGCTTAGTGTATTTGTTGTTGGGAAATGTCTCATGTTAACCCAAAAAAGTTTAACACGTGCTTCATTGGCAAAAGAAGTTGAAAAGAGCATGATCAAAAAAGGTCTTAGTCTAAAGACTTTACTAGATGATCTAAAAGCTGAACGCCAGCGCTATACTCAGGAGAAATATGCCTGATAATCAGTGGCACGTTTTTTTAGATACAAATGTGTTAATATCGGGTTTAGCTTCCAGCAAAGGAGCCTCAGCTGCTATTTTAGATTTAGGCGAGGCAGAAGAAATCCGAATAGTTATCAGCAAACATGTCCTTATAGAAGCTGATCGTGTTTTTTTAGCTAAATTCCCACATCTTATTGAACGATTTCGGGTATTTATCAAGAATTTGGCACCTTTATTACTTGAAGATCCTAAACCCCAAGCTGTTCGGGATGCTAATAAGGTTATTGAAATTGGGGATGCGCCAATCTTAGCAGCAGTTAAATCTCAAAATGTTGATTATTTAGTTACTTTAAACACAAAACACTTTTTAACAACCCAGGTGCGTAATTATATTTCAACTCCGATTGTAACTCCTGGTGATTTCCTGAAAGCTTTTCAAAAATATTGGGAACAGGTTGAATAAGTTTATTGGGCTAGCAAGTAGAAAATTATTTAGAATCAAATGAAAAAATCTATCTCAATTCCAAATTTTAAGAATGACACAAAAGCTGCTGACTTTTTTGACACTCACGACACGTCTGAACTGCTTTCTCAAACTACTGCGGCCAATTTGTCTTTCCAAAAACCAACGCATAAGGTAGTAGTTGAATTGCAAGAAAATCAATGGCAAAAACTTCTTAAAATTGCTAATTCTAGAAAGCTTTCATATACCAAAATTTTAGAAAGGTTCATTTCAAAGGAATTGACGTCTCGTTAAAGATGATGGTGGTTTGTTTAGGGCTTTATTTATTTTCCGAACCATATGGTATGGTTCGGAAAATAACTTGCCTTTTAGGTTGCTGAATGGTATATTTATTTCCGAACCATAAGACATGGTTCGGTAAGTTTTATATATAAAAGAGGTATTTATGGTTCGGAAAGTTAGGATTATTAAAGAAAGTGATCTAAAAGCCGAGGTCAAAAAGCTTCGTACAAGGTTCGATAATTTCATCAATGTAAGCAATGCCGAATGGTATTCCTTGTTTAAAGAGGAAATCCGTAACTCCATTGCTATAGAGGGTGTTTTTACAAATCGTCAGGAACTAATGGATGTTCTTGAGCATAATAAGCGTACTAACAAACAAAAGGCTGCCGCTATTTTAGGTTATTATGAGGCAGCCAGTGCTATGTATGAGTATGCCAATAACCAGTTTAAAGAAAATGAATTCATCTTACGTATGGCAGATATTAAGCAGATCCATACGTTGCTGATGCGTTATGAAAAAGAGTCGGGAGCCTATATTGGCCCGGTAGGGGATTTCCGTAAAAATGATATTCAAGTGGCTCAAGCAAGTTTTAAACCTATTAATATGTTTTATGTTCGCGAAGCAATGGAGTTATTGATTAAATGGTTCAATGAAAACTCAAAGAAGAAAATTTATGATGATGTGACTCTTGCGGCAATGACGCATGTGTGGTTTGAAACCATTCATCCCTTTAGTGATGGCAATGGTCGAGTGGGTAGAATTCTTTTGTCCTATATTCTTATTGGTCATGGGTTAATTAATGTTGCCATTAAAGGAATTTCTAAAAAAGAGCGTGAAGAATATTACAACTCTTTGGAAAAATCCGACCCTTGTTTTAACCAAATTCACCGTCTGATTGAAAAGCATAAAAAGTTTGCACCGATGGATGTTGATAAAATTATTAAAATTAAAGATTTTGTTCCATTCACCCAAATGATTTCAGGATTATTAAAAGAAGCGATCAATCGCCTGGAAGGTGGCAGTTTAACAAATATAGACAAAGAGGCTATATTGCCGTTACGCGATTTAGCCAAAATGTATGATTACTCTCAAGACTATCTACGTAATTTGATCAATAGGGGTCATTTAAAGGCGCACAAAAAGGGTAAGCTTTGGTATGTGCGGGTACATGATATGGCCACTTATATGAATTCCACGAGTTCGTAAATCCATCTTGGTCCTGCCGTTCTTAAGCGATAATTTCTAAGAATTTTTACATTTAATAACACATGTAATAAGCAATATAAAATGAATAATATTTGTCTATATTGCTTAAAACATGTGTTATTATTTGACAATATCTTTCATTGATGCTATCCTTTAAGCAGGCCTGCTGCTCTCTGCGGCATGCAGGCTATTGAATTTGCAATAGAATAGCTCGAAAGGAGCCGAGAATATGGATTATTTTTCAATGACTGATAAAGGAATATTGCAAGAGCTGGGGAGCAGAATTAAAGACAAGCGGTTGTCTTCTAATATTACTCAAAGTGACCTCGCTTTCAAAGCAGGAGTTTCTATAAATGTGGTTCAGAATATTGAATATGGCAAGCCATCAACTATTCTTGGCTTTTTACGTATCATGAGGGCTCTTAAAGTTCTTAATCAGCTGGATTTATTTCTTCCAAAGGTTCCTTTTAGACCAAGTGAAATTGTTAAATTAGAAGGTAAACGTAGAAAACGAGCATCAAGGGTAGTGAGACCCCAAGGGACATAGTTATGGCAAACGAGAAAATTATAGTTACAGCTGCCCAAGTTTATCTCTGGGGCCAACAAGTCGGAACAGTTGCTTGGGATGACCAAACCGGTGTCGCTGCGTTTGATTACGATCCACAATTTATAAAAAGTGGGCTTGAAATTTCTCCTATTTATATGCCGCTTTCAACTAATGTTTACTCATTCCCTGAATTGAAAATGCAAAGTCAGAATGGTCTCCCTGGACTATTAGCTGATTCCCTTCCTGACAGATTTGGAAGTAAATTAATTGATGACTGGTTGCAAATAAACGGTCGTGAGCCTGGCTCATTGAACCCAATAGAAAAACTTTGTTTTGAGGGTTCTCGTGGGATGGGGGCTCTTGAATATCGTCCCGCAATCAACACAGGGTCGATGGAGTCAACTCCAATTGCTATAGATAAACTCGCGGAGCTCGCAGCTGATGTTGTTAATAAAAAGAAAGAATTGTCGGTAAACTTGATCAAACATCCAACGGATGCTTTGCTTTCCTTGATTCAGATCGGGAGTTCTGCTGGTGGGGCACGAGCAAAAGCAGTTATTGCGTACAATCCCATAACTGGTGAAATTAGATCTGGCCAAACCACTGTACCGGAGGGTTTTGAACATTGGATCATTAAATTTGATGGGATGAAAGATCAGGACTTAGGTGATCCGGATGGCTATGGGAGGATTGAAGCAGCCTATTATCTAATGGCATTGAAAGCTAATATTAAAATGATGCCTTGTGAGTTATTAGAAGAAAAGGGTCGTGCACATTTTATGACCAAGCGGTTTGATCGTTTACCTGGGAATGAAAAGGTACACGTCCAATCATTGAATGCCCTGCAACACTACGATCATAGGGCTGAGAATAAGTATAGTTATGAACAAGTTTTTACGACGATCCTTAAATTAGGCTTAGATCATGAGCACACCCAAGAAATGTACCGACGGATGGTTTTTAATATATTGGCGCGTAACCAAGACGACCACACAAAGAACCTATCTTTCATGATGGACAGGCAAGGCTCTTGGCGGCTTTCACCAGCCTATGATATGGTCTATCAATACGACCCTCATGGGAAATGGGCCAAAGTTCATCAGTTAAGCGCCAATGGAAAGCGTGATAATTTTACCCTCGCTGATCTTGAGGCAGTTGCTAATAAATTTGAAATATATCAAGCCAAAGAAATCCGCAATCAAGTTGCTGATGCAGTAGCTTTATGGCCCAAATTGGCCAAAGAGAAAGGCATAAAATCAGAGATCATTAAAGCCATTAAGAGCAACCATCGGCTTGATATTATCAAGAAAATTTGAATGACCCAAAATGCACATCATGAATCATAGACCAATTTTAGAAAAAGAATTGGGCGGCCCCCGCAAAGGCAGTGACCACCCTTATGAAACGGATTAAACTATAGTATTCAAGTAAAGCATTGTCAAGTATCGCAAATAATTTTGTCCAAAATATCACAAACCCTCGTTAGACAGCATGATCTAGCGAAGGTTTTTATTTACAGATAGTAGAAATATGTCAGTCAGGTGCTAGAAAAAATCAGGTTTATTAAAGGGGATTTTAGACTATAATAGCGAAATTCTTATCATGCGTAAGATCGGAGTTCGGTTTTCATGGCACAATTTAATTTTAATTCATCCGCACAAGGTCTAGACCTTACGAATGCTCTATTTCTAGCCCAAGTTTCGAATTTGGCTTATCAGCCATTAGTTCAAATTCCTGACCAGCTTAAAACACAATTTGGATTATCTCAATATAAGCAATTTTATTATGAACCTACAGATACATTGGCTTTTTTAGCTTCCAATGATACCGCGATAATTCTAACGTTTCGGGGAACAGAATTGACGGTATTAAGAGATTGGTTTGTAGACGGAAAAGACGAATTAATTCCATCTGTTGAAAAGGGACATATTCATCGTGGCTTCAACGAAGCATTGGGTTTTATATGGAATGATTTGTTTAAATCCTTGAGTGATTTAATTAATGGAGCAGATAATAATTTAAAATTATGGATTACTGGCCATAGTTTAGGTGGGGCATTGGCCGTTTTGGCTGTTGATCGTTTAACGGCACAGCATATGGATGTGCAAGGATTATACACCTATGGCCAGCCAAGGGTAGGAGATCAAGATTTTGTAAATAATTTTAATGAAAAAATGGGAGGTTTGGCTTTTAGGTTTGTTAATGATGGCGATATAGTTCCGCAGGTTCCATATCCTCCTGGGTATGCACATGCAGATGCTGAAGCTTTCTTTGATAACAAAGGGACTCTTTATACGAGCGATATTTTCTTGCATGAAATAATAAGCATTTCAGAGGATGTTGCTTTGCGTTCACTTGAGACGGCTACTTCCAAGAATCCAACCGGAGTAGAAGATCATTTTATGGATTATTACATTCAAAAGATAAGTCAGAATATACCGGAACCGCCGGATCCTGATCCATTTCACCGATATATAAACAGCTAATTAAAGGATAAAAATGGCTCAACAGAAGAAATCAAATGGCGATCAATTAGATTTTGAAGCCAAACTTTGGCAGACAGCGGACAAGATGCGCAACAATATGGACGCCGCTGAATATAAGCATGTTGTTTTAGGGCTTATATTCTTAAAGTATATTTCCGATGCCTTTGCCGAACTTTATAACAAGTTAAGTCAAACCAAGGGGGCAGATGCCGAAGATCCTGATGAATACCGAGCTGATAACATTTTTTATGTTCCTAAAAAGGCTCGTTGGGATTATTTACAGAAAAATGCTAAACAACCTAATGTCGGTAAGCTCATTGACGATGCTATGGATGAGATCGAAAAGGATAATGCCACTCTTAAGGGAGTTTTACCAAAGAATTATGCCCGTCCGGCTCTTGATAAACAACGTCTTGGGGAACTCATTGATCTTATTGGCACTATCGGTTTAGGTGATAAAGAAAACCGTAGTAAAGATATTTTGGGCAGGGTATATGAATATTTCCTCGGGCAATTTGCTGATGCCGAAGGCAAAAAAGGAGGTCAATTTTATACTCCGCGAAGTATTGTTGCTTTGCTTGTTGCTATGCTTGAGCCTTATAAGGGCAGGGTATTCGATCCCTGTTGCGGTTCTGGCGGTATGTTTGTGCAAAGTGAGAAATTTGTACAGGCGCATGGTGGGAGGATTGGTGATATTTCCATTTATGGTCAGGAATCTAATCAAACCACATGGCGGTTGTGTAAGATGAATTTAGCCATCCGAGGCATTGATGCTAATATTGCGTGGAATAATGAAGGTAGTCTTTTAAACGATGGGCATAAAGATTTAAAAGCAGATTATGTCATTGCCAATCCTCCGTTTAATGACAGTGACTGGAAGGGTGAAATGTTGCGCGAGGATATCCGTTGGAAATATGGCACACCTCCGGCTGGCAATGCCAATTTTGCATGGGTCCAACACTTCGTCCATCATTTAAGTCCTTCCGGCACAGCAGGATTTGTTTTAGCCAATGGTTCCATGTCGTCTAATACATCTGGTGAGGGAGAAATTCGCAAGAAGATGATTGAGGTTGATATTGTGGATTGCATGGTGGCTTTACCCGCACAGCTTTTTTATAACACCATGATCCCAGCTTGTTTGTGGTTTGTGGCCAGAGATAAAAAGAACCATAAATTAAGAGATCGCAGAGGAGAAGTTCTTTTTATTGACGCTCGTAATATGGGTGTGATGATTGACCGTCGGCACAGAGAATTAACAGACGAACAAATAGCCAAGATTTCTGATACATATCACGCATGGCGCGCCAAGGGCAGCAAGTATGAGGATACCGCAGGTTTTTGTAAAGTTGCCAAATTAGAAGATATTCAAAAACATGGTCATATTCTGACCCCAGGTCGTTACGTCGGGACAGAGGTGCAGGAAGAAGATGGCGAGGGTTTTGAAGAAAAAATGAAACGCTTGACAGCAGAGCTTGCAGGGCAATTTAAAAGATCGCATGAACTGGAAGGGGAGATAAAAAATAATTTAGAAAAGTTAGGTTATGAACTTTAGAGGGAGTAAATGGATAGTTTGGTTTTTAAGAAATTTGATTTGAAAAGACGATCAATACATGAAGAAGTTAAAGATGAAATTCCTCAGCTACGCGGAGGCAGATCATTAATGATGGAATCGCGCCTTACTACTCGTACAGCTACTAAGATTTTAATAGAGTCAGCTGAACGGATCGTCCAGGCTTTATTAAATACATATGAGGAGGTAGGTCAATTAACTGGGGAAGATATGGTTTTGACCCGAGCGGATGAAATTCGCCAGTCAATGAATGATATAGCGAATGAAGAGTCCCAAAGAGTTTTACAACAAGTTCAGTCTTTACGTGATTACGATATTTCTGATGAAGCGCAGAGCAAAACAGATATATTTTCAAGCAATTTTCTTTCTGATGCGAGGACTCAAGCCGAAGTATTGATAGAGACCTATCAGAGAAAGAAGAAAAATAATGAATTAAAGATTTCTTGGACCAATGAAGTTTTTGTGATTATGCAAATTGGCAATCCCGAATTAGATAAAATCTGGCAAGATGTTTATGTTTCCGTCATTTCAGATTTTAAGATGGACCCGCGAAGGATTGATAAACATAATGAAGGTCGATTCTTAATGAGCGAGATTGCTGATCTTCTTAACCGTAGTTCTTTGATCATTGCTGATTTGACTAATGAGCGTCCTAATTGCTATTTGGAGGTTGGATACGCTCTAGGGGTAGAGAAATATAATCGTCTGATTTTGTGTGCTCGTGAGGATCATCATCCAGAAAGTCCAAATTTTAAAAAGGGTGGTCCGAAGGTTCATTTCGATATTAATGGTTACGATATCCTTTTTTGGAATCCAGCGAAGGTAGATGACTTTAAGATTGGATTGGCTAAAAAAATTCAATATCGCCTTACGGTACAGGCCAAGAATGGAGGTGTCAGTTGACATCTTGGCGCGAAATGAAGTGGGGTGATCTAATCACACTTGAATATGGTAAGAGCTTGCAAGAATACAGAGAACGCAAAGCTAAGTATCGTGTTTTTGGCACTAATGGCCCTATTGGTTGGTCTGATGAATCGCTTTGTTCTAAACCAACCGTTATCGTTGGTAGAAAAGGTGCTTATCGGGGCATTCATTTTTCATTGGAGCCCTGTTTTGTTATTGATACCGCATTCTATTTAAAGCCCAAGGTAGATTTTGATATGCGGTGGGCGTATTACCAGCTTTTAACACAAGATATTAACGGTATGGATAGTGGTTCGGCAATACCGTCAACCAGTAGGGATGATTTTTATCAGTTATCTGTTAACGTGCCTCCACTGGATCAACAAAAGAAGATCGCAGAAATTCTGTTTGATCTTGATTCAAAGATTGAGCTAAATAATCAAATGAACAAAACCCTTGAATCCATCGCTCAGTCATTGTTTAAGCGGTGGTTTGTGGATTTTGAGTTTCCAGGACATAAAGAGACAAGATTTATTGATGGTTTACCAATAGGATGGCGTTATGGGAAATTTGGGGAAATAATAAATAATTTCGATTCAAAAAGAGTTCCATTGTCGAGTCGTGAAAGAGAAGAGCGAAAAGGAGAGTATCCTTATTATGGAGCCGCGTCTGTTGTTGATTATGTTGATGGTTATCTTTTTGAAGGTATTTATGTTTTGTTGGGTGAAGATGGTACAGTTGTTAGAGATAATGGATTTCCGGCATTGCAATATGTATGGGGAAAATTTTGGGTAAATAATCATGCTCATGTTCTTCAAGGTAAAGGTGATATTCCAACGGAGTATATTCTACTTCTTTTGCAACAAACAAATGTCCGGCATATTGTTACGGGAGCCGTTCAGCCTAAAATAAATCAGAATAATATGAACAATCTTCCTGTATTAGTACCTACACAAGAAATATTGTCTGAGTTTAATCGAGTCATTAAGCCAATTTATGAGAATTTTCGTAATAATTTAGAAGAGGTAAGATTATTAACCCAAATTCGTGACAGCCTTTTGCCAAAGTTGGTAGAAGGTGAGCTGAGGGTTAAGGTTATTTAATGATCGCTAAAATTTCAAAACTCAAGAATTTTGGTATATTTCATGATTTTTCTTGGAAAGCTGAGCTTCCAGAATTCCAGAGGTTTAATTTGATTTATGGCTGGAATAGAAGTGGAAAAACTACCGTTTCTCGTGTCTTTGCGAGCTGTGAAAGAAAATGCGTAGTTATTAATGAAAAACAATGGTAAATATAGTTTGAATCAAAGCTAGAGATGGGATCATCAATAAAAACAATCCCATCTTTAATCTTAAATTCCTTTTCTTCAACCTTTACAATGAAATACGAGAACGCTATCGCGGTTTTTTCACCTTCACTTAAATTCTTCGCTGGCTGTCCATCCCGCTTGATCGTGTAACCTTTTTTATCCCCATCTAATTCAAGTTTTATTTCTTCTCTACCAAAAAATTCTTTTAAATGTTTGTTGATTGCTTTAATTGCTTTGCCAATATTGGATGTCTTTTTTTCTAATTCAGATATTTCAGTATCATTACTATTAACAGCTTCTAGAGCTTCTTTTTCCTTTGCTTCCGATTCCTTTAGATCAGTTTCAAACTTTTTGTAATCTTGTTCTGAAAGAGCAACTGCAATGGAATGCATCTCCAGCTTTTCTCTCGCATCTTTAACTTCTTTATCATGATTCTTGATTCTTTGATTATGTTGCAAAATAATCGCATTGAGTTCCTCAATAATTTTATTCAACGAATCAGTAAACTCTTCAGGAACTTCAACCATTTCTGGAATATCAGAATCGAATGGATTCTTGTATTTTTGCTCCAACCAAGTTTCAGCACGTAAGAGCCACTCATTTTGTTTTTTAACAATTTCATTATATTTTCTAACTTGTATTTCGAAAGAAGACATTAAATCACGATATAATTCAATATTCTTCTCAGGAATAGATGCTAATTTTTCTTTTTGCAAATCTTTTATAAGCAACTCAATTGAATTTTGTAAATCTTCATAATCTTTACTGAAATGTTTTGCCAACGAATCAAAAAAATTACCGTCAAACTCATTTTCACAAAAAAGACATTTCTTAAACTGATTTTTAGATTTATGAATATCGAAACCCTGCTTTACCCAATTATTTAATTCTTCATCAAGGCCGCCATCTGTATCACCAGGATTTTTTAATCTTTCAAGTAACTCCGCAACTATCTTTTTATCAAGCAAGGATTTTACTCGACCAAAGAAATAGTTAAAACCCACAGGTGATAGCTTTGTATAAATGGGTTGGTCTTTTTCTGGCTCGCTTTTACTTATTGCCTCATATTTTCTCTTGTTATCATCAGAAAGTACTTTGTCGGTAAAGTTGTCAACCCCAACATTATTAATCCTATTTTCCACATTCGTTTTGTTATAAGACTTGTTAAAAAGAACGTTGGCAATTTCTCGACCTAAACCAGTCAAGAAATTGCTTTTTACTTCCCCCTTTATTGTTTTATCTTTTTTTGCATCATCCAAGACCTTCCCAAGAGTAATTCTCTCTGCCTTGAGTTGCTCGAATAGTTTTTTGCTTTCTATATCCTCCTCACTGACATAGACAATCGGATTGCAAAGATTTGAAGGGTCAAATGAAATATTATCATCAATGAAATCTTGATTAAAGACCTTGATTGGC
>Ga0206863_1117_pt1 | contig 22162 bp, 18 predicted proteins | sample Alteio_BWOrgCont_41_FD_152634 | JGI IMG/M metagenome (GOLD analysis project Ga0206863, IMG submission 152634) | Enriched cells from forest soil in Barre Woods Harvard Forest LTER site, Petersham, Massachusetts, United States -... | ecosystem: Environmental > Terrestrial > Soil > Temperate forest >...
CGACAGGCAAAGATTTCAGCGGTCGTCAATGTTGACATGTTGGGACGCGACTTCATGGACGTAATGCCAAACACGATGTTTGTAGCGGGAACAGAGGCATACCCTGGTCTTCGTGAGAAAGTAAGCAGGTCTGGAACGATGAACGGACTGACGATATTGCCGGTGGGTTCGGATTTGATCGGACCACGAGGCGACCATGCCGCTTTTGAGTCGTTGGGGGTGCCGTGCTTGTTCTTCACCTGCGGAATGTTCCGGGATTATCACCAACCCACCGATACTCCTGACAAGCTGAATTACACCTGCATGGACCGTTCCGCCAGGATCATCCTCCAAACCGTCAGAGAGCTCGCTGACGTCCCGAAGACGTATCGAATCGCGAGCCGTGGCAACGGCGATCTCGATGAACTCAGGACCCTAACCAACGCGCTGACCGGGGTGGTGCGCAATGCGGACGAGGCCGGGATACGCAAAGGTGACGTCGCAACCTTTACGCGATTGGAGGGCCAGGCTGAGGTTCTCTTGCGCGACGGTCGTTATGATCGGCGAACAAGGGAAGAACTTGTGATGGCGGCAACCGGCACGCTGGCCCCATACATGGAGCCGAGGGAGGACGCCGGAAAGCCGACCAAAGTCGAGCAATCTCCGCAGCAAGCGCTATTCCTGCAATTCTTCCAGCACGTTTATCTCAATTACCGGAATGAAATCATGGAGGGTTATCGGCGCTTGGTGGCGCAACGTTTGGAATATCGGCCGGGCGCGTTTCGGGGCATGCCGAAGGTTGAGTGGGCGGTATTCGATATCCCAGACGACGACATCAGCGTGGCTGAGACCAAGCCTGGTGTTTATGAGCTTAATGCGCTCGTAAACAGGTTTTCCGTTAAGGTTGAGGTCAAACGCTCGAAGTGGCTCGTGAACACATTGGCACCCGACATCGACGTGGGGATGTTTGCCATCCATTGTGGCGGCTCGCGCGAGCAGGTGGCCGATTATTGCCTGCTGCTGCTTAAGGCTGAGAAGAACAACCCGGCTCATGCCAACATGCTCAAAAAGGTGTTGCGAGCGGTTTCTGGAACGGCCTCTGCCGGTAGCTACCGGGAACTACTCGCCGCTCGTCTCGAACGCGGCGGGTTCAAAGACGAGACCGATTGGATGACGAATTGCATCCTGGCGGGAACGACCGATTTGGCACTTCATGCTTTGCACGCCGCGCGCGACAACCCCGACCCGCGGCTGCGTCATGCGGCTCGCCAAGTCGCTTGCGATCATAACTTTCGGTCGGATGTCCGGGGGGAGGCTCTCAGTTTGGTCATGCAAAAACCGGACAAAGCGGAGCTTCTGGCCGTTTGCGGCGAGATCAACGATGCAGGTCCGATTTATAATCTCGAGTATCTCCCCTTGTTTCGTCGAGACTCTCCTTTCGCGGAGATGATGGTGGTCAAATCCCAGCGCTCCATAATGGAAAAACGGTTTGAGACCCCCGCTTGGCGGTCAAAAACAATTGGCGACTTAGCCAGGGTACTATTGAAGAAAACGACCAGGACCGACTTCGGCAATAACGCCCCCCGCTGGCGAAACTGGGTTGATGCTCATGTAAAGTAATCACGCACTTGAAGGCTGTTTGTTCATTCCTCATGGCTATGGCCGGCTGGATTTTGATGGCTGCCAGCGGCTCCCTCGTCGCGTACGCTCTCTTTTTTTACGTGGTTGGTGTTCGTTACCTGAACCGGATGACCGAAAGCGGACCGGTGCCTAACTGGCTTGTCGCTATTGTAGGCACGGTCTTGCTACTGGTGACAGCCTTGATCGGTGGTTCTTTTTTCGCCATCGGATTCATGGTGGCGCGGCGGTTGTGGATTGAACCAGAAGACATCGGACTGATTGTCCATCTTACCAGAATACAACCGCGCCGCGACAAATCCGACAAAGTTTTTTCGGCCCGAGGTTGTTGATAGTCCGACCGCCATTGATCCGCGCTTAAAAAGTTAATTTTCCGTGCAAGCGTCGGTTCTTCCTTTCGACGTAATCGGTGAAAGGAACCAGGCGACGGTTTGAAAACTCTGACGCTCATCCCGTTGAGGGCTTGGCTGCGTGTCGGAGGATTTCAAGCTCCTTTTTGAGCGGTTGCCAGTAAGCTCGATCCGCCGCGCGTTCACTGTCCTCCTCGGCGCGCAACGCTGAATTCAGCACTTCGAGCTTCGCCGCCAACGCATGCTCAAGAAGAGGCCTATCCTTGCTGGCACGTTTGGTGGCGGACGGAAAACGCCGCGCCAGGTTGATCAACAATTCAGGCGTGCGCAGTTCGCAAAGCCAGAAGGCGATTTGCGCCCGGCGGGGTCTTTCTTGGTTCTCAAAGAAATTCACTTCGACCAATCGCCGCAACATCGGCCAATCCTTATCGCGCTGGGTTTTCTTGGCGCGCACCAGGTCGGGTAGCGACAGTAAATTGCAGATTGTTCCGTCCGGCAATGCGATCGAAGTGCGGCGCGCCCACAACTTCGAAAATGGGTCCACGCCGCGCATGCGGGCCATGATGTCGATGCGCAAACCCTGTGCTCCCGGCGCCTGGCAGCGGAAATGGACAGCGTGGCCCGCTCGCAGATGGCCCGTCTCAAAAGGAGGAACATCAATGAGCACGGCTTGAAGATCTCCCAGAGCCTGTCGCAACCGCGCCATATTTGCGGAGGTGGCAAGGAAGGCGAAATCAGTATCCCGGCTAAACTCGGCCGCGCCGTAGAACACGCAGGCCTGACCGCCCATGAGAAGGGCGCGCACGCGGCGCCTCTGGATCGAAGAAAGGACTTTGCACATCGGATTCGGGATCAAGCGAGCCTCCCAGCGCGAGGTAAAGTTGCCATAGCTTTTCAGTTTCGAGCCATCGCTCGACCGGGGTGAGCCCGTACCATTCGGCCCACTCCCCGCCGACCAGATCTTCCTTCAAAATCATGTTAGAGAATAGCAGGCCTCGTCCATGCCGTAAATGGCCCTTTTGCAGCATCAATGGGCCGGAGGCGCGGACCCTTTTTCCATGATGATGGAGCGGTAAGTGGAGTGGCCCTCGCCGCCCGCAATGAGGGCGAATCGAATGCCGCGGTCCCAAGGCGGGAGAAGAGTGCTTTCCATGTTGGTGTTCTTTCCCAGGACTCTCCAAGGGCGATTGTCCTCACTCAACGAAAAAGTGAAATTTCGTCCTTTGGTCGCATTCATTTTGAGATAAAGAGCGGGACCGGGAGTAAGGGCCGCGGAGGCAATCTTCTCGTCCTTGCCGTCGCGGCGACGGTAGAGAGTCGCTTCTTGACGCGTGCAAGCGACGTAGATGGCGTTGCGCGCGTCGCCATAAGCGGCGACGCCCGCAATCGAGCCCGGGCCAAGTTCGTTGCGGTCAAGCTCAACGCCGACCGTGTAATCGGAGTCCCTCGCCGAGAGCGCGAGGACGCCGCTCAAATTGTCGCCGGACCCAAGCTGCGGCTCGAGGCTAAGACCCGGCAACGGCTTGGACAGGAGGCGGTAGCGCGGTTGTTGGTCGATGGGCCATTGCCAGGCCGGATTCAGTGTGGCGCCGGAAAAATGGTCGGAGAAAAGCGGCGAAGGCGCGAGTTGCGGCAGCGAGAACGGCGCCAGATGCCGCGTGCTCGGGCCTTTCCCTCCGTTGATCGCGGGCCAGCCGTCCGCACCCCAAGTGACTTCATCCAACATGCCTTGTCGTCCGACGTAAATGGAGCCCTCCGCCTGATACGAGTGATAGAGCAGAAACGTGCGACCGCGCGGGTCGGTGACGATGCTGCCGTGCCCCGGGCATTTCCAGGCGTTGTTCTCGGCGAGAATCGGGTTCATCGGATTCTTCTCGTAAGGGCCAAGAAGGCTTTTTGATCGCGCCACGCCCATGGCATAGCTGCATTTTGACCCGCAACAGCCGTTGCCGGAATAGAAAAGGTAGAAGAAACCATTGTGTTTAAGGATGAAGGGCCCTTCCACAACACCGCCCTCCCACGGAGCATCGTTGCGGATCAACTCTTTCATTTCGCCGACAAGCCCGGTGCCATCCGCGGAGAGTTTTTGCGCCCAAATCGGTGTGGGGCGGCGGCGGCTGTTGCCATCCTCCTTCCAGATCAAATAGTACTGGCCGCTGTCGTCCCGGACCGCCATGGGATCGATGGAGCCGTCTTCCTGGCTGACGAGAGGCCCGTGATCTTCGTAGGGACCGAAGGGATTGTGGGAAGTGGCGAGCGCGACGGAAAGCGGCCCGCCTTTCTTGCGCGCAACATAATAGACGCAGCAGAGGTCGCCCCGAATCGAGATTTCGGGCGCCCAAAAGTTGGCGACCGCCCAAAGCGGGCGGATGGTAAAGACCGACCCGACAACGTCCCAGTTGACGAGATCGCGCGAATAAAGGATGGGGAAAATGGGCGCCCACTCGGAACTGGTCGCCGTGGCGATGTAATTTTGGCCGAGGCGAACAATTGAGGGGTCGGGATAATCACCTTTTATTACGGGATTGGCGTAGTAGGCCGCTGGCGCAATGGTTTGAGCGGGCGAATCGAAATCGAAGGCAAGAACCAGAGCCGCGACGGTCGCGAGCACGAAGGGACTCGACCCGAAGGCGGAGGGGAAGAAAGAAAAAGATTTCATCGTTGAATGGGGGTGAGCTTGCGGGGTTTGAGAGCGGGACCGAACGGGCGGCTTTGCAGGAATCGTTGCAAAAGGATGAACACGAGCAGCAAGAGACCGATCAGGATGCGCGTCCACCACGAGCTGAGTTTGCCTTGAAAACTGATGGCGGTCTGGATGATCCCAAGGATTAGGACTCCGAGCAAGGTGCCGAAGACAAAACCGACACCGCCGGTGAGAAGCGTTCCTCCGATAACGACAGCAGCGATGGCGTCGAGTTCAAGGCCGGAGCCCGCGTTTGGATTTCCCGATTGAGTGTAAAGGCAATAGACCACGCCAGCCAGAGAGGAGCACAAGCCGCTCAGCCCGTAAACGGTGATTTTGGTTCGCGCGACGGGCAGGCCCATGAGAAACGCGGAGTTTTCATTGCCGCCGAGGGCATAGACATTTCGACCCAGCGTCGTGTAGTGGGCAATCCAAATCGAGAGCGCGAGGACGATCAGAAAAATGAGAGCGGTGGCGGGAATCGTCTGTTGGCCCAAGCTCAAAGTGAGACTGGAAAGCCAGTCCAACGAGTGTGTAATGGGGAGGGAATCATGCAAGAGAAGCGCCAGGCCGCGGGTCAGGAACATTCCAGCCAGGGTGACCAGGAAGGGTGGCAGATCGAAGGCTTGGATCATGAATCCCTGCGCGAGCCCAAAGACCAAACCACCGCCGAGCACCAGTGGGATGGCGACAAGCGCCGAAAGGTGTCGTTGTTCGAATAACAACGCCAGCACCACGCTGGTTAGTCCGATGGACCCGCCAACGGAGAGGTCAATGCCGCCCGAGAGTATGACGAAGGTCATGCCGAGGGAGGCGACGCCTAAAAACGAGTTGTCGGTGAAGAAGTTGATAAAAACCGAAACGGTGGCAAACCCCCGAAAAAGAAACGCGCCCGCGGTATAGAGGGCCAGACAAACCAGGACGGTGATCAGGAAGGGAATGTTCCTCGTTGAAAGAAAATTTCTCATGCGGGCGCGGCGCCGAAACGCCGGAAGACCCGGCGGAACGCGTGAGATTGGAGCAGACAAATGCCGACGATGACCAGCGCCTTGACCACCAAGGTGAGGCGATCGGGGATGCCGCGAGTGAGAATGGTCGTGGTCAAGGTTTGGATCAGCATGGCGCCGACGATGGAGCCGGCCAAAGAGAAACGCCCCCCTTGGAGTGAAGCGCCGCCGATGACGCAAGCCAGAATGGCGTCGAGTTCGAGGTTGAGTCCGGCGCTGCCGGGGTCTGAGGTCATGATATTCGAAGTGGCTATGAGACCGGCGAGGCCGGCACAAAGGCCGCACACGGCATAGACCAGAAGTTTCACCTGTCGCGGATTAACGCCGCTGTAGCGACTCGCAACCTCATTATCGCCGACCGCCTCGATGAAAAGACCAGCGGCGGTTTTCTGCCGGAAGAGGCCCAGAAGCAGAAAAGCGACGGCCAAAATGGTGACTGGAAAGGGAATGGCGAACAGGTGTCCGCGACCGATGAACTCGAAGGAAGGATGTTCAAAGCTGACGGTTTGGCCGTCATTGATAAGCTGGGCCAAACCACGGCCCGCCACCATGAGGACAAGCGTGGCGATGATGGGAGGGACTTTGAAGCATCCCACGAGCATGCCATTCCACAAACCGAAGAAAATTGCCGCGCCAAGCGACACCCCGAGAACCAAAATGAGGGACGGATGGCCATGCGTGATGAGCCAACTGGCCATCGCACCGATGACGGCCATGACCGCGCCCACCGAGAGGTCGATGCCGCCGGTGGCGATCACGAGCGTCATGCCAAGAGCAAGCAGGGCAACGGGTGTTCCGCGGTTCAGAATATCGACCAGACTGCCATAAAGCCGCCCTTCCTTAAATTCGAGGTGGAAAAATCCCTTGGTAAAAATGAGATTGAACAGGAGGACCAACGCCAGGGCGATGACCGGCCATTGCAGCTTGCGCCAAGTGTCACGGTTCATAATTAAGCGTGTCCTCGTGCGAGGCGGCGATGGCCCGCATGATGTTTTCCTCGAGAATCTCGTCGCCCGTCAACTCACCCACGACACGGCGGTCCCGCAGAATGACGACGCGGTGACAATTCCTTACGGTTTCCTCGAGATCGGACGAAATAAATAAGATCGCCATGCCGGCGGCGGCGAGTTTGGCGATGAGACGCTCGATTTCGAGCTTCGCGCCCACATCGATCCCGCGCGTGGGTTCATCCAAAACGAGGAGGGCGGGCTCGGAAGCGAGCCACCGGGCGAGTATGGCTTTTTGCTGGTTGCCTCCACTCAGGAGGCGAATCGGCTGCTCGCGTCCTGGAGTCACGATGCGGAGTTCCTTGATGTAGTGGTCGGCGAGTTCCTCTTGCTGGCGAAGCGTAATATAGCGCCACCAACCCCGGCTGGCTTGCAGGGCGAGGACGATATTCTCCCGGACGGACAGGTTGGGGATGATCCCTTCAGTTTTGCGATCTTCCGGGCAGAACCCAATTTTTTCGCGGATGGCATCGAGACAGGAATTAAAGCTGCGAGGGACACCTCGGATCTTCAAACAGCCATCATTCAAAGGATGCAGGCCGAAGGCGAGCCGGGCCGTTTCCGTCCTGCCCGAGCCGAGCAAGCCGGCGAGGCCAAGTATTTCATGCGGCCGGACCCGGAGACTGACCGGGTGAGGAAGACCTTTGCCGACCGCCTCTTCCAGTTCAAGAAGGGGAATATGTTGCTCCGCCAGCGCGGGGGCGATGGTCCGTCCAAATTCTTCCGCGGCGAGTTCCTTTCCCATCATCAGGGCGATGAGCCGGAGGCGGGGGAGACTGCCGGCGTCGTAAGTGCCGACGAGGCGGCCGTTCCGCAACACAGTTATCCGGTCGGCGAGGCGATAGACTTGATCGAGAAAATGAGTGACGAAGATAATTCCGAGCCCCTCGTTTTTCAGTTTCAACACGACTTTAAACAAGGTGTCCACTTCGCCTTCGTCGAGGCTTGAGGTGGGTTCATCGAGGATTAAAATGCGAGACCGGGTATCGAGGGCGCGGGCGAGGGCGACCATTTGTTGGAGCGCGATCGAATAGGTTCCAAGCAATTCCGATACGTCCAGGTCGAGTCCGAGCCGGTCGAGCGCGCGCCGGGCGCGGGCGCGGATTTCTTTCCAGTCGAGTCCGCCAAACTTGCGAGGCTGCCGGCCCAGGCAGATGTTTTCCGCGACTGAAAGTTGCGGGATGAGGTTGACCTCTTGATAGACAGTACTGATTCCGAGGGTTTGCGCCTCACGGGGTGTTCGAGGATGAATCGGGACATTATCGAGGAAGATTTCACCCGAATCCTTCGGATAGACACCGGTCAAGGCTTTGATCAGAGTTGATTTGCCCGCGCCGTTTTCCCCCATGACCGCCATCACCTCGTGGCTCCTCAACGCCAGATCGACATGGTCGAGCGCTTTGACGCCGGGAAAGCTCTTGCTCAGGCCGGTGACTCGGAGCAAGGGCTCGGCGGGAGGTTCCATGCGCGATGGGACGGCTTTAGTACTTGCGCGAGGGTAGGGCTTCTTTCGCGTTGCTTGAATCAAAAAGGCCGTCTTGGACGATGGTCTTTTTTGGAACCGCCTTACCGGCGCGCAGAGCGTCAATCGCGTCGAACGCGGCGGGGCCGAGGAGCGGATTGCACTCGACGGTGCAGTTCAATTTGCCGTCGGCGATGGCCTGGAAGGCGGCCTTCATGCCATCAATCGAGACGAGCACAATATCGGCGCCCGGTTTATAACCAGCTTCTTCGATGGCTTGGATGGCGCCAAGAGCCATCTCATCGTTGTGAGAATAGACAGCACGGATATTTTTGCCCTCGGCTTTAAGGAATGCTTCCATGACTTCCTTGCCATTGGCGCGCTTGAAATCGCCGCTTTGAGATTTAATGATCTTGATGCCGGGAGACTTGGCGATCTCTTCGTCGAAACCTTTCTTGCGGTCGATGGCGGGTGCGGACCCGGTAGTGCCCTGGAGCTCGACGATGTCACCTTTGCCGTCGAGCTTTTTTGCGAGCCAGCTACCCGCCCTGCGGCCCTCCTCGACGAAGTCCGAGGCAATGAGAGTGGCGTAGAGCGAGTCGTCTGTTACATCGATGCCGCGATCCACGAGAATGACCGGGATTTTCGCTTGTTTGACTTCTTTGAGAACGGGTTCCCAGCCGGTTTCAACTACTGGAGCGAGGACGATGGCATCGACTTTTTGGGCCACGAAATTGCGCAAGGCTTTGATTTGGTTCTCTTGCTTGCTCTGGCCGTCAGAGAAACGAAGGTCCACCCCTCGTTTCTCGGCTTCGGAACGGATGGAGCCGGTTTCGGCGTTTCTCCAGTCGTTTTCGCCGCCGATTTGCGAGAAGCCGACGACCAGAGCGGGTTTTGAGCCGGAGACCGGAGTGGAAGTGGAAGTGTCTTTTTGACAGGAACAGAACCCGAGGAGACCGAGAGCCAGTGGGACAAAGAGTTTGTTCATATTAGGGTCTGAGTTTGCCGGGAAAACGGTTGGCGGGTCAAGGAAGGGTTCGCGCGCGCTAGGAACGTGATTCGCCGTTGGCGGGATGGAGGCCGAAAGCGATCAGTTTTTCACGCATCGTGATGCGCGAGACGCCGAGCCAGCGGGCCGCCTTGGCTTGGTTTCCTTGCGCCAGATGGATCGCTTGGGCAAACAACTCGCGCTCGACCGCTTCAAATATCCGGCCGTGAACACGATCCAATTCGCCGCGCCTGGCTTTCAGGAGAAAATCTGAAATCCACGCGCCTAAAGTAGTGTCCGCGCCGGTGGCGGGTTTGCCGAGTTTGGCGACGATTTCGCGCGCGTGCTCGACACTGATCGTATATTTGCGGGCCAATAGAAGGGCCTGTCGCACCACGTTTTCCAACTCGCGGACGTTACCCGGCCAAGGCTGGTTCTTTAGGAAATCGATGGCTTCGGATTGAATCGAGGGAGATTCCACCCCGAAATCGGACCCGTGGCGCTGGAGGAAATATTTGATCAACACCGGGATGTCTTCGCTCCTTTGTCGCAGGGGCGGAAGTTGAATCACCACGACGCTCAGCCGGTAATAAAGGTCCTCCCGGAACTTCTTGGTTTTTATGGCGGCTTCGAGGTCCAAATGAGTGGCGGCGATGACCCGCACGTCTATCGGAATGCTCTCTTTGCCGCCAAGACGTTGAATGGTTTTCTCCTGCAACACCCGGAGTAATTTCGATTGAGTGCTCAGCGTCATATCGCCGATTTCGTCCAGAAAAATGGTTCCAAGGCTGGCTTGCTCGAAACGTCCGATACGCCGCATATCCGCCCCGGTGAATGCGCCGCGTTCGTGGCCGAAAAGCTCGCTTTCCAACAGCGTTTCGGGGATCGCGGCGCAATTCACCGCCACGAAAGGTCCCAGAGCGCGCTCGCTGTATTGGTAGAGCGCCCGGGCGATCAATTCCTTGCCCGTGCCGGTCTCACCCCGAATCAGGATGGTTACTGGCTTGCCAGCCACGCGCCCGATTTCCTTGTAAATTTCCTGCATCGCCCGGCTATTGCCGATGATGGCGTCGTGGGTGAAGGCACTCTCGCCCATTTCCACGGGCTCGGTCATTAGTCGTCCGCTGGCCACGGCCTTCCCCAAAAGCGCCAGGAATTCCTCGATCTCGAAGGGCTTGAGGATGTAATCGAAGGCCCCCAGTTTCGTCGCCTCGATGGCGGTTTCGGTCGTGCCGTGAGCGGTCATCAAGATGATCGGAATCCGCGGTTTGAGGGAGTGCAACTTTCCGACCAGATCGAGTCCGGTCAACCCCGGCAGGCGCAAATCCGTCACGACCACTTCGAAGTCTTCTTTTGTGGCGCGAGCCAGACCGGTGTCCCCCCGTGATTCAACCGCGACGTCGTAGCCTTCGTCCTCGAGCACTCTCTGGAGGGCGGCGGCGGCGCTCGCATCATCTTCGATCATTAGGATTCTGGCGGAGCTTCTCATGGTTTGATGGCTGGGAGCACAATGCCAAACGTGGTGCCCCGGTTCAACTCTGTTTGAAACTCAAGCGCCCCGCCATGCTTCTCGATGATGCGGGCGGCAATCGAGAGTCCCAGGCCGGTCCCCTCTTCGCGGGTGGTAAAAAAAGGATCGAACAAGCGTTTTTGCACTTCCGCGGGAATACCGGTTCCGGTGTCGGTTACCTCGATAATGACCACGGATTGCGAGACGCCTTGGAGCCGGGCCACGCCCGAGATCGCGCGCAGGGTGATCGTCCCGCCGGAGGCAATGCTTTGCGCCGCGTTTTGAATCAAGTTGATCAAGACTTGCTTGAGCTGCCCGGCATCACCATTAAACTCCGCGCTGGTTATCCGCCCCACTTTTGTTTCGATTGATTTTGCCCGCAGAGAAGGCGCGAGCAATTCCACCGCTTCGTTGACAACGCCCTGAGAGGTTATCCTTTCCAGTTTTGGCTCGGCGGGTCGGGCAAACTGTAAAAACGCTTTCACAATCCTCTCCAAACGGTCGATTTCGCGGCCAATCGTGATCGAATCCTCGTACTCCGGCGACGTGTTTGAAACCGAGCGTTGCAACGTGAACAACCGGGCTTTGATCGCGGTGAGCGGGTTGCGTATTTCATGAGCCACGCCCGCCGCGAGCATTCCCAGGGAGGCGAGCTTTTCCTGGCGTTCGATGATGGCGCGCGATTCGACTATCTTCAGTCGGAGGGGCGTGATCATTTCACGATAGACCACCGTGCCAAGCCAGGCACATAAAATTACCAGCGCAAAAAGGGCCAGGAAGATCAGGGTACGCAAAAGTGAGAGCAATTGCTGGGATTGCGCCAGCAAACGGTCGAGGGATTCCGTGTGTGCCATGGACAATTCATGACCGAGACCCGAGAGCCGCTGGGATTGCGCCTCGACCTCCTTGAATTCCTTGACCGAGGCGTCGATGGCTTTTGGGTTGGCGCGATTTAGATCACCGACGATTTTCGCGGCGGCGAGGTAAAGGTCATAGACCTGGTTGATTTGGTTCAACGTCCCGCGCTCCCGCTGGGTGGTCAGTTTGGGGCTTTGATCATCGATCCACTTATCCAACTCCTTGCTCTTTTTCAGAAAGGTGTCCCAGTCCGCCGGGTCGTCTTGGGCGATAAAGCGGAGCAGAGTGTAATCAAGGTCCTCGAGAGTGGCGTGAAAATGATCCGCGATCTGGTAGCTCTCGATGGGATCGGTGCTGAATTTTTCGCGCAATTCTTTGACCACTCCCGAAGTCGTGTGCGCGGCCAGTCCCACCAGGATCGCCATCAAAACGATGCCCAAGGCAAAGGCGCCGACGCGGAACTGAAGAGTGGTTCGCATGAAACCGCGCGGTTATTCCGGCGAACCTATCACCGTTCGACTCCGCAAAGGCGGGTGAACCACAGAGGCTTCATTGGAGCCAGCGGTTCCTTGAGTTTTTCGAGTTCCCCCGCCGCGCCATGAATCTCAAGGCGCGCCAGGTCCGCCAGCTTCAGCCCCGCTTCGATTAAGGCGCCCACGTTGGTCAAGTGAAAGAGCACACCCTCCGCCCCCAAATAAGCCTCGCGACAGAATATCTCGTCGTCGTGAAGCGTGAACTCATAGTAGCAATTCCTCTCCTCGCCGGCGGTCTTTTCCACAAACGCGGGGAGAAGCGCTTTAAAGGCCTCCATCTTTCCAGGATGGACTTTAAAATAAGGATGGATGCTGACGACGTTGGAGGGGTTGCTCATGGTTGGGGTTTCTTTCGTGGAGTGGAATGCATAAACGCTGTGGTTGAATAACAGAATGGGGGAGGCGGATCAAGCTTCGGGAAGGGAAGTGGGAAAGAGAACGGTTGAATTCCGGGAAACTCCCATTGACCCGGCTCGACTTCAAGGCAAGGATGGGCCACAACACATGTCCCTTGCCAACTCCGCCGCCAACCCTATCCATGGGTTGTCCTCAACGTTTTGAGCGCTTCGGTGCCAAGCCTTTCCCCGCTTGACCGCGCCCGGCGGAAAAGTTACTTGCGACTATTGCCGCTGCTCTTCGTTTGCTACCTCATCGCCTACGTGGACAGGACCAATGTCGCCATTGCGACGTTGACGATGACCAAAACTTTGCCGGGATTTGATAGCGCCGTGATCGGACAGGGGATGGGATTCTTCTTTTGGGGTTATTTCATGCTGGAGATTCCCGGTTCCCTGCTCGTCGAGAAATGGAGCGCGCGAAAGCTGATCTGTCGCATCATGATCACATGGGGAATTGTCGCCGCCCTGACCGCCGCGGCTAAAACGCCCATGGAATTCTACGTGGCGCGTTTCTGCCTGGGATTGGGAGAGGCGGGATTTTTTCCGGGCGTCATCGTTTACCTTACGCATTGGTTCGCAGGCCGGGACCGCACCCGCGCCCTCGCCTGGTTTATGGTGGCCGCGCCTGTCGCACAGATGGTCAGCCCCCGAATCTCCAACTCGCTGCTCAAAATCGGCACGGACGAATCCATCGGCGGGGTCGTTTGGCACCACTCCATGGTTTTAGGTTTAGCCGGGTGGCAATGGGTCTTTATATTTTGGGGGCTCCCCGCCGTCGTTCTCGGAGTGGTCGTTTTCTTTGCGCTTCCGGATCGTCCCCGCGACGCCAAATGGCTATCCACCGAGGAGCGGCAGGCGCTGGAATTGGAGTTGGCAAATGAGAAATCGCGCCGGGGAGCCGCGCACCGCATGAGCTTAATCGAGGCCTTTCGTCATCCGAAAGTGCTGTTGCTTACCGTCGCCTACTTCTGTAGCACCACCGCGGGCTACGGTGTGGAACTTTGGCTGCCGGGCATCCTCGAGAAATGGTATTCCTTGAAGATCAACGCGATTACATGGCTGGTCATCCTCCCCCCGAGCCTGGCTCTCGCCGGGCAACTGTTGGTGGGATGGAACGCCGACCGCACCCGGGAACGCCGTTTTCATGCGGTGGCGCCGATTGTGATTGCGATGACCGCGCTCGGCTTCACGCCGCTTACGCGCGGCCATCTCGGGCTAACCATGATTTGCTTCATGCTGGCTACGGGCGGGATCAAAGCGTATCAGCCCGCCTTCTGGTCCCTGCCGAGTTCGTTTTTGACCGAGGCGGCGGCGGCGGGAAGCATCGGCTTGATCAATTCGGTGGGCAATCTGGGCGGCTATTTAGGCCCCGCCCTGTTGGGAGAAGTCCAAAAGCACACGGGTTCGTTTGACGGCGGCATTTATTATCTCTGCTTCTCGATGAGTGTCTGTGCCGTCATCATCACGCTGCTTGGAGTGGGGCGAAGAGAAGTCGCGACACCCGACAAGCCATGAGATTCGGCGCGATTTTCTGCGTGCCAAAGCGGGCTTGATCGCGCAAAGTCGCGGGCAATCCCAAAAGCGGGGCGGCCGCCACGGGCTAAATATAACTAATCGTGTGGCTCATCATTAAACGCCTTTCGCTCGGAGTGCTGTTGATCGCCTCCGCGTCCGCCGTCCTTTTGTTGTCCGATTTGCGCTCGCGCAAAAGCGCGCGGGCGGCAAAATCTTCGGGCGCGCAAAAAATCTTCAAAATCGCCCTTTTGCAGCATTCCTCGCAAACGATCCTGGGTGAGGGGATCAGAGGCATGCTGGACGCCCTGGCAAACAAGGGATTTGTCGATGGCCAAAACATTCAGTTGCAGCGTTACAATGCCGAGGGGGATTTGCCAACTTCCGTCACGATTGCCCGGGACATCACGGACGGGCGTTTCGATTTGATCCTCACGGTGAGCACACCTTCGCTGCAATCGGTGGCCAACGCGAATAAAGAGGGCAAAACCAAACACGTTTTTGCCTTGGTCACCGATCCCTACGCCGCCGGGGTCGGGATTAACCGCACAAATCATTTGGACCACCCGCGCCAGTTGGCGGGATTCGGGACGATGCAACCGATTGAGGCGGCGTTCACGCTCGCGCGTCAAATGCGTCCGGAATTAAAATCGGTTGGCGTGGCCTGGAACGCGGCCGAGGCGAACTCCGAGGCACAAATGAAAGTGGCGCGGAAGATTTGCCAGGGGATTGGCATCGAACTGCTGGAAGCCACCGTCGATAATAGTTCGGGCGTCTATGAAGCCGCGAATTCGCTAATTGCGCGCGGGGTCGAGGCTCTGTGGGTTCCCGGTGACAACACGGTGCTGATGGCCATAGATTCCCTTGTTCAAGCCGGGCGCAAAGGGAAAATCCCAGTTTTCACGGTGATTCCGCCTTTCGCGGAAAAAGGCGCTTTGTTCGATGTCGGCGCGAATTATTACGAGGTCGGCCGGCTGGCCGGGGATTTGGCGGCGGAAATATTAAACGGTCGCGATCCGGCCACGATCGCCATCGACAATGTTGTTCCTCAAGTGCTGGATATCAACAAAACGGCCTTGCACGATTTAAAAGATAAATGGCAGGTGCCGGAGGAACTGGCCCTTCGCGCCGACGTGCTCATCGATGAGACGGGCACCCATCGCAAAGCGCAGGTGGTTTCAGCGAGCGCCACCCCGCCGCAGAGAGCGCCGCTATCAAGGAAGTGGCGGATTGCCCAAGTGGCGTTCTCGGAGAATCCCAGCGTCGAAGAAGCGGCCAAGGGAGTCGAAGAGGGTCTGAAGGAAGCCGGGTTGGTGGAAGGGCGTGACTTTGAAATGAAGCACCGCAACGCCCAGGGGGACATCGCCACGCTCAACACCGTGGTGGACGCGTCGCTCGCGGAAGGCGCCGATTTGTTTTTGGTCTCGACGACGCCCGCGCTGCAGGTGGCGTTGAAACGGGTGCAAAGTATCCCGTTGGTTTTCACGCTCGTGGCCAATCCCGTGCTCGCCGGCGCGGGGAAGTCGGCCCAAGACCATTTGGCGAGTGTCACGGGCAGCTATGTCGTCAGCCCGTTCGACGAGATGATGGAGCCGGTCAAACAGTGCGTGCCTGGTATAAAGAGAATCGGAACTTTATTCGTGCCGTCCGAGATCAACTCCGTTTTCTACAAGGACAAGCTGGTGGCGGCGGCCGGGAAGGCGGGGATGGAGGTTGAGGCGGTCGGGGTGAGCTCGAGCGGAGAAGTGGCGGATGCGACTCTCGCTTTGTGCAGCCGGCAGATTCAAGCGATCTGCCAGATTTCGGACAACCTAACTGGCACCGCGTTCGCCAGCATCGCGCAGGCTGCCAGACGGGGGAAAATGCCGCTTTTCGGCTTTAGCAGTCTGCAGGCCGGGCAAGGCGCGATTCTCTGCGTGGCTCGGGATTATTTCGACAATGGTCGCGAAGCGGGTTTGATGGCCGCGCGGATCATGCGGGGCGAAGACCCGGCCAAAATACCGTTCGCAGAAACGCGCACCGCCAGACTCCTCATCAATCTTCAGTCCGCCGAGGCGTGTGGCGTCAATGTGCCCGAGTCGCTGGTCAAACGCGCCGATCGCGTCATTGGAAAAGATGGGAAAATCATTCAAGCCCCGCCACCGAGCGCCCCAGCCAAACCTTTGGCCAAAAAATGGAATGTGCATCTCATCGAATACAATCAGGTCCTCGATGTGGAGGACGCGGAGAAAGGCGTGCTCGTTGGACTGCAAAAGACCGGACTGATGCGGGGGCGTGATTATGAGACCAGGATCAGTAACGCGCAAGGCGACATGATCACGGTGAGCGGGCTGGTCGATGCGGCCACCACAGACGGCGCGGATTTGATTATCACGGTCTCAACCCCGACCCTGCAGGCGGCGATTCGCCGCGCCCGTTCTGTGCCGGTGGTATTCACTTATTGCGCCAACGCGCTGGTGGCGGGCGCGGGAAAGTCTCTAACCGATCATTTGCCCAACGTGACCGGGGTGCAAACGGCCGGGGCCTATCACGAACTACTGATGATGATCCGGGAATGTCTGCCGAACGCGCGAACGCTCGGGACTCTTTATGTGCCCTCGGAAGTGAACTCGGTTTTTCACCGGGACCAAATAATCAAAGTGGCGGGTGCGATGGGAATACAAATAGAAACGATGGCGGCGGAGACGAGCGGGGATGTCCCGGACGCGGCGTTAGCCTTGTGCAACCGAAAAATCGACGCTATCTGCCAGGTGCCCGGCAATCTGACGGCCTCGGCTTTCCCCGCTATCGCGCGCGCGGCCCAAAAGGGGGGGCTGCCTCTGTTTGCCGGGCTGAGTTCCCAAGCCAGGGCCGGGGCGGCGGCGGTGGCGTCGAGAGACTATTTCGATGCCGGCGTGGATGCCGGACTGATGGCCGCTCGGATCATGCGCGGAGAAAATCCCGCGGACATTCCCATCGAATCCTTTTCTAAAACCAAAATCATCCTCAATCTTCCGGCCGCGAAGGCCTGTGGTCTAACTCTTCCGCAAGGGCTCATTGCCCGGGCCGACGAGGTGATTGGCGGGGACCCGGCGCGATCTCATTAAACGATATGGAAATTCAAAAGCAAAAACAGGGAGACCTCCTCGAAATCAAAATCCAAGGGCGTCTGGATGCCTATTGGTCCGATCATTTGACCAACTCCATCGACGAATCGATCCGGCAAGGGTCGCACAAGATTCAATTGAACTTGGCCCAGGTCGATTATCTCAGTTCGGCTGGCATTCGTGTTTTGTTGAAGTTTTATAAACAACTCAAGGCGATTAAAGGGTCGCTGTCAGTGACTTCCCCATCCGAGGGCGCCCGCTCCATTCTGGCCATGGCCGGGTTGGCCGAACTCCTCATCACCGCTCCAGCCCAGGCCGCGGCGCCGGAAGACAAGGCAAAAGAGGCCGTGCGCGTGGAAAAAACCAACGCCGTCTATTACATCAACGATGTAAACCCTGGCGCGACGCTGCAATGCACTCTGATCGGCGACCCAAAGAAATTGGAGGCGGGCGGTTTCACCGAATGTAAAAATGTGGCGTTTCCAGAATCGACATTCGGTGTTGGGGTGGGAGCGTTTGGCTCGAACTTTGCCGATTGCCAAGAGCGATTTGGCGAGTTCATCGCGCTCGAGGGCGCCGCAGCCTATCTGCCCACCGACGGAACCGACGTCCCCGATTATGTGCTGTCCGAGGGAGCGCTCGTGCCGGAGATGAAGGTGCTCTACGCGCTTTCCGGCCACGGTTCGTTCGCGAGAATGATTCGTTTCGACGCCAAAGACGTGCCGCCAGGAATTATCCCCCTGGCCGATCTGGTCGAGTGTGCTCTCGAGTTTTCAAAATCCGACCTCATCGCGGTGGCCATGATTGCGGAATCAGCCGGGCTGGTGGGCGCGGCCTTGCGCCGTTCACCGGCGAAAAACAGCGGCGCCGAATCGCCGTTAAGTTTTCCGGCTGCCAGGGACTGGTTGAACTTTACCGCCGAGCGCGCGTTTGACCGCACGCTCTGCGTGGTCGTGGGAGTGGCGGCGCGCAATGAGACCCCGCTGCTCCAGTCAATCCTGCGACCAATCGGGGCCGGGACGAAGGCCATCGGCCACTTTCACGCGGCGGCTTTTCCCTACCGCCCAATGCAGCGTGGGGAGTTGAGTCTGCACAAGGCGTTGAACAGCTTGTTTGCGACGGAATCGTTGCAGGGACTGTTGCACCTGTTGCCGGACGACCGGGAGATCAACGGGGTGGGACAAAGCGAGTTTCTCCGCGGAGCGCTCTGGGCGGGACCCATTCCCGAGATAACCGTAAAAATATGAACCTGTTGATTGGGGCGGTGACGATCGGCCTGATTCTTTCCCTGCTGGCGCTGGGAGTCTATCTTAGTTTCCGGATATTCAACTTTCCCGACATAACGGCGGAAGGCTCGATCACCATGGGAGCGTCGATTGCCGCGGTTTTGTTGGTGAAAGGGATGAATCCGCTCCTGGCCACCCTGGTGGCTTTCTGCGGCGGGATGCTGGCGGGCGCCACCACCGGCGTGCTGCACACAAAATTTAAGATTCACGGCCTGCTTTCGGGAATCCTGGTCATGACCGCGCTTTACTCCGTGAATCTGCATATTATGGGCAAAAGTAACGTCCCGCTGCTCACCGAAAAAACGCTGGCCACCTATGCCGATAATATTGGCCAAAAATTCGCGGGCGCCGGTCCGCTCAATATTCTCGGGTGGGAAGTGGGCGTGAACGACGCCTCGGTGTTGATTGCGTCCGGTGTGGGCATTGCTCTCATTGGCGGTCTTCTCTACTTTTTCTTTCGCACGAATCTGGGGACCTCGATGCGCGCCACCGGGGACAACCAGCAAATGATCCGCGCGCTGGGTGTGAATGTGGAAAACATGATTATTTTGGGGCTGGCCCTGTCGAACGGGCTGATCGCCTTGTCGGGCGCGTTGCTGGCCCAATACCAGGGGTTCGCGGACGTGCAGATGGGGATCGGGATGGTCGTTTGGGGCTTGGCCAGTGTGATCATTGGCGAATCTTTGGTGGGCTCGACGAGTTTGGGGCTGCTGATCACGGGAACCATCATGGGCTCGGTTTCGTTCCGATTGCTTGTGGCCATCGCGTTGAGGTGGGGGCTTAATCCCAATGATCTGAAACTGATTACCGCCGTGTTCGTTTTTGTCGCGCTCGTTCTCCCCGGCTTCGTGCGAAAACTAAAAAGAAAGCCGGCCGCCTATGCTTGAAATCAGCAACATCTCGAAGACCTTCAACCCGGGCACACCGAACGAGGTCCGCGCGCTGCGGAACGTCAATCTCAAATTGGAGGAGAGTTCTTTCGTCATCATCATCGGCACCAACGGCTCGGGAAAAACCACCTTGCTGAACGCCGTGGCGGGGACGTTTTTTGTGGACAGCGGCGCCATTCGGCTGGCCGGGAGGGCCATTACCCGGTGGCCCGAACATCGCCGCGCGAAAATGATCGGGCGAGTGTTCCAGAATCCCTTTAGCGGAACCGCTCCGAATATGTCGATCGCGGAAAATCTCGCGCTGGCTTCAAGGCGCGGCCAGCACCGCGGACTGGGATGGGCTTTGCAGCCCAATTTTCGCCGGGAACTCCGCGACCGCGTCCGGTCGTTGGACATGGGGCTCGAGGACCGGGTTGATAACGCGATTGGCAGTCTTTCCGGCGGGCAACGGCAGGCCCTCACCCTCCTCATGGCGACCTGGCAAAAACCCGAACTATTGTTGCTAGACGAGCACACCGCCGCGCTGGACCCCAAAAGTGCGGATCAAGTAATTCGATTCAGCGATGAAATCATCGCGCGCGAAAAGTTAACCACATTCATGGTGACCCATTCCATGCATCAAGCGGTGAATCTTGGGAACCGGATTATCATGATGCACCGCGGCCAGGTGGTGCATGACCTCACTGGAGCGGAGCGCCAACGGGCGCGCGTGGACGATCTTCTCGCGCGTTTCGAGGAAATCCGCCGGCGCGAGCAACTGGACGCGGGCGCGGCGGAGATGTTGCGGCGCAATTACATCTAAACCCACCTCCGGAGCTTTGCAAATTATGAGCGATTCTTTAGGCGTACCGGTGCGCGAACCAAAATCCAAGCTGCGCTGGGCGGGGTTGTTGGCGGTCGTCCTGCTGGCAGGAGCGGCGGGATGGCGGTTTCACCGCGCCGCCCAAAAACAGCAGCCTATCCGAGTTGGAATCCTCCATTCCAGAAGCGGCGCCATGGCCATCAGCGAGAGCTCCATGGTGGACGGCGAGTTGCTCGCCATCGAAGAAATTAATACGAATGGAGGGGTTCTCGGCCGGCGCATCGAGGCCGTGATAGCGGACGGGCAGTCCGACTGGCCCACGTTCGCCAAAGAGGCCGAACGACTGATTACCAAGGAAAAAGTATGCACCATTTTTGGTTGTTGGACCTCCGCCAGCCGAAAAAATGTGAAGCCGGTGGTGGAAAAGCACAACCATTTGCTGATTTATCCGATGGCTTACGAGGGGTTGGAGCAGTCGCCCAATATCATCTACACCGGAGCGGCCCCCAACCAACAGATCATTCCCGCGGTCAAATGGAGTTTCGACAAACTCGGAAGGAGGTTCTTCCTCGTTGGCTCGGACTATGTCTGGCCGCACAGCGTCAACGCGATCATCAAAGACGAGTTGACGGCGCTGGGGGCACAGTTGACGGGCGAGGAATATATCTTCTTTGGGAGCCCGGACGTCCGTCGCGTGATCGACAAAATCAAGGAGGCACACCCCGACGTCATACTCAGCGCGGTGGTGGGGGACTCGAACATCGCCTTCTACAAGGCTTTGAAAGAGGCGGGCATCGACGCCTCCAAAACCCCGGTGGTGTCCGTCAGCATCGGCGAGGACGAATTGCGCAAGCTTCCCCCCATTGAAATGATCGGAAATTATTGCGCCTGGGATTATTTCCAGAGCATCAGCCGCGCTGAAAACCAGGCCTTCGTCAGCCACTTCAAAGCGCGCTACGGCGCCGACAGAGTGACGAGCGACGTCATCGAGTCGGCATATTTCAGTGTTTATCTTTGGGTGCAAGCGGTGCAAGAGTGCGGCAGTGTCGCGGACGTCCAGAATATTCGCGAGGCGATGGTGGGGCAAAGCCTCGACGCGCCGGAGGGGGTCGTTTCGATTGACCCCGAAACCCAACACACCTGGCGTTCGTTTTCGATTGGAAGAATCCGTGGGGACGGCCAGTTGGATATTGTTTGGACCTCGCAAAAACCGATTCGGCCCGTGCCCTATCCGATTTCGCGATCCAAAACGGAATGGGAGGCTTATTTGACCGGGCTCTACACGCAATGGGGAGGGAAATGGGCAAACCCGGTGAAAGCGGATTGATGGCAACCTTCAAAAACATATTCTCCCGGCCGAAGATTGGCACCCGGATTACGATCTGGTTTCTGGCAATAACCGTGAGTTCGTGCGTGATCCTGGCCTGGCTCACCTACCGGCTCTCGAGCGATTCCCTGGAACACACGGTGCGACAGGGCTTGCTGGTGATCGCGGCGGACAAGGCCCGGCAAGTCGAGACATTCGCGTTGGAGCGAATCCATAGCGTGAGCGCTCTTAGCACGGCGCCATCGGTGGCGGACGCGACGACCGCTTTTGCGGCCGCGCTCGCGTCCGGGGGTCCCGATTCAACCGCCTACAAAGACGCTGAAGCCCAATACCGCTCTTTTCTGGGTCATTTCGCCGAAGCTTTTGGCTATGCGGACTTTTTTCTGGTTTCTCCCGCGGGAGAGGTTTTGTTCCGGATGAACAACGGAATGGAACTCGGATCGAGCCTGACGTACGGTCCGCTAAGAGCGAGCGAGTTGGCAAATGTGTTCGACCGGTCGAAAACACTGTTGCAAACAGAGATTTCTGATTTTGCGATTTATCCGGGCATGACCGAGCCGGCGGCATTCATCGCCGGACCAATATTGCAGCGGGGGACGGTGATCGGAGTCATCATCTTCCAACTCAGCAACCGGGAGATTTACAGTGTTTTCAATGATCATCGCGGGTTGGGGGAGACCGGAGAAACATTGATCGCCTCGAGGGTGGGAAGTAATGTGGTGGCGGTGATTCCCTATCGGCACGATCCGCACGCGGCATTTCAAAGGCGCGTGCCAATGGGGAGCGCGGAGATGGTGCCCTTGCAGAACGCGGTGCAGGGCATGCGCGGGTTTGGCCACTTCGCCG
>Ga0206863_1164_pt1 | contig 22082 bp, 23 predicted proteins | sample Alteio_BWOrgCont_41_FD_152634 | JGI IMG/M metagenome (GOLD analysis project Ga0206863, IMG submission 152634) | Enriched cells from forest soil in Barre Woods Harvard Forest LTER site, Petersham, Massachusetts, United States -... | ecosystem: Environmental > Terrestrial > Soil > Temperate forest >...
GGATTACCTGGTAAAAGGCAAGTTCGACGGCCCGCTCCTCATGCGCGCCATGCGGTACGCCATCGAGCGCAAGGCCGCGGAGCGCCAGCTCGAGCAGGAGAAAAATCTCCTCCGCGCCCTCCTGGAGACGATGCCGGAGTGCATTTACTTCAAGGATCTCCAGAGCCGTTTCATTCGCGTCAACCCTGCGATGGTCAAGCTCTTCAGCCTCGAGCGGCCGGAGGAGGCGATCGGCAAGACGGACTTCGACTTCTTCCTGCCGGAGCACGCCAACCAGGCCTTTGAGGATGAGCAGGCAATCCTCCAGACCGGCACCCCCATGGTCGGCAAGGTGGAGAAGGAGACGCTTCCCGATGGCCATATCAATTGGGCCCTCACCACCAAGCTCGCGCTGCGCGATGCCGCTGGCCGCATCATCGGCACCATGGGCATGTCCCGCGATATCACCCGCATGAAGCAGATGGAGGACGAACTCGAAGCCGAGCGCAACATCCTCCGCAGCGTCATTGAGAACATCCCCGACCCCATATTCGTCAAGGACTCCGCCGGCCATTACATCCTCGATAATGCCGCCCATTGGCGATCCCTCGGGGTTCCCCGGCGCGAGGACGTCATCGGCCACCCCAGTTCGGACTTTTTCCCGCCCGAGGAGGCTGCCGCCTTCAAGGCGGATGATATTGCCGTCATCTCCAGCGGCAAGCCGATGGAAAACCACGAGGAATGCGTTATCGACCGCTTGGGCCGCCGCCGCTGGCTCCTCACCACCAAGGCGCCCGTGTTCAACCCCCAGACCGGCAAGGTTGAGCGGCTCGTTTGCATCCGCCGCGACATCACGCAGACCAAGGAGGCCGAGGAAAAACTCAAGGCAGCCAACGCGGAGCTCTCCCTCGCCCTGGCGAATCTCAAGGAAGCCAGCGAACAGCTTAGGTCCATTCAGCTTCAATTGATCGAAGCAGAGAAGATGAAAAGCATTGGTCGCCTCGCCGCGGGCGTCGCCCATGAGGTCAAGAATCCCCTCGCCATCATCACCATGGGTGTCGATTACCTCGGCACGCAGGACAATCCCGATCCCACCACGGGTGGTATCCTCACCGAGATGCGCGAGGCTGTCCGCCGTGCAGATAATGTAATTCGTGGACTCCTCGATTTTTCCGCTCCGCGCCAGTTGGAACTCGCCGACGAGAGCCTCACGGAGGTTCTCCTTCACTCCCTCATGCTCGTGCGCGGCGAGATGGCCGGTCGCCCATACAAGCTCGTCACCGATGTCCCGCCCAGTCTTCCTGTCCTGCGCCTCGACCGCATGAAGGTCGAGCAGGTATTCGTAAACCTGATGACCAACGCCATTCACGCCATGCCAGAGGGCGGCACGCTCATCGTCCGCGCCTACCCCAAGCAGATCACCGGCGTCGGCGCCAATATCGGCGGCAGCGCCTCGGAGGCATTCAAGGCCGGCGACCAGGTCGTCGTCGCGGAGATCGATGACACCGGGTCGGGCATTCCCGAGGCCAAGCTCGCCAAGATTTTCGACCCCTTCTTCACCACCAAGCCCACAGGCAAAGGCACCGGCCTTGGCCTCACCGTCACACGCACCATCATTGACCTCCACGGGGGGACCATCGAAGTTGCCAACCGCCCCGAGGGTGGCGCCCGCGCCACCGTCATGTTTAAAGTCTAGAAGATACCTACCGTGGATACCACTCTGCCCAAACGCATACTCATCGTCGATGACGAGGCCGGCTTCACCCGCCTCCTCAAGCTCACCCTCGAAGGCACCAAGCGCTACATCGTCAAGGAAGAGAACGATGGCTCACAGGCCATCTTTGCCGCCCGCTCATTCCACCCCGATCTCGTCCTGCTCGACATCGTAATGCCCAAGATGGATGGCGGCGATGTCGCCCGCCAGATCAGCGGCGATCCCACGCTCAAGGAGACGAAGATCATTTTTCTCACCGCCATCGTCTCCCAAAAGGAAGCCGGCGCCGGCGGCATCGGTGGCTTCCCCTTCATGGCCAAGCCCGTCAGCCTAGCCGCCCTCACGGATATGATCGAGAAGACCCTTCAGCCCCCCGCGGAGTAAGTATGGAGGTGTTTCAAAAGCGAACTATTGGCGACCCTTCCATATCCTGGGATTCCGCGAGGAGTGAAACACGGAAATCACTTGGATGAAGTCGTCCGTGATGACGTACATCAATGAATAGGGAAATCGCCTGAAGACTGCCTGACGGACGTTTCTGTAAGTCTGAGGAAAAACTTCTGGATGACGGGCGATCAATCGAGCGCAAGCTTCAGCCGCGCGTAGAAACTCGGCCCCAAGTCCCGGCTGGCGCTTCTCATACCAGTCGTGTGCTTCCTTTAACTCAACTTCCGCAATGGTCCGGAAGATGATTTCCACGTTCAGCTATTTCCGAGGATACGCTTTTTGACTTCGTCCCAAGGCGATCCATCATTCGCATTCTGCCGCATATCTTCCAGCCGCCGATCCAATTCCTCTCGCTGCGCGACAGTCAGACGTGGCGGCTCAGGCATCAGCGCGATGCTGTCCCACAGGTCTTCGACCAACTGAATCCGCTCGGCAACGCTCAGTTCTAACAAGTCTGCCATGGAGACTTTTCCCATGCGCAAATCATAGCAGCCACATCAGCCATCTGCAAGATTCCAAGGGTGTCATTTCCCTTGGGTACCTACCGCCCATCCCCCTCCGCCACCCGCGCCCGGTCCTCAAACCGCGTGAACTCCTTGAGAAACGTCAGCGGTACATCCCCCACCGGTCCGTTGCGCTGCTTCGCGATGATGAGCGTGGCCTTCCCCTCGGCCTCCTGCTTCTCCTCTTCACTGTCGGCGTAATACTCCTCGCGCACCAGCAGCGCCACGATATCCGCGTCCTGCTCGATCGAGCCCGACTCGCGCAAATCGCTAAGCCGCGGCCGCCCCTTGCTGTCGCCTGATCGGTTCTCCGGATTACGATTGAGCTGCGCCAGCACGATGATCGGAATCATCAACTCCTTTGCCAGCGCCTTTACCCCCGAGGAAATCTCCGCGATTTCCAATTGCCGGTTGTCCTGCGCCCGCCGCGAGGTGGATCGCAGTAACTGCAGGTAATCGATCACGATCAACTGGATGTCATGCTGCGTCTTCAGCCGCCGCGCCTTGGCCCGCATCTCGAGGATGCTCAACCCCGCCGTGTCATCGATGAAGATTTTGCTCTCCGCCAGCTTCGAGGCCGCCGCCGTCAAATTCGGGAAATCCCGCTCCGAGAGAAATCCGTCGCGCACCCGCTGCAGATTCACCCGCGCCCGCGAGCAGAGCAGCCGCTGCACGAGCTGCTGGCTGCTCATCTCCAGCGAGAAGATAGCCACAGGCATCTTGTGATCCACTGACACGTGCTCGGCGATATTCATCGCAAGCGCCGTCTTTCCCATGCTCGGCCGCGCCGCGATGACAAACATCTCCGCGCCGTGCAATCCATCAGTCATCTTGTCCAACTCCGCGTACCCGGTCGGCAGACCGGTGATGCTCCCACGCCGTTCGTAGAGTTTCTCGATCGACTCGATGGCCTCCATGACCTGGTCCTTCATGGAGACTGCCTTGGTCTGGAATCGCTCGCGCGCGATCCTGTTGATCTGCGCCTCCACCTCATCCAGCAGCGTCGGCACATTATCCTGTTCGTCATAGGATCGTGCCGCGAACTCCGTGCACGTCGTGATGACCTCCCGCAGCGTCCATTTCTCCTGCAATATCTCGACGTAATAGGCCGCGTTCGCTGCCGTCGGGATGAAGGTAAACAGCTCCGTTACAAACGCCGCGCCACCCACCTGGTCCAGTTGATTCCGGTCGCGCAGCACCTGCGTCAGCGTGATGAAATCGATCGGCTTCGCCGCATTCCACAACTCCAGCAATACCGCAAATATCGCATTATGCGCCGGGATGTGGAAGCTCTCCGCCGTGATTCCCTTTTCCACACATAATCCGCCCACTTCGCGCGGATTCAGCAGAAAGGAACAAAGAACTCCCTGCTCCGCATCCGGGCTCTGTGGGAGTAACCGGTGAATATCCGGTAGATAAGTGACCTTTCCGCGCAGGTCGCCATCCCCCCGGTATCCAGCTTTCGGAGCTGGCTTGCCAGTGGAGACACTGGGGCCATCCATTTCGTCTCTTCAGCTACTTCGAGTGCCGCGCCTTTGCCTTCGAGCGGAATCCCTCGGGCTCCGCCTCGGGTGCTTCCTCGGCAGCAGCAGCGCCTTCTGTTTTGCCGCTCGATTTCACATTCAGGTTCAGCTTCGCCACCACGTCATGGTGCAACTTGATCTCGATTTCATGCGCGCCGCTATCCTTGATCGGCCGCTCCAGCACGATCCGGTGCCGCTCGATTTCCAACCCGCCCAGGTCGCCCTTCAGCTTCTCCGCGATATCCTTGGCCGTGATGGAACCAAACGCCTTGCCGGTCTCGCCCGTCTCCAGCGTCATCGTGACCTTCAGCTTGTTAATGCGCCGCGCCAGCTCCTCAGCCTCGTTCAGCTCCCGCGCCTCGCGCTCCGCCCGCTTCGTCTTCAGCGAGTTCAATTTCTTCATCGTCGCAGGCGTTACTTCAAACGCCTTCCCGCGCGGGATCAGGAAGTTGCGGGCAAATCCCGGCTTCACTTTCACAACATCCGCCTCGGCCCCCAGGCCGGCTATCGGTTCAGTCAGGATCACTTGAGTATTCGCCATGGTCGTAAGAAAATTCAGCCCGCAAAATCGCGGGGTGGTCTATGTAAGCGTGCCCCGCCCCCCTGTCAATCCCGGAAAAGCTCGCTCGCCCTCCGCTTCTGAAAATAGGTCCTACAGGGCACTTAGGACCTATTTCCGACAGATAAGCCTCCCTTTCACCCCACTTAGAAACTGCGCGGCCCCATCCTCGTTGGGACCGCGCAAACCTCCCAGCAACAATACCCCGCAGCTACGCTGCAACCGGCACCAGCACCCCCGCAATTTCCGTTAGCAGGTGATCGGCCTCGCCCTCTTCATCCAGGGTCTCCTGCAGCAGATCCGCCGCCTCGTCCTCGCCCAGCCGCTCAGCCAGCGAGCGTGCAGTCCCGTAGCCGGCCATTTCATAATGCTCCACCCGTTGCGCCGCGCCGATCAGCCCCGAGTCACGCACCACCGCATCGCCGTGCGCCTTGATCATCTGCGCGCCCTCCTTCACCAGTCCTTCCATTGCCTGGCAGGTCTCGCCCGTCGGCTTCAGACCCAGCGTTTCAAAGATCCGCTCCAGCCGCGCCGCATGCGTCTTCGTCTGCTCCAGGTGATCCAGGAACGCCTGTTTCAAATGCTGATCGGATGCCGCCTCGGCCATCTTCGGCAGCGCCGCGATCAATTGGTTTTCCGCGCTGTACAGGTCCCGTAGCTCCTCGAGGTACAGGTCCCGCAGCGATTCAAGTTTCAGCGAAGTAAGTCTCATAATACCCCGGTTTCGTCCCGGACGTGCCGGAAGGCCGTAGTCTCGCCAAATGTCGCTCTTTATCTGAGCCCCGTGTAAGCCATCCCGCCTAAGACATTACCAATAAGAAACTTCGCGCATTCAGCGGATTTTTTGATCTATAATGGCTCCATGAAGCCCTCACTTCTCTCCCTCCTCCTCTTCCTCCTTTTGGCCATCGTCAGCCCCGCCTTTGCCGAGGTCGATGTCGATGTCGCCCCCTTCATTAACAAGCAAATCAAAGAGCTTACGGCGAAAATAACTTCCGACCTCGCCTCCGGCGCCCTCACCCAGACCGATGCGGACGAGCTCAGGCACGCAGTCGCCGCCGTCAAGAACCTCGAGACCAGCGAGCCCAGCCTCACCCCCCGCATCCGCGTTGACATGCGCGAAAAACTCTCCGCCATCGCCAAGGATCTCCAACGCAAGGAAGCCCAGGCCAAAGCCCTCTCATCCTCCAGCTCCCCCAGCCCTTCCGCTACCGCGCACTGAGCGCTGGCATTCCGTTCAAATCAACCCACGAGGCCGGAGCGTGGCGCGTATTAATCGTTCGGTCGGTTTCGCGTAAATAACAGGATCGAACACTACCAGCCGACCCTGCTCATCGCTCACCGCGTTCTGATCGTGCAGGTCTTCCACGACGATGCCGGTCTCACGGCTATACCAGTTCAAGCCTTTGTCATCGCTGCATGAGAATCCCAGTTTCGTAATATGCTCTTCGATCTCGAGTTCTGTTGCACCTCTTCGGGCCTCGATGAACCACTGGGAGGTGACGGGTTTGAGCATCCAGTCCGATTCGTCGAAACCAAGGAAATGCAACCTGGACTGAGGGAAAAGGTGGTTGTGAAGCGCGACACGCTCAAAATACTCAAGAAAACTAGCATGATATTTGAGATTGTTCCGTTTTATCACGGTCTTGCCGTCAGCGGTTGAGTAAACGTGGTGTTCTTCCCCCTGCTGCTCGCCCTGAGCCCGCCAATGCCCTTCGAATTCACCTTCCGGCCACAAAAGCCCATTCTCCCGCGCCCACTCGCGGGGGACTACTTCCTCGCGCTTTTGTTTTTCGCGTCCCGGCTCTGATTCCGAAGGCGATTCACCTGGTCGATGAACACTTGCGGCGACATCGGCCGCTTCTCCAAGTGTTCCCTCTCCATCTGCTTCGAGAGCTTGTGCTGCTCCCGGTGGAATTCGTTGAGATATTGCATTCTTGATCTCCGAAATTTCTATCACGATGCATCACCAGGGTCAATTCCTCCCCGGCGATCCCGGTTCACGCCCATCTATCGCTTTCAGCCGCCTACGCCGCCACCTGCGCGATCGCCGCAGCCAGGTTATCCCGCGTCACCGGCTTCGCCAGCAACACATCCACCCCTGGCGGCCGCTCCCCGTCCGGCAGCAACATCGCCCCGTAGCCCGTTAGCATGATGACCGGTATCTCCGCGATGATCTCCCGGACCGCCTCCACCAGCGCCACGCCGTTGAGTTGCGGCATGGAAAGATCCGTCACGATCAGGTCAAACGGCGACTCGTGAAACTTCCGCAGCGCTTCATTCCCATCCCGCGCCGTTTCGACGAAATGGCCCATCGATTCGAGCTGCAGCCCCATCAATTCCCGCAGCCGCTCATCGTCCTCCGCCAGCAGCACCCGCAGCGGGCGCGCCATCATCAGCGCCTGGCTTGGGCGCGCGGCCAACGCAGTCGCATTCTTTTGCGGCAGAAAAATCCTGAACACCGAGCCCTCGCCCGGCTTGCTCTTCACATCGACCTCGCCCCCGTGCCTCCGCACGATGCCCTGCACCATCGCCAGTCCCAGCCCCGTGCCGGTCTCTCCTTTGGTCGAGTAAAATGGATCCAGGCAGCGCAACCTCGCCTCCTCCGTCATCCCTGTGCCCGTGTCGCCCACCAGCAGCTCCACTCCTCCCTCCGCCCTGCGCATCGTCACCGCCAGCTCGCCTCCCTTCGGCATTGCATCCACGGCATTCAGCAGCAGGTGGAATAACGCCTCCCGCATTTCCATTGCATTGCACGGCAGCGGTTCCACCTTCTCCATTTCCAGCGCCAGGCGTATCTCCCCCTCCCGCTCGGTATTCTGCCACTTCGGCTTCGCGAGGTTCACCGCCTCCTCCACCACGCGCCGCAGATCCGTCGGCATGAAAATATCGTCGTCGTGCCGCGGCCGGCAGAAGTAATTCAGCCGTGCCACCAGTTGCGCCCCTTCCTGCAGCACCCCTTGCATGGTCCCCACGTGCGCCTGCAATTCCGTGTCCGCCGTCCGCCTTTCCATCACGTCCGTCAGGCTCATGAGGATCATCAGTACGTTGTTGAAATCATGCACCACGCCCCCCGCCATTTCGCTGAAGGCGTGCAGCCGCTGTTCCCGTATCGCCTGCCGCTGCGTCTCGCGCAGCTCGTCCAGCGCCGCCTCCAGCTCCTGCGTCCTCTCGGTCACCCGCTTATCCAGCAGCCGGTTCTGCTCCCGCAGCCCGTTGTGGAGAAAGCGGGTCCGCAGCAGGTTCTCCACGCGCAGCCGGAGTTCCGTCGAGCCAAACGGTTTCGCCAGGAAATCGCTCGCTCCCGCCGTCAGCGCCTTGCGGCGCATCGACTCCGCCGGGTCGGTGGTTATCACGATAAAAGGAAGGTGATCGTCCGGCGCCACCTGGTTCCGCAAATCCTCCAGCACCTGGAATCCGTTCTCCAGCGACGCGCTCACATCCAGCAGCACGATATCCGGCTTGTACTCGCGGAATGCCCTCACCGCGTCCCGCGGGTCATCGATGATCAGCACCTCCTCCTGCCCCGCCGCCGCCAGGCTTATCCCGATCGCGCTCGCGCTCACCGGCTCATCGTCGATGATCAGGAATCGCGCGTTCGCCAGGTAGTTTTCAAAGGCATGCATGAGGTCAATGGTAGAAAGCGAATACACACCCGCACTGCCCCGCACACCGGATGGCGGCAGGAGAGGGATGCGTACAGCGATTGGCTCTCATGGTTCCGAGGACGCAAACTGAGGCAGCATATAGCGGGCCACCCCCCATTTATCACGGGGATTACTCTGTAGGAAATTACGCAATATATCGTATTTCGACAGAATCCTGCCGCTCCCAGCTCGACCCTCAACCAACCAATCTCTCCCCCCTCGCGATCTTTGAGCCCTTCTGTAAAAACTCTTCCCCGCTCCCCTACGCCCCAGCCCGCCTCCGGAATAGCGGAGCCGTGTCGTCCAGGTTCAACGCGGAAAGATCCAGCCCCTCATCCGGTGCCCGCAGCCGCGCCTCCGCCAGTTGCTCACTCAGCCGGGCCACCACCGTATGGGTGTAATACTTGACCACCCCCACCCCGATCTCAGAACGGAACACCGCTGCCAGGAATCCCGCCTCCCCCACGCTCACGATCAGCAGGCTGTTCTTCTCCCCCTCCTGGTAGAGGCTCGTCACGGAGTTATCCTCGATGATCTTCGCAATCGCCTGCGTCGCCGCAAAACTGTTCGCCGCCAGCGCCCCCAGCGTCGAGGTATCCGTGTCCGTCGCGTCCCCCTGCATCGTCACGATAAATCCCCCCGTGTCGATGAACAGCGCCAGCCTAGCCCCGCTCGCCTCCAGAAAGTCTCCCAGCGCCGCATTGATTGCAGCGATATCGTCGCCGATGAGGAGAGGGAGGGTAAACATGGGGTTTTAGGGACGACCGGATTGCAAACTCATCACGCTGCCTTCCGGCTCGATTCGGTCAGCAGCTTGTGCAGCAGCATCCGCGTAATCATGTTCAACGTCTCGAACACGCCTTCCCCCTTGACCGCCGAGCTCGGGAATGATGGCACCAGCGTCTCGCGGTTGTTCAGGAGAAAATCCATGTAGTCCGGCGGCGCCGCATCCGGCAGGTCCCGCTTGTTGTACTGCAGCACGTACGGGATGTTGGCCAGGCTCTGGTTCAGCGTCTCGAGGTTCTGGATCATGTTCGCGAACGTCTGCACATTCTCCTCCATCTTGTCGTACCGCGAGTCCGCCACGAAGACGAGGCCGTCCACCCCGCGCAGCACGAGCTGCCGCGTGGTGTTGTAAATGACCTGTCCCGGCACGGTAAAAAGCTGGAACTTTGTCTTGTATCCGCGCACCACTGTCGTCTCCAGCGGCAGGAAGTCGAAGAAGAGCGTGCGGTCGCTATTCGTTGCCAGCGAGGTCAGCTTCCCCTTCGCCTCCGGGGCTGCTTCGACATCCAGGTGGACCTTCTCGAGGTTGGTCGTCTTGCCACCTTGCGGCGGCCCGTAATAGACGATCTTCAGTTGGATTTCCTTCGTTGCTTGATTGATCAGTGCCATGGTTTTTCTTAAATCAAAGTTTGGTTCAAAGTGTCCCCGCTATCCGTGCCAGTTCTTCGCCCGGCAGCACGGCGCCGCGATCCGCCAGCACGCCGAGGTAGAGTTTCCCCGTCTTGCGCACGTGCACCTTCGTCCCGCCGTCCAGTTGCAGGTCCAGCGTCTCCGGCAGCCCCAGCTTCGCCATGCCGGAGTATTTCGTAAGTTGCGCAAACACTGTCGGGGCAAAGGCAGCCAGCACATTCGCATTCGATCCCGGCACATCCCCCGCCACCAGCAATCCATCCGCCGTCGCGATGAACGCCCCGGCGATCCCCTCGAGCTTTCGCAATTCAGCCACCACATTTGCCGGTCCATTGGCTGTCGCGGTATCCGGTATTGCCCCCACCGCCGCTGCCGCCACGGTATCCAGCAGGGCCCCCGCCGGTTTAGGTAAATCTGTAGCCGCTGCCGGCGCCGGTGCCGCTCCGGATACTGGCGAAGCCTCCGCAACTGCAACGGGTGCCTGCGCTGGCGCGGGCTCAGGCGCTTTCTCCACCGCCGGCGCCACAGCCGGCACTTTCACATCCGTCTTTCCAAAAACTTCCGGGATCCGCGCATCCACCTCCACGCGTTTCCTGGCCTCGGGCCCTTTCGTCCGCGCCGCCATGAAGATCGGCACCACACCCGCCAGCGGCAATTCGATGTCCGTATCCGCGTCACCGCCCAGCGTCGCATCGCACCATTCCCGCAGCCGTCCCCATTTGAAAACCACCTTCCCCGTCCGCATCCGTGCCTCGAATTCCTCCATCGGGATCCGGAACGCAGCATCCGGCGGCACGGAGCCATTCAACGCTTCCCTCACGCCCTCCGGCAGCACCTCGCGCACAATGGAAAATCCCAGCAAAAAACTATCTCCGCCGCCTGTCGCGGGTTTTTCCTCCGGCTTCTCCTCGGCTTTCACTTCAGGCTCGATGGCCGATTCCACAGCCGTTTCTGCGGCCGATTCCGCGGCTGGCTCAACGGCCGGCTCCGCACTCTGCCCAAAGGTCAATTCCACAGTCGGCCCAACAGTCGGTTCAACCGCCGCCTCTGCGGCCGACTCAACCGCCGGTTCTGCATTCAACTGAACGGCTGGCTCAACGGCCGCTTCAACCGCCGGCTCCGCTTCCGCCTCGATCTTCGCCGCATATTCCGCCGCCGCCTTCTCGATGTCCGCCGCGCTCGCTTCCTTCTCCGGCTCGCTGGTGGCCACGTCTGCCGCAGGCTCTTCAATCTTCATCGACGCGGCAGCCGCTTCGGATGGGTCCGTGCTCTCACTCATCCCGGGCATCTTGAGCACCCGCTCCTCCACCGGCGCGGGAGTTGTCTCTGCGGCACACGCCGCCATTCCAGGTTCATCGAGATTCACCTTCCGCGGCGTGTACCATCCATCCTTTTTCTTTGCCGCATCCAGCACGCGTTGGCCTTCCTTGGCAAAAATCGATGGCACGGTCACCGGCATCGCAACCTGCTTTTGATCGGCGCGCCGGGGCGGTTTCACCTGCCCCAGCAATATCTGCAATGGCAGCAGTAGCTTCGTTTCCGCCGGCACCTTGTCCACATGGAAGAAGACTTCCGGCGTCGCTGCGCGCAGCTCCGCAAAGGTGATTCGCACCGCGCCTGCCGCCAGTTTCGGAAGGATGAAATCTTTACGTAAGTAGATTACTACGTGTTCGCTCGGCTGCTTTTTCAGCGACTGCTTCATCTCATCGGTGAAGAGATCGGTTATGTCCTTGAGCCTCAGCGATACCCAATCCTCCCGCGTTGGCACCGGCATCGGCGCACTGGCCTTTACGGCAGGCTTCTCATTCCCGTTCGCGGTGGGCGCAGCCGCAGCCGCGTCAGGCGCAGCCTTCTCAGGCAGCACGGCTGGCCCCGGTGCAACATCCACTGCCGCAGCGCTCTCCGCGCGACGGCCAAAAAGTTTTCTAAAGAAGGTCACGATTGCAAAGCCTCTGGCACTGTTCCGGCTTCAATTTCATGCGAAGAAGCCATGCCTGTCTCAGCACAATCCTGCTCCTCGTTCGAAATCACGACCTCCATTCCAGCAGGTCCCGCGCCAGCTCCGGTGGCGGAAAATTCGCCTTCGCTTCCGCCAAAAATCCTCATCCTCGATGACGATCCAGACCTCCTCGAGGCCTACTCCCGCATCCTTCTCCGCCTCCCTTGCCAGCCGGAGGTTCGCATCGCCTCATGCGCCACTCGCGCGATGTCTCTCCTGGACGCGGAGCCCTTCACGCTCTTGATCAGCGACCTGCGCATGCCTCGCATCGATGGCTTCCAGGTTCTCCTCAGCGCCCGCCGCCGCTTCCCCGAGCTCAAGACGGTCGCCATGACCTCGATGAGCGACCAGCAATACCGCGCCCGCGCCTACTCGTCCGGTATCGACTTCTATACGGAGAAACCGAGCACGCCCGCCGAGATCCGTCTCTTTAGCGCATGCATCGACGCCTTGCTTGCGCGCGACTCCGATGGCGGGGGCTTCCGCGGTATCCAGAACAAGAGTCTCATGGACCTCCTCCAGATCGAGTGCCTTTCCCAGAGCTCCGTGGTGCTCCGCATCAGCCGCGGTTCCATGGAGGGCCGCATCTGGGTCGAGGGCGGCGCCATCATCGACGCAGAGGTTCAGGACCTCACCGGCGAGGAGGCATTCAAGACGATTTTCTCATGGAAGACCGGCCACTTCGAGCACCTTGCGGGCGAGCCCAATCATCCCCGCGCCATTTTTGCGAATTACGAGAGCCTCCTGCTCGATAGCGCCCAGAGCGCCGACGAGGCCGCCGCCGCCGCACCCTTTTCGGACGACCGGCCCGACGTCCCCCCCGCCATGAGCCGCGATCTCATGATCCTCTCCGGCGTGCGCGGCGTGGAGAGCCTCCTCCTTATCAACCCTGGCGGCCACTACCAGACATGGGGCATCGAGGATCCCGAGCTCTCCGCACAATGGACCGAGCGTTGCCTCAAGGAATTTCAGGAACTCGGCAATTTGCTCAAGGCCGGTCCCCTTCAGTCCGTCGAGGCCGCAGGCCAGGTCCGTGGCGTGGTCCTCCTCTCCCAGGGCGGGCGCAAGCTCATGGCCGGCACACATCGCAAGCTCGGCCCCCGACTTATCCGCATCGCTGGCAAGGAACTCGCTACCCATCTCCGTCAGGAATAACCGATGATCCAGTTTCGCAAAGCCTCCCCCGCGCTCGCGCCCGCCCGGTTTCCCCGCGGCAGCTTTACCATCTCCGCCGCCGGCTCCATCGTCGTTTCCACGCTCCCCGGCAGTTTTCCCCGCGCCTCCATGGAAGCCATCGGCAGCGTGGTCATCTCCGCTCTTGCCGGCGCCCGGGACCTCGGCACTCCCTTTACCGAGTTCGCCGCCGAGTATGCCGGCCTTGAGATTCGCGCCCGCGACCTCGCCGGCGGCGCCATCATCTTTCTCACCCCGCAGGAATACTGATCCATATCTACATATATGAAAGACATTGAGACCACCATCGCCCTCGTGGAGAACTACACGGAGTGCTGGAAGCAATTCCACCACTTCCTCCAGCTCGTCCGCGCCAAGAAATTCGAGGCCGAGGACGAGTCCCAGTTCCTCGAGCTCAAGAGCCTCCTCGCCCAGCAGTTCGAGCTCGTCCAGGCCGCCGTGGAGTGCAAGTACCCCACCCGGGAGGAGGTCCACAAGCTCCTCGCCGAGTCCCCTTCCTTGAAATACCTCATCGAGATGGACTCCGATGCCGTCCGCATGGCAGAGGCCCGCTGGCACAAGATTTACATCGGCCTCCAGTCCATCCTCGGCCAGCTCAAGGTCCAGCACGAGGCCGGCCCCAAGACCGAGGCCGCCTCCAGCGGCTGGTCCTTCTTCAAGCGCGCCCGCGCCTGATCCCCAGGTTCTTATACCGACCCCGAAGCCGGAGTTACGATTTCCGCCGGTTTGATAAAAACCTGCTTCAGCGCCTCGTATCCTCCTTTGCCTTTCCGGCATATTCTGCTACTTTCCCCTCGGTGAAAGAAATTGTCATTCTCGTTCTGGTTGCGCTCGCAGGCCTCTTTTTCATGCATGATAAGGAAAAGCTCGAGGAGCTGCGCGTCGTTCAGGACCAGGTCAATCAGCTTACCATTCAGGAAGCCGCTAAGGACACGCGCATCGCCAATGACAACGCCGAGATCCAGCGCCTCAATATGCTGCTCGTGAAGGCGAACGCCTCTTCCTACCAAAACCAGTTTCACGCCCAGTTCCAGCCCCGGCCTGCCACCAACATGCCGGCTGCCGGGTCAGCGCTCAGCACGGACACCCTGCGCACGGACAATCTCCACACGCACGCCTTGCAGGGCTCGAATGATTCCACGGGTTCGCCCCTCAACCAGGGGGCTTATCACAACTAATCCCGGCGGGTGACCCCTTGGAGCCCAGCACCCAGGCGCCATTCCGTTTGCGTGCAGCCGCCGTCAAACGCGTTTTCAACAGAATCAGCCCCTTCGTTGTCATAATCCCAGACATCTCACGCATCCCGTTTTTCACGCTCTCCATGAAGCTCCAGCACCTCCTCGCTCTCCTCCTCCTTCCCCTCCTCGCCGCGTCCGTCCGCGCCGCCGATGCCCCCGCCTACGACGGCAAAAACTGGGCGTTCCTCGATTCCGCAAAGGCCCTCCAGGCCGCCGATGGCATCACCGCCGCAAAATATCCCGATTCCGACGAGGCCACGGTGGAGGAAAAGAATGTCGACGTCTATCAGCCCGATGGCACCGCGCAAAATCAGGACGAGGCTTTCCTCAAGGTCCTCACTGAGAAGGGCAAGGACGACCGCCGCACGCTCGTATGCGGCTACCTCCTTCCCTATTTCACCGCGCAGGTGGTCAAGCTCGAGGTCATCCGCGGCGGCCAGGTCATCCCGGTCGATATCGCGGCCAATTCCACCACCACCATCGACGACAGCCAGATGGAGGAAAACATTTACGACCCGAATAGCAAGGTGCTGCTCGTGAACATCCCCGATCTCCAGGTCGGCGACGTGGTCCACTCGATCACCCGCACCACCACCATGCGCTCGATCATCCCCGGCGAGTTCGCGGATGAGAATCTCTTCGAAAGCGCAGGCTACATCCGCCACATCGTTTACGAGTGCCACGCCCCCGCCGCCAAGCCGCTCAAGAAAATCATCATCAAGGACCCCGTCCCCGGCACGGTGAAGTACACGAAGCAGCCCGGCGAGAACAACACGGTCGTACACCGCTGGGAGGTCTCGAATGTCCCCCGCATGTTCGAGGAGCCGTCGATGCCTCCGCTTGAGAATTGCGTGCAGCGCATCCTCGTCAGCACCACCCCCTCTTGGACAGATGTCTCGAAGTGGTATTGGAATCTCTCGAAGCCTCACCTCGACGCCACTTCTGATGCGTTAAAGAAAACCGTGGCCAGCCTAACCGCCGGCGCCACGACCAATGAGGACAAGATGAAGGCCCTCTTCTACTTCGTCTCCCAAAAGATCCGTTACATGGGCCTCACCCCGGAGAAGGATCGTCCCGGCTACGAGCCGCATGATGTCTGCATCACGCTCGACAAGCAATACGGCGTCTGCCGCGACAAGGCCGCGCTCCTCGTGGAGATGCTCCGCACCGCCGGCCTCGAGGCTTATCCCGTGCTCGTCAATGTTGGTTCCCTCAAGGACCAGGAAGTCCCCGACCCCAATTTCAACCACGCCATCGTCGGCGTCGATACCGGCAACCGCAACTACGTCCTGCTCGATCCCACCGACCAGCACGCCCGCGACCTCCAGCCATGGTACGATGGCTACCAGAGCTACCTTGTCTGCCGGCCCGAGGGCGAGACGATCCACGTCAGCGCATTCGCTTCGCCGGATGATAATCTCATGCGCATCACCACCTCCGGCACGCTCTCCGCCAGCGGCCGCCTGGAGGCAAAGTCGGTTTTCAATTTCGACGGCGCCAATGATGATATCTACCGCAACGGCTTCTCCTCGCTCAAGCCGGACGACCTCCGCCGCTACTTCGCGCAAACCCTCAGGAGGGCAATCCCCGGCGCCCGTCTCAAGAGCCTCACCGTGACCCCGGAGAACATGATGGACGTCTCACAGCCCATCCAGGCCGTTGCGGAGTTTACGGTCGATGACATGATCGCCACCGGCCACGGCAAGTCGATCATGAGCGTCCCGTGGATCGGCAATAACTTCGGCCTCGTCAACAAGGTCCTCGATGGCTCCGCTGGCCTCGACAAGCGCAAGTACGCCATGCGCACCCGCGTCGCGTGCGGCCTCGACGAGCGCGCATCGATCACGCTCAGCGGCGATTTCGCAACGCTCGAGTCGATCCCGAATTGCCCCTCCGTGAAGGACAAGGCGGTGACTTACAATGAGTCTTTCGCGCAAAAAGGCGGCACACTCGAGTGCGCCCGCTCGCTCAAGCTCAACGAGGTGGAGTTCGCTCCGCCGCAGTACGTCGAGATCAAGCAGACGCTCAAGGAAATGGGCTACGACTCCCGCAAGCGTCCTGTGCTCGCGCTCGATACCACGGTCCCCACTTCCAGCGTTCTCGCCGAGGAGCCCACCGCCGCGCCCCCAGTCGATTCCAACGCCACAATCCTCAGCAGCGACAAATCGCTCGATATCACCGACGCGCACTCCGCCGTCTATCGCGTGAAATTCACGAAGCGCATCCTCACCTATCAGGGCAAGATCAAGGAGGCTGAGATCAAGTTCCCCTTCAACCCCGCCTGCCAGGAAGCCCAATTCATCAAAGGTGTGGTCACGTCAAAATCCGGCCAGCGCCAGGAGATATCCAAGGGCGAGATGAATGTGATGGACTCCGATGACAGCGCCTCCGCGAAGCGCTACACCGGCGGCAAAATCTTCGTCGCCAATCTCCCCGGCGTCGATGTCGGCTCGACCATCGAGGTGGAGTTCGAGATTCGCATGAAGAACATGCCCTTCATCGGCGGCTTCGAGCCCTTCCAGTTGCCCGATGGCCTCGAACAGAAAACCTTCACCGTCACCGCTCCCGCCGGCCTCGATATCAAGCGCATGGTCACCGGCGCCGCCCCGCTCGATGTACAGGCCACAACTGGCTCCGATGGCCAGCAGATCTTCACCTGGTCCGCCAAGAATATCTCCGCGCTCCCCGCTGAGGAAGGTCTCCCGCCCGACTGGGTTTACAAGCCCGGCGTCAATTATTTCGCCGGCAATTTCAACGCATATCTGAAGGACCTCAGCGACACGATGGAAGACCGCTCCCAGGCCAGCGACAAGACCGCCGCCCTTGCGAAACAACTCGTCGCGAAAGCCGGCAGCAAGCTCGACGCCGTCCAGGCGATCCGCGATTACGTCTCCCGCTCCATCCGCCTCGCCGGTCCCAGCTTCACGGAGCTGCCGCTCAAGGAGCTCTCGAATGCTGACACCACGCTCACCGATGGCTACGGCCACGCCGCCGACCGTGCCATCCTCCTCCACGCGATGCTCGCCGCCGCTGGCTTCAAGCCGCAATTCATCCTCGCCTCGGATCTCCCCGCCGCCGATGGCATCCGCGCGATCAGCACCTCGTTCCCGATGCCCGATAGCTTCGACACCCCGATCGTGAAGGTCGACGTCGACGGCCAGTCCATCTACCTCAACGATACCGACCAGTACGCCCACCTCGGTTCCACCACTCACGACGACCGCCTCGGCATCGATCTCGCCACGCAATCCACCCAGGTCATCGCCGCCGCCAAGGATTCCGCGGACCGCGTGGAGACCAATTACAGCCTCGCCTTCGGCGCCAATGGCAAGCTCCTCATGGACGTGCAAAAGCATTACTTCGGCAACGACTTCAACGAGAAGAGCCGCGTCTTCGCCGAGATGCGCCCCGAGGAAAAGAAGCGCTACTTCCAGGAGGAGGTCTCCAGGGTAGGCCAGGGCGCGCGCCCCGTCGGCGGCCTCACGGAGCAGTTCGATTCCTACCCCGGCATCGAGAAGTTCTCCGTGGAGCTCGATAACTACGCCGTCGTCGATGGCAAGTATCTCTACTTCGATCTCCCCTTCACCCCCACGCTCATCCCGCTCCCCGGCGGCGATCATCGCACCCTCCCGCTCATGCTCCCGCGCGTCAGCACCGCCCAGACCCGCGCGGAGATCACGCTCCCGCCCGGCTTCAAGAATGTCCTCATCTCCCCCGCCGGCGAAAACCTCGACGCCCCCTCCGGCGGCGGCAAGGCCACGATCACGACCTCATCCAATGCCGGCAAATACGTCCTCACCGAGGACTCCGAGATCGCCCCCGTAGTAATCAGCGCCAGCGATTACCCCGCGATGCAAAAACTCGAAGCCACCCTCGAAAAAAAATCCGGCCAGGTCTTCCTCCTCGAGAAGGATTAAACCTCGGAGTTTTCCGGAGACGGCTTAGGCTTAATCAAATAATTCGCTGTGGCTGCCCAGCCGGATAAGCCGCAGTTCTTCATTGGTTTGTACATAGATCAGGAGCAAATCGGGCTTCAGATGGCATTCCCGGCAACCCGCGTATCCTCCCTTGAGCGCGTGGTCGTGAAACCTTGTGTCAAGGGGCTCTCCTGCCACTAGTCTTTCAATGACGGAAACGAGCAAGTCGTCAATTCCGCGCTCCCGTGACCTCTTTTTGTAGTCACGCTTGAATTGACCGGTGTGGACGGCCTGGCGCATTACGCCTTGAGCGCCTTTAGCAAACGTCCTGCGGATTTATACCGCGCCGCCTTCCGCGTATCTTCGGCCAGCGCCGCTCTCGTCGTGGCATTCGGAATTCGCTCCACATAACGCTCTTCGATCTCCTCGACACTCGCATTGGTCAGGTCCAGTCTGCGCCGCGCGGTCAGGGGAAACGGAATTCCCTTCTGGATCCCGACCTGGCCCAGGAAAAGATTGATGGCATCGCCCACCGAAATTCCCAGCTTCGCAAACACCACCTCGGCTGCCTCCTTCTTTTCCGCGTCGACACGAGTTCGTAAAATTGAAGTTTTAGCCATGGCACGAATGAAGCACATTTGTGTCACGGGCTCAATGGCTTTCTCCTCGCGCCACCACCACCTGCTCCCGCAGCATATTCAAGCAATTCCCCCGCCAGCCCTCCCAGCGTCCCCGGCGCGTCCCTCAATTCTATATTGAGTTCCTCACACCCTCTCCGCTACGTTTCGCCGCTCGCCTTTCCAATTTGAGAGGCTTGCACCCTCCCCCTTATGAAATTCCTCACCTGCGCCGCCATGGCCGCCCTCCTCTTTGCCGGCACCGCGTGCAGCACCTTCCCGCAGAAAAAACCCGCTCCCGCCGCCACCACCGCAAAGTCCGGCCCGAAACATTCCTACTGGGCTGGCGATGGAGTAAAAGGCGATCCCTCAGTCCGCATCGTCCTCGCCGAGCAGCACGCCTATTTTTACAAAGGTACCCAACTCGTCGGCGAGTCCACCATCTCCAGCGGCAAAAAAGGATTCGAGACCCCTCCCGGCAAGTACAAAGTCATCCAGAAAGACAAAGACCACGTCTCCAATCTCTACGGCGATTACATCGATGACGACGGCGACGTCGTAAAAGCCAACGTCGACATCACCAAGGACAAGATGCCCGATGACGCCACCGACTTCCGCGGCGCCAAGATGCCCTACTTCCTCCGCTTCACCGGCGGCTACGGCATGCACGCCGGCCACCTCCCCGGTTACCGCGCATCGCACGGCTGCGTCCGCATGCCCGGGCAGATGGCCCAGCACTTCTTCGAGGCCGCAGTCATCGGCATGCCGGTAACCGTCGAGCCGTAAGGGCCGAAAATCATGCCGGCCAAAACCAGCGCCGGCCTGCTCCTCTACCGCCGCAGGGGAGGGGACCTCGAGGTCCTCCTCGTCCATCCTGGCGGTCCCTTCTTCGCGAAAAAAGACGCCGCCGCCTGGTCCATCCCCAAAGGCGAAATTGAATCCGCGGACGAAGACCTCCTCACCCGCGCCAAAATCGAATTCCGCGAAGAGCTCGGCATCGACCCTCCTCCCGGCCCCTTCCTCGCCCTCGGCCCCATCAAACAAAAAGGCGGCAAGACAGTCCACGCCTGGGCCTGCGAAGGCAATTTCACCGGCCCACCCGTCAGCAACACCTTCCAGATGGAATGGCCCCCGCGCTCCGGCAACCTCCAATCCTTCCCCGAGATCGACCGCGCCGAGTGGTTCCCCATTCCTATAGCGCGCGAGAAAATCAACCCCGCGCAGGCTGCATTCCTCGATTCTCTCTAGACTCAGCTCTCGGGCAGCTAAAAAAAATCTCCCCGCGAATTTCCGGATTTTTCAAAGGAATCCGCCCACCCCGCCGTTAAACAGGACAAAGAGTGCTTACCCACGCGACGAACGCCCTGGACGAACAAACTGCCCTGCGAGCCGCCATCGCAGGCGATCCCGTCGCGTTTGCCGAACTCTTCCGCAGCCATTATCCAATGATTCACGCCTTCGCCTACCGCCTCAGCTTGAACGCCGACGACGCCCACGACATCGCGCAGGAGACATTCATCAAGGCCGCCCGCTCCATCGCCACCTTCAAGCCCGATCGCCCCATCCGCAATTGGCTCTACACCATTTGCGCAAACACCGCCCGCGACTGGCGCCGCCGCGAGACCCGTCGCGGCCACACCCTCGCCGAATTCCAGATCGATGCCCCAACCTCTCACACCGACGACCTTCCCGACTTCGACGCCGCGCATCGCGCCCTCGATGAACTCACCCCTCGCCTCCGCGAGGCCATCGTCCTCGTAATCATGGAACAAATGACCCACGCCCAGGCCGCACAAATCCTCGGCTGCGCCGAAACCACCATCTCCTGGCGCATCTTCCAGGCAAAGCGTCAGTTGAAAAAAACACTCACCCGCCATGGACAACGCTGACCTCGACAAAACCCTCCGAGCCATCCCCGTCCCGCCCGCCGACACCGCGCGCGAGGACGCCGCGCTAGATCACGCCCTCGCCGCCCTCGCACATCCGCCCGACACTCACACCCAACCATCCGCCCCCTCATGGACCTGGCGCGACTGGCTCTGGCCCTCTCCGTTCGCGTGGGGGGCCATGGCAATGATCTGGATTATCCCGTTCGCAGAGAAGCGACTTTACGAAGCTCCCACTTCGCAGCCCGTCGCTGCCCAGTCGCACCCGAGGTTCGAACACCGGTCGCTCACAGCAATCGCAGAGTACCAGCATGACTTCCAGCAACTTGGCCTTGAGCGCGACCTGCAATGACCCGAACTTCCAATTCTTTTCAGCGCGCCGGCTTTACTGTCGCGTGCATAGTTACGCTCGGGATTCTTTTTTATTCGGTTGAAGATTATCGTGGCGCCGCCGCATGGGCCAATTATCAAGCAGCCGCCAAGGCCCGGGGGCAGAGGCTCGAAATCGCGGATTTCCTCCCCGCGGCCGTCCCCGATGAGGAGAACTTCGCGGCTGCACCAATCTTAAAACAGATTCTCTCGAGCGATAACTCCCCCGAGCTGGGGCCGCTTCATATCAAAGCTCCTGGCCCCTTAGGGCAGGTGCCGGAACCGGTGCCAGTCCCTATCGTCGTGGAGTCTATCGACGTGGAGCTTAGGTCAACGTGGAAGAACTGGGTTCGGCAAAGATTAATCTCGATTCCGAGCAAGGACCCCGCAGCAGATATTCTAAAGGTTTTGGAACCCCTCGAGGCGATCCTCCCGCCGTTGCGCGGCGCTGTCTCGTTACCTTATGATCAAATCAATATCGAAGATTGGTTGAAGGATTGGGGTTTCAGGTTCTGGGTTTCGTTCAACTCGATGAGGCTAGCTGGGCTTCTCCAGTTGCAGGCTGGGGCTCTGCTCTCCGAGGGCGATCACGACAAGGCGCTCGCTGATTTCGAAGTCTGCGAGAGGGTTGCATCGATGTACCGGGGGCAGCCGTCGCTCATCGCAGCCGAGACCGCCGTGCGTGACACTTCCATCGCAACCCAGATCGTTTGCAGTGGGTTGGAACTGGATCGGTGGAGCGAGTCTGACGCCGCCAAGATCGAGGAAATCCTAAAGCATATCCAACTCCCCAGTGAAATGATGTATGGCCTTGTGAGTAATCGGGCGATTAAAAACAATCTTCTGGATCAACTGGCTTCCGGCCCCAGAGATCAGTGGTATTACCTTGTGACGCACAGTCTGCATCCATCGCTCAGTCAGCGTTGGTACGAATGGATGCCGCGTGGATGGATTCGGCAAAATCAGGTGAGGGCCAATGAGCGTTACGACGAGTTTTCGCAGAATCCAGCGCGGCCGGAGTCGGGGCGATTCCAGACCACAGAGCTGAATTATCCATGTACGTTTCTCGCATTC
>Ga0206863_1166_pt1 | contig 22079 bp, 21 predicted proteins | sample Alteio_BWOrgCont_41_FD_152634 | JGI IMG/M metagenome (GOLD analysis project Ga0206863, IMG submission 152634) | Enriched cells from forest soil in Barre Woods Harvard Forest LTER site, Petersham, Massachusetts, United States -... | ecosystem: Environmental > Terrestrial > Soil > Temperate forest >...
CACACAGCTCATCTCGCTGGCGCAGGCGGGGTTCTTCGGCGTGGGTGCCTACACGACGGCAATTCTCGCTACGCGCTACGGCTGGCCGTTGTGGTTGAATCTACCGCTGGGAATGGCGGCGGCGGGTCTTGCGGCGCTGCCGGTGGCGCTCGTGGCGCTGCGGACGGTGGAGGATTACTTCATCATCTGCACGATGGGCATGGGCGTCATTCTGTTCTCCGCGATGAACAACTGGATGGATCTGACGCGCGGGCCGCTTGGTATTCCAGGGATTCCGGCGGTGACGCTCTTCGGGCATCCGGTCACGGCAAAGTGGGAGTGGGCACTGCTGGCGGGCGCGTTTTACGTGGCGGTGTTTTGGGTGGCGCGAAATCTCAAGCAGTCGGCGCTGGGCCGCGTGCTCGTGGCCGTCAGCGAGGACGAAATCTTCTGCCAGAGCCTCGGGAAGAACGTGGGCCTCGCCAAACTTCAGTCATTTGTGCTCGGCGCGATGCTGGCGGCTGTGCCGGGTGCGCTGTATGCGCACTACGTCTCGTATATCGACCCAACGAGTTTTACAATTAGCGAGTCTATCTTCATCCTATCTATCATCATCGTGGGCGGCATGGGTAACCTATGGGGCAGCTTGGCCGCCGCCGCGTTCATGATCCTCGTTCCCGAAGCATTGCGCTTTATTGGCTTGCCCAGCGGAATCGCTGCAAATGTCAGGCAAATCATGTATGGCTGCTTACTGGTTCTAGTCATGTTGCATCCGCAAAGAAATCGCAGGGTGCCGAATCTGGTGCCCGTCAATCCAAGCCGATGACGCGAGTACTCGTCTGCAACTGCGTACTGAACGAATGAAATTGCCGGTGCATAACCAGTTCTTCCGCTTCTGCGGGTGAATTCCGCTCTACGGGTTTCTTCACCAGTATGAGGACTTCGCCAAACCGGTTTGAGCGGCGTCTAGGATGCTGGAAAACATTCACACTCATGTCCGGTTTATTCTTTCGATCGGAGATCAAGCGCCTCCACTCGAAATCTCCCGCGGGGGGCGGCGTCTTGCTGACCCATCAAAGTGAAAATGACGATGGATCACCGCGATCCAATACGCTATGGGGCGCTGATCGAGCGCTAATGAGGACAATCTTGGGAGACCGTTAGATGCCCTTGACGGGTTGTCGCCCGAAGGCACATGTGAGGCGCATCGGAGCGAGAAACGAGCGGATGCGAATGTCAACCCGCGCGTGAGACGCGGCCTTATTCTGACACGGAAAGCGAATCGGGGCGGCAAAAGCGTAGCGGCAGTGGAGCGTGCCGGAGCGAATTAATTTCGGTGTGCCGGCTTAGAAATGGGAAACGGCGAGATAATGCGAGGCCGCTGCGACGCGGGAGGAGCAAAGCGGATTCGCGGCGTTGCAGTGTCGCATAGCCCTTGAACGAATATCGGCTTGGGTTATCGTAAGCGTTTTCGTTTCGGCTTGATCGGGGTTGTTTCTGGCCTTGATGAAGGCGCAGGAGAGGCCTGAGAAGGATTTGGCGAGGGGGATGAATGTGGTAGCAAAGAAGTCTTTGCGATATCGGGACCAATATGAAGGTCGAATTGCGAGGGTTGGACTCCCGTGGTTTCCACCGAACCTTGCCTTATTAATACGTTCTTCGCTTGAAAGTAATCCTTTGCTCGCTGACCTAGAAGCGCCGCATTGGCTTTATCCGCTGAATTGTAATAGACGACCTCTATCCCATCATCGATTGTGCGGACGGGATGGACCGCCGGCTGAATAATCCATCCAGGGAATTGCTGTTGGATTTCGTTTCTGAAATAAAACAAGCTATTATCCGTCAGTTCCGGCGGGGTGATGAAATAGAGCTGGGATGCATTGTGGGGCGCCGAATCGATCGCCGCTTGCTGGACCGCTTTTTCGGGACTTGTTTTGGCTTTATCTATGATCTGTTGCGCCTGGTACGCAATCCTATCTGCTCCCGCATCCTGTGCCGCTGCTGCGACTTCAGATAATGCCGAGAATACTTTTCTCGGAGATTGAGGGGCAGCTGAACCCAGATTATCCAAGGCATTTGTCAATGATTCCTGAGTTTGGGAAAGAAGTTTCTCCCTCTGATCCGGATCCGCTTTCGTTATGTTCTTCAGCAAAGAGAGATAACGTGTTGTCGAATCTGTCGTTTCGTCGATTTTCTGAAAGAGGGAACTTGGATTCGCTGTATCTGACGATGCCTGTTTCAGTTGCTGCGCATTGGTTTCGGCCTGATTTGCGGAATCTACTGCAGCCGCTGTGTCCGGGCTGGTCTTAGGATCGAGATGAACTACGGTGCTCAATGCCTGTATGACGAGGTAAGGGCCGGCCATTCCCGAGAATAAGGCGATCAATGAGCAATGAATCAGCTTACTGGTGTCAGTCTTGGCTAATAGAAAAACGGCGGCGACCGCGCCGGTAACACCCATCCACGGCAGTAAGCCGCTGTGGTTGGTGTAAATGTAAACCAGGAGTTTGGACTCGCCGGTAACTTGAATAGTGCAGGCCCGGGCCAGCCACGCGCCACATCCGCCAAAGATGGTAACGAGGATCAACGCAGGAATATCTGGCAGGACGTTGGCCATGCGACGACAACATTCCATCCACGCCTCGCTTGGAGACAGAAGATCTGTTCTAAGGCGCTTTCTCCTTTGCTCAATCTCTGGCTTGCGCTTTGCTTCGTCAGCGGCTTTCTGTTCCTCTTCTGCCATAAAATGTGCTCAATCCCTTTACAATTTGAGCAGCTTGGTGAGTTGAGGACTGATAAAGGCACTGTCGATGACCTGTCGTTCGAGAAAGCCGATGTTCAGTTCGGCCATTAGGTCGTGAGCGGTTTCGGTGAGTCGCGATTTGAGCTGCTGGCGCAGGTTCTGATCGACGTGGTCGATTTTCAGGCCGTCCAGGGTGTGGTCGATTTTCCGTATGTCGGGACGCTGGGTATAGCGGATGGGTTCGATGCCTGGAGGATTTAAGGGAGTTGCATTTATTTCATCGATGAAGGCGCGGGCCTTGGTGCGCCCAACGTCATAATCGTGGTCGCGGAAGGCGAGGTCACAAAATCCCTGAAAGGCGTGGACATCGGCGCCGGCGAGTTCGCTGTCGCTGGCGGTAATGCCGTAGATGACCATCTCGTCCTTGTCGCCAAGATCGGCCGCGGTTTCGAAGGTAAGGATTGCATCGAGCCAAGCGTCGGCAGCTTGTTGGCTCTTGTTTACAAGGGTTTGATAATCGGAGGCGAATTGAGACTGAAGCCGGTGCCAGGCGTTGGCGCGAGTTTCTCCGAGGCTGCTTACCTGATTCGGCGGCGGGAAGAGAATGGGAAGCAAAGCGGTGCTGGTCGGGATGAGCGCGTTGAAATCGACGAAGCCAGGATTGCCGGGATTGAGAAGCAGCGCGTCTTTCAAGCCAAGGGCGCGGCTGTTGAAGAGGTTGATCTTGTCATTGAGACTTTCCGCAGTGATCCAGTCGTGAAATTGAGCCTGTCCCTGGATGGAAGTGAGGAGCTGGGCGAGCGTGGCCAGGTAGTTGGCGTTCGAAGCATTGAATGCGGAGTTCAACGTGGAGCCGCGTGCGCCGGGGGCGACGAAAAGGTAAAAGCGGCTTTCGATGTTTCGGTGGTCGTCGATTTCATCGACGAAGTTCTTTGCCATGCCGAGCGGCTCATTTTGGAAAACGCCTCCATCCGTGTAGGTGAAAGTGCGCGTGTCGGATGGGAAGGAGCCTGGATCGAGAAATTCCTGATCGTATTCCTGTTTGTGACGAGTGAGGTCTTTGCACCGGAAAGCGAAGGGGAAAGCTCCACAGGAAACACAGGCGTTACGGAGGACTTCCCAAAGGCCGAAGGTGTCGTATTGGTCGGGGAGTCCGGAATCGAGCAGCGACGTTATTTGATCCTGATGTCTGGTATAGACGAAATTTCCGGATGGCCGCATGGCCCGTGAATAATCGACGCCATTCAGATTCGAGAGTGCAAGGCCGAGTCGAATCGCGGGCGCGGAGGCGGGATGCCGGACGCGCGAGGGAGGAACGTGCGGCGTCGCGAAACGCGCGGTGAGATGTTTTTGCGAGATCGCCTCGACAAGGTTGGAGGAAAGGATCGAGTGTGTGGGGTCTTCGCCGGATTGAAGCGCGAGCAATCCCTGGATGCTAATGTCGCGGACCCAAGGCCGGTAGAAGGAGTTATTATAGGAATCGCTGAGCGAGCCTGCTTCAAACAGCAGCTTCTGGGCGGCGATGGCTGCCGTCATACCACCGGCGGAAGCGCCGGTGAGCACGTCAATCTCGATTTTTTCATCGGGCGTCGTGGCTGGATCGCCGTTGTGCTGGCCGATGGCATTGATGATCTCGTATAGGACACCAGCTTCGTAACTCCCCAATGAGACTGCGCCGGAGATGGTGACGGCTAGGCGTTTTGGCATAAAGAAAATGTTTTGTTAGATGAGGATGCGGATGATCCAGAATTCATTTGGGAATCAAAAGCGATGCAGGAAAAGTTGGGAGCTGGAGAAATTAAAGTGGATCAAGCCAGTCCCCTTGATTTATTTTCCGTCAGGACTCGGCGCGAGAATAAGCTCAAAGAATTTACTTCCCTCCGGTTAGGACTACGGGCCGGGGGCTGGGGCCGGTTGATTCAGGAAGGCTGTGTAGAATTTCTGCGCTGTATCCGTGATATGATCTGGAACGAGTCCTGACCGCACAGTGCTGCCGGCCGCAAGGAATTGCTGGCCAGAACCCGGGAATCCAATATGCACCACCCCGATTCCCCGGTTCACCACGGTGATATCTACTTCGGCGTTATTCGCGCTGGCGTCCTTCATACCCAAATCCTTCGCCATTCTCAGGGAACCCTCTCCCAGATTGTTAGCCGGCCCCTCGTCACCATAAATGAAAAATACCCGATTCACCGGACCTGAAGGCGTTTCCTGCCAGAACGCGACTCCCAAATCGCCGAGATTCAGCCCCAGTCCGCCCGAAAAGTCCGGCAGTCCGGCCTTTTTCAGGGGAATGCGAGGATCGTTTTTGTGCTCGTTCTGGGCCTCCATAGCGTCCATCGGAAAAACCGCGAAATCGTCGTTATTCGCATTCAGGCTGGTGCCGTTAGCATCGCGCAAACTGGTCTGGCCCTGGTGCGAATGATCACTTCCGGGCGCGGTCCCATCCGTGTCGATGTCCAATTTGCATTCGTAGTAAATCGCCGTCATGACGCCTCCATCGGGTCCCTGGAGACCTTGGAATATGCGGAAACTGTTCTGGACGATCCCGAAATAGCCGTTCATCGCAGGCAGGGCACTTGCCTTGTTCCACGCAACTCCCTTCTGGCCCAGCGTATTCCTGACAAACTTTTGGATATTGGGCATGCCAGCCGGGATCGCATTGGCAGCGACCGGGGCCACGGGCGTCGCTCCAGGACGCAGAAGAATTACGTCAATGTCATTCCCGCCAAAATTCATGATTGCGCGATCAACCAGAATGAAGTTAGCAAGCTGTGGCGTCAGCCATTGCTTGTACGCCGCGAGGTCGCTGTTGGCGTTCGCAGGCACCGGCAGAAGTTGCAGGCCAGACGGCGGATTCGGTTGAAGCGGTAGTTCGAACTCATACCATTCCGCGCGATTCTCTGGATGTGACACATCGAAGTCTTCTCCGATTGCGGTGATTACTGTGGCGGAGTCTTCCTGATTCCGTAACACTTGCTGGAATGTGGCTACGCTCGCACAGACGGGATCGGTCGAGAGGAAGGCGATTCTTTTGCTCATGGAAAGTATTCTTTTCCGCGCGGGCGGTCTTGGTCAGGGCGTATTTGAGGTTGTCGGATCGGTCAGGGGATCTTTCTTCAGTTTATCCAGAAAACCACTTAGTTTCGGACGCGTTTTTGGGATTCCGCTGTAGGCTTCGGAGAGAGTTGCGAAGTTAGGTTTGAGATTCGCACCAAGGCCTTGGAAGACGGGATCGTCGATACTGATACCGGCCGCCTTAAACATATTTGCGTAAAAGGTGTCCTTCTTGTCGGTCGGCATTTTTCCGTCAATAGCCCCAATGGAAGTGCCAAACTCAGCGGGCGTTGGGAGGCCAGGAAGAGGTGGTGGTGGGGGCGCATCTTTCTTAAGCTCCTGCTGGAGGTCCGTAGATGATACCCCCTGCGGTTGGCGGGCCGGCTTGTTTAACGCAGCGGCAAAGGCGGGAGATACCAGAGACGGCGCGGGAATATTGTTCGCAGGTTGAGAACCGGTCTTTTGTGGGAACGCTCCAGCGTCGGTCATCGGTTCGCTGGCTTGCGTTAAATCGTCCGGCGTCGGCAAGTGGCCATTGAGAATCTTGTCGACGATATCAATATTAGCCCCGACGACGTTGGCGAGTGTCCAGCCATTGGGCGAAATAGACTGCTCGGACACATTGTTTAGGTTATGGGCTCGGAAATCCTTGATGGCACCGTGGATCCGCTGGGCCGCTTCGAAGTAAGCGTTGGCCCGGCCCGGCGCGTCAAAAATCTTCCCGATTTGAAGAACCCCGGCTCCCGCCAGACCCATGGTGCTGATCGTGGACGCACCGATGCTGAGCGATTCGGCGGCAGCCGAAAAAACCGATAACCCAGTCAATGCTGTGTTCGAAGCCTCATTCGTATAACGGGCCCCGGTGGACCGGGCCCGGAAGATTTCTTCGACGCTGTTTGCGTAGTTGAAGGCGAGCGCATCCGTCGGTTGCGGATCCTTCGTCGCATTAATTTTTCCAGTACCCGAGTTTTTCTTCTGAGTGTAGGTGACGAAAGTATCCGGATCCGTACTGCAGCCACATAGAATCGCGCACAACGGGAGAATGAAAAGGTGATTTTGACGGCCCATTTTGGATTGGTGAGGATCGATACGGTACAGGCAATCGTGTGCAGTGCCTCCTCACCGCTTAAGCCGGCGAAATTGCAGGGTGAGCCGCGTACAATAAGATGCGTTCGATGATCCATTTTAGATGAAGGGAGGCAATAGGTAAAAACCCCAATGTTCTAATGAACATAAAAGTGAAGCAGTGATCAGGCTTAGAACCGGCGGCGGCGGCGGAAGGCTGGATTGATTCCGAGGAACAGATCACCCGCCTCGAGCAGCTATTTTTAAGTTCATGAGCAACTGATTAGTGAGGCTCGCTAACATCTCAAAGTAAGGCGTTAATAGACTCTCAGCAGCCAGCTTTTGCCGAAAGAATTCAATCGCTTCGTTCAATTCCGCGGTGCGGGCGTTGCTCTCGGGCGAATTCTTGTGAGTATCGGGATGCTCAAGCCGCACGAGTGTGACGTAGTTTTCCTCAGCCTTATCGAGGGAGTACGGTTGCCGAAGGCGCAAAAGCTCGGCAAAGCGTCGTTCTCTCGCCGTTTCGTCGGCAGATCTTGAATCGCGTTGACGCTCGACCGCCGCCTTGCGAGTCGGCTTTGGTATCTCGGCGGTGGGATGGTTGTCGGGGAGCGTTCCCGCCTGCTCCTCGGCATCGCGAATCATGTCTTCTTTGATTTTGTCCCGGCGCACATCGGTCCAATAATTCATCGCCTCCTTGCAAACCATGCAGGCAGCGACAAAGACGAGCCACGCGGAGAGGTGAGTTTCGGCGAAAGCTAATCGAAACACACCGGACGTAACGAGGACGAGGACGGGTTCTCCCCAAAGGTGGATATTCTTTTCCGTGACTGCACTCCCAAGGCCAAACCGTTGCATTATGCGCAGCGCGTGTGATGTACCGGAATAATGGTCGTGCTCGCCCGCGCGATAGAGTTCTCGGGTGAAGGCGACTAGAAGATGCAGCCAGTAAAGGGCAATCGTACCGGTGCCCAGCACGCAGATTGCCCAATACTCACGCCACAGATTTGGATAGTAGTGGGCGAATATCACAAAGAGGAGAAACGCCCAGGAAAAGGCGAAAAATACGCTTTTGGGGCGAAGGAAAACGAAACCGAATGACGAACGCAGATAAACAAGAGCAGTCATTGAAACGCAATGAACCGTCGGGCTCAAAATTGGAATCCGGCCCGGCGAAGATCGCTCAGTGTGGATGTCCTTCATAGACCTGGGGGAAAACGTGGCGGATGAAGTTCTGAACCTTTTTAGTTTCCTTGGCCGGCACTATCCAGCGACGGCCGCCTTGGAAGATAATCCCATCGACTTTCATTTCGGACTCCTCTCCTCCGGTGCGGAGCATGGTGAACTCCTGTGGTTGCACCAGGTACTCGACAACCTGGCTTCCTCCAGCGCTTTGATTCAAACCGCCTTGCCGTGCCACCGTCTCGGACATGCCGCCGTAATACTGCATCTGACGCGTTCTGCCGATGGAGTCGGCTGCCCAATTGTTGGTCGTTGGATCGCCGTTGGCGTGGAAAATCTTCGTCTGTAAGTTCCCGATGAAAGCCTCGACTTCGGAGCGGGCATTCGCCCCGCTGAAGGTGGCAAAGTAGCTCGGAAGATTTTGCGTAAGGTAAACGGTGCAGGCCCGTGATGATCGTGCGGTACATTGGAAAAGGGCGTCGTAGGAATTGGCGAAAAACTGCGACTCGTCGGCCCACAGAAAGACGGGGCGAATGGTTTCCTCCGCCGTTTTGTGGTCAATCCCTGGCGGGACACGCCGCTCGACCGCCCGTTGCCAGACGTATTTGAAAAGCACCTGGGCAAATTGCCCGAGCTCATTGTGCTCTTTCACCGGCAAATTGAGGATGATAATTTTGCCGTCGAAGGTGTCTTCGGGCCGGAAATCGAGCGACGTGCAAAAGAGCTTTCGGAGCATCCCGCGCAAAAAACAGTCGGCCATGCTGGTAAAGGTGCTGACAATGACGGAACGAGTTTCTTCAGCGAGGCTGGGAAACTCGCGAAGCCAGTAGTCGCGGGTGAGGTCAAAATCCGACATTCGGTCCTTCTCCTCCGCCCTGCCCTCAGCGACTACAATCAATCGGTGGCAGACGGAGTCTTGCCGCCAAGCCGCGTCGGCAGCCTCCGCAGGAGTCCGGGGCGCGGAGGTAATAATGCGGTAGAGAGAGGGCAAATCGAGATCGTCGGCTGCCAAAACGGCGAGATCGATGGCGTTGCGGAGCAACTGCTTCAATGTTCGCTGCCAGTAGGCATCCCCGCCACCGCCCTGCCCGTGCCGGCGTTCTGAGGCTTCCAGGACGCTGCAAAACAGGTTGACCAAGTTTTCCGTGTGCCCTGCCCCGATACCCGGACGGTTCAACTCGTAACTGAGAAAATTGAAACAGTGCTTCGCCTGTCCGTCAACAATGAGCAAATCGTCGCGCCTTCCTGCCGCCTTTGCGTATCCCTCCCACGCCAAAACCTCGTCGGTCTTTGCGGTAAGAACGAGCCCGCCGAGATTGCCTTTTAGGAAGGCGCGGGCGAGCGCCTGCCCGCTCCCGGACGACTTCCCGGAGCCGGTCCCGCCGAAAATCTGAACGCCTTGGAAAGCATCATTCAAGGACCAGTAGTTCTCCGGCAATTTTGTCCTGCTATCGGCGGTGAGTTCCAGTAACGCCTCTTCGTTGTCAGGCCAGTCTTTTTTAGGTTTCGCCGGATGGGTTTTTGCTAGTTCGCGGCTGTCCATAGAGGTCTCGAAAGGTCCTGCCCCGAGAGGCTAGCTAATGCGAGCCAAGCGGCGAGCGAAAATCTCCTAAGCTGTGCTTAGGGAAGATGTATGAATGCAATACCCCGCGCGATCTGCGCGGCTCACTTTTGACACGGGAAGAGATTCAAGCTGGCGAAAGTGGAGCGGCAGTGGAACGTGCCGGCTGAATGCTCTTTCGGTGTGCTGAAACGGGGGACAAGTCGCGGTCCGGCTGTCTCCGTAGAGGATTAAGCCGCGAAGGAGAGACAGACGGCGACGCTGGAGGCGAGGGGGCGTCGCAGGGACTCTTGCTCGGCAAAAGGCCCCTCTGGGATCGCCGTTCAACCATCATAAACAGGAAAGAATTGACAATAGCCACCATAATTGCCATACTCACCAGCATTCATGACCAAGCGTACCCACCCGCTCAATGCGACAAACAGATTCTCATCCCGAAGTGGGCAGCAGGATTCTTCTGTCAGAGATAATCTATCACGCCCCAGCCGAGAAAGGCTTTCTGGGGAACAGAAACAAGCGATCGACAGACTCCTCGATCCGAATCGATACTGTGGCCATTGGGGAAATAAAAACACCCTGCTGATTCAGGTTCTCTTGCCAACGGATACTCGAAGCAACCCAGCGAGATTGAAAGTGGCACTTGACAATATTTTTCAAAGCGAAGCATTGAGTGGATTTCCCATCGGCATTTGCGATATGGTCCAAACCGATGGCATCTTGGGGATTTCAATCCCACAAAATGCACTGGAAGCAGTCACGTCCATTCTTTACTCCATGAGACGCTCGAATTGCGTCCAACAGCACGCGCTCGAAGTGAACGCAAGATAAGGGGTGAGATTCGGCCTGCCGGAGTTCTCGTCTGCTCCCTCGACCGCCGATCAACCGAATGCTTGACATCCTGCCGTTGGGTGAGAAATGCTCAGGCAGGTATGAGAAAGAGTTTCGCCCCCCAGGCTATCGGACATCAAAGGAAAAGGCATCGAGAAGTCTCCGCGACCGACAAAAGTTCTTTAGAGATTGTTTCATGGACTTGAAGTCTAAGGGGGTCGCGCAGCGTATTCAAGATGCGTTGCTAAGAAAGGATCATGGTATTTGGTATCGTCAAATCCAGGATGTCTTTGACAATAAGGGAAGGTATCTAAACACGGAGTTTGTAGGAAACCCGATTCTGACGCCGGGTTTTCGCAAACTCTATTCGCTTTCGCCAAAACACGAAGGTGGCATCATCAGTTTAGTGGAGCGAAAAGATTGCCGGGTAGTCACCAACGCGATCAGAAGAGCAATGCATCCGGACAGGAGGGCCGTCACCTGTACCGTTCAGATGAAAGGTTTAAAAGTAATTGAAGTCTATTGCAGACGATTGAAGCTCACGGAGAAACTCGAGGTTTTCGTATCCTTGCACACAAATCTTTCTGCGGCGAGTGAATGGCAGGGGATTCAAAAGATGGTGTTGGATTCTCTCCCCGGCTTCGTATTCGCCAAACGTTGGTGCCCGAACCGTCGTAAATTTGTTTACGTATATATAAATCGCCAACTCGCGAATGCGTTCAATGTAAAAAATGAACATGAAGTAGAAGGAAAGACAGACAGCGATTTCATTGGTGATCCGGATGAGCTTCGACAATTAAGGAGAATTGAGCGAAAAGTGATAAAAGGTCAAACTATTACTGGGGAAGAAAACCTGTCGCCAAAACAACGGCTCGGATGCCCCTCTAGGACATACCGGTTGGCAACCATAAGAATGCCTTACCAAATCGAGAATCTAGAAACTCAACCATTAAAGGAAACGTTGGTGCTGGGGATTGCATTCGATATTAGTCCGATCACGGGATTATTACGAAACATTATTGAACAATCAAAAGATGCAATTTACGTCAAGGACAGGCTGGGGCGCTACACTCTAACTAATCCGCAGTTTCTGAAACTCTTGGGCTTGCCACCAGATTCGGATATTCTTAATATGACTTTTGCCCAGGTTGTAAAGCACCGCATGTCCCAGGTTGGCAAGGACCGCGTGGCCGAGTTAATAGCAGAGATTAAAACCGAGGATAAAAGCATTTTTAATAATCTTCCGGGCCTCGAATTCGAGTGCGTCCGGCCAGCATGGTTTTCCGATGCTACACATTGGATATCCACCAAAAAACTCATCGACATCCCTGGCGTTAACCCCCCTGCTTCATCGTTGAGAATAAAGCGCAGAGGAAAAACACTTGATCCTCACAAATTTATTCTTGGTGTTTCCAAATCACTATTTGGTGGGATCAATACAGAATTCCTGGACAGAATTCCCCAATGTATTTGCGTTAAGGATGAACATTTCAAATATGTGTGGTGTAACCAAAGTCACGCTGAGCGGCATAATAAATCCCAAAAGCGATTGATCGGAGAAGATGATTACACCATCTGGCCGTCGGATAAGTTCGGTAGGGAAGTTCCCGACCAGCTCCGCCGAAGGGACCGCATCGTGCTAGAAATAGGAAGAAAATATTTGGCTTTGGATCGAGACCCAACTACTGAAGGTTTCCGTTTGCGGTGGGACGAAATTTATGCCGAACTACAGAAACGCAATTGTATTGAATACCGAGAGGCTCAACCAACGCTTGACGGTCGTGGAATTTGCATGCTGCAAACGACGAAATGGCCGGAATTCCTCGGTGGTAAATTATTTGTCGTGGTAGTTTATTCAGATGTGACTGAAGGGGACAAAGCGTTGGAGCGCTACCATAGAATGACGGTTCATACATTGCGTAGTGCAATGCTGCCATTTGACTCGGCGTCGACCGTTCTGAATCGCGTAGTTAACGAGACTGAGTCGAAGCAAGTTAAGAAGGCGGCGAACATAATCTCTATCGGGCTTGATAGAACGAATTGGTTTTTTAATTGTCACTTGAAGCTCCTGAAAATGAAGCTTCACAAAGGGTCACTTATAGCGATTCCCGTTTTAGAAATACGTAAATACCTTAAGGATGCGGTCGGGGATGCTAGGAAGATCGCAAACGGCGCCTTCGCAGTGAAATCCAGCCTTGAAAATAGCGCTAGCGTCGAAAATATATTAGCGGAACCCGATTTTCTGAAGGCCGTAATTTTTGAAATACTGCGCAATGCGCACATGGCGATTACGGAGCGATGTGATTACGAACCGACTATCGCTCACCGGATGAAATTGAAGGGCATTAGCCCAGCGAATGGGAATAATAGGAAATCGAGAAGAAAAATAGAAGTGGTTCTGCATGAAGAAAGGAAAGGGTTGGTGATATCAATCGCGGATGATGGTATTGCGAATGTCCTTGAAGAAGCGAAAGGCGAGGTCGTTGCGGCATACAAGCAAGCCGCCGCGGAGAGGAGTGTTTCGGTCGGGAAATTCGGAGTCGCTTTCTGCCTCGACGTTGTGAAGCGCCTGGGAGGCAAAGTAAAATTAGAATTTGAAAATGGGATGACAACTGTGAGACTATTCCTGCCATATTATGCCAAATAGACCTTTGATTTTTATCGCGGATGATGCCCAGGAGGCAATCGCCGCCATTAGAACTGAATTAGAACCCGCCTATCGTGTTCATTCTACATTGCATCTTTCTGAAGCGATAGACACTTTGCGAGACGTTAGAATCCATGGGAAGAATTTGACGGATCGATACGCCGTGGCGATCATCGATCTCGAGTTCGTTGTTGTGGGTAAGGTGCACTCGGATGCAGGTATAAGAATATTGGAAGAAGCGATCAAGGATCCGTTTCTTGAGCCAATAATATTTACTGGACACGGAAATGAAGAATTGGCGGAAAGGGCGAGCAAGCTAGGGATGTTCAGATATATTAAGAAATTTGAGAGAAATACGGAAACAAGCATGGCAACTGTCAGAGAGGCCGTCGATTTCGCGGTGGCGCATAGACAGAATATTATAGAGTTGAAACAATGCATCGATGACTTTCATCATAAAATGGTTCTTCTAAGCCAGTCTGGTGATATTAATAAAATGCAGTTCAAACATTTGACGGAGATGCACAAACACGGGGTCAGGGTGTTTGACGGAATGCTTCGAGCGAGAGGCCGCAGGCCAACAGAGTAACTTCTCAGTATCGTGGAATAATCGGGAGCGCCAGCAGCTGGTGGCTATTCGGTGTGACATCTTGGAAAGGCTCAGAAGCCGGGTTTTTGAAGCCTGGACATTAGGCGGCGGCAAAAATGGCGATTTGACGGAGAGGGTAAGACTTGCGAATTGGAATTCCCGCTATTGCGTAACTGTCAGCGTTCGCCTTCCACCACAGTTTCCATGGCGATACCATCCGCATTGCTTGTCGCTGTGGCGGACCTGTCCCTGGACGAATATGGAGCACCGGGAATGGACATCGTCGCCAGTGCGTTAGCCGCCCTCCCGCCAATATCGGGTTCATTAATCGGAAGCCACCGGATGCGCCTACGACTGCGAAGGAAGGCGCAAATACCTCACCCGTGCCGAGGGACGAAAATTCCTCGCGCAGGTTGTCCATCAACCGAAGCTGAATGCTCTATTCTGTCTGACACTATACTATACCGGTTGCCGTATTTCGGAGGCGCTGAGCCTGCGCTGGAACAGTGTTGATCCTGAGACAAATGTGATCCTGATTCGGTCGTTGAAAAAGCGTGGCAGAAAGGATGTTCGGCGAATTCCCGTGCCTGAATTCCTGGCCACTGAACTCCGGACCTTTGCCACCGCAGGCGAGAACGAGGTGTTCTGGGCATTCTCGCGCACAAAGGGGTGGCGAATCATCAAAAGCGTCATGATTGCCGCCGGGATTTCCGGAATTCATGCCACTACGAAAGGACTTCGCCATGGCTTCGGGGTCCGCGGTGCGTTGGAACAAATTCCGGTAAGTCTCATTCAAACTTGGATGGGTCACGCCGACTCAACAACAACAGCAATATATCTTGCCGTCAAAGATGAAGAAGAACGAGCGCTGATCGAGAGGACCTGGTGAATACGCTTGCAGAACGCAAGCGCAAAATCCAGTCTTCGCCAACAAGAAAGCGGCAATTCAAATTGGTGTTGTCCTAATTTGAATCCGGGTGAATTTGGCTTGGCTATGTTCTTATTAAATAGTATACGGCAAATGTGAAATCAAAACTACAGCCAAAGAAACCGAGGGGCAGGCCACCGGGATCAAAACCGGAATCCCGGCACGTGGTTCTTCCCACTCGCCTTCATTCCGACGAGGCCAGAAAGATTGAGCAGGCTGCGCAGAGAGACGGAATTTCCAGAACGGAATGGATGCGCAATACACTGCTGAGAGCGGCAGGATGATTAATATTTCGTAATACGAAGAATTATGTTGCCATCCATACGTTATTCGTATACGAAATATCCATGGCAAACATCCTTCCGTCTGAAAAACAGGTAACCATCATTTCAGCGCTCGCTGAGGGCAATTCGATCCGCTCCATTGAGCGCATGACCGGCGTTCACCGGGATACGATCATGCGCCTTGGCGTGAAAGTCGGCAAAGGGTGTGAGGCGATGATGGATGCCAAAATGAAGGTGCTTTTCTGTAACCGGATTGAGGTCGATGAGATTTGGGGATTCATCGGGAAAAAGAACAAGAACGCCAGCACGGCGGATCGTTGCCGTGGAATGGGGGATATTTGGACGTTCCTAAGCATTGATCCCGAAACCAAGCTGATGCCCTCTTTTCTCGTGGGGCAACGGGATCGATACCACGCCATCACCTTCATGCAAGACCTCGCCTCTCGGATGGCGGGCCGCATCCAGCTTTCAAGCGATGCCATGAGCGCCTATCAGGACGCCGTGGAAATGGCTTTCGGGCCCGAGGTAGATTACGGGCAGATCGTAAAGCAATACGCATCCCCTTCCGAGGCCGAGGCGCGTAGGTATAGCCCTCCCGTCGTCACTTCCGTTCGCCGTACTACCGTCGTTGGAATGCCTAATGTGGACGAGATTTGCACCAGCTATATCGAGAGGGCGAACCTCACGGCACGGACACACTGCAAACGACTCGCTCGCCTCACGCTTGCCTTCTCAAAGAAGCTGGAGAACTTCAAAGCCGCCATCGGATTGCACATGGCCTATTACAACTTTGTGAAAACTCATTCGACGATCCGTTGCACGCCCGCAATGGCCGCAGGAATCGAGAAAACCCATCTCAGCATCATGGACCTCATCGATGCAGCGTGAGGTCATAGAGGAGCAAATTCGGGCGATTAAAGCCGTGCATGGCGCAACGGCTCGCCATGTCGAATCCGTCCCGGTGAGGGAGGTATTCCGAAAGCTGGTGGCTTGGGAGGGAGTCGTTGAGGTTTACGACATCGTCGGACATCCCAGGGCCAAGCGCTGCTACGCATGGACCATTGAAGATGACGGCCAGCTAAAGACAACCACCGTGCTTGAAATTCCGCCCGTGGATTCGCCTCAGACGGCGGTTAAAATCGCCATTGCAGCGCAATCCAAAAAGCAGCATTCATAATAGGAATATGGACCCCGAACACAAAGCGCTTATGGAAAAGATCATTAAACTTCTTGAGGAAATCAAGAGCCACACGGAAGATATATATTGGACGAAGAGCGCAGTTGAGGATGTTGAGAGGGCTGTGAAGAATCTTGAAAAGTCCGAAGACTGATTTCGGCGGCTCGTCTATAGACCTCGATTGCAGAAATAATTCCAGATAGGAAATGTCGTTCAAGCGCTTTTCCTTTAATGGGATGCGAGTTTGAAAACCTAGTCAGAAAATCCATTACCGTAGCGGATTTTTCCGAAAAGCTCTGCCCGTTTACCCTCCTGTCTTCGATTGTTGGCTTCTGCTTCACTTAAACCATCATATCCAGATGTGTTTATGTGTCAATATTGAAACCGCATCGAGGGTTTATTGGAATTGACACTGAGTTTTTGTGACCCGCACAATTTGACACACAAATAATTTCGCTCGGTAATTGGGATCGGCCCTGAAGCCTCAGAAACTCAGATCGTACCAAGCCAGTTGCTATAGCGCCCGGTCGGCGCGGTGGCGGCTATGCTTTGGCACGGGTACTCTGAGGCACCTAGGGCCTGGGCTAGCGCCACCGCGCTCTCTTTTCCCGCGCGTCCAACCGGAGCCGAAGACGCATGATTCGCAGGATGCTTGTAATTTTGATGGTGTGCAATATGCCAATTTTCGCCGCTGACATAAAATCCACTGATGGAGTGACGTATAAATCTGCTGAAATTACGCGCGTTGAATTGGATGGCATAACGGTTTCGTATGCTGATGGAGTCGCCAAAATCCCGTTCACGAATTTATCCCCTGCGTTACAGAAGAAATACGGATATGACCCAGCCAAGCTGGAGGCGTACAGACATGAGCAAATAGCCTTGGCGGAAGCTCAGCAAAAAGCGGCAATGGAAGCGCAGCGAAGGCAAGAATTAGCCCTTCAAGATGAGCAAAAGAAAGAGCAGGAACTGCGACCGGTAACGCCAGCCTCACCATCAATTCAATCCTTCGATCAGTTGCAGGATGAATCAGCGGCCCGAGCCAATGCCGTGAATGAGACGGACAGAAAAAGGGAAATGGGTGGCATGTGGAGAATCGCCATATATTTCGGCGCTATCATCCTGTTTGTGTGCCACTTCTATTATCTGCCATACAGGATAGCCAAGGCTAGAGGAAGTAGGCATTTGGATGCGATTCTGATGCTGAATCATTTCGCGTTCTTTGGGATATGCTGGCTTATCGCACTCATTTGGGCATACATCCCCACATCTGCGCGGCAATATCAGGATTGAGCATCCAAGGCCATAATCCCGAACTGACCAAAATTATTCTAAACAAAGTGATTGCCCTGCTAGATTGAAACTCGGCAATCTACGGGGAAATGGACGAAGGCGAATTCGATTCAGTGGGCGAATTTTGGGAATGGTTAGAGAATGGCATAGGCAGTAATTTTTTTAAGGACAAAACACGGCATCTCACCGATTGGGAGTTGGTCGTAAAGCTGCATGCGATGATTGAAACCGCCCTAAATGGGGCGATTGTTCGGCATTTGGACGCCCCCGAATTGGAGCAAATAATTGCAAAGCTGGATACTGTTGGGGGCAAGGTAGAATTTGCCAAAGCGCTCAAGATAATTCCAAAAAGCGTCGCCATATTCATACAGCAATTATCCGAACTTCGGAACTTCTGTGTTCATGACATCCGAAATTTTAGCTTCGATCTAGAAAAAGATTTGGATTCCGTAAAGCCGCAAAAGAGAAAGGAACTATCAAAAGCGATAAACCGTATAATCGGAGATATTGCGATAGATTTTGGAGTACATAAACTTCAAAAAGAACTATTTACGTGCACAATTTATATCATGGCTACAATCCGAGGCCATGCGATTAAATGCGATATAAGAGACGTTAAAAAGAAACTCACTGATCTAGACGCAGAAGCGTTTTGCGTGCTTCATCGATCCACTCCCAAGGAATCGTAAAGCATTCTATCTCTAGCCCGTCTTTCGCCACCCTTATTTCGACCTCCATTCCTGGCGGTAGCGTCCCATCGCAAATATACCCCGTCATTGTCAATTCTGCCCTGTCGCGGTTGACGGAAATCAGCGAACTTGCATTATGATGAAGTCGTGCCATTTCCCCAAATTAGGACACCACCTTCAAATTGCCCAAGTTCCTTTGAAACCTTAAGAGTATACAACGCGGCATGAAAAAGATTCTCGAAGCGCCAATCATTGTTGTTATCAAAGCCGTTTCAATCGCGGCGGCATCCATCATATTCACCATAATAATCCCCGGCATTGTCGCGGCAGGTGGGAACGTTTTTTACGAGTCAGGCATGCTTACGAAACTCCCCTCACCCAAAAGAGCAGAAATAGAGCATTTTCGAACCCTTAAAGCGGATCAGTTGCAGCAGATTGCTTTGCTTGATCAACAGTTAAGTTTGCCGGCCAGGGATAAGCTGCCGCCTGATGCAATAATGGCTCTTGCGACCCTTAGGGAGCTCTTACAAAAGCAAACAGACAATGAAACGCCTCCCGTTGCAGTAGCTCCTTTTTACCTCAATCCTCAGATGCTGCTATGGCCAGCTATCTACAGTTGTTTGGCTTGGATAGCTTTCCTCTTACCGCCGAGTAACACCGAGGGTATAACGCCGCGGAAGGCGCTTTGGTGGATTGGGCTAGGTTTCGGTATCTACGCTTTCTACGAATGGCCTCTATGGTTTCGGAATTTTATTTTAACTAGCGAAGGGCGAAACCTTTATGCATATCCCAATTATGATATTCATCCGGCGTCTTTTTTTACTCAGGAGATCGTAGTGTTGGGTTTCTGCCTTCTGCTGGCTCGCATCTGGCAGACTTGGTCAGATAGTCTGACGAGCATCAAATCCAAGACCTCATCCGAAGGACCAGTCGAGAAGGCACTTAATGGTGATATGTTGGATCAGCTGACCGCAGCGCTGAATCACTGGCAGGTTACGTCGATTATTTTGGCGCTGGGATTCACGTTCTTTACTCGCTTCTTTTGGGAGATAGCAGATCGATTTAATGACCAGCGCTATTTTTTGACTGCGCTCCTGGCGCACACCCTTTGGGGCTTAACTTGGATCTTACTTTCACTGCCTTTAGCGTATCGGTGGCATCGTTGGAACCGCGCTCGGCATAATGCCCTCTGCGAACTTGCCACAAGTTCTGTCGAAAAGTATCCGAATCGAAAAGAGGCCCTTGATATACTGAAGTCGCTTTCTCCGACTAGTATGGTGGCATCTCTGATAACAGGTATTGCAGCTTTTGTTTCCTTCACGGGGCCCTTCCTCCGGCATTTGGTGGGCCAATAACACCCAAGGATCCGCGTTTTTGCTTGCGCAACGGCGAATTTTCATTGCGTCCGGTTCAAAGTCGCTTAACATTCGAAACAGAATTCCAGTATTCTGTTTCAAGGTGGATTGTCTGTTTTCTGACAAGATGTGATGATGGCGGTGGTTCCTGTTCGGAATAGGCAAAGGGCTCGAAATCCGGCTAATGTCTGTTTTAATGGACAATTAACGCCTTTGTGTGTATTATAATGGACATCGAGGAAGAAAATGAGAACCACGCCACCATTGCCGATCCCTGTCAAAAGGGCGCTCACCAAGCTAGGTGAGGATATCCGCGCTGCGCGTTCGCGCCGCCGCATACCTACGACGCTGATGGCACAACGCGCCTTCATTACCCGAACCACTTTGGGCAAGGTTGAAAAGGGTGATCCTGGGGTTTCGCTGGGCATTTATGCCACAGTGCTGTTTATCCTGGGGATGACCTCGCGGCTGGAGGAGCTTGCCGATTCTCGGAATGACGCGCTCGGTCTTCAGCTTGAGGAGGAGCGTTTGCCAAAGCGCATTGGCAGCCCCCGCAATTCCAAGAAGGATTCGTCGTAGTGGAACGTACCGTACATGTTTATGTGGACTTGGAAGGTGAGTCGTACCTGGTTGGCCGTTTGTGGGCACGCCAAGCGGCCAGGAAAGAAAGCGCCAGCTTCGAATATGACAAAAGCTGGCTCACCAATCCTCAGCGATTCGCTTTGGAGCCGGCGCTTACTTTGGACACAGGATCCCACCACACTCCCATAGGCCGTTCGCTGTTTGGAGCCTTTGGCGATTCCGCGCCGGACCGCTGGGGGCGCGTACTGATCCAGCGAGAAGAGCGTCGCAAGGCGCTGGCTGAAAATCGAGCGCCGCGCAGTTTGAGCGAAGCTGATTATCTGCTGGGAGTAAGCGATATTGCACGTCAGGGAGCGCTCCGTTTTACCACTGAGGAAGGTGGCGATTTCCTGGCGTCGCAGACATCCATTCCTCCGCTGGTTTATTTGGGAAAGCTGCTGAAAGCCGCGATGCGGATTGCAGCCAATACCGAGGATGATCGCGACCTTCAATTGTTGCTTGCGCCTGGTTCGTCGCTCGGAGGTGCCCGTCCCAAGGCATCCGTCATCGACAAGGACGGACGGCTTGCCATCGCAAAATTCCCGCAGAACGATGACACTTGGCCGGTGACGCTATGGGAGGCGGTTGCGCTCGATTTGGCCTTTCGTGCAGGTATCCCGGTCCCGGAATGGCGCATTGAGAGAATAGGCTCTCGAAGCGTCTTGCTCCTACGCCGCTTTGATCGCAGCGAAAATGCCCGGGTTCCATTTCTTTCCGCAATGAGCATGCTGGGAGCGCTGGATAACGAGCAGCACAGCTATCTGGAAATGGTCGATGCCCTCCGACGACACGGCATCCAGCCGGAGAAGGACGCGGAGCAGCTATGGCGCCGCATGGTATTCAATATTCTTGTCTCGAATACCGACGATCACCTGCGCAATCACGGATTCCTATACGATAAGGACGGTGGCTGGCGGTTCTCCCCCGCCTATGATTTGAACCCAATGCCAACTGACATAAGACCGCGTGTTCTCAGCTTAGCGATCGACGAAGGTGATCCAACCGCATCGCTTGAATTGGCGTTCGCGGTAACCCGGCAATTCGGGCTTAAAGCAGAAGACGCGCGTAAAATTGCCGCCGAGGTCGGCAAAGCGGTATCCGGTTGGCGCACCTGCGCCACCGCGCTGGGGCTTACGGCAAAGGAAGTAACCCGCATGGAATCTGCCTTCGAACACGAAGATATGGAATTGGCATGCAGCCAAGCATAAGCAGATTGGCTATTTGACGGATTTCCGATCAGCATCGACATTCAATGACCGCAAAGACTCCTGTTCAACGAGTCGCCTTCACGCCGGGCGAATTTGCGGCGATGTTCGGAAAATCACAAACTTGGGGCTATCGGCAGATTTATGCGGGCAAAGTTAAAACGATCACGCAGCACGGCCGCATCCTGATCCCTGCGGCGGAAGTCGAACGAGTGCTGGGCTCAGCCCACATTTACGACGGTCTGAAATCGAAGTCCGCAGCCACAAAAGCACGCCAATCCAAATCCGAAGTGAGGATCGCGTGGCAACGATTTATCGAGAATCGTCAAAGTTTGGCAGGACGCTCATCAGCGAAGAAAGCGACTCGCGGCTCAACGGAAAGTCGGCCGGAAAAGCAAAGCGCGGATGGCGACGCCCGGAGGGCAGCTCTTGCGCGCTTTACGGGAAAGCGAAAACCGTCGCTGAAGTCGCGGTCGCGTAGTTAAGCTTTGGTCTGCACACCTGCGAAGGGTAGAACATTTTCAGCCGCTGTGATCGGCTTGAAGGATACGCGTTTTGCGGCTGCGGCGGAATGCTCGTCGCGGAGATGGCCGTAGGTTTTCATGGCTAGAACGCCTCCGTCGCGGTGGCCGAGCCAACGGCTGATTGTCGGGATATCTACGCCGGCTTCAATGCAGGTGCTCGCAAAAAGGTGTCTCAGGTCGTGATGCGTGATCCGGGTCATTCCGGCTTTCTTCGCTGCGACGTTCATCGCCTTTTGCGCTTCTTTGACGCCGAGTACCGGCTCACCAATGGACTTGTTTTGGCTCTCCTTTTTCATTCGTGTCAGAAGCTCCTTTGCGTCCGGAATGAGGGGAATGTGGCGCGGGCGTCCGC
>Ga0206863_1168_pt1 | contig 22041 bp, 23 predicted proteins | sample Alteio_BWOrgCont_41_FD_152634 | JGI IMG/M metagenome (GOLD analysis project Ga0206863, IMG submission 152634) | Enriched cells from forest soil in Barre Woods Harvard Forest LTER site, Petersham, Massachusetts, United States -... | ecosystem: Environmental > Terrestrial > Soil > Temperate forest >...
GAGGTAGGGCGCGTCACTCCCGTGCGCGCCGCTGCGTGGCAGGTACCCGACGGCGCGCACGGAGTGACGCGCCCTACCTCCGCTTGCCTGTTCGTTGGCGGGGGCTGTCGTGCCAAGGGAGGTGCGCCGATGGGGAAAAGCGGTAGAGGGCTACCGCAGTCCAAGACGCTTCGCGAATGCCGGGGCCGTGGAGTGTTCCGCTGGAACCTCAAGCGCGCCGGTACCCTGGCGAGAGGGTCAGATTTCGAGGACTTTTTCGAACTTGGTCAGGTTGCGGGGGGCTTGGGCGGTGATCAGGGCGACATCCTCGATGCGGACCCCGCCAATGGGATGATAATACAGCCCTGGCTCGACGGTGACGACGTGACCGGCTCGCAAAACGTCGGTCGAGCCCTGGCCGAGTCGCGGACTTTCGTGAACCTCCAAGCCCAGGCCGTGGCCGGTGCCGTGGAAAAAACCCTGCATGCGCCCGCGGGTTTTGGCGGTTTTAAAACCTTCCCCATCGAATAATTTCTGCACCGACTGATGGATTTCCCGGGCGGCGACGCCGGGACGAAGCTTGGAAAAAGCCAAATCCTGCGCCTGCCCGACCGTGTGATAGATTTTTCGAAGTTGCTCGCTGGCGCGACCGCGGACAACCGTCCGGGTGATGTCCCCAAAATAACCGGTTTTTTGTGAGCGAGGAAAGATGTCGATGATAATCGGCTGGTTCGCGTGGAGCACTCCCGATCCCCGCTCGTGGGGATCGCAAGCTTGGCGGCCGCAGGCGACGATGGTCTGGCCGGCCACACCGCCCGCTTGAATAACGGCGATGTCGATGATCGCCCTCAACTTTTCGGCCGTGAGCGGGACGTTGTGATGGACGAACAGATCGCCGTTCCGGGCGATTTTCGCGCGCCGGAGCACTTGGATACCCTCCGCGAGACCCACTTCCGCCATCATCAACGCCGCGCTGATTTTTTTGACTTCATCGGCGGTCTTGAGTTCGCGCTCGGGAAAAAGGGCGCCCTTCTTGACCCTTACTTTGACATGGAGCCGGCGGAGTTCGCGGGCGAGACCGTGAGGGAAATTTGCTGGAACCAGCACCTTTCTAATTTTGTGGCCGCGCAGGAACTGCTGGATAATTTTCGCGGAGGACGCCGGTTTTTTCCCGTCTTTGGCACAACGCTGCTGATGCTGCGAAAGGGAATGGACATGGCAATGGCGGGCGAGTTTTTTCGCCCGGTCAATCTCGAGATCGCTGAGGATGACGTGGTTCTCGCCCCCGATGCGGAGGTGGATAAAAGGGTCGGGTATGAACAAGCGGACAGCGTAGAGCATGTTCGCATCTCGCTCGCTGTCGGCTACGATGAGCAGGTTTTCAGGCTTCATATCGCGGGCAGGTATCGCCACAGACCGTCTGTTCAATGAAGGTCGGCAGGCGCGTTGGCCGAGACTTTCCCAGACTGCTTCGCTTTCAGTGAGCCGCGATGGGGAGCAGAAAATACGGACGCCCGGCTTGCAGCCTGGGCATTTCGAGACCCAAATCGACCTTTAGGGTCGGCGCTTCGGTTTTACCCAAAAAACGGAACAGATTGCTAAAGTCAAATGGCTGCTCGTATTCAATCAGAGAGGCGTCCGGGATGCCAGCTAATTCCTTCGCGGACTTCACCGCCGCTTTGAAATCGCCGACTTGATCCACCAAACCGAGGTCATAAGCCTGCCGCGCCGTTAGTATCCGGCCGTCGGCGTAATCCTTCCAGTCCGGCGCCAGGGAGCGCCCTTTGTTTTTATTGTGCTCGTGGGCGAACCCGCGACCTTGGGCGACAATTCTGGTGAATTTGCCGTAGGTTTCATCGATCATCGCCTGCACCATTTTTCTCTCCTCGGGATCGGCTTCGCCGGGCTCCTTTTCGCCGCTGAGCATGTCCTTGAACCTTCCGCTTTTGTAGATTTCAGGAATGACGCCGACTTTATCCATCAGGCCGCGATAATTGTATCCGTGCATGATGACGCCGATGCTGCCGGTGATGGTCAGTTCGTTGGCAACGATGTACTGGCAGGGCGCTGAGATGTAATAGCCTCCGGAGGCGGCCAAACCGCCCATCGAAGCCACGACGGGAATGCCGTTGTGCTTGAGTTGAAACTCGCTGATCAAATTGTAGATTTCATCCGAAGCCAGGACCTCGCCTCCCGGCGAGTCCACCTTGAGGATCACCGCTTTAACGGCATGGTCTTTGGCGGCGGCCTTGAGTTGCGCCTTGATGTCGTCAGTCAGTGAAGAGCCGGTCCGATCCGGCTCGCCCGTAATGACGCCTTTGACCTCGATGACGGCAATTTTATCGTCCGAATCGGTTTCCGCGTCTTGGATGACGACCTCTTCGAGCGAGGTTTCGTGGTTTTTAATAAGTTTGCCGCGTCCGAGAACGGCTCCGAGTAAGCTTTTGAGATTCCCGATGAGACTGAAGCCGAGCAGGATGAGGAGGACCAAGACGGCAATTTTCCAGCCTTTTCCCGTGCCGGGGCGGGGTGGCGGGGCGGCCTGAAAGATCAGGGGCGGAACGCCACGGGATGTCAGCGGCGGTGGCGTGGGTGCGGGTGGTTCGCTTTCCATATATCGCCAACAAACTAGACCATGCGGCGGCGCTCATCAAGATTAACCGTTTGCATTTGCCGGCATGCCTGCTATAAGAAGACCTCGTCCCATGTGGGGCGGCAAACAATTATTGTAGAAGAAATATGTCTCAGCATTCAAGTCTGCGCGCGGCGAGCACCTCCGGCTCCAAACGAAATGTCCTCAAGCGATTCGAGCGGGTCGAGTTGCTGAAAAGACGGGGTTTATGGAAACCGGGCGACCGCGTGACCGGCTTGCGCAAGACCAAGCCCGACGCTTGATTGCAATGGCGCGGGCCGCCCGTCACAAAACACTGATTTCTAGTGAAAGAGCGCCTGCAAAAATTCCTGGCCAACGCGGGGATCGCCTCCCGCCGCGCGAGCGAGACCATCATCCTCGAGGGCCGGGTCCGCGTTAACGGCGTTGCCGTCCAAAAGCTGGGCGGGCAGGTGGATGTGGTCCATGACCGGATCGAAGTGGATGGTCAGAGGATCAAGCCGAAAAAGAAGCTGTATATCGCGCTGCACAAACCGCCCGGTTATATATGCAGCCGAAAAGACGAGCGGGACCGCCGGGTGATCTTCGATTTACTCCCGAAAGAGTGGAACACACTATTTTCCGCGGGAAGATTGGACAACGACAGTGAGGGTCTGATTTTCATCACCAATGACGGCGATTTTTGCTTAAAAGTCACGCATCCTCGCTACCAGATACGCAAGACCTATCTGGTTGGCGTCGAGGGCGGGGTGATTCCGCGAACACTCCGGCGATTTACGGAGGGTGTCGAGGATGCGGGCGAGGTGCTGAAGGCGGAGCGGGCGCGTCTGGTTTCGAGCAACCACACGCAGAGTGTGGTTGAATTGGAGCTGGCGGAAGGACGCAACCGCGAAGTCCGGCGATTATTTGAGTCTCAAGGATTGACCGTAAACCGTCTGCAACGTATCAAGATTGGAAAAATACGGCTGGGCGAACTGCCGGTCGGCAAATGGCGGACGCTGACAGAGCCGGAGATAAAGTCACTACTTCCACCGTTATGAAAAGAATTTTATGCGGCGCGCTCTTGATCGGATTCGTTACCCGGATGCTCGCCCAGGGCGTCTCGACCAATGTGCCTCCCGTCGCTCCGGGCGAGGTTTCGCCGCCTCGGGAAAGCGCCCAAGACGCGGTGTCCAAGTCGGATAATGTCAATGTTCGGGCGCAGGCGTCCACCATCGGCGAGATCGTGACTCGACTCAAAAAAGGCGAGCCGGTGGTCATTCTCGAGGAGATCGCGGTTAAAAAGCCGAAAAAAGACGAGCCTTCCCGTTGGGCACGGATTGCCTTCCCTTTGAACACCCCGGTTTGGATCAACGCCGCTTTTGTCGATGCCACCAACGGCACCGTGAAAGTGAAAAAGCTAAACGTCCGCGCCGGTCCGGGAGAGAATTACAGTGTCATAGGCCGGTTGGCCAAGGATGACGCGGTGAAAGAGATTCGGCGAAAAGAAGGTTGGATGGAGATCCAGGCTCCGACGAATGCCTTTGCGTTTGTGGCTTTAGAGTTGCTGACGAAAGTCGGGACGACAACCAATGCCTCGATGGCGGAGACTGCAGCACCAACGGTGGCACCGGCTGCGCCAGCGGCACCCCCGCCGTTGGAAGTCGTCACGAACACAGCGGAAACAAAAACGGCTGTGCCCGTTGAACCGGAGAAGGCAACGACTATCGCGCCCGTCAAACCTGAACCGACGGCGCCCGCCATCCCAACTCCCGCGCCGCCTGTCGTCACTGAGACCGTCACCAACGCGCCGCCCACCCAGGTCGTGACGAACGTCGCTCCGGTCGAAGCGCCCGCGGCAGAACGCCCTGTTTTAGCCCAGAAACGGGTCGTTGCCCGAGAGGGGACTGTTCGCCGGGCGTATAGCCTGGCAGCGCCTACGGGCTTCGCCCTCGAGAACGCGGAGACCGGCCTGATGATGGATTATCTTTACCCGGCCAATGCGCGCATTCAATTAAAGCAATTCCTCGGCTACCGGGTGATCGTGACAGGTCAGGAGGGAGTGGACAAACGCTGGCCTGCAACTCCGGTGCTCATGGTGGAAACAGTCGAATTTCCTTGATGTCCACCGCGGCAATTATTGACGGCAAAACCGTCGCGGAAACGATCCATCAGGAAACCGCCCTTCGAGTTTCCCGACTCAAGGAAGCGGCCATCCAGCCAAAACTTGCCTTTGTCAGGGTGGGGGATGATCCGGCGTCGAAAGTTTATGTCGGGATGAAGGAAAAGACTTCCAGCCGGCTGGGTTTGGCTTCCGACACCACTGTCCTTCCGGAAAAAGCCTCGGAATCCGAGCTTTTGGCATTGCTGGCAAAACTGAACGCCGATCCTTCGGTTCATGGCATTCTAGTGCAGGCTCCTTTGCCGGGCCACATCGACGCGGCCCGGATCTATTCTGCGGTGCTACCGGAGAAGGATGTGGACGGTTTTCATCCGATAAACGCGGGCAAACTTATGTTGGGCGACCCGACCGGTTTTCGGCCTTGCACGCCCGCTGGAATCCACGAGTTGCTGATCCGCTCTGGCGTGCAAATCGAAGGCGCTGAAGTCGTCATCTTGGGGCGGGGCAATATCGTGGGCAAGCCGATGGCTTCGATTCTTCTCCAAAAGGCAAGGAACGCCAATGCCACGGTCACGGTGTGCCACGGACAAACACGGGACATTGCCACGCATTGTCGGCGCGGTGATATTCTCATCGCCGCGATTGGATCGCCGCTTTTTGTCACGGCCCGGATGGTCAAACCGGGGGCGGTCGTGATCGACGTGGGTGTAAACCGGATTGCCGACGCTGCTTCGACGCGCGGTTCGAAACTGGTCGGCGATGTCGAATTTGACGAAGTAGTCAAAGTGGCGGGGAAAATCACGCCGAATCCCGGCGGGGTAGGCCCCATGACCATCGCGATTTTAATGCGGAACACCGTGCAAGCGGCCGAATCAACCCTCCGATAATTCAATCCCTCACCAAGAAAAATAATCCATGCAACCCACTCGAATATTGCCCGACCTCCAATGCGCCCTCGTTTGCGAGGATGTGCGCCAGGAAATCACCGGGAACTTCATCCTGCTCGGTGTCATCAATTACATCCGGGTTCCACAGCTACCTGTGACCGCGCTGAAACTTTGTCTGGTCACCCGGTGGACCGCCGGGGTGGGCCAGTTTCTCGAGAGCATCCGTCTGGTGGCGCCCGATCAAACGACGGTGCTGCGAAAAAGCGAGGTTAAGTTCTCGCTCGAAGACGCCGTTCTTCACGCCACGAATGTGACGGTGTTCGGCCAGATCAAATTTGAAGTGCAGGGGGCGTATTACGTCGAGGTGTTGGTCGATGATGTGATGAAGCTGCGGTTTCCTCTGCCGGTCGCCGTGGTGGCGCCTCCTGCGGGAACCCAGGCCGGAGCCCCGGCCCCGGGCTGACGCGCCGAAGCCAGGCGGGCGGCCATTTAGCTCGCGCGAGCATGAATACGGTCACAAAACGAGTTGCGTGGCAACCCCTTACTCCTCGAGGGGTGGCCGCTTTTGCGGAAGCCTCCTTCGACCGCTTCCAAGTCGCCAAACTTCTTGTCGCCATCTTTTGTAGTTGCAGCGTCGCCGCTTTTTTGTGGAAGACCTGCGCGCCAGTCATTTGGCAGACGATCAAAGAAATGCCCGAATCCGCCCGTCTCGAGAACGGGGAATTGAAAGGCGTCAACGCCGCGGTGCTCCAGGAGGGCCAAATTGTGTCGCTCATGGTGGACGCGCAAGACTCGCGTCTATTAAGCCCGACGAAGGATGTCCAAATAAATTTTGGCCGGACGGGCTTCGAGATTTGCATTTTGCGAGGTGTGGCGGGGCCGTACAGCTTCGGCTGTGTGGGCTGGCCGTACCGACGCGAGTGGAATCTCCCGCTTGGGCGTTCCGTTCTGGAGCCGTGGTGGGGCGCGTGGCACGGAATGATTTTTGCGGCGATTGGATTGGCGGTCTTCCTTGCGCTGGTGGTTTCGTGGGTTTTCCTCGCCATGTTGTACACCTTTCCTGTGCGGGTGTACGCTTTCGTGATGCGACGAAAGATAACATGGGCGGGCAGTTGGCGCTTGGCCGGGGCAGCCTTGATGCCGGGAGCGATTTTTCTCGCCATGGGTTTGTGGGCCTACGCGTTTTTTTTGATTGATCTCGTTCGATTTCTGTTAATTTTTCTACTTCATTTCGTGATTGGCTGGGTCTATCTCGTGACCGCACCGCTGACATTGGACCGCATCGAAACGGGCGAAAACAAGGCCGCCGCGCAAGTCGCCCTCGAGTTGAGGCAGAAAGGGACGAAGAACCCATTCATCCCCTAACGGACCGCGCGGAAATAGATGCCGAGCTCGCCGGTGTCCTGTAGATAAAGCCAGTGCGACGCCGCTTGCGGTGCAGGCGTTTTGATTGAAAATTGGTTATTGAAAATTGGGCTTCCCAAGCCCGACAAATGGTTTCCCGAGCAAGAGCGTTCGCTTCGCGAATTGTCGAGTAATTTGCAATTGGGGAAAACCGCCTGCGGCGTCGGCAATGGAGGTCGGCAAGCGCACCAGCGGCGCGTTTGGTCGGCCCGTTCCATGGATGACAACAGCATCCTCGACAAATTCCAGTAGGCGTCGGAACATCGCCATCGGTGAGCTATGTCGTCGTCGATGTTGAATCTGATGGGCCGATCCCGGCCGAGTATTCCATGGTCTGCTTCGGCGCGGTGATTTTCGACGACCCGCTCGACAAGACCTTTTATGGAAGGACGCGTCCGGTTTCAGAGCGCTTCGCGCCGGAGGCTTTGGCCGTGAGCGGCTTCTCTCGCGAACAGCACCTCACCTTCGAAGAACCAAAGCCCGTGATGGAAGGCTTTGCGGCATGGTTGGAGGAAAACTCAATGGGCCGCCCGGTTTTTGTGTCCGACAACGTCGCCTTTGACTGGCAGTTCATCAATTATTATTTCCATCGTTTCCTTGGACGGAACCCTTTCGGATTTTCCGGCCGCCGAATCGGCGACCTCTACGCCGGCCTGGTCAAGGACGCTTCCAAAGCGACGGAATGGAAGAAATATCGGATCACCTCCCATACCCACCATCCCGTGGACGATGCGCGCGGCAACGCCGAGGCCTTGAAGAAGTTCAAGGAACTCGGCCTCAAGATTTGAAGCCCGCGACGGATATTGGAGATTCATGAAATTTGCGATATTTCTTATAGTGTTCGGCGCGGGTTTTATCGATTCGACCAGCGCGGCGGGACAACCTCACCCGAATATCTTGTTTGTCATCGCCGATCAATGGCGCTCGCAAGCGTTTGGTTTTGCGGGTGACCCGAACGCCAGGACGCCAAACTTGGATGCATTCGAGCGCGAATGTGTCGATTTTACTCAGGCGGTTTCGGGTCTGCCGGTGTGCTCGCCCACCCGCGCTTCCCTGCTTACGGGGCAACGACCGCAAACTCACGGCGTTTTTCTCAATGATGTGCCACTGGCTCCCAATGCCGTCACGATTGCCAAGGTGTTGAAAGCGGCGGGATACGACACGGGCTGCATTGGGAAATGGCACGTCGATGGTCACGGAAGCCGTTCGGCGTTCATCCCGCGGGAACGACGGCAGGGCTTTGATTATTGGAAGGTTTTGGAATGCACGCATGAATACAATAATTCCGCCTACTTCGGCGACACGCCGGAAAAACTTGTCTGGGAAGGTTACGACGCCATCGCCCAGACCAGGGATGCGCAGGGGTTTCTGCGCGTGCATGCTAAATCGAACCGGTCTTTCCTCCTTTGGCTAGCCTGGGGTCCTCCGCATAATCCTTACGATACCGCTCCCGCGAAATATCGGGCAATGTATTCGCCGCAACAAATCCATCTTCGCCCGAATGTGCCGGAGTCAGCCCGGGCTCAGGCCCGCAACGACCTTGCCGGCTATTACGCGCACTGCGCGGCGTTGGATGATTGCTTCGGAGAGTTGCTTCGCACACTGGAGGAGACCGGCTTGACGACGAACACCATTGTCGTATTTACCTCGGACCACGGGGACATGCTGTGGTCGCAGGACCAACAACGCAAACAGCGGCCCTGGGAGGAATCCGCGCGAGTGCCTCTGTTATTTCGGTTGCCGGCGGCATTCGGCACTAAGCCGCAACGTCTGGACGCGACCATCAACACCGAAGACGTGATGCCGACCCTTTTGCGGCTTGCCGGAGTGAGCATTCCGACATCGGTGGAAGGTCTTGATTTTAGCGGTTCGGTGCGCGGAGGCGCTGATCCATCCGGCGGAGCAACCGTGCTGCGTTGTATTTCCCCGTTCGGCGAGTTCATCCGCAAACGCGGCGGTCGTGAATACCGCGCGCTTCGAACCACCCGATATACTTATGCCCGCGATCTCAGCGGCCCGTGGCTGCTTTATGACAATCAGGCAGATCCGGACCAACTCCGGAATCTGGTTGGAAAACCAGAGTATGCCGAGCTGCAAGCCCGGCTGGAGAAACGCCTGCGGGAAAAGCTTGCCTCGCAACACGACGAATTTCTTCCCGGACCGGAGTATGTGAAGCGCTGGGGATACACCGTGGACGCGGATGAGACCGTTCGGGTGCAGCCGTGAACCGATACATTGAAATGAATGGATTAAAATCAGGATTGGCCTTTTTGCCGCTGGCAGGATGTGATCCTTCGGGCAACGACCGAATGTGCTTCCTTCCTCGCTCCGGCCTTTCCATCGGGCAAAAACTTCTCGCAAAGTTCTGAATTCTATCACACCGTCCCGGCGGTATGATCACGAAGCTTAAACTGAACAACTTCAAGAACTTCAAGCAAGCGGAGATCAAATTTGGAGCGGTGAGCATTATTGTGGGCACGAATGCGACGGGCAAAAGCAACGTGCGCGATGCTTTCCGGTTTCTTCACGGGATCGCGAGGGGATACACCCTGGCGGAGATCATCGGTGAAAAATACGGAGAAGGTGGCCAGCTACAGTGGAGCGGGATTCGAGGCGGGACGCGGGAAACGTGTTTTTCCGGCGAGCGAAGCTTCTCGGTTGGCGTCGAGTTCGAGCATAAAAGCGCATCAACCAACCATACGACGCCGTATGCGTATGAAATCGAAGTGAGATGCGGCCCGAACGGCTCAGCCCCCAAGTTGATGAAGGAACGCCTGCACGCTCACCGTCTCGGAACCATGGTTTACAACTCTCACCCTGACTCGGACGCCCCGGAGCAGAACGACCCCATGCACCTCGCGGTGAGGCTACAACCCGGCGGGAATTGGCGAAAATTAGGGCCAAAGTTATCTGGCATGACAAACCAACCCCTGTTATCGCAGGTGGTTGAGTTGGCGGAACGACAGAAGGCGGCGGGACGCGTCAGGGCGGAAGTCGAAGCCGCTTTGAACGAACTCGAATCCATTCGGTTCATCGATTTTTCCCCCGAACTGATGCGAAGGCCTTCGATTCCCGGCCAACTGATCTTGAGTGACCGGGGCGATAATCTTTCATCGGTTTTGCAGGCGATCTGCGAGAAACCCGAACTGAAGCTGGCGCTCTCCAACTGGATCCAAGAGTTGACGCCGATGGATGTGGTGGATTTCGAGTTTGTGCCGGACGCGGCGGGGAAAATCCTTGTGTACCTGGTTGAAGAAAGCGGGCGAAAGACCTCGGCCAACAGCGCCTCGGATGGAACGTTGCGGTTTCTCGGAATATTAGCGGCTTTGCTTGGGCCCAAACCGGCGCGGTTCTATTTTCTGGAAGAGATCGACAATGGTATTCATCCCGCCCGGTTGGCGTTGCTGATGGATTTGTTGGACAATCAAAGCAAGGCCAAAGGCATTCAGATTGTGGCTACGACGCACTCGCCGCAGGTGCTCCGCCTCATCAAAGAAGAAAATTTGAAATATGCAACTTTGGCGTACCGTCTCAAGGGCAACACCGAGGGTCGCCTGAAGCCATTGACTGAGATCCCAAATCTTTTGGACGTGATAAAAAGGAAAGACATTGCGCGGTTGCATGAAAGCTCGTGGATGGAGAACACGATGGAATTCAGCGAAGGGAGTCCCAAGACCTTCCCGATCGACAGCGAGAAGGGCGCGCCATGAACGTGCTCGTGATCCCTGAAGACTTCCGGAAGGATCAATTTATCTTGCAGCCAATCATCCAAGCGATGTTCGCCAAACTGGAAAAGCCAGCCATTGTGGAGGTGCTGAGAGACCCTCTCGTCGGCGGGGTTTCCCAGGCAATGAGCCGCGATGTGCTGGGGGAAATCGTAGAGGACAACAAGTGGAAAGTGGACTTGTTCCTCTTGTGTGTGGACAGGGACTCCGTTGGGGGCCGACGGCATGCGTTGGATCGCCTGGAAAGTCACTTCAACCCATTGCTGGGCGCCGGGAAATTCATGGCGGCGGAGAATGCCTGGCAGGAGTTAGAGGTTTGGGTGCTGGCCGGACATGATTTGCTCGACGGGTGGAACTGGGGAAAGATGCGGGGAGAGCGTGATCCAAAGGAGGCTTACTTTGATAAACTGGTCGCGAGCCGGGGTTTGCAGTACGACCCTGGCGGTGGACGGAAGACACTGGGCATCGAGGCCGGGCGGAAATATCGGCGAATAAATTCGCGCTGTCGGGAAGACATTCAAGTTTTAGAAAAGCGAGTGGGACGATGGATTGAGGACGGTCGTTGTCTGAGTTGGGAGGAAACATTTAACAGTTTATGAGTCATTCGCCGGCAGCCGGGTGTCGCCCGCGAATCAGGCTCCATCCCGGCCCATGAGAATGCGCCTCAAGGCCGCCTCCGTCACTTTGGGCCATGACAGTTTCGCAAGCCGGCGATTTGCTTCCTCAATCGAAAATCGCTTCGGATCAAACGGCCTTCCCAACCACTGCTTCATGCTCTTATGTTCCGGATGTTTGGGGTTTTTCAAGACGCGCAAGAGTTGTTCGTAGCCGGAGACACCTCCGCAATCTTCCGGCGGGCAAGCCCCGGCGCCCGCGAGACAAACGGCCTTGCCGTTTAACACCACGCCCGAATCAATGATTTTTTCGAGCTCGATCAAGTGGTGCCAGGAATCGCCAAAGTCGTACTCATACCAAAAGGTCTGCCCCGGCCTCGTCAGCAGACGGTTTACCAAGACTTTCCGCTCATCCAACACCGAAGGGTCATCCTCGTATTCGTTCAATGCGAAGGACGGGTCGGAAATCAACTGGTCGCGATGGTGGAACTGGTGCGGGTGGCTGTTGGTCCAGCCCATCGCGACTTGCGCCACGGCGTGAAGCCATCCCAAGCTGGCATTGCCGGGGATCTGGAGGCAACGCCATACCTCCGGTTTTGTCTCCAGAAGCACGATGCGAATCTGGTATGCGCATTTAGACCGGGGCAACCCCGGCTCGCTCAGGGAAATCATTGCCCCCTCTTTTCTCGAATCCTAGTCGGACCGTCAACCACCGACTGCGTTTCGCCAGTCGGACCAGACCGAAAACTTTTAACTGGCGTCGCACAGAGAGAACGGGGGAGGGAAGCCGTAGATGGCAGAAAGATGGAGGCAGAAAAATGGGAATTTCATCCAGATGTTTCTGCCTCCATATTTCTGCCAGCCTTGGGTCTTGGTTCAGCCTCTGTTTCCTCGGTTTTCCTCCTGTTAGAAACGGTTCGGGTTCGTGTCCCATCTGTGTAAATCTGCGCAATCTGTGGTCAAATTCCCTAGTTTTCGGCCTCTCGGCTTTGCGTTCTTTGAGTTCTTTTGCGGCTCGGCCCTTTTTGGATCTGGCTCCCCCATCCTGTGGTTGCGGCTCCGCCCGTGCGTTCCCTTGTGGCCACAGGTTCGTTCCGGCCCTTTCGCATCCCAAAACCGAGCTTGTGAAAAAAATCACAAAGTGCTTGCGCGGCCCCCAAGGCCGTGTTTAGTTTCATTTGATTCGGTCACACAGCCGAAGCTCCAAGTCATGCAAAGCAGCACGGAAATCGGTTACAATTCGAAAATTGAAGGCGATGTCATTCACACTCGTCTGGACAGCGCTTTGAATTGGTGTCGAAAGAACTCGCTCTGGCCCATGCCCATGGGCCTGGCTTGTTGTGCAATCGAATTGATGGCCGCCGGCGCCAGCCGGTACGATATTTCCCGGTTCGGCTCCGAGGTGATGCGGTTTTCCCCCCGTCAATCCGACCTCATGATCGTCGCCGGAACCGTCACCTATAAAATGGCGATGGCCGTCAAACGAATTTACGAGCAAATGGCTGAACCCAAATGGGTTATAGCGATGGGCGCTTGCGCTTCCACCGGCGGAATGTATCGCAGCTACGCCGTTTTGCAGGGGGTCGATACCATTATCCCCGTTAATGTCTATGTCGCCGGCTGCCCGCCTCGTCCCGAAGCCTTGCTTGATGCCTTGATCAAATTGCAGGGGCAAGTCGCCATCGAACCCCTCGTCGCCACCCAGAAAAAAGTAGCTTGAGCGAGGATTGACATGCCCACCCCTCTCGATCTCGCTCAAAAATTGGCCGCCAAGTTTGAAGGCTTGTTCGAGCCGCCGGTCGAGTTCCGGGAGGAAATCACCCTGAAACTCACCGACGCCGGGCGCATAGCGGAGGTTTGCGCCGTCGCCAAAAAGGATTTGGGCTTCGATTATCTGGTCGATATTTCGTCAGTCGATAATTACGGCGACGATCCCCGCTTCAGCATTGTTTATGAGCTTTACAGCTACGCCGACCGCATCCATCTCCGGCTGAAGACCGATGTCAGCGAGGAGAAATCGGAGTTGCCCACCGTGACCACGGTCTGGAAGACCGCCAACTGGCACGAACGCGAGATTTACGACATGATGGGCGTCCGCTTTTCCCAACACCCGGATTTGCGGCGCATCCTGATGTGGGACGGCTACCCCTATTTTCCCCTGCGCAAGGACTTTCCGCTGGCCGGAAAACCAAGCGAAACCCCCGAGGTGGCGTTCTCACGCGCGGCGCCGATGGCAGGCGGGCCATTCGTCACCCTGGCGGGTGGCAAAGACAGCCAGGCCCGCGAGCCTCGGATTCGCAATCCGGAATAATTGGAGCTTCGCTTCCCTCTGGTGTGGTGGAAGCAATAAAGATTTTCAAGATTTCATGAGCACTGTTCAAGACATTGAGTTTCGCGATGCCGCCGGTCGGCTTGCCGCCCAAAGCGGGGCGAGCGTTCCCGATTCCGGCGCTCCCGACTCCGCGGCTGGCGAAATGCTCAGCGACAAAATGATTTTGAACGTCGGGCCTTCCCACCCCGCCACCCACGGTGTGCTGCGGCTTGTCCTCGAGCTTGATGGCGAGATCATCACCAAGGCAACCCCGGACATCGGATACCTCCATCGCGGCGACGAGAAAATCGCGGAGAACATGACCTACACCCAGTTCATCCCGTACACGGATCGACTGGACTACCTCGCGCCCCTCGCGAACAACGTCGCCTACGCCCTCGCGGTCGAGAAGTTAATGGGCATCGACAAACTCCTGCCCCCGCGCTGCCAATATATCCGTGTGATGTGCTGCGAACTGGCCCGCATTTCGGCCCATCTGCTCGGCCTCGGCGCTTTCGCCATGGATGTCGGGGCGATGACCGTCTTCCTCCATACGTTTACCGAACGCGAAAAAATCTACGACATCATCGAAGCCCTCACGGGAGCGCGGTTTACCACCACCTACACGCGCATCGGCGGTCTTTCCCGCGATCTCCCTCCGGGTTGGACGGAGATGGTGCGCAAGTTTCTGGGGGAAGTCGTCGTCAACCTCGACGAAACCGAGAAGCTGCTTACGCGCAACCGGATTTTCGTGGACCGGACTCGCGACCTCGGCGTCATCTCGAAGGAAATGGCCGTTGATTACGGCCTGAGCGGTCCAAACCTGCGCGGCAGCGGTGTCGAGTACGACCTCCGCAAAGCCCATCCCTACCTCGTGTATGACCAGTTGGAATTTGATATTCCTTCGGGCTCGGTGGGTGATTGTTACGATCGCTATCTCGTGCGGATGGAGGAGATGCGGCAGAGCGTGCGCATCTTGCGCCAGTGCCTGGACAAACTTCCCGACGGCCCGATAAATGTTCCGGACGGCAAAACGGTGTTGCCGCCCAAAGAGAAGGTCCTGACCCGCATGGAGGAACTCATTCACCAATTCATGCTGGTGACCGAAGGCATGAACGCGCCTCCGGGCGAAATTTATTCCTCGGCGGAAAATCCGAAAGGCGAGCTCGGTTTTTACATCTTCAGCAAGGGAGGCGGGACCCCCTATCGGTTGAAGATTCGCGCTCCATCATTCGTCAACCTGAGCATCCTCTCGGAATTGCTCAAAGGCCACATGATGAGCGACACGGTCTCGATCTTGGGCTCGCTGGATTTCGTCATGGGAGAATCCGACCGTTAATAATTTAAAGACGATGAGTTTCGCCGTACCACAGAAATTGGAAGCCGAGCTTGACGAATTGACGACGCATTATCCCCAGAAGCGGAGCGCGTCGCTCATGTTCCTCCACGGCTTGCAAGAGCATTTCGGATACCTCTCGAAAGAGGCCATCGAATGGACCGCGCGCAAACTCGAATTGCAGCCGATCAACGTTTATGAGCTGGTCACGTTCTACCCTATGTTCCGCCAGGAGCCGGTCGGGAAATGCCAGATCAAGATTTGCCGCACCTTGAGCTGCGCCCTGGGCGGCGCTTACGAATTGCGGGAACATTTCTGCCAGCGCCTTGGACTGGACGCTCATTCCCACGGCCCGCAACACACCACCGACGGCAGGTTCACCGTCGAGTTTGTCGAGTGCCTGGCGAGCTGCGGCACCGCCCCCGTGGTCATGTGCAACGACGACTTTTACGAGGGCGTCACCCCCCAAAAAGCGGACGAACTCATTAAGAAGCTCGGGTAGAAGTTGAAAACGACGATGCGCGAAACCGTAAAGATTGGCTGCCGAACATGGATTCGAACCATGACAAACTGCTCCAGAGGCAGTTGTGCTACCGTTACACCATTCGGCAAGCGATGCGGCAAAAACCCTAGCTGGTTTTCCGGTGGAGTCAAGTAAGTATGGCCCAGGAATATCGCCTCATTTTAAAGTACGCCGACGCTCCGGGCTATGCCAACGACATGGATTGCTACCTGCGCCACGGCGGGTATGAAGCCCTCAAGAAGGCCCTCACCCTCCCGCCCAAGGTCCTGCCGGACGGCAAAAAAGTGAGCGCGCCGGAGCAAATCCGCGAAGACGTCAAAGCCTCCGGCCTGCGCGGTCGCGGCGGCGCCGGATTCTCTTGCGGCCTGAAGTGGTCTTTCGTGGATCGCAAAAGCGGCAAACCCATTTATCTGATCTGCAACGCGGACGAATCGGAGCCGGGCACCTTCAAAGACCGACAGATCATTTACAAAGACCCGCATCAATTGATCGAGGGCATGGCCATCTCCTGCTACGCCAACGACGTGAAGCTCGCCTATATCTATATTCGCGGGGAGTTTCCTGATGGCGCGAAAATACTCAACCGCGCGCTCGCCGAGACGCGTTCGAAAGGCTTCCTCGGCAAGAATATTCTGGGCAGCGGTTACGATCTCGAAATTTACGTGCATCGCGGCGCGGGAGCTTACATCTGCGGAGAGGAAACGGGGCTAATCGAATCGCTGGAAGGAAAACGCCCCTATCCGCGCATCAAGCCCCCGTATTTCCCGGCCATCCTCGGTCTCTATATGTGCCCGACGATTGTGAATAATGTCGAGACGCTTTGTCATGTGAAGCACGTGGTGGCGATGGGCGCGGCGGAGTATGCCAAGCTCGGAACTCCCAACAATACCGGCACACGCATTGTCAGCCTGAGCGGCCACGTCAAAAAGCCCGGATACTACGAAGTGCAAGTCGGCCACGCGACCATCCGCGAATTGATCTTTGATTTTGGAGGCGGTTTGCGCGATGGGCGCAAACTCAAGGCCGTCATTCCCGGCGGTTCCTCGGCCAAAGTTTTTAAGGCTGGAGAAAAGTTCAAATTAAAGAAAAAGGGGCCGGATGGCAAAGATGTCGAACAGGAGGTCGATATGCTGGACCTTCCTTACGATTTCGATTCGCTCTCCGCCGCCGGTAGCATGTCCGGCTCAGCCGCCATCATCGTCATGGATGACTCCACTGACATTGTGAAGGCGCTCGCCAATATTTCCGAATTCTACGCCCACGAAAGCTGCGGCCAATGCACACCGTGCCGTGAAGGCTCCTTGTGGATGAGCAAGGCCCTCGATCGCATGACCCACGGCGGCGGGCGGAAGGAAGACGCCGATTATCTGGTGAAAATCGCCGACAATATTCCCGGCGGAAAAACCATCTGTGCGTTCGGCGAAGCCTGCTCATGGCCGGTCCAGAGCTTTGTCGCCAAGTTTAAGGATGAATTTGTCGCCAAAGGCGCGGCCGATGAAGCCCGCCGACTATCCACCACTGGCGGCGCCTCCTCGAGCCTGCGGGTGGCGGCCAGTCCCGATTACAAACCCATTTAACCCACGACGATGCCACGAGCCGCAATTCTAGCAGTCAAACCGACGAGCCCACCGGCGGAAACGCTCACCGTCAAGGTGGATGGAAAGAGTGTCGCCGTGCCGAAGACGATGCCGGACCCGCTCACGGGGAAGCCGATTCCCACCACGATGATCCAGGCTTGCGCGTTTGCGACCGTCGATGTTCCTTACTATTGCTATCATCCCAAGCTTCCGGTCGCCGGCAACTGCCGCATGTGCCTGGTCGAATTCGGCACGCCCGCCATGGGACCCGACCGCAAACCGTTGACGAATCCCGATGGCACTCCGAAGATCGCCAAATCGCCCCGCCCGGCCATCGCCTGCGCCACACCGGTTTCGCCCGGGATGGAAATTTACACCAAAACGCCGGGCGTTCTTGAAATGCGCAAAGGCGTGCTCGAATTTCTGCTGATCAATCATCCGCTCGACTGCCCGATCTGTGATCAAGCCGGCGAATGCAAACTCCAGGAGTATTCGTTTGACCACGGGCAGGGCGCCAGCCGCTTCGCCGAGGTCAAGGTTCACAAACCCAAACAGGTCGATCTCGGTCCGCGCATCATGCTCGATGATGAACGCTGCATCCTGTGCTCGCGTTGCATCCGCTTCTCGAAAGACATCGCCGGCGACGATGCGCTCGGTTTTGTGAGCCGCGGCAGCCACAGCACCCTCACGCATTATCCCGGCAAACCCTTCGCCAATAATTACACTCTCAACACCGTCGATATCTGCCCGGTCGGCGCGCTCACCTCGAAGGATTTTCGCTTTCAGATGAGGGTCTGGTTTCTCAAGGAAACCAAGAGCCTTTGCACCAGTTGCGGCACTGGGTGCAACATCGTCGTCGGTTCGCGCGAGGATAAAGTTTATCGCTACGAGCCCCGCCAAAATGAGGCCGTCAACTCGTGTTGGATGTGCGACGCCGGCCGGCTCAATTACAAATGGATTGGCAGGGACGACCGGCTTAAACAGGTTCTTGCGCCAGGCTCGGACGGCAAGCCCGCTCCCGCCGCTTGGAGCGATGCGCTGTCGGCTCTAGTTCGGCGCCTCAATTCCGTGCCCGCGGGAACTGTCGCCGTCGTCGCCTCGGCCCGCCAAACGACCGAGGAGCTTTATCTTCTGTCCAAACTAGGCCGAAAAACCGGGGCGCTCACGGATTCCGTCCCCCGAATCGGCGAGGGAGACCATTTCTTGGTGAACGCGGATAAGAATCCGAACTCGAATGGCGCGCGGCTCACCGGCATCGCCACCGCCCAACTTGGGGTCAATCTTTCGAAGATCGCGGATGGCATCCGCGACGGAACAATCAAGACGCTCATTGTTTTCGGCGAGGATGTGACGCGCCATGGTATCGGCCCCGAGTTATTGTCGCGGCTCGACACGTTGATCGTGAGCGACATTCTTCCGAACGCCACCACCGCTCTTGCCCACTTCCTTTTGCCCGGCTGCGCCCATGTCGAGAAGCGCGGGACGTTCGTCAATGTGAAGGGCAGGGTGCAGAAGTTTATGAAAGCCGTTGAACCGCCCGGGGATGCGCGACCGGAGTGGGAGTTTCTCCACGACCTCGTTTTCAACGTGACCGGCGAGAATGGCTTTGCAACCATCGAGGGATTGTTCAATCAGATGGCGGCGGAACTCCCCGCGTTCGCCGGACTCGCCTGGAAAAACATCGGTGACGAGGGTGTCACCGTGCCCAATTAATCATGACCGAACACCAGCAATTTCTGCTCTTCAGCCTGGTCAAGATCGCTTGTGTGATCGCGGTGCTCATGCCCATGATCGCTTACGCGGTGGTCGCCGAGCGGCGCATCTCGGCGTTCATCCAGAATCGCATTGGACCGAACCGCGTCGGTCCCCTCGGGTTGCTCCAGCCGCTGGCGGACGGCGTGAAGTTCATCCTGAAGGAAGATTTTACGCCGGACCACGTTCGCAAGGCCTATTTCTGGCTCGCCCCTGCGATCACGATGATTCCCGCCTTCATGACGATAGCCGTGATCCCGTTTGGATCCTCCTTGACCGCCGGTGGCCAAAAAATGGTGATCGCCGACCTTAACGTCGGCATCCTCTATACTTTCGGCATCGTCTCACTCGGGGTTTACGGAATTGTCCTGGCCGGCTATGCCTCGAACTCGAAGTACCCCTTTCTCGGCGGCATCCGATCGAGTTCGCAGATGATTTCTTATGAAATCGCGATGGGCATGTCCGTCATCCCCGTTTTCATGCTGGTAGGAGATCTGAACTTGAGCAGCGTGGTCGGCTACCAGGCGGGTGGATTCCACCGCTGGCTAATTCTCCGGGCGCCGCTTTCATTCGCCATCTTCATGGTGGCCGCCTTTGCGGAGACCAATCGACTTCCGTTCGATCTGCCGGAATCGGAACAAGAGTTGGTCGGCGGCTATCACACCGAATATAGCTCGATGAAGTTCGCCCTCTTTTTTATGGGCGAATACGCCAACATGATCGCCGCCTCGGCCATGATGGTGACCCTGTTCCTCGGCGGTTGGAGTCTGCCGATGTTCGGCCTTGACCACCCGGCTGCCAGCATCGGTCTCGGGCTCGTCCAGATTGGAGTGTTTCTAGCCAAGATGCTCGTCTTGATGGTGGTTTTTATCTGGGTCCGCTGGATGTGGCCGCGGTTTCGCTACGATCAACTCATGGACCTTGGCTGGCGTCGGTTCATTCCGCTGGCCTTGGCCAACATTTTTCTCTACGCGACCGTGCTCTGGTTGAAAGCTTGATTCTCGCACTTTTATGATTGTTAAACGACCGCCTCTGACGATTTTGGAACGCCTCTATGTTCCCGCGATTCTGAACGGCTTCGCCGTGACGATCCGGCACTTTTTCCAAAAAAGTGTGACGATGCAATATCCCGAGCAAAAATGGACGGTACCCGATGGCTATCGGGGCGCTCCTTATCTCGTCAAAGATCAGGAAGGTCGGACGAAATGCGTCTCCTGCCAGCTTTGCGAGTTCGTTTGTCCCCCGAAGGCCATTAAGATCATCCCTCCCGGCCCGACTCCCAACCCCGCCACCGGCAACGTCGAGAAGCTGCCGCGCGAGTTCGAGATCAACATGCTGCGCTGCATTTTCTGCGGCTACTGCCAGGAAGTGTGTCCCGAGGAGGCGATTTTTCTGATGAAAGACTATTCTCTGACCGGCTCGTCGAGGAAAGAAATGATTTACAACAAGGAGAAGCTTCTTGAATTGGGCGGAACCCTTCCCGACCAGACGCAAAAGTGGAAACGCAAGGAGCAGGAAGCGGTTGCTCAAGGGGTGAACCACTAGCACCATGCAGGACCTCGGCTTTTATCTCTGCGCTTCCTTGACCTTGCTCTTCGGGCTGTTGGTCGTGGCCAATCCGTTCAGCCGCAATCCGGTCACTAGTGCCATGTTTCTGGTTCTGACCATGATTTGCCTGGCCGGCCTTTTTGTCATGCTAGGCGCATTCTTCCTCGCTGCCGTTCAAATCCTGGTTTACGCGGGCGCGGTCATGGTGTTGTTCCTGTTCGTCATCATGCTCCTCGATCTAAAACAAGAAGGGCGCCGCAAAATCAAGCTCGCGGGGCTGGTCATCGGCACCGTTTCCGTGGCCGCTCTCGCCCTGCTGGCGCTCAAGCTGGTGCATGAGTCGGCCTTCGCGTATGCCAAAGCTCCGGACGGCTTTGAAGGCTCCGCCCTCTCTCTCGGCAAGCTCCTTTTCACCGATTTCATTTTGCCGTTCGAAGTCATGTCGATCCTGCTTCTCGTCGCCATGGTCGGCGTCATCCTCCTCAGCAAAAGGGACTTGAAATGAGCCACGTAGGACTCGAACATTATCTCGCGGTCAGCATCCTGCTTTTCTGCATCGGCCTTTTCGGGGTCATTGCGCGACGCAACTTGATGATCATTTACATGTCGCTCGAGCTTTTGCTCAACGCCGCTAGTCTGGCCTTGGTCGCCTTCTCTAAATTCAACGGAAACCTCCGCGGCCAAATTCTGGTGTTTTTCATTATCACCGTCGCGGCGGCGGAGGTCGCGGTCGGATTGGCCTTGATCGTGGCCTTGTACCGCAAACGCCAAACCGCTCATGTCGAGGACCTCACTTCGATGAAACTGTGACCCGCAAATGAACATGATCTGGCTTTGCCTTTTCCTCCCGCTGTTTGCGGTCGTGGTGATTACTTTCTTCACCGGCCGCCACAAACATCTCAACGCCGCCCTCTCCATCGGCGCCATCATCGCGTCTTTTCTCATCGTCCTCGGCATCTCCCTCAGTGGCGGACACCATCATGGCCGCGAATTGGCCGTGTCCTGGCTCGAAGTCGGCCCGCTCAAAATCGATTTTGGGCTTCGCATCGATTCCTTGAGCATGATGATGGCCCTGATCGTCACTGGCGTCGGCAGTTTGATTCATATCTATTCCTACGGCTACATGAGCGACGATCCCGGGTTCACCCGCTACTTCGCCTTCCTCAGCCTTTTCACCTTTTCCATGCTCGGCATTGTTTTCAGCACCAATTTCCTGCAAATGTTTATCTTTTGGGAGTTGGTCGGTGTGTCCAGCTACTTGCTCATCGGCTTTTGGTTCGCCAAACCTTCCGCCGCCGACGCCGCGCAAAAAGCGTTTCTCTGCAATCGCCTCGGCGATTTCGGGTTCCTGCTTGGCATCATCATTCTGTGGAATTTGGTGGGCGATTTAAACTTCGCCTCGTTGCAGGCCGGTTGGACGAAGAACGCCCCGCTGCTCGGAGGCTACGCGACCGCCGTTGGCATTCTGATCTTTTGCGGCGCGGTAGGCAAATCCGCGCAGTTCCCCCTGCACGTTTGGTTGCCGGACGCCATGGAAGGCCCGACCCCCGTGAGCGCCTTGATCCATGCCGCCACCATGGTTGCGGCCGGTGTTTACATGTTGTGCCGCGTCTTCTTCCTTTTTAACGCGGAAGCTCTCTGCGTCATCGCCTGGATTGGCGGCATCACCTCGA
>Ga0206863_1169_pt1 | contig 22021 bp, 8 predicted proteins | sample Alteio_BWOrgCont_41_FD_152634 | JGI IMG/M metagenome (GOLD analysis project Ga0206863, IMG submission 152634) | Enriched cells from forest soil in Barre Woods Harvard Forest LTER site, Petersham, Massachusetts, United States -... | ecosystem: Environmental > Terrestrial > Soil > Temperate forest > O...
GGCAATGGGCGCGGCGGCACTTAGCGTCTGGCCGCCGGCATAGGAGTTGCCGGTCCAGAAATCGTACCATGTCGCAGCGGCGGGGAGATAGACGCTGCGATTGGTCGCGCTGGCGACGGTCACCGGACATGCCATTAATTCGGGGCCGAAAAGGTACTGATCTTTAATGCCATAGACATTGGTATCGGCGCGAAAATCCATCACCAGGGGGCGCATCATGGTATACGACTGGCTGGTTACCGCCCATGATACAGAATAGATATAGGGAATGAGGTGATAACGGAGGTTATCGTAATTAATCAGGATATTCTCGGTCGCGGTCGGAAAGCGCCAGATTTCCTTCGCGTTATTGCCATGGATTCGGAGCATCGGGCAGAAGGTGCTGAATTGGAACCAGCGGGTGAAGACTTCGTCGTACGCGGTATTGGTGGGAGTATTGTCGTTGAAACCGCCCGTGTCGGTATTCCAATAGGGGATGCCGCTGATGGAGAAATTGAGCCCTGCCGCGATCTGCGCGGACAATACAGCAAACGTGTCACCGATATCGCCGGACCATGTGACGGCGCCGTTGCGCTGCTGGCCCGCATAGGCAGAGCGGGTCAGGATAAAGACACGCTTGGCGCTCGTCTGCGCGCGCTGGCCTTGGTAAATGGAAGTGGTGTGCATAAGGGGATATGCATTGAAGACCGTGGCGCCGGCCCCGGCCGCGGTTGAGTAAGTCCGGAACTCACCCCAGTTGCCGCTCAGTTCGGGCTCGCTGGCATCCAGCCACCACGCATCGATGCCCTGGCTGAAAAGGAGATTCGATATTTCCGACCAATAGACTTGGCGCGCGGAGGAATTAAATGCGTCGTACCATTGTCCCGTACCCGCTGGGAACACGTTGGGAATTGCGGGAAAGAGGCCATTGACGGCGCTGAGCTGGTTGGCATTGGTGATTCCAACATCGAAGCGCGCCCAGACCGATAGCAGCACGTGAAAGTTATTGCCGTGCAAAGTCGCCAGGAGGCCGGGGACGTCGGGATAATTTGTGGCATCGAATATGTGCGAGCCCCACGCGTTGTCAGGAGCCCAGTATTGCCAGTCCTGCACAATTGCATCGATCGGGATACTGTCGGCGCGGTAGGTGCCGGAGACGCCGAGGAGGTCGGATGTCGACTGGTAATGGTTTTTGCTCTGCCACAGACCCCACATCCATTTTGCGAACATTGGGGAGTTGCCTGTAAGTTGCCGGTAGTCGGCGACTACGCTATCGAGTTCCGGCCCATACATGAAATAGTAATCCACGGCGGAGGCAGCCTCGGAAGTCCACGTAAGATTGGTGGAACCACTTACCGCGACATTTACATCGGAGATCGCGGGATTGTCCCAAAGCAAGCCGTAGCCGGCCGTGGAGACGAGAACGGGTACCGCGCTCTCGGTCGGATTTTGCTGCTGCATGTGAATGGTTGCCCCGCGATAATTCATCAATCCGGCAGCATGCTGGCCGAGGCCGTAGATTGCCTCTGTCGGCGTGATCTGAAATTGCTGCCGGCTCTGGAGCGTGCTGAGGCTCCCGACAGTGGTGGAGGTAAGTACTTTCCCGCCGGTGGGAAGCTCGCTGAGAATAAGCGCCCCGTTGGTATCGGTGAAGCTGACTGACCCGGTTGCCCGATTGACGTGAGCCGTGAGCCTGGAGGTAGAGAGCCAGACCTCGTCATTTGACGAGCCGGTTGTCCACCCAGTCGACGCCGCCTGCGCAGTGACTGCAAGGCTTCCAGTGGGCAGCGTATTGGTGAGGCTGTATGCCACGCGGATGATACTCGGAGAGTAAACCTGCAACCAAAGGGTGCCTGTGCCGGTCTGCAGCGCGAGACCGCCGCTCACAGCCTGCGACGATTGGATGCGCAATGGCTGCGACCCCGGAGAAAAAAGAAGGCGATAGAATTTTGAACTGCCGGCAATCGAATCAGAAGCGTTGTTGAATCCGTTTGCGGCCGAGAGTGAGGCATTGGATGCGATCCACGGACCCGCCGGGTTGTTTGCCGATTCCAAAAGCCACCCGGAACTCTGCGCACTCCAAAACAGCCCAATCTGATTATTGGCAGGCTGCCAGATCGAGAGCTTTGGGAAATCCAGCGACATGAGCTGAACCAGAAACACGCGATCTCCGACGAGTGGCGTCAAGGTGGTGTCAGGAGTGCCGGCGGTGTTGCCCTTGTACGCGGTGCCCCCCAGGAAACTGGCCGTGGAGCTTCCCAGCCACTCGAAGAAAGCATTGTTGTTGTTGATGCTCGTGACATCGAAACCGTAGGTCGTATTGGGACTCAAGACTTGTGGAGTAGATAAAATAAAGTGTAGCCATGTGCCGTCACCCGTCGCGGAGTTGCCTGCGGAGCTGGGCCAGCCTTCCGCGCCGGTGGTGGAGTAGGTCTCCGAATGGAGGACAAAGCTGGATTTGCCGGCATTTGCCGGCACGGTAACGCGCAATGTCAGGCCGCCGCCGGCGGCCATCATCCACCAGGTACCATTATCGGCGCCCACATTATAGGTGGGGTCGGAGGTATATCCCGCATGCCTGACCCAGATATCCGTCAACACAAACCCGTTCTGGCTGGAGCCCGTGGTAAATGTCTGACCCTGAGTACTCCGGTCATTGGCAACATAAGTATACGCGTCGTTGGTCGCCCCATTTCCGGTTGGAGCATTGCCGGAGAGGTAGACGTTAAACTGGTCCTGAGCCGCCCCCGTGAAATTGGAAACGTCATTGGTCCCCGGGGTCGGCGCGGACAAACCAAGCGTGAGGGTGACCGCGTGCAGCGGGCTGAAGGCGCCAGGTACAAGACCAAACACAAAGGTCAAAGTCCAAACAAGAACGGCGCGGGACGAGTTATTCATGAATCTGGATGCGAGATGTTTCCTGCGGCGCGATTAAGATACGGTCAACCCGCACCCCCGGAAAGGAGGTAAACAGTTACGCGCATTTGCGATTTCGGGAGGGGGGGGGAATAATGAATCGACCGTTGCCAGAATCACTAGCGTTCTTTTCCCCATGGACCCGCCAGCGGCCCAATCTCGGAGCTACATTCAAGTAGAAGCCAAACCTCAGAGTCGGCCACCGATGAAATCGCTGGTTCACGAGCGGCTGCCGTGGCAATGCGGATTGACGAGAATCCCTTCAGCCCCTGCCTGTTCCGCCAGAAGGGACGGCTCATCCCGGAAAGTGCCGCCAGTATCCGGAGAAAACCGCCCAGCGGCCGCATCGGTTGGCGAACTTTCCCGCGAAACGGCGCTTTAATTCGGAAACAGAGCTACACAAAGTGCGCATCACGATTTACTCAAAGACCAGCGAGAGTATCAGGGGAAGAAAGACCGTAATGTCTCCGGTCCGCTTTCGGACAGAGACGGACGGGATCGGGATCACAATCACCGCGACCGAGGCCTACGAGATGGATGGCGCCAAACGGGGCGAGCTCCCCGTTGTCGGCCACCGCGACCTCTGGCTCAAGATGACCTGGGCAGACGTCAATCAGTTCGTCGAGGCCGTCCAGGAAATGATTGTCGATCAGGAAGTTAGCACTTCCAGCGCGAATAATTCCCAACCAGACCATCGTTCGAAGAACCTCTGTCGTGCGGGCGTCTGAGCGGTCGCTTTCTTGAGCCTGTAGGGAAGGGGATGATCTTTTATTTCGGTTCAAAGATCGGGCCAGGCACCTTCGGTAGCAGGCCCTAAGCACTTGTATTTATGGAAAATATGCTTTTTGTAGTGATGCGAATTCTCCTGCCAATGCATTTACAATGTCCTGACAAATTTTTGGCGAAGGTTGTGCTGTTTTAGCGCATTTAAAGGGGAAGGCCATACGTGGAGGCGACGCGGTTTCGCCGGGCATCAGGGCCCCGGCATCCGCTTACCGCTCTGCCACGCCTGCCCTGCGTGCCCGTTATACCTTTGCTTGCTATGCCCGTGTCCGCCCCACCATCGAGCTCCCCTCTGCCAATAGACGCACCTAGGTCCCCCCGCGAGCGAGGACCCCTCCACTTTATTTGACGAGTCCGCCGGCTTTAAAACATTCCTCCCCCCGTCCAACTCCCCTCCAGCGATATCCCTTCAGCATGGACAAGCGTCTTGGTTTCAGTCTGATCGAGCTCATGGTGGTCATGGCGATCATCGCCGCGCTGATGACTGCCGGGCTCAGGATCTTCAACGGGATGAATGCGGGCACAGTCTCCACCTCGATGACCAGGGTCATGAACACGATATCCAGTGCACGCGAGCTCGCGGTTACGGAGAATTGCAGGACCCGCTTTATCATCGTCACCGGCTCCGGCGGCTATAATTCTCCAGCCACCTGGGCGTTGCACCGTTACGGCGTTTTGAGGGTCCCGCAGGATTACGCGGACACGAGCGGCACCGCACCCTTCCAGCCTGCTTCCCAGGGGGAGGACCTTGCGGATGGAGTCTACTTCCGGCCAGACCGGCACGAGACACTCAATTTGGCCGCGAGCGGTACCGCAGCCGCCATCAAGTCGATTTTCGATCCCGGCAATATTGACCAGGGACCGCTCTGGGGGGGGCAAACCGCCCAATACGCCTACATCGAGTTCCAGCCCAGCGGGCAGACCACCGAGCCCAGCTCCCAGAACATATTTGAAATTGAGCCCTCTCCATCGGCCGGCATCAGCACCAACTCCAAGAACTACGTCCGGTTTGGTGTCGGCCAATACACCGGCCGGGTCAGATTTCAACGACCCTGAATTCTCTTAAAACCCTCGGAAAACAACCCCTGGAACCGAAATCCCCTCTAAATCCCCCCACATGAACCCAATCGCCAAACTGGCCAAGCCCCCGGGACCTGGTTTTCAATTTCACTCCCGGGCAGCCTTCTCGCTCGTCGAGACCACGATGGCCATGGGGATTACAGCATTCTCGATGATGGCGCTGCTCGCCATGCTGCCCGTGGGCATGGGCATCGCGCGCGATTCCGCTGCCAGCACTAACAACGCAATGCTCTTTGCCAATGTGGTGAGCCAGCTCCGCGTGGCGGTAGTTTCCTCCACCAGCTCCCAGCTCGGCGTGGCGGGTACCGACCTTTACTCCCTGCCGCCCCTGGACAAAACGCCCGGGGAAACTACCTTCACGGTTAACGACGCGGGCCAATACCTGACCGAGGGGGCCTCGATGGTCGGGGGCGCATACAAGATTGTGGACATCAAAGTGTTCGATCCTTGTGCGGAGCCGGTCAATGGCATCGATCCGGACCCTGTCTCCCTTGCCAGCGGCGGCCAGGTCGCATTTGTCCATATCAATATCCGCAACGCCCATTCTGCCACGGTCTCAGGCACCGGCAGTTCTACCGCGGCATCCGGTGCCACCATCGGAGTGGCGGAGCCATCGGATTTCTGGACCGAAATCGACATCGCAGAAGAATGACCCGACTTACTCTGGTGCGACGGGCTTTCACGCTCATTGAATTGATGGTCGCGATGTCGATTACGATCGTCATCGTAGTGCTGCTCGCCAGTATGGTCGGCTCGGTCTCCAACTTATGGCGGAAAGGGCAGGACCAAACCGAGACCTTCGCCGCCGCGCGTGGCGCCATGTCGCTCATCGGACATGAGATGCAGGGCATGGTCATCGATCTCGACCTCGGCTACGCCGTGCAGGAGACCAAGGGCGACCCGAACAATATTGTCCTCAAGTTTCTCTCCCGCAGACAGCCTTCAGGCACCACGGTCGCCGGTGTCGAGAAGATAGCCTATCAACTCGCCTGGGCCTCGGATGACATCCTCCCCACGGTCACCCCCCTTTATGATACCGGGCATACCGTCCCAGTCCTGATCCGGACATCCAATTTCCAGACACTCAAGGGCCTTAACGAGGTCTTCAATGTCACGGGCGGGAAACAGGCATGGTCATGGATTCGGGACTGGGGCACCCTGACCACGGAGGTTCAGACGGGCATCCAGAGTGACACCGGGGATATCACGGAGGTCATGGCCGATAATGTCCTCCAGTGGAAGGTCAACCCGGTGTTCTGGGATTCATCCGGCGCCAAGCCCATCATCAGCGTCGATTCGCCGCCAGGCCGCTACTACGATGATATGTCCAATCAGGAGGCCGCAAAGTATATTACCTCCGACTTGAAATATGTGCGAAAAGAGGACCCGAATAATCCAAGCTATTACACCCCCGACAGCGCTCCGCGGGCGATAGAGATCCACCTGGCCACTGTGCCATACAATGCGCTGGGCCGTCTGAGCGCGCTCAACACCTGGGCCAACGTAAGGTCCGAGACCGGCCTGTTCGACATTTCCAAGCTCGGCGCCTCACCGCTGGACAAGCAGCTTCTTCATTACCTGACTTACTTCCAAACAACTTACTATCTCTACTCGAGAACGCCATGAAGATTTCCCCTATTCATTCCGGCAGCCGTGGTTTTGCACTCATCGCAGTTTTGATCACTCTCGCGCTGGTCACCATTCTGGTGGTCGGCTATCTTTCGGTCGTACGGACGGAGCGCTCCGCATCGCAGAACTTCAACGACCACAATTCCGCGGAGTCGATCGCCATGGGCGTGCTCAATCGCCTCATGGCCGAGCATGCTGTCCCGAAGATCAATGGCAAGCCGCTCGCCCCTTTCCTCGTCGATGGCACGAGCGCGAATCCCACGGGCCTGCCGACCTCGGACACGATCAATAACTACTTTGGCGGTCCCGGTTCGATCCAGTCCACCGCCCGTGCGGCACTGGCTCCGGTTTACGAGATCGTGCCGGATGACGATACCGTGTTTGAAAATATTGGGCTGGTGCGTGTCTCGAAGCCCTCCACCGGCGGGTCCGCCACCAGTGGTACTTCCCTGGCTTACAATGCGGATTATTGGGCGTACGATGGCATCACCAGTGCGGTCCTGGGGACGCAAGTGGCAAATCCACCCCAGCCGCCGGACAACATGGTGCCGCAATGGGTCGATTACTATCAGAACGATCCGGCAACCGGACAGAAGCAAGCCTACCCGACTGCAAAGATCGCTTATGCGATATGGGATGAGGGTGGAAAGCTGGACATCAACATGTCCGGCTCCGACACGTCGGTCAACGGGATCGCGCCTCACAACCTGAATTTGGAAAATGCCCTCACAAACAGTCCCGCGCAAGCGCAGCAACTGCTCGATTACCTGAACAATGCGGACTCCGGCGATGGAATGCGGGAGCGCAATAACTTCAGTCTGCGCCGGGTTGCCACCGGAGGCACCGGCGCCTTGCTCAATGACACCGGCGACGACCGTTGGATATTTTCAATCCGGGAATTGATGGAGAAAAAACTGGTGGATCCAAACAAGCTCCGGCAGGTGACCGCATTTTCGCGGGACTTCGACGTAAGACCGGAGTGGGACGGCGACCGCGGATCGCTCGCCCTGCGGCAGGCGGAGGGACGTTTCTCCAAGTTCGGCGCGGAGGACTTTTTGCGTTCTTACGTGAACAACCCCGACATGTTCGACCTGTTTTTCACTGCAAACAGCAACGTGGACCCGGACAAGATGGTGCTCGGCACCCTCAATAATGCGTTATTGTTGAGCCAGTTGGAGGCGGTATACCCGGGCCAGGGAGCAGGCCAGCAGGAGAACTGGATGCAGATCATGCGGTTTCTTTCCATCCTGCGGAGGGCGATGCCCCCGGGACCTGAACTGGTTGTCCCCAGCTCCAGTTCTAGTCCATCCGAGCAGTTGGACAATCTATCCTTAACCAAGTGGTCCAACTCGGACATCTGGGGCATCGCACTCAATACCTTGCACGCCACTGCTCCGGCCGATGACCACAATCTCTTCGCGTCGAAAGGTTCCAATGGATACGGGGACATCAATGCGCGCGAAGGGATTCGCATCGGGCCGTATGTCACTGCCGTTTCTGTCAAGATTAAGAGGGTGCTTTCACCGGCGACATCGACACCGGATCAAGCGCAGTTTACGGCTACCGAATATATTACCGTGTGGAATCCATATCCGTTTCCATTGATAAAGAACGACGGGTCGGGCCCCATCCCTTATCGGGCTGGCAGCTTTGTCACCGGTTTTGCAACCGGGAACAATATGGGAGGTGTGCCCGATACGAATCTATTGCCTGGTGGTCCTTCTTTCACCACTATACCTGAGCGCGATATGTGGCCGTCACAGGTGCAATATACCGGTCTTACGCATCCTTATCCCGGTCCGACCAATTCGGGCGCGCCTGTGCTTGAAGGCCAGCTTACGGACAGCTCGAGGGTAGTGCCAAATCTGCTTCCCGGGCATTTTGGATATGTAGTTCTTCCCTCTCGCAACATATCCCCGAAGCAACTGCAGTTTCAGACGCAATTTGGTGTCGGAACAATGAGCGGCACCAGTCCGGGATTGGTGTGCGACGAGCGGACTTATGTTAGAAATACCGATTACTACGGGGAATGGGATTACGATCCAGGAACGCCGGCCGGCGCGGTTGAGGATGTTTATTATTCGGTCAATATGATGATGCCGTACTTCGACACAAACTTTCCCGGATTCCATTGCTGGGCATATATTCCCTCATCACAAATGCCGAAAACGTTGGGGGCGGTATATTGGTATTCATTCCAGATCGACGATCCGCGCATGGGATCATGCCCCAGGTATGTGGCACAAACCGATTTTGTCAGCAGTTCCCCCACAGCGGCCCCGGTCTTCCAAAACGGATCCGCGTATTCCTACAGTTGGTGGGGATACCCCGGTCAGTTCTCGATCGATTTCAACACGCTCAAGGCGCAGGTCCTTACTGAAGCCGCAAACCAGAATGACTTCAAGACCGGGTACAATGGAAAAACTTTCACGGTTAGCGGAACCGCCGTCCCGGGATACAACGCGAATTTCGGCGCAAACTGGCCGTTGGCGCCCAATTCCAAGACCGGTATTCCCAGCAATGACCAGACCGACTTTGATTTGATGATGTCCACGTTCGGGCTGCCCGGGCGTCCATTTTTAAACGTGGGAGAGGTCGGCAATGTCTTCGCGGAGCGTCCCTGGACGACGCTGGGATTTGCGAACACGATAAATCCTCTCCTTACCGGTACTGCTGCCATTCAGGTTATGGCGGACGATTATACGGTGAGCGGTACGGATGCGGGCAATCCCCCGCAGAGGCCTGCTGCGCTGCTCGATTATTTCACCACGGTCGGTACGTCCACCGCGGCTGTGAACCTTAACTATCGCGCACCCGGTCCGAATACGTACGGTCCCACCACGACTTCGCTGCCGGCCCATGTGAACCCGCGCTACCAGGAAAAAGCATGGCTCTTCGATGCTGTAACAGGCACAAACAACGTCAGTACAGCGGCTACCGAGCAAGCGACCGGGAATCTTCGCCCCATTCGCGGGCGGATCAATCTCAACACCGCCTCCCAGGCCACATTGGCAACATTGCTTCAGCCGCCGTACCGGTTGCCTGCCAGCATAGGTCTCCAGGACGCCGCCAAGACCTTGGGCTGGACCGTCACACCGGTGGATACCACGGCGCAGACTGATCTCTGGATCACGATCGACTCGAACCTTGTCCAACAATTCGCGTCGATGATCGCGAAACCCGTAAGCGATCCGCATTCCATTCGCCCCTTGCGCAACTTGTGCGACCTCTCCCGCATCTACGACGACTCCCAAGATGCCGCCATCATGCAGCAGATGTACAAAAAGTATCCTTCCTCGATCATCAATGCGATTTTTGGAAGACTTGCACAGTTTGGTACCGTGCGGAGCCAGATCTACACGGTAGACCTGGTGGTGCGCGCCTTGAGCCCGCAGATAGAGCAAAAGCGCCTGACCAATCCTTCGCTCCAATCGGTGGTCAAGTCGGAGGTCCGGGTGCAGGCGCTCGTCTACTTCGATACATTCAGCCGCAAATCCTATATCGAGTCGATCAAGTACCAATAAGCCGGGGACCGAAACCGGTCCCAAATTTCGGTATTGCCTCCCTCAAAAAGGGGGGAGGGGAGATGTCGTCAAAAGACTTGGGCTGAAGCCAATTATACCTAAGCCCGTTATCGGCCGTGGCCGGTGCAACAAAGTAATTACTCTAGATAGTTATTTAATGTAGGCGGGATAAATACGTTATCCAATATTTCGTCACTATTTCACCTTTTTTGCTTTTGAAATGAACCCGATTTTTGCAGGATTGGACGCATCGAATGCCCCCTTCGAAACGGGCGGTCTATCGATGTTTCCCCAGCCCGAATGAGTCAAAACAGATTCACTGCGCCGTGAGCGGATAACTGTCGGGTCTCATCGCGCCTGAACACTTCCACAAATCCCCAGTCATGAATAACAAGACTCTACCCCGGAGTAGTAAAAGCACTGCATTCCCCGCCCACACCCTTGCAACTTGGCGAAGGGTTGCAACCTCGGGGCGGATTGCTCTCATCGGCTCCCTTGCGGCCACCATCCTCGTCGGCATCCCGGGCACGCCGGCCGCAACCCTCTACTGGGATACGAACGGCGCCACCGCGGGTTTCGGAAATGCCACTGACACATGGGGTACTTCGCAGGATTGGAGCACGGATTCCACCGGCAGCACGCTACCAGGAGTCGTCACAAACGGCGCTACCGACACGCTCAATTTCGGTACCTCCACCCTGGGTCTCGCCACTGGCACCATCACGGTGGGCACGGTCAGCGCGGGTGACATGCTCTTTGGCTCCGCATCCGGCGCCATCACGCTTTCCGGCGGCACCATCAACCTGGCGGCCACCGAGACAACCACGGTAAACAACGCCACGGATACCATCAGTTCCGCCCTCACGGGGGCGAGTGCCAGCTTTAACATGGCAGGTACCGGGACACTCATATTGTCCGGCAACAACACCTACACCGGTTCCACAATCGTTAACTCTGGAATCTTGACCATCACCGGCACCAACAGCGGCGGCAATTTGTTGCAGGTGGCCAATGCCGCTTCGTCAGGGGGCCAATTGAACATCGGCCCAGGCGGCTCGTTCATAGAATTGAACAACCAGTTCGGAGGCGCCGCCTTCGTGGGCAGCGGCGCCGGCAGCGTGGGCATCATCAATGTCATGGCAGGCGGCACACTGACAGTCAGCGTTGCGGGCAGTGCCGGTGGCGACATCGGCGGTGGCAACAACGCGGCGGGCGCACTCTACAATGCCGGCACCATCAATAACCTGGCGGCAAACGCAGCCGGCGCCGGCTTCTTCGTTGGCAATGATGCCTCGGCTCCCTATGGGTACCTTCAAAACTCCGGGACTTTGACTCTCAGTGGCCGTCTCAATATCGGGCAGGTCGGTTCGGCGACTGGAGTAGTGGATGTGACAGGGGGTGTCGTGAACGTGCAGGCTACCGGCCAGGCCGCCAACACCGGCTTCATGTTCAACCAGGGCGGCGGCACTGCTGGACTGAATATCTACAATGGCGGCGTGGTCAATTACCAGAAATCGACCGACCCCATTAATATCAACAACAGCACCGCCGCTAGCTATGCCTCTGTGAATATCAGCGGCGCGGGCAGCAAATTGAGCGGAACCGGTGTCGGCACACTTGCCATCAACCGTGTCAACGGCGCCCCCGATACCGCGACCCTTTCCCTGGCGAATGGCGGTGAACTCGATATCGCATCCGTCACCGTGGGCGGTACGGCGGCCACCAGCACATTCAGTTTCAATGGCGGCATTCTCAAGCCCACCGCGGCCGGAACGCTGATCACGGCCAATGTACCAACCTTCATCCAGGCCGGCGGCGGCACGATCGACAATGGTGGGTTGAACACCACGATCGCCGCGCCACTTCAAGCCCCGGCGGGCTCAGGAGTAACCGCCATCACCCTGACCAGCGGTACGACGGGATACGTCGGTGCTCCTGTGGTGGAGATCACTGGCGGTGGCGGCACGGGCGCCGCGGCCATTGCGAATTTCAACCCCGCGACCGGCACGATCACCGGCATCACCATCACCAGCCCCGGTTCCGGCTACACCAGCACTCCTACGGTCACCTTCCTCGGCGGCAGCGCCACGCTCGGCACCGGCGCCGCGGCCGGGGCCCTGGCGGCTACCGTGACAACGGGTGCCATTTCCAGCGGCGGTATGACTTTCCAAGGGGCGGGCAATACAACCCTCACCGGAGCCAGTACCTATACGGGCCCCACGCACATCAACGCCGGCACCTTGTCGCTGAGCGGCAGCCTCGGCGGCACCAATGTTATCGTCGGCGGACCGTCGAGCCCGGCCACATTCGCGATCTCCGGCAATTCGGCCATCGGCACAGCAGGCAATGGAGCCCTGACCCTTTCGGCGACCAATGGCACCCTCACATTTGCCAATGGCGCCATTAATACCCTGACCATCAATAATGCGAACGCTGGCGCGACTGCCTTGACCATCAGCGGCAGCAACTTGCTGACCTTTGAGGCAGGGACCTCCAGCGGCGATCAGATCAACCTTGGCGCCGGCCTCCAGGCTGTCGCCTCGGGAGCCAACAAGGTCAACATCATCCTCCTTGGCGTGCCTGCGAGTTCCCAGACTCTTACCCTTATCAATGCGCCCGGCGGCTTCACCGGCAGCTCGGACTTCACCCTCGGCTCCGTTTCGGGCGGCAGTACCTTTGGGATCACTTTCTCGCTCCAGAGCACTGCGACACAGCTCAATCTGGTTGAAAGCACATCAGGTTCTCCGCTGCCTACCGCCTATTTTGTGGGCAACCTGGGGGCCTCCTGGTCGGCCAATAACGGCGTATCCGGCAACTTTTCGTCTGACTCAGCCGGCCTCAATGCCGCCGGCTCCCTCCCGACTGCGAACACGAACGTGCACTTGTACGCGACCAACGCGAATACAGCCAACGTTGCGGCCGGCACGCTGGATGGCAACTTCACGATCAACACTCTCACAGTCGATGGCAGCGCCCTGGGCGAGAGCGGAGCGGTCGGTATCGCACCCGGCACCGGCGGCACCCTCACGATCTCTTCGACAGCCGCCTCGGCGGGCATCCTGGTCAATGCAGGCGCGGGTGCGGTGACGATCAGCGCCCCTTTGGCGGTCGGTTCCGCGCAGACCTGGACCAACAACTCAAGCAACGCGCTCGCCATTTCGGGAGCGGTAGCCACCTCCGGAAATGCGCTCACCCTGGCCGGCACCGGCAGCACCCTTATCTCCGGCAACATTGGTACGGGCGATACCGGCAGCGTCACGGTCAACGGCCCGGGCTTGGTGGTTTTTAGCGGTACCAATACCTACACCGGAGCCACTACGATCAACGGCGGCGGGGTGCTCCAGTTGGGCAATGGCGGTACCAGCGGCAATCTCTCCACCAGCAGCGCGATTACCGACAACGGAAACCTGATCTTCAACCGCGCCGATGCCCCCGCGCAGGGCACGAATTTCGGCGCCTTTTCCGGTACCGGAACCCTGACACAGAGCGGCACGGGGACGATCACCTTCACGGCGAACAATAGTGCCTTCACCGGCAACACTGTCATCAACGCGGGCACGGTGATCGTGGGCGGCGCGTCAAATACCGCGCTGGGCACGGGCGGCACGATAACTCTTAGCGGGGGAGGTATCTCTTCGACCAATAACGGCGGAGCGAACTTCGATCCCAACCTGAGCAATGCCATCATCGTCAGTGCCACTGGCGGGTCCATAGCAGGTGGCAACGCGACTCTGTTGCATATCGATGGCAACATCAGCGGGAGCGGACCGTTGAGCCTGTCCGCAATCTTCGCCGCGTCCGGGCTTGCGCTGGCAGGAGATGATTCCAGTTACTCCGGCACCGCCACCGTTACCGGAGCCAGCACACGCTTTGATAACGTCAACGCCGGCAGCGCCGCGGCATCCTGGGTCGTCAATGGCAACCTGCAACCCGATATCGCGGGTGGCGGCACCTTCCAACTCGGCGCTTTGAGCGGCACTGGAGCGATCAGCGGCCATGCCGTAAACGGCAGCCCCACGGTATCGACCATCAACGTCGGCGCGCTCAATACGAATACGACCTTCGGCGGCTTTATCGTGAACAATGCCCTGGGGGATTCCAATACGGGGACCGTGGATGGAGCCGCCAACAACGTGCTCGCCCTGACCAAGGTCGGTACGGGGACTCTCATCCTTACGGGGCAGAATTCTTACACCGGCCCCACCATAATCAGCAGCGGCATTCTTCAGCTCGACAACGGAGGCACGGTGGGCTCCCTTTCCCCTTCCAGCGCCATCACGGATAACGGAATCCTCGTGTTCGACCGTGCCGACTCGCCGACGCAGGGCATTGATTTCGGGGGCGGCATTACAGGCTCTGGTGGAATTGTTCAGAACGGCGCGGGCAACCTGACCTTTAACACCGCCAATACCTATTCCGGCAGCACGATCGTCAATTCCGGCACGCTCACGCTCGCCGGTTCCCTGCCCAATACATCAGGCGTCAACATCGCCGCGGTCGCATCGCTTCAAACAACGGGCAACCTGACCGTGGGAGGCGTGCTCAATTCCTCCGGCGTAATCAGTATGGTTGATACCTCCGCCAGCACGTTGACGGTCGGCAACATCACTTTCAACACATCGATCCTCGATCTCAGCCTCCTCACGGGGACGGCGGATCGTATCTCCTCCACCGGACTCGCCACCATCACCGGGAACAACGTCATCAATCTTACACCGGTGAGCGGCCAATCCGTTACGACCGGCACCTACGTGTTGCTGAGCGCAAGCGGAGGCCTCGGCAGCGGCTTTACGCTCGGGACCGTGCCGAACAGTTCATTTACTTATAGCCTCGCACAATCGACCGCCACCCAGGAGATTCTCGTCATAGGCGGCATACCCATTCCTGTCACCGCTTACTGGTCCGGGCTTGCGAGCAGCACCGGCGGGGATTCCGCCAATCACTGGAGCTTTGGAATCGCGCAGAGCCTCGGCAAGACCAATTGGTCCACCACGGTGAGTGGCACCACGGATGCGGAGCAAGTGCCGGGATCAATTACAAACGTCATCATGACCGCGTCCAATGCGGTCGGCGTCAGCGGCACTCTTTCCACCAAGCTGGACGCGGCATTCTCTATCAAGAGCCTCACATTCAAGGTGCCTGCCTCCACCAATATCCACCAGGTCCTCATCGACACCAATGGCAACATTATCACCATCGGTTCCGGCGGCCTTGTTGTCGACGCGGGTTCGACTGCCGGGGGCGGGATTATGGATTCCTCCGGCACAGGTGCTCTCGATATCGGTGGGAGCCAGACCTGGGCAAACAACAGCAACTCCCAGAGCCTCACCGTTAACGATTCCATCCAGCCTTCCGTTTCTGGCACCACCACACTGACCATCTCCGGTTCTGGCACTGGCGGAGTCGCCTTGGGCGGCACGATCAGTGATCCCGCCAGCGGTTCATTGTCCCTCGTTTTGAACCAGGCTGGCATCACACAGGTCAATGGAGCGAATACTTACAGCGGAGGCACTGTCCTGAGCAGTGGCACCGTGCAGATCGGCAATGCATCCGCGTTTGGCACTGGTCCGCTCACCTTCTCACCGGGCAGCAAGGTGGACCTGCAGCTCAATGGCGTCGGCGTGGGCGGTGGGACGTTCGAGGTAGGCAATATCACCACCGATCCGGTGACTCCCGGTACACCGACGATCGAAAGTGGCACTGCCGGCACCTCCGACACGCTCTCGATCTCGCAGGTAGGCAACGCGACATTCGCGGGCAACTTGATCGATGGTGCAAACGGCAAACTCGGGCTGGAGGTCGCAGGCTTCGGCACCTTTACATTGACAGGATCCAACACCTATAGCGGCGGCACCACCATCCTCGGCGTTACGATCGCGATCAACTCCCCGAACAATCTCGGCAGCAACACCCTCGCAAATACCATCGTGCTCGAGAGCGGTACCATCGAATCGACGGGCAATAGCTATGACCTCGGTTCTGTTAAAACGATCGACCCGTCATTCGGTACCAATGCGATCCAGGTTGATGCGGGTACCCTCACAGTCAGCGGCCCGATCAATACCGACACCGGCGATCTGGAAAAGACGGGTACCGGCTCTCTCATCCTCTCCGGACAGGATTCCCATACGGGCAGTTGGTTCGTCCTGAGTGGCACGATGTTCATCACCAACCCGAACGACTCCTACAGCGGCGTACTCTCTATCAGCCCGGGTGCCACTGCTAATGTTTCCAGTTTCTCGGATTACGGCCTCCCCAGCGCCATCGGTAACCGCGCATCCTCATCCGAAACCAATTCCACCACCGATAGCGTAACCAATGGCATCGGGCTTCACATTGCAGGCGGCACCTTGCAGTACACAGGATCCACGGCACAGGAGACCAATCGTCAGATCCGCCTCGCTGTGGGCACCGATACCATCGACGCCTCCGGCAGCGTGCCTTCCGCCACGTTGGACTTCAGCTTCTCCGGCGCCAGCACCAACCTCTTTGACGGTGCCGGTGCGCGTACTCTCAATCTCACTGGCAACAATACCGGGAATAACATTTTCGGCATCGCCCTCTCGGATCAGGCTGCGGGCACGGGCCTCACCAGCATCATGAAGAGCGGCTCCGGCACCTGGGTCCTCACCGGTTCGAATACCAATACCGGCGCCACCACCATCACGGGCGGCATCCTGCGGACGGGTACGAACAATACACTCGGCGCTGCCGCCAACATCGGCACCATATCCGCCGGCGGGATCCTGGATCTCAATTCCACGGCGCAGTCCATCGGCCTCTTCAGCGGCTCCAGCGCCGGCACGATTACGAATCTCGCTGCCGGTTCCAGCATCCTCACGGTGGTTGGGGCTGCGCCTGGCAGATTCAATGGCGTCATCGCCAATGGCGTCGGCACAGTTGGCCTCACGTTGAACTCCGCCGGCGGTACGCTCATTCTTGCGGGCTCAAACACTTACACCGGCCCCACGACGATCACGGCAGGCACACTGGCATTCAGGAACGCCCAGTCGAATATCGGCAACCTCTCGGTCGCCGGTGGCGCCGGACTTACCGTGCGCGATTTCTCGACATCCCAGACTGCCCTCGTCACACGGGGCCTCGTCCTTGGCCAGAGCGGCACGACCACGGTGACCTTCGACTTGAACAACCTTGGCGATCCCACCCAGGCGCTCATCTCCACTGGCACCGGGTCGCTCACCGTCAATGCTCCTACCAACCTTGTGTTGCAGAACTTCCTCAGCATCACCCCTGGCACCTTTACTCTCATTGATTACTCGAACCCGCTGATCGGCAGCTTCTCGTTCACCCTCTCCGGCCTGCCGTTGCGCGAGCCGATCACTCTGGTCAACAATACCGCCAATACTAGCGTCGATGTCACCGTCCAGGCAAACGACAGCCCTGTTTGGACCGGCGCGATCCTCAGCGGCTCCGGCACTCACAATTGGGACATCGACACCGTCGGGAATGGAACGCAGGGCACGGCCAACTGGCAAACCCTCACCACTGCCGTCACCACCACTTACCGGCAGCTCTCCTCGGGCACAGACGCGGTTATTTTCAATGATGTGGCCGCCAGCAGCGCCACAAACGTAAACATCGTCCAGACGGTTTCCCCCAACGAAATCTTCGTCACCTCCAATACCAACAACTACACCTTCTCGGGTCTGGGCGGCATCTCCGGTCCCGGTGGCCTCACGAAGTCCGGCACCTCCACGCTTACACTGGCAAACGCCGCCAATACCTACACCGGAGCCACCACGATCAGCGCCGGCGCGCTCCAGGTGGGCAACGGCGGGACCTTGGGCTCGCTCCCTGTCAATAGCGCCATCGTCGACAACGCGAGCCTTGTATTCAACCGCTCCAACACCGCAACCCAGGGCACGAATTTTTCCACCGGCATCAGCGGCTCGGGCACCGTGATTCAAAACGGCACTGGCACACTGGTTCTCAATGCGGCCAACACCTACACCGGCGGTACCATCGTGAACTCGGGCACGCTCCAGGTAGGCAACGCCACCGCATTGGGCACCGGCGCCTTGAACTTGAATGGCAACGGCGCAACCTTTGGAACCATAGCCGGAATCACGATTGCCAATAACATCAATGTGACCGGCAGCAACATGATTGGCAATGGCGCTCAAGGGGGGAACGCCATCACCCTTTCCGGCACCTTTACTGGATCCGGCACCCTGTCGAACTTCCTCGGTGGCGGCGGCGGCAATAGCAACGTCTTCTTCACCGGTAACCTCAGCGGCTTTACCGGCACCATTAACTACACCGACGCCGCGCAATCCGATAACACCACCCAGTGGTGGCGTGTCGGCTCAAATGGATCCACCAACGATCTCTCCAATACGTCGCTGATCCTTCACGCTGGCGACGTTTCCAACGCCACTGCCAGCATGAACTTTGGATTTACCGATGGCATCACCGGCGCGACCATGAAGATCGGCTCGATCTCGGGCGACGGTGCGTTTCAAGCCTCATTTGCCGGTGGCGCAAATAGCCTCCAGGTCGGCTTCCTGAATACGAGCTCCACCTTCTCGGGCGTCCTCGCTGGCGCCAATGCCGGCACCAACATGTCCTTTACCAAAGTAGGCACCGGCTCGCTGACCCTTTCCGGGAACAATATCTACACGGGGGCGACTGCAGTTACAGCCGGCACATTGATCGTTTCCGGCTCTCTTTCCGGCTCTCCCAGCGTATCCGTGCAATCCTCGACGTTATTCCTCCAATCGAATAATGATCTCAAGAACACCGCGCCTCTCACACTCGGCGCCGGCACTCTTCAACTCGCCGCCGGTGTCACCGAGCAGCTCGCCGATCTCACGGTCACCACAGGCGCATCCACCCTCACCTTGGGCGCCTCCGGCGACATCCTTCATTTTGTCAACAGCAGCGGCGATGTCTGGACAGGCACGCTCTCGATTGCCGACTGGAATGGCTTCTCCTCGGGCGGCGGGAGCGACCAGGTCTTTTTTGGGACGACCTCGTCCGGTCTCACCCTGGCTCAGCTCGCCGATATCACTTTTTCCAATCCCACGGTCAATGGAGTCGCGAAGAGTGGAGTCTTCTCCGCCGTACTGCTCTCCAATGGCGAGATCGTGGCCTCCGCCGTCCCTGAGACTTCCACAGTATCGATGCTGCTGGCCGGCGCCGCTCTCCTGCTGCTCGTCCAAAGGAAGCGCGCAGGCAGGGCCAGGCTGTAGCACTACCCCCGGGATTCGGCCGCCACGGTCTGCGACAGCCGCGGACTCGGGGAGCGCGGCTGAACTTCCGAAACTGGCCCAGGCATCGACTTAAACATGCCGGGCATGTCGCCTCTCGATTCGGTTTGGCATCGCCATTATTCCCTGTCAGCCCCAATTCAATCCCGCTCCTCACCCCGAGGTCGCCTTTTTGTCTCCCGGCGCGCATCCCTATTGACCCGGTGGACTCCCGGCGCGATTGATGTATCATTCCAAAAATTCTAAAGTTGTGAATGGAATCCGTGAGATTCTCGAAAGAGCCCAGCCGCCGGAGAAGCATGTCTCTTCCGATCTATTGCCCTTGGTCTACGAGGAGCTGAAGAATCTCGCATCCTTATACATGGCTCGCGAGGCGCCGGGCCACACCCTCCAGGCCACCGCCCTCGTCCACGAGGCATGGTTGACCTTGTCAAAGCACGACTTGTCCTTGTGGAACAACCGCGAACATTTCTTCCGCGCGGCGTCACAGGCCATGCGGCACATCCTCGTGGACCGCGCACGCGCCAAAGGTAGGCAGAAACGTGGCGGCAGGGTCGAGAACCTCAGCATTCACGATATCGACCTCGCGGAAGCCACCATGGATGAGCGCGTCCTCCTGGTCGATGAAGTGATGACCGAGCTTGAGAAAGAGGATCCCGTCAGCGCGCGCATCATTTCCCTCAAGTTTTTCGGTGGCCTCAAGAATAAGGAGATCGCCGCGATGGATGGAGTCGGTGAGCGGACCATCGACCGCCAGTGGGCCTACGCAAAAGCCAGGTTATTCCAGATGCTCTGCGAGGAAAACATTAGCAAATGATGGATCCGTCGATCGAAAAAATTCTGTTCGAGGCGGCTCGTAATTTGGAAGACGTGGATGAGCGCGAGACCTTGCTGGATTTTGCATGCAGGGACAATTTGAGCCTTCGGAGCCGGCTGAAAAAACTGTTGAAAAGTCAGATTCAAGCCGAGACCTTTTTCGACTTTCAGCCGGAAATCACTCCTGCGAAAACGGCTGGAGAAAACGGAGAGCAAGGGGGCATCGGCGCGCACATCGGCCGCTACAGGCTCATCACACTTCTCGGCTCCGGCGGATGCGGTTCCGTCTACCTTGCCGAGCAGGAAGAGCCTGTGCGCAGGAGGGTCGCGCTTAAGATCATCAGGTTCGGTATGGATACCGAGGCGGTTATCATTCGCTTCGATCTCGAGCGCCAGGCATTGGCCCAGATGGATCATCCAAACATCTCCCGCGTGCTGGATGCTGGCGCGACACAATCCGGCAGGCCTTATTTCGTGATGGAGGCTGTGGACGGTGAGAAAATCACGGATTTCTGCGATGCCCATTCTTTTACCGTCCGCCAGCGGGTCGAGTTATTCGTGCAGATCTGCCGTGCAATCCAGCACGCCCATCAGAAAAGCATCGTCCACCTGGACATCAAGCCATCCAACATTCTCCTGGGCTGGCACGATGGCGTCGCCGTACCCAAGGTGATCGACTTTGGCATCGCCAAGGCCACGGAGCATTCCTCGCTCGAGGATTCCGTGGCTGCCGGGCCGGATCGTTTCTTCGGCACTCCCGCGTACATGAGCCCGGAGCAGGCGCAGGCCAGATCCCACCTCGATACCCGCAGCGACATCTACAGCCTCGGCGTGGTGCTTTACGAGCTGCTCTGTGGCAAGGCGCCATTGAATCTCGATCACATCACAAATATCGCCACGGACGAGATTCGCCGCATCATCCGCGAGGAAAAACCGCTGCCTCCATCCGTCGCCGTGGCAAACCTCAGCACGGCGGAGAGTTCCACCATTGCAGCAAAGCGCGGCACCTCCGCGAGACGGCTCGTAGCCCACCTATCGGAGGATCTCGACGCGATCGTCCTCAAGACTCTCGAAAAGGAGCCCTCCCGCCGCTACGACACCGCCACCGGCCTCGCCATGGAGCTTGTCCGTTATCTCAATGACGAGGTCATCCTCGCGCGGCCTTCCGGCAGGGTGGACCGCTTGAAAAAGCTCATTCGCCGCAACAAGCTCGCTTCCGTTGCGCTCAGCATCACCTTCTTTTGGCTCATCGCGGGCTTCGGTACCTCCACCTATATGTTCCTGCAGGAGAAGAGCGCTCGCGAGGAGCAGGAGCGCCTGCGCCACAAGGCTGAGTTTCGCGAGCTGGTTGCCCGCGCCGCGGTTAAGGTGAAGTACGGTGACCTGGCCGGCGCGGACGAGCTTCTGGCGCATGTCCCCGTTGATCAGACCCCCTCGTCCCTGGAGGCGGCTGAGACATTCAACGCCGTGGGGGATTGGCACATCTCGGGAGGCCGCTTCCGCGAGGCCTCCGCGCGCTACGGCTCGATGATGCGCGCCCTCGCCGCCGTCGATGACGCAGACCTTCCTTCCGTTTCCATCAATCTCCTCCCTGGCGCTGCCGCATCTGCCTATGCGGTTGGTTACGCTCCATACGAGGAGATCCGCCAGATCGCGATCAAGCGCTTCTCCTCCACGGCCAATCCGATCGTTGCAGAACAAACCTTGAAGGGGTGTCTGCTCCTCCCGCCTGATGCCAAGACCCTCCAGTCGATGCGGCCACTCTCGGACATGCTTCAGAAAATCGTCGATGCCGGCGGGGTAAAAAACGATCTGAACCGCGACCGCACGAACAGTTGGATCTACTTTGTGCTGTCGCTTATGTATTACCGGACCGGCGATTATGCGGTGGCCATGGATTGCGCACGCCACAGTCTCGTTGCTCCTGTTGAGAACCAGGCCCGGAAGTCGACAACCTTGATCGTCATGGCATTGATCGACCACAAGCTGGGACATTCCAGTGAGGCGCAGGCTGCCCTTGAGGAAGCCCGTGGGCCCGTGCTGGAAGCATTGGAAGATGGAGAT
>Ga0206863_1171_pt1 | contig 21984 bp, 21 predicted proteins | sample Alteio_BWOrgCont_41_FD_152634 | JGI IMG/M metagenome (GOLD analysis project Ga0206863, IMG submission 152634) | Enriched cells from forest soil in Barre Woods Harvard Forest LTER site, Petersham, Massachusetts, United States -... | ecosystem: Environmental > Terrestrial > Soil > Temperate forest >...
GCATCCATGGGCTCGGGGGGCCTCAGCGGTGTGCCCCTGCGCAAGGCAAGCGGTGACGTGCTGCGTCACCTCCATGAGCGGGCTCCGGGACTGCCCCTCATCGCCTCGGGAGGTATTTTCACCGGGCGGGACGCACGGGAACGCCTCGAGGTTGCCGCCCTGGTGCAGGTATGGACGGGCTTCATTTACGAAGGGCCCGCGATTGTCCGAAAGATTTGCCGGGAACTAAAATAGCGAAAGGTCTCCCCCCATTTTCCGCCCCAGGTGCGTATATGCCTTTTCGGTGGCTTCCCTGCCCCTGGGCGTCCGCTTGATGAAGCCTTCCTGGAGGAGAAAGGGCTCATACACCTCTTCGAGGGTGCCGGGTTCCTCACCCACCGCCATGGCTATGGTAGTCAGGCCCACAGGGCCTCCCTTGAATTTGTCTATGATGGCTCCCAGGATGCGATTGTCCATATCGTCCAGGCCGTGCTCATCTACGTTGAGGGCGCGGAGACCGTGTTGGGTGATGCCCAAATCGATGGACCCGTTCCCCAGTACCTGGGCAAAATCGCGCACCCGCCTGAGAAGCCCGTTGGCAATCCGGGGGGGTGCCTCTGCTACGCCGGGCGATTTCCTGGGCCGCATCCGAGGTGATCCGGGAATTCAGTATGGAAGCAGAGCGATAGACGATCTTTTGGAGGGTCGTCACGTCGTAGTATTCCAGGCGGAACTTGATACCAAAGCGGGATAGCAGGGGAGCGGTGAGCAGCCCGCTGCGCGTAGTGGCGCCCACCATGGTAAAGGGGTTCAGACTGATCTGGATGCTTTTTGCATTGGGCCCCGAGTCGATGAGGATGTCGATGCGGTAATCCTCCATGGCCGCATACAGGTATTCCTCTACCACCGTACTGAGGCGGTGAATCTCGTCAATAAACAATACTCCGTTGGGCTCCAGGCTGGTAAGGAGGCCCGCCAAATCCGCGGGCTTTTCGATCACCGGGCCCGAAGTCTCCTTGATGCTCACGCCCAGTTCCGCCGCCACGATGCGGCTAAGGGTGGTCTTTCCGAGGCCGGGGGGGCCGTGAAAGAGAATATGGTCCAGGGCTTCCCCCCTTTGCTTGGCGGCCGTGATGAAGATTTTCAGGTTGTCCACGATCTGGCCCTGTCCCGAAAAATCTTCCATTTCCCTGGGCCGGATGCTGTTTTCGAATTCCCGGTCCGCAGGGGCGCCGCTTTGAAGATTGGGATTTCCATTATTCATTTCAATACAAACCTAGCGAAATTTCAAGCAACCTGCCGGCGTCAGGGCAGTTGGCGAGGTACGCGGCGCTCTCCGAAGCACGGCACACGCCGGGGTAATCACCGTACATGCCCTGCATGTCCAGGATCACCTGGAAGTGGAGGTGCGGGGGCCAGTTACCGTTTTCTTCGGGCGTTCCGAAGATGCCCACGGGGTCCCCGGCCTCGTAGTTGACCGGCAGGTTGCTTTCACGGGCCAAATGCCCGTAAAGCGTGTACCAGGGGAAGGGCGCGTCGTGACGCAGGATAACCGTGCCTCCGTAATTGCCCCGTCCCTCATTATAGGCGGCGCTATGTAAGGTTCCGGAGGCCGCGGCAAATGCGAGCGTGCCGGCAGGTCCCCAAATATCGAGACCCAGATGGAGCCGCCGGGGTTCTTCCCCGCTGTCGAAGAGGGTGCTGATGCTGTACATATTCCTCAATTCTCCATAACCGCCCGCGAGGTAAGTGACGCCTAGTTGGTTGCGGATTTCATCGATGTATCCGCTAAACTTTTCCAGATCGGCATATGTCGCCTTGGGCAGTTCGGACAAATCCAGTTTGCCGAAGCGGCCAGCAGGGACCACTGGCTTGACGTGGCCCGGATGCTGTGTCCAATATTCGATGAGCGGTTTTCCATTCATGGGCGTCGCAGCGTATCTTGTTACCTTCTAAAAACCAAAATATGAAAAAGATCTGGTTGCTGCTGTGTTTGTGCTTGTCAACCGCGCTGCTGCACGCCCAAAATCCTCCGCTATGGCTGAGGTATCCCGCCATTTCCCCGGACGGGAAAACCATCGCCTTCGGTTATAAGGGAGACATTTACCTGGTCCCCGCCTCCGGGGGAACGGCCGTGCCCCTGACCATCCATGAAGCCCACGATATGCATCCCGTGTGGAGCCACGACGGGAAATACATTGCCTTTGCCTCGGACCGGTATGGAAATTTCGATGTTTTCCTTATCCCGGCAACCGGGGGGACCCCGGTCCGCCTGACGTACAACAGCGCCGCGGACATGCCTTACGATTTCACTCCCGACGATAAATACGTCGTCTTCGGCAGCCCGAGGAATGCACCGGCATCCAGCATCCGCTTTTCCATCCTCCTCTTCAAAAACCTTTACAAGGTACCCGTGACGGGGGGCCGCCCGGTCCTGGTGAGTGCGGCCGGCATGGAAGAGGCCCACTTCAACAGCAAAGGAACGGCGATTGTATTCCAGGACACCAAAGGGTATGAGGACGAATGGCGCAAGCACCATACCTCCGCCGTCACCAAGGATATTTGGGTATATGACCTGGGCACGAACAAGTACACCAGGATCACTCCCTTCAAAGGAGAAGACCGGGAACCCGTATTCGGATCGGATGACCAGACCATCTATTACCTGAGTGAGGAAAACGGAAACCAGAACCTCTTTAAAACTACAGGTAATGGGGACCAGCAACTGACCCATTTCGAGAAAAATCCCGTGCGGCACCTGAGTCGTTCGATGGATAACACCTTTTGCTTCACCTACGACGGGGAAATCTATACGATGAAGGAAGGAGGGTCTCCATCTAAAGTGAATATCCAGATCCAAAACGACGGACGTGCAGGAGTTGAAAAGAACCTGCCCATCAACGGGAACATCACCGAATTCACCCTTAGCCCGAACGGGAAGGAGGTTGCCTTCGTTTGCAGGGGTGAGGTATTCGTGACCAGTGTGGAAGGCACCCAAACCAAACGGATCACCAACACGCCCGCCCAGGAACGCATGATAGAATGGGCCCCCGATGGACGCAGCCTGGTATATTCCACCGAACGCGGAGAAAGTTGGGACATTTACCGCGCCTCGATCGTCCAGAAAGAGGAGCCTTATTTCTATGCATCCACGTTGATAAAGGAAGAACCCCTGATCGCCACGGACGCCGAGGAATATGAACCCAAATATTCTCCTGACGGAAAAGAGATAGCATACATCGAAGACCGGAATATCCTGAAGATTTATAACCTGGATTCCAAAAAATCCCGGATCGTCCTGCCAACCGGGCACAACCATTCCTATGCCGACGGGGACTGGAATTTCGTATGGAGTCCAGACAGTAAGTGGCTCCTATGTGACGACCAGCGGAACCACTTCTTTTCCAACCATGCCGCGCTGATCAAGGCGGATGGGTCCGAACCCATCACCTACCCCATCAACAGCGGTTTCGGGGAAGGCAATGAAAAATGGGGGATGGGCGGCAAGCTCATGACGTGGGCCAGCAGCCGGGAAGGGCGGAAGTCCGTGGCTACCCAGGGAAGCCGGGAATTGGATATTTATGCCACCTTCTTCGACCAGGCGGCTTACGACAAGTTCATATTATCCAAGGACGACTTCTCATTACTGAAAAAGGACACCAGCGCGGACAAGGGGCCTTTGAAGCTCGACCTCAACGACCTGGATAACCGCAGGGTAAAGCTCACCATCAATAGTTCTTCCCTTAACGACTATGCCCTGAGTTCCGACGGCAGCAAGTTGTATTACCTGTCGAGCTTCGAAAAGGGCTTCGACCTGTGGGTCACCGAGCCCAGGACCCGGGAAACCAAGATCCTCGCCAAGCTGGGCGAAGGCGGTGGCGGTATGGAAATGAGTAAAGACGGCAAGTTCCTGGTGGTCGACAACAATGGCTCCCTGATGAAGATCGAAACGGACGGCGGTAAGGTATCACCCATCGGCATCAACGGCGAAATGGAGCTCGACGCAGCCGCTGAAAGGGCCTATATTTTCGAGCACGCCTGGAGGCAGGTCAAAAAGAAACTCTACGACCCCAGCATCCACGGCATCGACTGGGAAGGCTACAGGGCCACGTATGCGCGCTTTCTCCCCCATATCATAGACAACTATGACTTCCAGGAACTCCTGAGCGAAATGCTCGGAGAGCTCAACTCTTCGCATACAGGAGGTCGTTATAGTCCCCGCAATCCCAATCCCGACCGCACGGCCGCCCTGGGTCTCCTTTACGACGAGACCTATACGGGCAACGGCCTGAAGATATCCGAGGTCATCGCTGGGGGACCCGTGTATAAAGCGGATAGTAAAATCCATTCCGGGGATATCCTGGAAAAGATCGATGGGAACGCCATCACCGACGACGTGGATTGGGCCAAATGGCTGAACCAGAAATCCGGCGAGAACACCCTGCTGAGTGTCTACAACCCGGGCACGGGCGCGCGCTGGGATGAGGTGGTCCGCCCCATCAATACGGGTGATGAGAACGCACTGATGTACAAGCGCTGGGTAAAGCGGGAAATCGACCTGACCGCCAAACTGAGCGGGGGAAAGATCGGGTACGTGCACGTGCAGAGCATGAACGACCCGAGCTTCCGGGCTACTTTCGATGAGGTTATGGGAAAGGATATGGACAAGCAGGCCCTGATCGTCGACACGCGCTTCAACGGAGGCGGTTGGCTGCATGATGACCTGAACACCTTCCTGAGTGGAAAGCACTACCTCTCCTTTGCGCCCCAGGGCAGCCTTATCGAAGGAGGAGAGCCCATGAACCGCTGGCAAAAGCCCTCCTGCGTGTTGATGAGCGAAAGCAACTACAGCGACGCCTTCATCTTCCCCTATTCGTATAAGCAGCTTGGCATCGGCAAACTCATCGGGATGCCCGTAGCAGGCACGGGTACGGCCGTATGGTGGGAAACGCAGATCGATCCCACGCTCGTATTCGGGATTCCCATGATTGCCACATTCGGTAAGGAGGGACGGCCCACGGAAAACATGCAGGTGGAGCCTGATATTATGGTGCCCCTTTCATACGAAGATTTCCTGGGCGGCACAGATACCCAATTGGAAGCCGCCGTGAAGGAGATGCTGAAGGAGACCGGCAATTAACGTACGCCAAGCGTATCGAAAACGAACACTAGCCGAAGCGCAAATGACTTTCAATCAGTCGTTTGCGCTTCGGTATTTTTTATGTAGCCTTTTTTACATGAACTACCTGAAAATCGCCCGTCGCAACCTGCTGAAAAACAAAGTATCCTCGATCATCAATATCGTGGGTTTGGGCGCCGGCATGGCCGTGGCAACGCTCATTGGACTCTGGATATACGATGAGGTCACCTTCAATACGAGCCACGAGAACCATGCCAGCATCGGCCAGCTCATGACGCATAACGGGGACGGCACGTTTTCCTACCTGCCCTACCCTTTGGCAAGAGAGGCGAAAAGCCTGTATCCCGGAGACTACGCCCACGTCATCCTGGCCAGCGGTCCTGGCGACGATATCCTGGCATCGGGAGATAAGAAATTCACCCAAAGCGGGGGCTGGATGCAAGCCGACGCGCCCGATATGCTGACGCTGCACATGCTGAGCGGAACGCGTGCCGGCCTGGCCGACCCGCATTCCATCCTCTTGTCGTCCACAGCCGCGCAGCGCCTTTTCGGGTCCGGGGATCCCCTCGGGAAGATCGTCAACCTGGACAATACCTCCCTGGTAAAGGTAACAGGCGTTTATGCAGACCTTCCCACCAATTCGGACTTCCATAATCTTTCTTTCATCGCACCCTGGGACTTGCTGGTCGCTACCAATACATTTGTAAAAGGCGACTATGGGAACTGGCATGACAATTCCTTTCAAATTTACGCGCAACTATCGCCGCATACGACTTTCGAAACCGCCTCCGCGCATCTGAAAAACATAGAGCGCTCCCACCTCGAAGCCCCGCGGCTCACGAACAATCCCGAAATATTCATTTATCCCATGGCCCGCTGGCACCTGCACAACGCCTGGGAAAATCGAAAGGAGGTTACCAGCGAGGCCATGAAATTCGTTTGGTTCTACGCGAGCACCGGCATTTTCGTACTCCTGCTGGCCTGCATCAATTTCATGAACCTGAGCACCGCACGTTCCGAAAAAAGGGGCAAGGAAGTGGGCATCCGCAAAACGATCGGGTCCGGCCGCGGATCCCTGATCCGCCAGTTCTTTACCGAATCACTGCTGACGGCGGCAATCTCCTTTGCTGTCTGTATTGTGCTCGTCCAATGCCTGCTCCCCTGGTTCAACCAGGTGGCGGGAAAGGATATTTTGCTCCCCTGGAATCAGCCCTGGTTTTGGGCAGCAGGATTTACTTTTACCCTTGTTACGGGTTTGCTGGCCGGTAGCTATCCCGCGTTATATCTCTCAGCCTTTCGCCCCGTGCGCGTCCTCAAAGGGCCTTTCAAAGCCGGTCGCGCTGCAGGGCTTCCAAGAAAAGTGCTCGTCGTTTTCCAGTTTACAGTCTCTATCGCCCTGATCATCGGCACCCTCGTCGTCTACCGCCAAATCCAATTCGCCAAGGATCGCCCCGTGGGCTATACGCGTCAGGGCATGATCCAAATCGCCATGACCACCCCCGATTTCCAGGGAAAGTACGATGTCCTGACCACCGAGCTCCGGGCCACGGGGGTCGTCACCAGCATGTGCGAATCCTCCCTGCCCGTAACGGCCACCTGGTCCAATACGGGAGGCGTATCCTGGAAGGGCATGGACCCCAACATCGAATCCGATTTTGCCGTCGTCCGGGTTTCTCCCGAATACGGGAAAACCGCGGGGGTACAACTCGTGGACGGGCGCGATTTTTCCAGGGCCTACCCCACGGATTCCTCGGGCTTCCTCATCAATGAAGCGGCCGTAAGGTTCATGGGCCTGGCGCACCCTGTTGGCGAAATCCTGCACTGGAAGATCCCCGACGATTCCGTCGATAGGGTTTTCCATATCGTTGGCGTCATCAAGGACATGGTTATGAATTCCCCCTACGAGAAAGTCAAGCAAACCCTTTACTGGCTGGGAGGCGACCCCTCCTGGATCAGCATCCGCATCCGCCCCGAAGTCAGCGCCGGGACCGCCCTACCAAAAATCGAAGGCGTATTCAAACGTATTGTTCCCTCCGCCCCCTTCGACTACGCATTTACCGACGAGGCATACGAGGCCAAATTCCAGGCCGAGGAACGCGTAGGATCCCTGGCGGCCTTTTTTGCCATCCTGGCCGTAATCATCAGTTGCCTGGGTTTGTTCGGGCTGGCTTCCTTCATGGCCGAGCAGCGTACCAAAGAGATCGGGATCCGCAAGGTCCTGGGTGCGTCCGTGGGCGATTTGTGGAGTTTGTTGTCCGTCGACTTTATGCGCCTGGTGTTGCTTTCCTGCGTGGTGGCGATTCCCATCGCCTACTATGCCATGCAGGCATGGCTGTCCAAATACGAATACCGTTCTCCCCTTTCATGGTGGATCATGGCAGGAGCCGGCGCGGGCGCCCTGGTGATCGCGCTTTGTACCGTAAGCTACCAGGCTCTTCGCGCGGCGAGGATGAATCCGGTGAAAAGCATGAAATCGGAATAGTTCTAGTGTTGGCAAAAAGTTTTCCAATAGAAAACTTTTTCCTATCTTTGAACCGTGTTCAATATTATCGCTCGGAAAACTTTGCTGGACTATTGTAAAAAGTACCCGGAGGCTGCCGTTGCACTACAAGAGTGGTATCACGAAATATTGCCATGTAACTTTAAGAACTTCAATGAACTAAAAAAGGTATATGGAAACGCCAGCCTGGTTGGCGATGACAGGGTGGTCTTCAATATCATGGGCAATAATTACCGGTTAGTTGTCAGGGTGGTATTTGAATTCAAGGCCATCCAGGTCAAATGGTTTGGAACACACAATGAATATGACCGTATCGATGTGGAAACGATTAAGTTTAAAACAAAGAAATGATGACGCTTAAACCCATAAAGACAAAAAAAGATTATGAAGCCTATCTGGAATGGGTTGACCGCCTTTTTGATAAAAAAGTCAAACCCAATTCACCCGAAGGAGGGACATTACAAGTTGCCCTTTTGTTGATCAAACAATATGAAGATCAACATTATGCAATCCCAACCCCCGATCCGATCGAGGCCATTAAAATAAAAATGCAGGAAAAGGGATTGCGCAATAAAGACCTGGTCGGCAAGGTGGGTTCCAAGGGATATATTTCCGCGGTGCTGAACAAAAGAAAGCCCCTTACCCTTGAACTGGCCAAAATATTTTACCGGGAGCTGGGGGTTTCCGCAGACGTCCTTCTTTCTTAAGTTACCACATTAATCATTTTGCCCGGAACGTAAACCACTTTCCTGAAAGGCTTTCCCTCCAGCCACTTCTGCACTACCTCATTGTTCCTTACGAGGGCTTCCACGTCCGCCTGGGAAGCGTCCAGGGCGATGTCGAGTTCGGTGCGCGTCTTGCCGTTGATGGCGATGGGGTACATCTTCGAGGACTCGACGAGGTACTTTAGCTCCAGCTTCGGGTAGGCGGCATCGAGGATGCTGTCCGTATGCCCCAGGTCGTGCCATAGTTCTTCACAGACGTGGGGGGCATAGGGTGTTAGGAGGATCAACAGGGGTTCGAGGATGGCGCGCTTATGGCATTTCAGGTCGTGCAGGTCGTTGACGCAAACCATGAAGGCGCTTACAGCGGTATTAAAAGAAAAGCGTTCGGTATCTTCTTCGATCTTTTTGATTGCGCGGTGCAATACTTTAAGGTCCGAATCTGCAGGAGCCGCATTAGACCAAATCTTTTGTTCATCATAGAATAAGCGCCAAAGTTTGCGCAGAAAACGATGAACTCCTTCTATACCTTTGGTGTCCCATGGCTTACTTTGTTCAACAGGACCTAAGAACATTTCATACATCCGGTAAGTATCTGCACCGTATTTCTGCACAAGAAAATTTGGATTGACGGTGTTATACTTACTCTTGCTCATCTTCTCAACTTCAGAGCCGCAAACATATTTAAATTCACTTATATCTAATATTTTCAACTTGTTTAAAACGTCCATTTCTTGCTCTTCATTCAAAAATTCTAACCCTTTTTTACTATTTAAAAGATATTGAATTAATTTTCTCTCTCCTTGGCCCAGTTTTTTTCCATTTTCGAAAATAAATTCGGCATTATTGAACTCAGGTTTCCACGCCATAAATTCAACAATATCTAACAGCTCTCCATCAACAATGTTTACGTCAACATGAAGCCTATCAACCTCACTTGTATGATAAAATATAGGAGGTTGAGGTCCAGTATAAATCAAATCATCGATCAATCCTTTTGAAACAAATATATTTGTTCCTTTAAGCCTGTAAACGAAGCGGCTGCTTCCCTGGATCATCCCCTGGTTCACCAGTTTCTTGTAGGGCTCGTCGAATCCGATAAATTCCAGGTCGTAGAGCGCCTTGGTCCACATGCGGCTGTACAGCAAATGACCCACGGCGTGCTCGGTACCGCCGATGTAGAGGTCTACCTGGTTCCAGTAGTCGCTGGCGGCGCGGCTGCAAAATTCAGCATTATTGTGTGGATCCATGTAGCGCAAAAAATACCAGCTACTGCCCGCATAGCCGGGCATGGTGTTGGTCTCCAGGTGTTGTGCGGTCCAGGAGGGGATGTTGGCCAGGGGGCCTTCGCCTTCGGGGCCGGGGCCGTATTTTTCGATGTGGGGCAGCTCCAGGGGGAGGTCGGAGACAGGCAAAGGCACGGCAATTCCGTCGATCCAGCGGATGGGAAAGGGTTCTCCCCAATAGCGCTGGCGGCTGAAAGCGGCGTCGCGCATTTTGAAGTTGACTTTGCGACGGCCGATCTTCATTTTTTCCAGGCGGTTCAGGACGACCTCGATGGCATCGCGCATGACCATGCCGTTTAAAAAGCCACTGTTGGAGAGGGTGGCGTCCTTGGTGGGGTTGGCGGTTTCGCCCGTGTAGGCGTCACCGATAATATTCGTAATGGGAATGTCGAAGTGTTTGGCAAAGCGGAAGTCGCGCTCGTCGCCGCAGGGTACACCCATGATGGCGCCTGTTCCGTAGCCCGCCAGGACGTATTCGGAAATCCAAACAGGAATCCGACGGTTATCGAAAGGATTCAACGCGAATGCTCCCGTGAAACAACCGGTGATGCGCTTTTCGGCCATGCGTTCGCGCTCGCTGCGACTGCCCACGTAGGCGAGGTATTCCTCTACGGCGGCGCGGCGGTCGGGGGTGGCGATGCGCGAAATCAGTTCATGCTCGGGGGCCAGGACCATGAAATCGACGCCAAAGATGGTATCGGGCCGGGTCGTATATACTTCGAGGCGATCGCCCGATGACATGTCGAAGAAGATGTTGGCGCCGTAGCTTTTCCCAATCCAATTGGACTGCATTTCCTTCATGGCCTCGCTGTAAGCGACGCGCTCCAGTCCCTCAAGGAGGCGGTCGGCGTACTCGGTGATGCGCAGGTACCATTGGCGCAGGCGCTTGCGTACGACGGGGTATCCCCCTCTTTCGCTGACGCCGTTGATGACCTCGTCGTTGGCCAGGACGGTGCCCAGGGCTTCACACCAATTCACTTCCCCATACCCGCAATAGGCGAGGCGATAGAGCATCAGGATATCCGCCCGGCGGCGGGCGTCAAAGGAAGCCCAGTCGGAGGAGGTGAATACCAGGGATTCGTCGCCCGGGCACGGAGAACCGGCATTCCCGGCAAGCTCGAAGGAGGCGACGAGGGTCGTAATCGGGCGTGCGCGGTTGGAATGACGGTCAAAGTAACTATTGAACAGCTCCAGGAATATCCACTGGGTCCACTTGTAATAGGAGGGGTCGCTGGTCCGCACTTCGCGGCTCCAGTCGAAGCTGAAGCCGATATTGTCGAGCTGTTCCCTGAAATTGCGGATGTTCTCCTCTGTGGTAACGGCGGGGTGTTGGCCTGTATCCAGGGCGTATTGCTCGGCGGGCAATCCAAAAGCGTCAAAGCCCATGGTATGTAGGACGTTGAAACCCTTCAGACGTTTATAACGGGCATATATATCCGAAGCGATGTATCCCAGGGGATGGCCCACGTGAAGGCCGGCTCCGCTGGGGTAGGGGAACATGTCGAGGACGTAGCATTTGGGGCGGCTGAAGTCATTCTTTACCGTGTAGGCTCCGGTCTCAGCCCAGCGTTGCTGCCATTTCTTTTCAATATCTCTGAAATTGTACTCCATAATAATTGAGGCGCATGTTACGTTAGAAGGACAACAAAATTACTTATTTTTGAAGGCATGACGACGAGCAAGTTCTCCGCGAAACGTTCCAGACCCAATTATTTCTTTTCCATTCTGGGGGTCGCCCTGGTATTATTCATCTTGGGGATTCTCGGGTGGATCGTCATCAACGCAAGTAAGTTAGAGCAGTATTTTCGGGAAAGCGTGGAGATCCAGGCCTTTATCAGGGAAGACGTGCCCCAAAACGAGATCGACAGCCTGAAGAACTATATCGCTGCTCAACCTTATGCCCGCCAGGTGGAGTTCGTTTCTAAGGATATGGCAAAGGATCGCTTCCTGAAGGACGGAAACGACGACTGGTCCAGGGTATTGGACTACAACCCGCTCCCGGCCAGCGTGGATTTCAAGGTGAAGTCGGCTTACGTGGAAAAGGACAGCCTGAGCGCCATTTCCAAGGACCTCCAGCAAAACCTTATCGTCAAAGAGGTGAAATACCCGGTGGCCGTGGTGGACAACCTGAACAACAACGTACGCAGGGTGGAGTTGATCCTGCTGGGCATTATCGTTCTACTGGGCATCGTGGTGATCGTGCTCATCGATACTACGATCAAGCTGGCGATGTTCAGCAACCGCTTTCTGATCAAAACCATGCAAATGGTGGGTGCCACCCGCGTGTTCATTGCCCGTCCTTTCGACCTGAAGGCCATCATGAACGGGTTCTTCAGCGCGGTGATCGCCATCGCCGCTATCGTCCTGACGATCTTCTGGGCGGAGCAAGCCTTGCCCGATCTTAAAGCACTGAGAGACAATTTATTATTGAGCGCTTTGTTCGGGGGAATGTTGGTCATCGGAGTCAGCATCACCTTCATCAGCACCCACCGTTCCGTCATTAAATACCTAAAAATGAAGCTGGATGACCTGTATTAGGTTACGCGCACAAATCCCCCTACTTTTGAGCCATGGATAAAAAACCCAACCCTCAGGGCGCTAAGGGCCCCGCGGTTAAGCCTGCGGTCAAAGCACAGGCAGTAAAACAACCCAAACCCGCCCTGTTCGAGGCGGAAAACATCAAATGGATGATCATTGGCGTGGCAGTGCTGGTGCTCGGCCTGCTTCTCATGGCAGGCGGGAAATCAAAGGATCCCAACGTATTCAATTATAACGAGGTGTACAGTTGGAGGCGGGTGACCCTGGCCCCCATTCTGGTTGTAGGCGGCCTGATCATTGAGATTTTCGCCATCATGAAAAAGCCCAAGCCCAAGGCATGACCATCTTTCATGTGATCGTCCTGGCCATCGTGGAAGGGATCACCGAGTTCCTGCCCGTGTCTTCGACTGGGCATATGATCGTCACCAGTTCCCTGATGGGCTTGCCCAAGGACGATTTCCTGGAGCTTTTCGAAATCTGCATACAACTGGGGGCGATCCTGGCGGTCGTCGTCTTATATTGGAAAAAATTCTTCGACCGTGGGCGCCTGCGCTTTTATGGAAAGCTCATCGTAGCAGTGATCCCTGCGCTGATCCTGGGGGTGATTTTCGCCCATAAAATCAAGGAACTTTTAAAGGAGCCCGCCGTAGTGGGGGTCAGTTTCCTCGTTGGGGGTATCGTGCTCCTCTTCATCGATAACGTGTTCAAAAAACCCGTCATCGATGACGAAGAAAAGATATCATTCAAGAACGCTTTCGTCATCGGCATATGGCAGTGCCTGGCCATGATCCCGGGGGTGAGCCGCAGCGCTGCCTCCATCATCGGGGGGATGCAGCAGAAAATCACGCGCAGCGTGGCCGCTGAATTTTCCTTCTTCCTGGCGGTACCCACCATGTGCGCCGCCACGGCCAAAGACTTGTGGGATTATCATAAGGCCCACGGGACAATCGCCGCCCCCGAAATCAAGTTCCTGGCGCTGGGTAACGTCATTGCCTTCATCGTGGCCATCCTGGCCATGAAATTCCTCGTGGACTACCTGAAGAAGCACGGCTTCAGAATTTTCGGCTACTACCGGATCATCGCAGGCCTGTTGGTGCTTTTCCTCGTATGGAAAGGACTGCTCCAATAAAGGTTATCAATGGGTGGGCCATGTATGACTGGGCGAATTCCGCCTATGCCCTGGTCATCACTTCCACGATTTTCCCGATGTATTATACCAGCGTTGCCCCCGAACCGATGATCATCCTGGGGCGTTCGTTCGGCAGGGCAGCCTTTGCCAGTTATGCCATTGCCCTTTCCTTCCTAATTATTGCCTTTCTCTCCCCTATCTTATCCTCGATCGCGGATTACAAGGGTAATAAGAAAACCTTCATGAAATTTTTTTGCTACCTGGGGTCGCTGGCTTGCGTATCCCTGGTATTCATGGATAAAGCCCATATCATACTTGGAGTTGCAGTCAGCATATTGGCTTCCATAGGTTACTCCGGGAGCATCGTTTTCTACAACGCCTATCTCCCTGAAATCGCGGCCGAAGCGGACCAGGACAGGGTCAGTGCGAAGGGCTTTGCCTTGGGTTATGTGGGCAGCGTCCTGCTGATGTTGATCTGCCTGGCATTTATCATGGCAAACGACTCGTTGAAGTTGGGCTGGGGCGCGTGGCCGGCCAGGTTATCCTTCCCTGCTGTCGGATTGTGGTGGGCGGGCTGGGCCCAGATGACCTTCCGCGTGCTGCCTCCCAGTCGCGCCTCCGAGCAGCATCCGGAGCATTCCATCCTGACCAACGGGTTCTATGAGTTGAAGAAGGTATGGGACCAGCTAGTCCATTATCCGCTCCTGAAGCGCTACCTGCGCAGTTTCTTCTTTTACAATATGGGCGTACAGACGGTCATGTTCATGGCCACTTATTTTGCCTCCGATGAGCTCAAACTGCCGACCGAGGTGCTGATTGGCTCGATACTCATTATTCAATTGGTCGCCATCGGAGGCGCCTACTTGTTTTCACTCGTCAGCGCCCGGACGAGCAATATTTTCGCCCTGGGTTGCCTGATCGTCATTTGGATCGGCATATGCGTGTTTGCGTACTACACAAGGACTACGTTGGAGTTCCTGATTTTGGCTTTCCTGGTAGGTCTCGTTATGGGCGGGATCCAATCGATGTCACGGTCTACCTATTCCAAATTCCTTCCTGAAACGAAGGACACGGCCAGCTATTTCAGTTTTTACGACGTGTGCGACAAGATCGGGACGGTGGTGGGGACCCTATCCTTCGGATACATTTCCGAATCCCTGGGGGGTATGCGCAATTCGGTCCTGGCCCTGATGGGTTATTTCATCATAGGCTTAATTCTACTTAGTTTTGTACGCAAGAATGGAACTCTACAGCATTGATACGGGCTTTTTCAAATTGGACGGGGGCGCCATGTTCGGCGTCGTGCCGCGCAGTATCTGGGAGAAAACGAATCTCCCGGATGAACGCAATCTTTGCACCTGGGCGATGCGGCTGCTGCTGGTCAACACTGGCGATAGGTTGATATTGATCGACACAGGGATCGGCGACAAACAGGATGATAAATTCTTTGCCCACTATTATCTACATGGGCCGGAGACACTTGATGGATCGCTGCGCGCGCATGGATTCGGTCGGGAAGATATTACCGATGTATTCTTGACGCATTTGCATTTCGATCACTGCGGAGGGGCCATCGGAAAGGATGGAAAGCCCGCTTTCCCGAATGCGAATTACTGGAGCAATGAACGGCACTGGGACTGGGCAACACATCCGAACGACCGGGAGAAGGCGTCCTTTCTCAAGGAAAATATATTACCGATCGCGGAAAGCGGACGGTTGGGGTTCGTGGCGGCCGGCATCGAATTCGCGCCCGGCATCGGCGTACGCCTGGCCGAAGGCCACACGGCATCGATGATGCTGCCGCAAATCCAATACAAAGGCCGGACGCTGGTCTACATGGCCGACCTCCTGCCTTCGGTAGGTCACCTACCTCTGCCATATGTGATGGCCTATGATATGTTTCCCCTAACGACCCTGACCGAAAAGAAAGCTTTCCTGGAAGAAGCCGTGGCCGGAGATTACGTCCTCTTCTTCGAGCACGACCCAGTCAACGAATGTTGCACCCTGCAACAAACGGAAAAGGGGATACGCGTGCGCGACAGGTTCAAGCTTACCGAACTCTAGCGCAAATCCATAAAAGAGGTGAGGGTATACCGCAACCCATGATACTTCATCATGTCCACTTTGATGCTGCCCACCGATATGGGGCTCTCGATCCGTAAGGGGATGTGGTTCCTGTCGTCGCTGACCCAGACCGTCATGCCTTCCCCGCCCTGGAAGATGGTCCCTTTGATGAGGAGCGGTTTAAATTTGATGGCGTGGAACTTACCATAACGCGTCTTTATTACTTCCTTCCCCAGGTAACGCAGGTAAAGGTTGTAGGTCTGGTTGTCCAGGAACATATCGAAGGGTATCTTATCCCCTACTTTATACGAATTGAAGTCGAGGTTGCGGGCGTAATAAATGGAGCTCAATACATCCTGCACGCATGGGGTGATGGTATACAGCCCCTTGGTCGTAGTGGCCGTGCCCGCCGACGCGTTGAAGGAAACGTTCTCGTATACCTTGTAACCCCCTTCATCCACGTTCCGGATAAAGCGCATGGGTTTGAGGCTCTCTGTGTCGATATACGATTCGTATCGATCCCTTACCTTGAATATTCCGTCGAAAAATGAACTCGTCTTGCCCTCCCCGACGACATGGTAAACGGTTTTGCCGCTCATATGATCCAGGTCAACGGTGAAGGTTGCGTCTCCACCCCAAATGTACGCACCCAGCCAGGTATAATAGATACTGAAGGTCACCGTTTCTCCAGCCACGAAGGAGGTATTGTGTATGCCGCAAAAGTTATCCCCCCCGTTTTGAGGAGCCGTAAAACCCATCAGTGCCAGCAAAAGCGTAATCCTTAGCCACATCATTTACTCTTTGATGATTTTTATACCTAAAATTAACAAACTACCCAACAAGGCGGGTATTATCAAATTTATGATCCAAATGCCAAATGAAGCCGCATCGATGCCCAAATCGTTTGGGCTGAACAGGTTCAGAAAAGCCTTGGAGGCCTCGAGCCGGATCGGCAATTCGGCGATGGCTATGGTGGGGATCAGGGCAAGGATCAGCATGAGAACGCTTACCGCCCAAAAACCCTGCACCCAGGTCACCTCCACGTGCAATAACCGGAACATCAGGATGTACTGGGTCACGAAAACGACGAAGCGGACAGCAGACAGCAGCAGCATCCGGGCCAGGAGAGGCCATTCATAGTGATCCAGGACATTGATGTAGGGTTTTAGCCTTTGCATCCCGGGTATGGATTCCAGTATCCTCACCAGCCAGGATAACCGGAAATAGAGGACAATGGTGACCGTGCAAAAAGCCGTTCCTCCGTATAAGATGACGTGCATCCAGAAAGGCGTCAGGCCGTGACTTCCCAGCATACCGGTCGTGAAAACGGTCAGCAGGTAGCACAGGCCCGCGATGCCCATGACCATGGTAACGATCAGTTGGCTCACGCTGGTCACCATGTTCAGGGAAATGCCCCGGAGACGGTTGGCGGGTTGGAGGTAGAGGATCCTGCCCCCGTATTCTCCAACCCTGTTAGGTGTGTTCAGGGAAATAGACACTCCCGTAAGTACGGAATAATATGCCCTGCGGAAGCTTATGGGTTCGAGTTGACGGACCACCAACTGCCACTTACGGGCTTCGATACCCCAATTTACCAGCATCAGGCCGATCGTGGCCAGGAGCAATCCGGAACGGGGCCAAACCAGGGAATTGCGGATATCCCGCCAACGCTCCCCGAGGTGGGGTTGGTGGAGGATGCTCCGGTAGATCATGTACGATACCCACGCGAATATCACCAGGCCCAAGGCGTAGTTCAGGAATATTCTCAGCTTTCGGTTAAGGGGCATAAATATTTTTCAAACGTACGTATCTTTCGGGTAATGGAAACCATCATACTGGGCATCGACCCGGGCACCCTGGTTATGGGATACGGGCTGATTGCGGTGGAGGGACGATCTGTAAGGTTGATTGCCATGGATGTCCTCAAGCTGTCCCCTAAAATGGACAGTTATGAACGCCTTCACCTTATCCACCTGCAGGTCAACCGCCTCATCGCCGAATACAAACCCACTTCCTTCGCCATCGAAGCCCCCTTCTTTGGTAAGAACGTGCAAAGCATGTTAAAGTTGGGTAGGGCCCAGGGGGTGGCCATCGCCGCTGCCATGCACGCGGGACTCACGGTTCGGGAATACCCTCCGAAAACGGTCAAACAAGTCATTACAGGCAAAGGGAATGCCGACAAGGAACAAGTCTGGAAAATGTTGCAACATATTCTGGGATTCCAGGCGGAACCTACGTATTGGGATGCCACTGACGGACTCGCTGTGGCGCTGTGCCATCACTTCCAGGCGACGGCGATACCGGGGACCGCCATTGGAAAAAAGACCCTGGCGCGGCAGAAGAAGACGGATTGGGTCGATTTCATTGCCGGGAATCCTGGCCGGATAGGGCCTCGATAATTTTCGCCTGGGCCCGGCGCAATTCCTCCGGGGCCATGCTTAATTTGCCCCTGGTGAAATTCAAATCATCCGCGGAGTTAATGGGAATAAGGTGCAGGTGGGCATGCGGGACTTCCAACCCCACCACGCTGATGCCGCAGCGATTGCAGGGGAAGGTGCGCTCGATCGCTTTGGCGATAGGCTGTGCGAAACGTAAAATGCCCGACAAATAGTCTCCCGGCAGGTCGAAGAACTTATCGACCTCGATCTTGGGAACGACAAGCACGTGTCCCTCCACCAAAGGAAATATATCAAGGAACGCGAAGAAATGCTCATTCTCTGCAACTGCGTAACTGGGAATCTCCCCGGCGATGATCCTGGAAAAAAGTGTCACCTACAATCCGATGTTTTCGACCCTGAATTGAAAGACCCCGGTGGGGGTTCTGACTTCGGCGACCTCGCCCACGGACTTGCCCAGGAGGCCTTTCCCGATGGGAGAAGTGACCGATATCTTCCCCGATTTCAAATCGGCTTCCTTTTCGGACACGATCTGGTAGGTCACCGTTTTTTTAGTAGCCATATTGGTCATGGTGACCTTGGTCAGGATGGACACTTTGGATGTATCGATGGTCTCCGTATCCACTATGCGCGCGTTGGCGATGGCGTTTTCCAATTCCGCTATTTTTGCCTCATGATGCCCCTGTGCCTCCTTGGCCGCATCATATTCCGCGTTTTCCCGAAGGTCTCCCTTTTCCCTGGCCTCCGCGATCGCCCTGGCGATTTCGGCCCTCCCGGCGGTTTTTAAACGCACCAGTTCTTCTTTCATATTGACGAGGGTATCCCTGGTCAGATAATTGATCCCGCTCATATTTCTCCCTCCCGATTAGTGAAAAAAAATACAACGCCACTCTCGGGGTGCAGCGTTGCAGATACCGCAAATATACCTTATTATTCCAAATTACTGAAATTTGAGCATTTATCCAAACCCTAATTTTTCCAATATGACATGGCTCATCTTGTAAAAGGACTCGTGGCTATAGCCCGCAATATGGGGGGTAATGACCACATTGGCTTGGGTAGTTAACCATCGAAGCTGTTCTGTTTCAAGGGGAGTATAGGAGTCCAGCCTTTCGTTTTCGAGTACGTCCAATCCGGCCCCGGCAATCAGGCCTTCCTTTAGCGCCGATACCAGCGCGGGTGTATGGATGACTTCTCCCCGTGAGGTGTTGAGCACCCAGGGCTTTTGGGAAAGGGTATGAAAAAAGGGCCGATCCGCCATATGCCTCGTTTCCGCTGTCAGGGGGACGTGAAAGCTTAGGACGTCCGAATACCGGCAAACCTGCTCCAGGCTGGCTTCCCGGATGTTGCCCCTGGCGAAGCCCGATTTGTATTTGTCGTAGGCCAGGATCGTCACATCGAATCCCTGCAACTTATGGGCAAACGCCGCACCCGTGTGGCCGAAACCGACAATGCCCACCGTCTTCCCATTCAACTCCCAACCACGGTTGGCATCCCTTTTCCAAAGGTTTTCGCCCACTTCCCGAAAGCTCCAGGCAATCCGGTTCATCAGGCAAAGGAGCATTCCGAGGGCGTGTTCTCCAACTGCATCGCAATTCCCCTCGGGACTGCTGACGACACGGATATCCCTGGACGCGGCGTAAACCACATCGATCAATTCCATGCCGCTGCCCAGCCTTCCGATCCATTTCAAGTCGGGCGCTGCTTCCAGTAAGGGTCGGTCGATGGGGACGCGGGTGGAGACGATCAGCCCCGCTACGTCCTGTAATGATCCTTTGAGCGTCGCATAGTCGATGTCGGGCTTGTATTCCACGGTAAATCCGTAAGCACTGAGTCGTTCTCTAAGGATGGGGTGGCTCTTGGCGGTGATGATCACTTTCGGCATGGTGCAAAATTAAGACATCTTGAACGTCAGGGCAGCAAAGTCCTCAGGCGACAATTGTTCGGCGCGTTTGTCGAAGATGGGATCGGTGAGTGTATCGGGTGGGAACAATCCGCGCACCGCATTGCGGAGCATCTTGCGGCGTTGATTGAAAGCTGCTTTCACGAGGCGGAAAAGGTGGGCTTCGCTCCTTATGTTTGGCTTTTCGGCGCGCGGCAGAAAGCGGATCACCGCGCTCCTCACCTTGGGTGGAGGATTGAATGCCTCGGGGCCTATCTCGAATAGATAGTCCACCGTAAAATAGGTTTGAACGAGTACACTCAGAATCCCGTATGTCCTGCTGCCCGGGCCCGCGGCGATCCTTTGTGCGACTTCCTTTTGGAACATCCCGACCATGGCTGCCACGCGGTCCTTCCATTCCAGGACGCGGAATACGATCTGGGAGGAGATGTTGTATGGGAAATTGCCCACGAGGGTGAAGGGCCCTTCAAAAGGGGGATCTATTTCCAGGATGTCGCCTTCGATGACGGTCAGTCCGGGATACGTTTTTCTCAGGTAGGCAACTTTTTCCGTGTCAAGCTCAACGGTTCGCAAATCCACAGGTAGCTTCAGGAGGTGCCGCGTTAGGGCCCCGCCGCCTGGCCCTACTTCCAGCAAACGTTGCGGATTCTGCAGGGCCGCTGCGATCCTTTCGCTCACGCTGCTATCGGTCAAAAAGTGCTGCCCAAGCGATTTTTTTAAGGTGTACATGGGCATAAAAATACGCCTATATATGCCTATCTTCACGCCAAATTTCACGAGAGATGAGTGCAGAAATCAAGAAGCCCGTCATTGGGTTGAGCTCGGGGGATCTCAATGGTATAGGGCCTGAGGTGATCATCAAGACGCTCAGCGATACGCGTATCCTGGAGGTGTTCACCCCCGTGGTGTTCCTGTCGGGGAAGGTCCTCAACTTCTACCGGAAAAGCATACCCGAAACCAATTTCAACTACCATAACCTCAAGGACCTTTCGCACATCAATCCCAAAATGGTCAATGTGTTGAATTGTTGGGAAGAAGACGTGAACGTCACCCCCGGTCAACTGACCGACGTGGGAGGGCGCTATGCCGTCAAATCCCTGCACATCGCGGTCAAGGCCCTGCAGGATCAGCAGATCGACGGGCTGGTCACCGCCCCGATCCATAAAGGCAATGTACAATCCGCCGATTTTCCCTATACCGGACATACCCCTTACCTAAGAGCCGCCTTCCAGGCCTCGGACGCCCTGATGCTCATGGCCGCTCCCAACCTGCGGGTGGGCCTGGTTACGGAGCACGTTTCACTCAAGGATGTCGCCCAATACATTACCCGGGAAAACATCTCCAGCAAAATCCAACTGCTGCACGAATCCCTGCGCAGGGATTTCGGGATCGACAAACCCCGGATCGCGGTACTGGGACTAAACCCCCACGCGGGAGACGAGGGTCTGATCGGGAAAGAAGAAGAAACCATCATCAAACCAACCATCAAGGACCTCAAGCACCATAACCTCCTGGTATTCGGGCCCTATAGCGCGGACGCCTTCTTCGCCCGCCACCAATTCGAAAAGTTCGACGCAGTCCTGGCTATGTACCATGACCAGGGGCTCATCCCCTTCAAAACCCTGGCCACGGGCGAAGGCGTCAATTTTACTGCCGGTCTCAGGGGCGTGCGCACCTCCCCGGATCACGGAACCGCCTTCGATATTGCCGGGAAAAACAAGGCCGATGCCTCTTCCCTGAGAGCTGCCCTGTTTGCCTGCGTGGACATCATCCGCCAGCGTCGGGAATATGCGGACAATCACCGCAATCCCCTCAAGAAAATTTCCGCCCAGGTGGTGGGGAATGCGGAAGACGAACGCGGCGCGGAGGAATAACCTTTAATTGATCGTATAGCTTTTGTACGCCAGCGTCACGCTGCCCTTGGCCTCGCCAGGCGGTGGGGCTTTCGCATCCGACCCGTGCGGATCGTAGTCCAGGGACAGACCCTTGGGCATCTTGTAACCATTGGTATTGAACAGGAAGACGGCCTTGTCGGGCAGCGCATAGGCGGCATATTTGCCGTAATCGAGGTCCAGCTCGTAGGTACCGTTTTCGCGCGTGCTGGTGATGGCCTTCCTTACCAGGAGGGATTTTTCGTCTATGTACAAGGTGGACAAAACGATGTCGCCGCTTTCTTTCAACGGAATCAGTTTTATTACGCGCAAACCTCCGGCGGAGCCGGCATCGACTATGGCGAATTCTCCCGGTTGCAGTAGGGTGCCGAGGCTCAGGTGCAGGCCCCCTTTGGGAAGGATGGATACGCCGCTCTGCCTGGTGATGCTGAATTG
>Ga0206863_1170_pt2 | contig 21746 bp, 13 predicted proteins | sample Alteio_BWOrgCont_41_FD_152634 | JGI IMG/M metagenome (GOLD analysis project Ga0206863, IMG submission 152634) | Enriched cells from forest soil in Barre Woods Harvard Forest LTER site, Petersham, Massachusetts, United States -... | ecosystem: Environmental > Terrestrial > Soil > Temperate forest >...
ACAGGGCCGCCGATGCTAAAGCCGTAATTGTTTTCGTGATAGGTGCTTCTTGCCTGGCCTACGTGGTTCGGATACCAGCCGTTGGCGCGGGACTTCCTGTGGTCATTACTGTTCCTAATAACACAAACCTTCCAGGGATTGGAGCTGTAGCTAACAGGCTCCACGATCCACATCTTGGCAGCGGACAAAACCCGGATAAGTGGTTCGATACCACGGCCTACGCAATCCCTGCAGCTTTTACAACTGGAGATGGGAACCGCAATGAGCCGAACCTTCGTGGCCCGGCTTATGGCAACTGGGATATGAGCCTCGACCGTAAACAACAGTTCGGCGAGCGTGCCAGCTTTGAGCTGCGCTTTGAGGCCTTCAATACGTTTAACAATCGAAGCCTCGGTCCACCGGATGGCTCCATAACGGATGGCACTTTCGGTCAGATTGTTAGCAGCGGTCAGCCGCGCAATCTGCAAATCGGCGCACGTCTGGCCTTCTGATCCAAGAATAAAAATCATGCAGGCGAATCGAAGGGTTCGCCTGCATGACGAGTATCTTCACTTCCTGGCAAATGGTGTGTGCGTTATCAATCTATCTGCGAAAAGAAGTTATTGAATCAATTATGCAGCCTATTATGCGTTGGATATCTTCACTCGTTGTCTGTGGTCTGTTCTTCAGTCTGATCGGGGGCTCTGTTGGAAAAGCTGAGACCGTGCAAACTAAAAGCGACTCTGTTATTGCCGATACTTCGATTCATCTAACCGCGGATGCAAAAGGAGAGGGTAAGCCACTCATTCATTTCTGGAGCAAAGTGGTCGGCGCCGGACGCGCGAATGAAGGTCTGCGCTCCACATGGCAGGAAGAGCTGGAAACGGCCGGCAAATTCGACGGCTTTCAGTATGTCCGTTTTCACGGAATTTTTCAGGATGACATGTTCGTCTATCGAGAGGATGAGCACGGCAATCCGATTTATAACTTCCAATACATTGATGACCTGTATGACAGAATGCTGGCGAAGGGAATACGCCCATTCGTGGAGCTGAGCTTTTCTCCCGGACCCTTGGCGCCTGTCCACAACACAACATTCTGGTGGCATGCGGATGGTAGCCCGCCGTCGGACTACAACAAGTGGGCAGACCTGGTGCATGCATTCGTAGAGCATTGCGTGCAGCGCTATGGCCTAGATGAAGTGCGTCAGTGGTACTTCGAAGTATGGAATGAGCCGAATCTTTATCAATCATTTTTTCGCGGCGGATCTCAGAAAAAATACTTTGAGCTGTACAAAGTGACGGCGCAAACGATCAAGAAAGTAGATCCGCAGCTTCGAGTTGGCGGACCGGCCACGAGCAACTTTAATATGGATGGTGAAGCGCTGAAGGCTGCGAAAGCTGACGGAAAGCCTTTCGATCCATTCACGATTCCGTGGCGCCCGGTATGGATTGACGACTTTCTCCGCTATTGTCACGACAATCAGCTGCCCGTAGATTTTGTCTCAACACATCCTTATCCGCAGGATTTTGCCATTGATGAACCGGGAATGCCGAAGGGCAAAGGGTATCGGCGAAGCATCGATTCCACTCGCGATGATCTTCGCACTATGCGCAGAATCATCGACGCCAGCCCCTATCCAAAAGCTGAGATACACCTGACGGAGTGGAACTCAAGCCCGTCACCGACCGATGACTCCCACGATTCATTGGCGGCGGCGACTTTTGTTGCGAAGACAAATCTTGAATCGATTGGCCTGGTCGACTCGCTTGCCTACTGGACCTTTGCCGATGTGTTTGAGGAGAACAGGAATACGGACTCCATCTTTCACGGAGGATTTGGGCTGATCAATTATCAGGAGATCGTAAAGCCAGCATTCCATGCGTATCGATTCATGAATGAACTCGGCGACGAGGTGCTGATGCAAACGCAGGGCGGCATCGTGTCGCGGGATAGCAAGACCGGGCGCATCTCGGCGGTTGCTTATAACTATCCACCCGAAACAAAAATCTCACCCCCTGTGACTCACACGCAAGAAGAAGCGGACAGAATAGACAATAGTGGCAGCTCGCGTGCCTTTATTCTGAATCTGGACCATCTTCCGGCAAATGCCTCCTTTCTTGTGGAGACGCTGGACAAAGAGCATGGAGATGCCATCACGGCATGGGAGGCGATGGGCAGGCCGGAGCCGCCGAACAGGGAGCAGACCGCGATGCTTCGCAAGCTGGCATGGAACACTGAGAAGCAGGTTGTTCGAACAGACGGAGAGGGAGGGCTGCATTTGAGCATGAAGCTTCCCGCATGGTCGATCGTTTTGATCAAGCAGATGGACTAACGAGAGGGTGTTCATCGAAAGTCAGCAAATAAGAACGGAAAGAAAAAAGAATGACACGAGTCACGAAATATTTTTGTGCATGGATGCTTCCGGCAGCTGTCTTCTGTGGCGCACTGCAAGTGGAAGGGCAGCGAGCGAAAGACCCCGTCGACTACGTTTCGCCGAATATAGGAGGGATTGGACAACTGCTGACGGCAACCATTCCCTATGTTCAATACCCACACGGTATGGCGAGGATGGCGCCGATCACTACGCCGGGAATTACCGACCGTTATCTCGCGGATAAGATTTATGGGTTCCCTGTGGGGCCGGCCATGCTGATGGCGTCTGTCGGGAATAGCAGCAGCCGTCCGCGGGACTATGCCTCGGACTTTGATCATGACTTTGAAACTGCTACGCCTTATTACTATGAGGCGGATCTTCAGACGTGGAATGTCAAGGCTGAGTCAACGGTAAGCGCACAAGCTGTCTATTACCGGTTTGCCTTTCCCGTGAGCGCTCATGCGCATCTGGCGCTGAGCATGAAAGACCATGCTGAATTTACGGTGATTGGAAATAAGGCGATACAGGGAAGCGAGAAGATTGTCGGCCCTGTCGGCGAACTCTCGGGAACTGCGGGGGAAACGAGGGAATATTTTTATGTGGAATTTTCCCGGCCCTTCTCGGACTATTCGACATGGCTGGGTGGCGAGCTCTCTCATACGAACCAGCGTTCGGGCGATGGGATCGGATTTGTAACAGATACAGCGACGCATGATGGGGAACAAATTGAAGCTCGCGTCGGGATCTCCTATATCAGCGTCGAGCAGGCAAAGCGCAATCTTGAGCGCGACATTCCGAACTGGAATTTCAACGAGGTTGAGGCAAAAGCACGAGCCGTCTGGAACAAGGCGCTTGGCGCAATGGACGTAGCCGGCGGCACAGAGAGGCAGCGCACGATCTTCTACACCGCCCTATATCGCTCCCTTGGACGTATGAGCGACATCACTGAAGACGGCAAATACTTCAGCGGATACGACCATGCCGTTCACAATGCAGAGGGCCATGATTTTTATATCGATGATGGCATCTGGGACACCTATCGCTCGTTACATCCGCTGCAATTGCTGCTGGATGCGAATCAGCAGGAGGATATGATCCGGTCCTATCTCCGCATGTATGAGCAGAGCGGGTGGCTGCCTTCCTTTCCATCTGTAGCTGGAGATCAGGAGGTAATGATCGGGCATCACGCAGCATCGTTGATTGCGGATGCTTATGCCAAAGGCTATCGCGATTTCGACATCAACCTGGCCTATGCGGCTATGCGGAAGAATGCGACCGAAGCGACGATGCTTCCGTGGCGGCGTGGGCCGCTGACGAGTCTCGATAAGGTGTATTTCGAGAAAGGGTTTTTCCCCGCGCTAGCCAAAGGCGAAACGGAAACTGTACCCGAGGTTACGGGTGAGCGGCGGCAGGCTGTATCGGTCACACTGGAAAGCGCCTATGACGATTGGTGTGTTGCGCAGCTGGCAAAGGCGCTTGGCAAACAAGAGGATGCCGATTACTTCACGAAGCTCGCGCATAACTACGAAATTGTCTTCAATCGCGATATCGGATTCATGGCACCGAAAAGCGCCAATGGTGAGTGGGTCGCGGATTTTGATCCCAAACTTGGCGGTGGACAGGGAGGTCGCGACTACTTCACCGAAGTCGATTCATGGCTCTATACATTCAGCGTGCAGCATGATGTAGCCGGCCTGATCCATCTGATGGGAGGGCGGAACTCCTTCAACGAGAAGCTCGACCGGCTCTTCGTGGAGCAGTATGGGACTTCCAAATTTCACTTCCTCGATCGGTTTCCGGATGCGACAGGCCTGGTCGGTCTGTATGCGCAAGGCAATGAGCCCAGCTTCCACATTCCTTATCTCTACGATTTCTCGGGACAGCCGTGGAAGACGCAGCGGCGGGTGCGCCAATTGATGGATGTCTGGTACGGAGATGGGCCGCTGGGTATTCCTGGAGATGACGATGGCGGGGCCACTTCATCGTGGTACGTTCTCAGCGCTGTCGGATTTTATCCGGTGTGCCCTGGCAGTCCGGTATACGAAATCGGCAGCCCGATTTTCAGCAAGAGCACAATCCGTCTTGGCAATGGAAAGCAATTCACCGTAGTTGCGCATCATGTTTCTGATCGCAACAAGTACATTCAGTCAGCTCAACTGAACGGCAGGCCGCTCAACAAGCCGTGGTTTGAGCAATCAGACATTGCGAACGGCGGAACATTGATTCTGGAAATGACAGACAAACCAAACATGCAGTGGGGCAGCGCTCCGGAAGACGCACCGCCCTCCATGTCAAAGAACGTCGACTAAGTCGGAGAGATTACAGATGAGCATTAAGAATGAGACCGAGGCCAGCCTTCGGGGAGCTACGGTTACGTCGCGCCGACGGCTGCTGTCCTTAGGCGCTGCCGCAGGGATGGCAACATTTCTGGAAGCTCCAGGAGTGATGCGTGCTGAAACCAAAGAGAAGAACGTTCCAGCCTCTGCCATCAATGTCAGAAGCTATGGCGCTCATGGGGACGCATCCACGGATGATACTGCAGCCTTTCAACATGCTTTAGACGACGCTTATAAGGCTGGCGGCGGCACTGTCTACGCGCCCCCGGGACGATATCTGTTTCGTGAGACGCTTACTCTACCTGAAGGGGTGACGCTTCGCGGCTCCTTCAGCTGCGTTCCGTCGCACAATGGAATTCGCGATAAAGGACAGCCGAAGCCGGGAGATGACGGAACTGCGCTTTTTGTCGATGCAGGTCGAGGAAGCGAGGACGGAAAGCCATTCCTCACGCTGAACACCAACAGCTCTGTTTGCGGTTTGACCATCTATTATCCGGAACAAAAGACCGATGGGGAACCGGTCCCCTACCCGTGGACGATCGCCATGCGCGGAAAGAATCCAGCAATTTTCGATGTCGAATTGCTGAATCCCTATCAAGGCATTGATGCCAGCCAGAATGAGCGCCATAACATACGGAACATCACCGGCCAGCCTCTTCGTCGCGGCATCTGGGTTGACGCTATCTATGACATTGGCCGCATTGAAAATGTCCACTTCAATCCATGGTGGAATTCGCACAGCAAGGTATACCAGTGGCAGACCGAGAATGGCGAAGCATTCATCTTTGGCCGCGCCGATTGGGAGTATGTACTCAATACATTTTGTTATGGCTACCGTGTCGGTTACAAATTTGTAGAGACATCGACCGGCGGCTGCAATGGAAATTTCCTTGGCATCGGTGCTGACGATTGCAATCGTGCCATCCTTGTCGAACAAGCTGCACCTTATGGACTCCTGATCGCAAATGGAGAATTCACCTCTTTCCACGGCGATGACCCAACCATGGTTGAAGTTCGCGCTGCCAACAAAGGAGTGGTTCGCATCAGCAACAGCGCTTTCTGGGGGCCTTGCAATCAGATTGCGAAAGTCGATGGGCAAGGTACAGTCGGCTTCAGTGATTGCACATTTGTGCAGTGGGGCAAAGCGGGAGATCGGGCCGCGATTCAAGCCGCTTCCGGCAGCATTCTGATTCAAGGCTGTGATTTTCGGCAGAGAAAGCAGCACGTTTTGTTAGGAAAGGGAGTGGATCGTGCTGTGATCACAGGCAATCTCTTCTCCGGTCCGGCTCAGATTCAGAATGACTCAGGCAAAGATGTGCAAATCGGATTGAATGCCGCATCGTCATAAATTCATCCAGGCGGTACTGAATCAGTTAATCTGAGCGTATGAATCCATCCATCGCTGGACTATTTCTTGACTACTCAGCGCGCAAGTTGCGCGAGATGACTGGCCTTGTAGAGACTTGTCTAGCCAAGCTTAGTGACGAGCAGGTATGGGAACGTGAAGCTGCGCACGAAAATACAATTGCCAACCTGATACTGCATTTATGCGGCAATACTCGCCAGTGGATTATGCACGGAGTGGCGGAGCAGACGGATGTGCGGGAGAGAGACGCAGAGTTCGGCACGGCCAGCGGTTTTACCAAGGCCGAGCTTCTTGCTCTTTTTCAATCGACGATTGCCGAGGCAGTTGCGGTCCTTGAGGCGCTGCCGCATGAAAGACTCACGGACCGCACAGACCCACAACAACGTGGAGAAGTATTTGTTCTGGAGGCAATCTATCAGGTGGTTGGACATGTGCAGCAGCACACGGGGCAAATCATTCTGTTGACAAAACAGATGTGCCAGCGCGATCTGGACCTGACCATTCCACGCCCGCGCTGAATGATCGGGTGCCTTAGCAATTCTTTGCAGGTGCGTTCGTAAAGGCTAAGCTGAGTCGCTCGCCCATATTGCGCGGATTGCTTCTTCATCGTCCAGTCCATTCGGCACTTTTGCGCTTTGCATATTCGCGTGATACCAGTTCCGGTGATCGAGCGGGGAACGCATGGTGCGGCCGCCGGGCATTTCCAGGTAGCCATTTGGATCGGTCTTTCTCACCCAGTTCCAGGCATAGCGAAGCCAGTCGCTCCGGTATTGTTTGCTCTGATGGGCAAACCAGGTGATTTCGTCGTATCCCCAGACCCAATTGCCGCCAGCTCCGGCTTGTCCAGGCTGTTTGCTGACGCCCCAATTATCGAGTTCCACCAAATAGGGCAGATGCTCACAGCGCCAGCCGCTGAACGTAGTGCCACCCTTACTGCGGCCGTAAATGCCATCGGAAAATCCAACTTGCATAATGGCCTCTTCCGGGCGATCTGGAACCTCTTTGATTCTCAAAGGGAATGCATGGAAATCCAGCAGTAGATGGCCTTTGCGCACGAGACCACCGCTGGGGACATGGGCATTGCACAGCACCATGTGCCGGCGAGCATGTTCAGCGGCATAGGCACGGACAAGATCAAACACCTGCGACCAGTGTGCCAGGTCGCGGTCGTTTCCATTCATGATTTCCACCTGGCCGAAGTGAATTCCTTCAACACCCAGGTCGATATAGGACGCAGCTAAAAAGTAGAACCAGAGCTTGGTCTCCATTCGGCTGACATCGGGCACCGAGGAACCCACCCCCCATTGATCGCGACGCGGCCCCTGTGGGTAGATGATGTCGGCATAACGGAAATTTCTTTTCTCGACTGGCTGCCCCAACGCAGTGAACGCCCATTCCGGCACAGGGATCTGTTCGACCTGGGTGGTGACGATCTCAAAGATGCACGCCTCGAGAATCATCTCCGGATCGGCGGCGTGGACCTGCGGAAGCTGTTGTTTTGCCCTGTCAAGATTGCTCAACAAGCTGGCCTCGTTACCCCACAGACAGATGCTTCGACCGATGTATTTTGCGCCAACACTTTTGAGCATGCGGATGTTGTCATCGAGGTCGCCCCGGCCGTTGAGCAGGCCCTCCATCGAGATAGAGCGAGATAAGTAGTTCTCTAACACTTCTCGCGAGATGATCCGATCGAAGCTGTAGCTGCGTGCAGGCGCAGTCGCTTGCGCTCCGGGGACATATGCAAGGGCCTTATGGGCGAGAGAAAGAGTGGAAGCGACAAGAGAGGAATGGAGGAATTGTCGTCTGTCCAAGAGAGCTCCTCAACAAATGCTATGTATTATCGACGAGTCTTTGCGATCTCAGGACGCAGCCTGTGCTCATCATCTGCATCTGCAGGCGGTATCTCCGTAGTCAGATGGTTTCGGGTCAATCCATCCCGAAGCAGCTCAAACGCTTCTTCGGGAGTGTCGGCGAACTTGAAGAGATCGCGATCGCGAGGTGAGATGGCGCCCTTGTCGACCAGCACATCCAGATTCAGGACACTCTGCCAATAGGCTGAACCGTATACGACCACCGTAATTTTTTTGGCGAGCTTCTGCGTTTGTGCCAGTGTGAGCAGCTCGAACATCTCATCCAGCGTGCCAAAGCCACCAGGAAAGACGACCAGCGCTTTTGCCAGGTAAGCAAACCAGTACTTGCGCATGAAGAAATAGTGGAACTCGAAATTGAGCGAAGGCGTGACGTACGGGTTCGGAGCCTGCTCAAAAGGCAGCTTGATATTCAGCCCGATCGTTTTGCCACCGGCCTCTTTCGCTCCGCGGTTGGCTGCTTCCATAATGCCGGGGCCTCCGCCGGAGGTGACGACAAAACGATGACGGCGCGACTTGAGGGTCTTGCTCCACTCTGTCAGCATGTAGGCGAGCTTGCGCGCGTCTTCGTAATACTTTGCCATCTCGACGGCAGCCTCGGCGCGGCGGCGCTGCAACTCACTCGCTGTGCCCTCTTCCAGCTCAGGCCGGCGAGCTGGCTGCTCATCCTCGGGAGCCGGTTGCCGCGAGCCGGTATTTTCCAGCAACTCCAGTTCATGGCTTGCTTCATCGAGAGCGCGAAAACGCGCTGATCCAAAGAAGACGACCGTATCCTGAATTCGCTCACGGCGGAAACGGGCGAGCGGTTCGGAGTATTCGGAGAGGATGCGAATGACGCGCCCCTCGGGACTGTTGAGAAATGCTGGGTTTTCGTAAGCGAGAGGCGCGATTTCCAGTATGGATGGATCTTTTTCAGACATGATTAAGGTTCACGATATTCGATCGCATCGCTGATCGCGATCCAGATGTTCAGCAGCCCAAGTCCTGAGACGATGCCGCGTACAACACCGTTGTTGGCAAGCCACGCAATCTGCGGAATCAGATTGAACAGATGATTCTCGTCCCATAAATGCGTCCACGGCAATGCCACCACCAGCAGACCGAGATAGAGCCGTACGATGACACGCAGAAACAGGTCGACGCGGCGCAGCCATGCGGGGGTGCGATGTTGTTCAGGAAGTAATTGTGGCGCAGGTTTAGGAGTGGATTCGGCCGAGCCGTTTGGTGCGTTGGACGAAAACAGGTTCGGCTGATGCGACATGAAATCAGTGCGAGCAACCCTTGCGTCCCGGACGCAAACCGCTCTTTTCAAACAGTAACACAGCGGCTGAATGGTTTCAGCGAGCGGAGGATCGAAAGAAGCGCCTGATGACTGCCTGGCGCAGGGGAATGCCGATGGGTGGTGAAATGAAACCGGTTGAGCGGAAATGCGAAGCCAGACTTTCTAAATGACGATTACCAATGCATGTAATCGGGCGTCTACATTCCTACCGAGTAGACATGATATGGAACAAAAATCGGAGGAGAGACTGTGAGAAAGATCGGGCTATGGGTTTTGGCGACAGCGTTGGCAACAAATATGAATGCACAGGTAGACAAGGCGAGTTCTGCGGATAGTGCATCGGTTCCAGCAGATAGTTCGCAGAACCGCATCCAGCTCAAGCTGACAGCCTTGCATTATGGATGGCAATCCGTCGACGGCCTTAGCCTCTTTTATCGCGAAGGCGGTCCCGTCGAAGCGCCCACTCTAGTGTTCCTGCACGGCAGTCCGACTTCTTCCATCATGTATCAAGCAGTGATGGAGCAACTGGCAGCTACAGGTCAATTGCATGTGATTGCGATGGACTATCCATCGTATGGGTACTCTGATGCTCCGAACCGCAAAGAGTATCAATATACATTTGACCATGTAGCTGAGACGGTGGCGCATTTCCTCGCAGCCCGAAACATCAAGCGATACGCGCTTTATATGCAGGACTATGGAGCACCCATAGGGTTTCGGCTTATGCAGGCTGCACCCGATCATGTTTCCGCGATCATCGTTCAAAACGGTGTGATCCATCTTGACGGGTTTCCTTTCGCCCAAGATCCGAATGGCAAGCTCCGAAGCTATTGGCGCAATCGCGATTTAGCGAGTGACAAGCAATTCGCGGACGAAGCGGCACATATGCCTTTCCCGAGTGCATCCAATTGGACGGAGGGGCCGAATGTAACCCCGGACAATGAATTGCTGACGATCATCTCTCAGCAGCGTCCCGGTGTCGTCGACGCGCATCTTGACCTATGGTTCGATTACGGTTCCAACCTACCACGCTATCCCGAGTGGCAAACGCTGCTGAAATCACTTCATATACCCGTTGAAGTGATATGGGGAAGTCGCGACAATTTTTTTACTGTGCCGGGTGCTATCGCTTATCTGCGTGAGGCTCCTACGGCGGAGATACACATTCTTGACGCAGGCCACTTTGCAACGCTTGAAGTCCCCGATTCGATTGCAAACCTAGTTGTAGATTTCGCGCGCCGTAATAATCTACGCTGAGAAGTGCGATGCGTAACGATGGGATCTTTCTCGTTGAGAGGCAAAAGAAATGAGGCCCGTATTACGGGCCTCCAGGTTTCTATAAGACGGAATTTACGCCGTAGGCACGGCGTAACGCTTGGGGCGTCGGTTGGCCTGCAGTATTTTCTTGCGCAGGCGGAGCGACTTCGGAGTGACTTCCACCAGCTCATCGTCTGCGATGAACTCGATCGACTGCTCAAGGTTCAGCAAACGCGGCGGTGCCAGGCGGATGGCGTCATCGGCGCTCGAAGCACGCATGTTGGTGAGCTTCTTTTCGCGCACGGCGTTCACATCGAGATCATTGTCGCGCGAGTGCTCGCCGACGATCATGCCTTCGTACGCTTCCACACCGGGCTGCACAAAGAGCGTGCCGCGATCCTGCAGGCTATCGAGCGCATAGGCCGTGATCGAGCCCTGGCGATCGGAAATGAGCGCTCCGGTGAGGCGCTGCGGAATTTCGCCCTGATAAGGGATGTAGCCGTCGAAGAGCGCGTTCATCACGATGGTGCCGCGTGTTTCGGTCAACATTTCACTTCTCAGTCCGATGATGCCGCGGCTGGGCACGCGGAACTCAAGGCGCACGCGGCCTGAGCCATGATTGTGCATCTTGGTCATTTCGCCTTTGCGAGGCCCAAGGCGCTCGATGACGGTGCCGACGAACGCTTCCGGAATATCGATGGTGAGATGCTCGACCGGCTCCATCACTTTGCCGTCGATGGTGCGCGTGACAATCTCAGGACGGCCAACCATCAGCTCAAATCCTTCACGGCGCATCATCTCGATCAGGATGGCGAGCTGCAATTCGCCACGACCCAGCACTTTGAAGCTGTCGGGACTGCCGGTGTCTTCAACACGAATCGAAACATTTGTCAGCAGCTCCTTTTCCAGGCGTTCACGAAGATTACGCGAGGTGACGAACTGGCCTTCACGTCCGGCAAATGGCGAGTTGTTGACCGAGAACTGAATGGCGATCGTCGGCTCGTCGATCACGATAGCCGGCAGCGGTGCCGGATTCTCTACACCTGTGATGGTCTCGCCAATCGTGATGCCCTCGACGCCGGCAACAGCAACGATGTCGCCAGTTTCGGTGACTTCAGTATCGACGCGCTTCAATCCGGCGAAGCTGAAGAGCTTGGTGATGCGAGTCTTGTGCAGCGTGCCGTCGCGCCGGGAAATGTTGACTTCATCACCGGTGCGCAGCGTTCCATTGAATACGCGCGCGATAGCGAGGCGGCCAAGGTAATCGGAGTAGTCGAGATTCGTTACCAGAATTTGCAATGGCCCTTCGGGATCGCCGCTGGCTGGCGGAATTGTGCTGACAATGGTTTCAAAAAGCGGCTGCAGGTCGGCTCCGGGAGTAGCTGCGTCCTTGCTAGCCAGCCCCAGTTTGCCGTTTGTGTAGAGCACGGGAAAGTCGAGCTGATCTTCCGTCGCATCGAGATCGATGAAGAGATCGTAGACTTCGTTGAGCACTTCCTGGGGACGCGCATCCGGGCGGTCAATCTTGTTGATGACGAGAATGGGCTGCAGTTTCGCTTCGAGGGCCTTCGAGAGAACGTAGCGCGTCTGCGGCAGTGGACCTTCCGAGGCATCGACCAGCAGAATGACGCCGTCAACCATCTTCAGAGCACGTTCTACTTCTCCACCGAAGTCGGCGTGGCCCGGTGTGTCGACGATGTTGATCTTCGAGTCTTTGTAGAAGATGGCTGTGTTCTTGGCGAGAATCGTGATGCCGCGCTCGCGCTCGAGATCGTTCGAGTCCATGACGCGGTCGGTAAGAGCTTCATTGGCGCGAAATGTTCCGGCCTGACGCAGCATGGCGTCCACGAGCGTGGTTTTGCCATGGTCGACGTGGGCGATGATGGCGACGTTGCGGATCGTAGTGCTCATGGGCGCAGATTTCCTCTTCTCTTCGTAAATCGGACTTAAAAAAATGGTCGGATTGCCGCTGGTTGGACAAGCAGGCAAGGCAGCTGGATCTTATTTCCTTCATATAGTTTACCAGCAATCACACATAAGGAGTCTGTAAATGCCCTTTCAACAGGCAACGCGAATCGCAGACGTGCGTTCCCAATCAAAAGGAGCTGGCTTATGAAGCGAACGCAAATTGCATGGATTTTGACCGCGGCCGTGGCTTTAACTGTGTGTCCTGCATCGGGATATGCCCAGGAGGTAGCGAGCGCTACCGCAGCGGACACCGCGCCAACGAAGAACATCCAATTGGTCGGCGCACGGGCATGGTTAAATAAGGGGCTCGATGCAAAGAAAGCAAAACAGGGCGACCCTGTGACCGCAAAGTTGCAGGAAGACGTCAAAATTCCCGATTCGGTTGAATTGCCGAAGAATACAGTGCTGGTTGGGCATGTCGACGAGGTCCAACCTTCTCAGAATAAAAGTGACTCTTCAGTCCAGGTAACGTTCGATAAAGCACAGTTGAAAAACGGGCAGCAGATTCTTATCAAAGCGACGATTATGCAAATCGCACCGCCAGCGAACGCGATCGCTATGAATCAGGCGGGCGGCGCTGATAGTGGTGGTGCGGCAGGGATGCCTAGCGCGCCCGCGGCGTCGAATGGCGGGGGCGGAGGTGGTAGCGGAGGCAGCATGCAGTCTGCGCAACCGCGACCTTCTACATCGCCAACTATGGGCTCTGGGTCGCCAGATCAGCCGCAACAGCAGGGCAGCCAGCCAGGCATGACGGATGTTGCCTTGCAGAGCGACATTCATCAGTCGAATTCAGGCACATTTACCTCGAAAGGGAAAAATGTTCGTTTACCGGATGGCACACAACTGCAGTTTGCAGTGGCTGTGATTCCTGCAAACACGCAAATCAAGTAGTTCACAGTCGTTCGCAGGCGGTCAGCACGATTGAGAAAATCTCCAATCCTGTTGACCGCAGCAAAATCTTCGCTATTCGTATTTGAGTGATTCGACCGGATCAAGCTGCGCCGCGCGGTTCGCGGGTAACGTTCCGAAGATCACGCCAACAAGGGTCGAGGTGGAAAGCGCGATGATAACGGACCAACCCCGAATCGGAATCTGGTAGTCCGTAAAAATACGGATAGAAATCGGTACGGCAAGGCCGACGATCGTTCCTACGACGCCACCACTCAGCGATATAAAAATAGCTTCAATAAGAAACTGAAGTTTGATTTCGCGCGCGGTGGCGCCCAGCGCCTTGCGAATACCGATTTCGCGAATACGCGAGCGTACCGTAGCCAGCATGATATTCATGATGCCCACACCGCCCACGGCGAGGGTGACAGCAGTTACAAGCGAAAGAACAATGGTAAGTGCATTTGCGATCAGGGCTGCAGTCGTCAAAAGCTCGGTCAGGGTGCTTGCCCTGTAGACAGAATTTTTGAGGTGACGCGCACTCACTACTTGAACAATCTGGCGAGAAGCCTCATCCACATCCTTTGGATCGCGAATCGTGAAGAAGATTTGTTTTACGATATCGGTGCCGGTGAAATAGCGACCAACGGAATATGGAATGAGAATCGTCTGGTCGGCGATCTCAGATTGCCCAAAAGTATCAACGCTCTCCTTAAATGTTCCAATGATCGTGAAGGGAATGCCGCTGAGATTAAAGCTTTGATTGACGGCGGCGTCCTGACTGCCGAACATTTCCTGCGCGAAAACCTGGGTGACAACAGCCACTTTTTCATGACTGATCTCATCCTGATCGTCGAAGAACCGGCCCGAAAGCACTTTGAGATTTCGCACCTGACGATACTCGGGGCTAACCCCCAACACGAGCAATTGTTTTTCAGTGCCATTGATGCTGATGCGATCGTGCATTTCGAGCATCGGTGATGAGAACATCACCGCGGGCACCAGCTCATCGACGGCCCGCTCGTCCTCGCGGGTCAGGTAGTCATTCTGGAAATTATTAACTGAACCGGTGCCCCCGCCTGAGTACTCGATGTACACCATGTTGGTTCCGATACTCTGCAGCAGATTGAGAATGTACTGTTTGCCGGTGAGCCCAATGGTGACGACGAGAATGAGGGAGGCCGAGCCAATCACCATGCCGAGCGCCGTCAGCATGAAGCGCACCTTGCTTGCCCGGAAACTATCAATGGCCAGACGAATGATTTCGCTCAAGAGCATCGTGCGCTTGGCACTGGCCAGCGTCTTTTCAAACGATCCTCTAGGCGAGATTCGAGTGGTGACTGGATTCATCTGACTCTTCCCAATCCAACAGCGGAATACGGGTTAGCTTCTTATCCTACGCGGATTTTTTTCTCCGCGCTTTCTGCTACCCAGGCCATTGCACCAGCATCGAAGTAGTAGATGCGAAACCAAGCTTGAGGAATACGTGTGACTCTAAAGGTAACTACATAGCTAATATCCAATTGAGCATCCTTCTGCCCGGCTCCGCATCATTCTGTTTGGAGGCAGTAGATACCATGAATCAGCAGTACGGTTGTTCTGCTGTATCGCCGCACAACAGGCGATCAGCATCCCCCTCCCTTCTCAGTACATTTTCTATCTTATTGATCGGACTTATCTCCCTCGGGTGTCCACGCAGCGCAGTTGCCCAGGCAGTTTTCGGTTCAATCAATGGAACAGTCACGGATAGCACGGGGGCGATCATTCCCAATGCAACTGTGACTGTTACGGACGTGAGCAAGGGCACATCACAACAGGTAACGACCAACGATAGCGGCAACTATACGGTAAACAGACTGATTCCTGACGTATACAAGGTCAAGGTCGAGTCTGCGAACTTTACACCGGCCGAAGCAGATAACGTTTCCGTATCTGCGGACACGTCGCCGCAAGTAAATCTGCAATTGCAGCCCGCTGGAGCGACGCAGACAGTCACGGTTACAACGGCAGCGCCTCCGCTCAAGACAGACCGCGCCGACGTGGCGCAGGTGCTGAGCAGTCAGCAGGTGCAGGCGCTGCCCAGCCTGGATCGCAATTTCACCCAATTCACGCTGCTCACGCCCGGCGTGCAGCGATCGAGCTTCAGCATCGATCCTACGGAGAACCCCCAGGGTACGGTTGCGACGGAGAGCAATGGCAGCAACTACGGCACGGTGGGCTGGGTGCTCGATGGCACGGACAACCGCGAGCCAGTCGATGGCTTGATCGTGATTAACCCGACACTGGACTCGATCAGCGAAATGAAGGTGACTTCACAAGATTATCCGGCAGAGTTTGGCGGCGCCGTTGGCGGCGTTGTGACGGCGCAGACGCGCTCCGGCAGCAATGAATTCCATGGCGATGTATTTGAATTTCGCCGCAGCGATGCGCAAGAGGCGCGCGATCCGTTTACTCAGTTCCAGCCCGACCCGGTAACGGGGAAGTTGATTCCAAGCTCTGTCTACAATCAGTTCGGCGGGTCGCTGGGTGGCCCGATCTTAAAGGACAAGGCGTTTTTCTTCCTCGACTACCAGGGAACGCGACAACGCGTTGGTACATCCGTGCAGCAAAATGTGCCATCTGCATTGGTGCGCTCCACCTGCCTGAGCGGTTCCGGCACTTGCAACCTGAGTGAATACGCGACGCAGGTTTTTGATCCGCAAACGGGCCAGGTATATCCAGCGAATGCCGTACCACTCTCCGTGCTTTCGCCGCAGGCGATTACTTTGCTCAATCAGCTGCCTGCTCCACAAACAACTGGCATCACCAATAACTACGTTGCGTCTGGAAACGGGAGCAACAATGGCGACCAGGCGGATGTTCGCCTCGACGACCAGGTGACCGGCAACATTCATGCTTTTGGCCGCTATGACTACGCCAATTACCGGCTCTTTGGCGCTCCGGTTTTTGGTGCTGCAGGCGGAACGGGATTCGGCATCGGCAACACCACGGGAAATGACCAGGTACAGAATCAGAGCGTGGCGGCGGGCTTTGACTGGGCGATTCATCCAAACCTGCTTACCGATTTCCGCTTTGGTTTTCTTGCTTATCACGTTGCTGAAAGCAAATTCGACACCGGAACTGCTCCTGCAACCGCGGCGGGCATTCCAAATTTGAATACCAGTGCGGGAGATACTTCCGGTTCTCCTTCTTACGACTTTTTGAACGGTGCTATCTCGAATTTCGGCAATCAGGGTTGCAACTGTCCGTTGCTCGAAAGCGAACAGGTCTTCCAAGTGACGAACAACTGGACGAAGATCTACGGCAATCACTCATTTCGTGCTGGTGTCGATCTTCGCTACGGCATGAATCTGCGCAATGCCAGCGATAACAACCGTTCCGGCTTGCTTACGTTCAGTGCGCAGTCGACGTCGAATGGCGCGCAAGGATCGGGTTCGGATCTCGCGTCCCTGCTGCTTGGCGACGTGGGTCAATTTCAGCGGTTTGACGTTTATAGCGACACTGCTGCGAACCGCCAGAAGCGCGGAGCCTTTTACGGCCAGGATGATTGGCGCGTCACCCCCACGTTTACCTTGAACTACGGCTTGCGTTGGGACATCGTCTTTCCTGAAACCGTCAATAGCCCAGGCAATGGAGGGTTCACCGATCTGAGCAACGGCACGATTCGTGTTGCCGGCTATGGACCGTTTGGCACCAACGCCAATGCGAACGTCGACCTGACGAATCTAGGTGGACGCATTGGATTTGCATGGCAGGCGAAGCCCGGCACGGTTTTCCGTGGTGCAGTCGCGCAAATTTATGATGACGTGGGCTTTTTTGGAACCATCTTCGGAAGTGTGTTGACACATAATATTCCAGTCGTAAACAACGAGGACAATAACCAGGCGCAGATACAGGGCGGAGTGGCTTATACGCTCACAAACCTTCCTGCAAAGCCTGCACCATTTGTGATTCCTGCAAATGGTTTGATTCCGATTCCTGAGAATGCAAGCCCGCAGGTGCGCCCAAACACGCTGATACTGCCGAAGGTAGATCAGTGGAACCTGAGCCTGCAACAGCAGCTTACAAATAACATGACGTTGACGATCGCATATGTTGGCAATGTTGCGGAACGTATCTATCCAGGTGAGACGTACGGCTTCAACGTGAACGAGCCCATGCTGCCCAGCACACCTGCGCAGTTGGCCGATCAAGCTGCGCGACGGCCTTACTTCAACCGATTTACAAATACATATCTTGGGCAGACGGTCATCTGCTGCAGCCAGGACATTACTTCCACGGCTCCAGCTGCACGCGCGAACTATAACTCTATGCAGGCGACGGTTGAGAAGCGATTCTCGAACGGTTTGCAATTCCTCGCCAATTACACCTGGTCTAAGGCGATGAACTACAGCACCACTTACTTTGCGCAGGATCCGCGCGTTGAGTATGGCGCAAACGATACAAACCGCAATCAACTCTTCGTGCTGAGCGGCCTGTATCAATTGCCTTTTGGCAAAGGGAAGCAATTCTTCGATACCAGTAACCGCTGGATCAACTACGCAGTTGGCGGATGGCAAATATCCGGAACAACAACATGGGAAAGCGGTCTGCCATTCACGCCCACCTATGACGAGTGCAGCCAGGATCAGGATATTGACACCAATTCCGGCAGCCCAGGCACATCGAGCGATTGCCGTCCGAATAAAGTTCCGGGCGCATCGTTCTCAACGAGCGTCGGATCGCTGGATCCAGTGACACATAGCCGCGGCTACTTTACTCCTGTTGCTGCGCTTTCTACGCCGGGATCGGTTGCGGGCCCATTTGCACGTCCTGCCTTTGGCACGATTGGCAATGTTGGGCGTAACTTCCTCCGCGGGCCGAATGACTACTATGCGGATGCTTCGCTCTTCAAAGACTTCGGCATTACTGAACGCGTGAAGGGACAGTTCCAGTTCCAGGCATATAACGTCTTCAATCACGTGCCGCTTGGAGTCCCAATCGCAAACAATGCGCGCTGCATCGATTGCTCTGCAGGTGGAATCATCACAGGTGTGGACACCGCTGTATCTGGCGGAGGTCAACCATATATGCGCCAACTGCAATTCGGAGCTCGCATTCAGTTTTGAAGCGCGCGCTAATTAAGTGAATGGCAAAGAGGGCTACGAGAGTAGCCCTCTTTGTTTGTTTGGTGTGAGCTACGAGCTCATCGTATGATGGAGATAACCCACCACGCGGAGGGATGTGTGAGTGGTTGAAACAGGCGGTCTTGAAAATCGCCCTAGTTTGGCGGGTCCATTTGGTTTCAACGACATCAGCCGGCCAGCATTGCACATTTTCGGGTGAAATCGGGCACAGTAGGTTGATTTTGTGCAGTAGATCGTGCAGTAGATTACCGATTGTGCAGTAATTTTTGACCACTAATTTCCCTAATTTCCCGCAGCATAAAGCGAAGATTCCGAATCAGGTTTCGAGCGCGCGCCTATGGGCATTCGAAGGATCGGCACAGCGTCAGCGCAGATGTTGTGAAGATCGCCTGGGCTTCGCATACAAAGCGAATCGAGATCGACACCTTCGCGAGCGTAGATCTCCGACTGACGATACAGAGGCAATCCGGTTGGACTCTCGGGCTCAACAATCGTCGGTATGATGCTACTGCTCGGCCCTGCGGTCACCGTCACTGGAAGCAGTTCCGCTCTGGCTTCCTTCGGACGCGGTGGCGAGATCCCTTTGCGATACTCATAGCGCCACTGGAACACTTGGTTCGCGTTCACGCCATGCTCACGAGCCACGCGTGCAATCGACGCTCCCGGCACCAACGTTGCCTTTACGATCCGCAGCTTTTCTTCTGTCGTCCGCCGAACTCTCTTCTCTGCCTGCAGCCCAACTCCGACATCTGTCGTTTCGCTCACACCACCAGCATCAACTCTCGCATGCGGATCGTCTGGACAGCGAGAACCAGATGCTTACCCGCCAAATGCGTTTGTCGTTATCAATCTTTGGGGCGTTCGCATATGCGCTTTCTATAAGTGCCCAAGCTGTCTTTATTACTTGCGAACGATTGAATCGATAAATTCCTGATAATACTGGTGGTGGTATAGATAAAGTCGTTATCGTTCAGTTTGCAGGGTGGGTGCTGCAATCCGAAATTCGTCAATTGATGCAAGCACTTCTTTCAGGTCTAGAGCGAGATCACGCTGTGTCATTCTAGAAGTGATAGAGTTCGTGGTAAGCGTAACGCTGTATTTGTTCTGAGCCCATTCACGGACCTTTGAAAACACATGCTTGCCAGGGCAAATGCAGATGCGACCTTCAATCCTTGCCCACTCCTGATCAAACCAATCACCGGCTTCTCGTATCACTGTGGCAGAAGCCCTTTTGTCGCCCACTTGAGCTAAATATTCGTTTCGAGATGCTGAATACAGAGCTCTTATCTCATTTGAAAGAGGGTGCATAATATTCATCAGTTCGGCAACTATCTCTTCTTCAGTGCATAGTTCAACCTCTCCCGTCTTCTGCCTGCGTCGAATTTCAGCGTTGATGGCGGAGCATAGAACTGAAGGAACGAGGAGGTAATTCTCGAGCTCTTTTCTACCTAAAAATATTGCCAAGTCTATTTCAGTCTCGAGATTTCTCTTGATTGCTTCCAACTCCTCATTGGATCGGTAATCTCTGTCAAACATTGATGCCATCCGAAATGGACCGCCAAGAATCTTCCTTATGCCCCAGGCCGTATCCCGGATTTTCGTCCAATTGCTAAAACCGTCCGAGATAACCGAGGGAAGATCGTTACCCGACGACAGCTCATTGTATCCCGCAATATTTGCCAACTTTAGAAGCAATGGGTAGTCTTTACCCTCAACGAAAAGAACTCTCCGATGTCTGGCTATTCGTGTCAACGTGATGTTGTGTATCGAGCCGATAGAGTCTAAGACTCCCTGGACAAGCTCGTCGCTTGCCAGCCGCTTTCCGCTACGATTCTTTTTGTCAATGAGGACGATGTCTCTCGTGTCTGCCGCACCGATCATTTCCGCTGAATGGGTAGCCATTACGATCGACGGCCCCAAGGAGAACAGTATCTCGAGTAGCTGCCGCTGGAGATCTGGATGAAGGTATATTTCTGGCTCATCTACAACTAGGATCGAGGCATCATCGCCACGAACTAGATGTGTGAGCAACTGGCACCAGACCTGAAAGCCGAAACCGGACCAGAATAGCTCGCGCGGGATTCGCTCCTCCGTACAGAACATATGAATGATGTCGCCGTTATCAGTCGGTTCGCTGATACTCATATTCGGCCACGTCTTCTCAATCAGGCTGGAGAACCTGCTGAACTCTTCGGGGCGGTAACGCCAATAGTTTCTAAAATGCCGAGAGGCTCGACTGGTGTGAAGGTTCCTCTGGACTGTTGCAGGTTCAACTCGTTGCTCATCTTGTTCAAGAGGACCCAAGACTGGTACGACGGCTATAGAAATTGGGAATGCAGAATTGAACGACTTCGGCGAAAGAACGGCAGTTCGCACCGCCTCGGGTATTAGAATGCATCCTCCCTGTTCCGGAAATACCAAGCGAAGCTCATTTCCGTTTGATACTCGGAATGTCACAGAGCTGTCGACGTCTTGGTAGTTTGTATGCACGTTCTCGGTTGATATCGCAATTGACTCCTTCGGAATCTTGTAGCCGCGTACTACCGTTTCCCCAAAAAGAATTCGTTCTGGGCTTTTCGATCGCGCGGTTCTTAGTCCTTCAGCGAGTACCCTGAAAGCTCCGATGATTGTGGATTTTCCGCAATTATTTGGCCCCACGAGGATATTCCGTGAAGTCAGGCGCAGAGAAAAAGTTCTCAGGGCTTTGTAGTCTCGAAATTCGATACTGGTTATAGTCTCCGACACACAGGTTGTCCTCTATTCCGGGCATGTTGGCCTATTCTTGCGAGAAAAGTCAGCTATGATGTCATCATCGCACGCCGTGTTTGATGAGTATCAGATTGGAAGAAATTAGCTAAAGAGAACCGGATAAATCCGGCCCAGCCTAATCAATATCGCCGCCCGCAACTGTGTCGGGTTGTTCTAAATCGCCGCTTCGCTCGTTGATTGTCGATTAGTACCGTCATGTCGGCTTCTCGGAAGTGATATGTAGTGACCGGTCAAGATGCGCTGGTCGTTTTTTTTCGAACGAGGACAGGGTCAGCAGCAGCCGAGGCAGGAAATGGCGACGATTGATCGAGCTGATATTCGCGGGTCGAAACCGCATAATCATGATCCGTCGGGAACTGCCTCTGACTAACCACGCGAGTCCGGCATAGCCTGTCGCATACTTCCGCCGAGGATTCTCCTTCGTGCTTGCCCCGGCTGCGGCTGACCCTGTCCTCGAATTGAATTGCCTGGTTCAACGTTTTTTCTTTTTTCCCTATTTGGAAGGTTTTTGGTTTTGTCTTTTCATGCAG
>Ga0206863_1139_pt1 | contig 21622 bp, 21 predicted proteins | sample Alteio_BWOrgCont_41_FD_152634 | JGI IMG/M metagenome (GOLD analysis project Ga0206863, IMG submission 152634) | Enriched cells from forest soil in Barre Woods Harvard Forest LTER site, Petersham, Massachusetts, United States -... | ecosystem: Environmental > Terrestrial > Soil > Temperate forest >...
GAGGCCATGTCTATTTTTAAGGCTGACCAGGATGTTTGCCGCCGGATGGGGGATTATGGCGCAAAATTAATTAAGAATGGAATCCGATGTATGACCGTGTGCAATGCCGGCGCTTTAGCCACGGTGGATTATGGCACAGCGTTAGGTGTTTTTTATAGTGCCCAAAAACAAGGCAAGAAATTTAGTGTTCATTCTCTCGAGACGCGTCCGTTATTGCAAGGGGCAAGGCTGACATGTTGGGAGCTTCTGCGTCAGAAGATCGACACTACCCTTATTTGCGATAATATGGCAGCTTCCCTGATGGGCAAAGGACAAGTCGATATCATTTTTGCCGGAGCTGACCGTATTGCGTCTAACGGCGACACCGCCAATAAGATTGGCACGTATATGCTAGCCGTCTTAGCCAAACATCATGGCGTTCCTTTTTATATTGTAGCTCCAAGTACGACTTTTGATTTAGCTATTAAATCAGGCAAGCAAATCCCTATTGAAGAGAGAAAAAGCGAAGAAGTGACCCATATCGCTGGAGTTTCAGTTGCTCCTAAAGGCATCAAAGTTTATAACCCTGCATTCGATGTGACACCAGCTAAATTAATTACGGGTATTGTGACGGAATACGGAATTATTTACCCACCTTTCGTAAAAAATATTAGTCGGTGGGTGGCTCGGAATTGATGTTAAGGGGCGGACGGAAACGGTTCTCAGGGCTAATTAAGGGAAACCGCCGTTCTATAAGGCTGTGACGTACGCGTTTCAATTAGGAGCACCTTAACAGCAATGACGAGACAGGACCCACAGGCGTAATATGAAAATTTCCAAACTAGGCGAATTCGGTTTAATCAACATGCTTAAGCAATTCGTGCCTGTATCCAAAACTGTGATCAAGGGTATAGGTGATGACGCGGCTGTTGTACCTTATAGCAAAAGTGAATATTTACTAATTACTACAGACATGCTGGCTGAAGACACGCATTTCACCCGTCGTATGCCGCCACAAGGCATTGGGCATAAAGCCTTGGCTTGCAGTATCAGCGATATTGCAGCCATGGGAGGCTGGCCTACCTTTGCAGTGGTCTCTATCGGCATTCCCAAAAATCTTCCCGTGAGTTTTATTAAAGATATTTATAAAGGAATACAAGAGGTGGCCCGGCAATTTAATGTTAGCATTGTCGGCGGAGATACTATTAAAACAGATAAGATAGTGATCAATGTTGCTTTATTAGGTTTGGTAGAAAAGAAGAATTTAACGACCCGCGATGGCGCCAAGGCAGGAGATGTGATTTTTGTGACAGGGCCTTTGGGTGGATCGTTTAAAAGCGGCCGTCATTTAAGTTTTACCCCTCGCGGTCCCCAAGCAAGATTTTTGGTTGAGAATTTTAAACCCAGCGCTATGATGGACATATCAGATGGTCTGTCCGGGGATTTGAATCATATTCTTAAAGCTAGTAAGGTGGGGGCGCGTTTGGACCATGCATACATCCCGCGGCATCAAGGTGTCAGTTTATCTCAGGCTTTAAATGACGGGGAAGATTTCGAGCTTTTATTTACACTGTCGCCCCAAAAAGCACGTTTGCTGATGGATTGGCAAACTCAAAAAAGAGCATTTTATTTTTATCCGATAGGTACGATCACGTCAGATGTTAAAGAAAAAATTGATACCAAAAGTTTCACTCATTTCTAATAGTGAAAAAGAAACCCAACTTTGCGCCCAACATCTGGCCACGCAACTGAAGGCTGGGGATATTGTTTTATTGCAGGGGGATCTGGGGGCTGGTAAAACCACCTTTGTTAAAGGGCTGGCCCAGGCATTAAAAGTCAGCCCTAAGAAGGTTGTTAGTCCAACCTTTGTTATCATGAATTACTATAAAGGAAAATTACCGATCTATCATTTTGATCTTTACCGTCTGGGAAATGCTAAAGAACTTGATACACTGGATTTCGATGAATATTTTTATGGTGAAGGTGTTAGTCTCATCGAATGGCCTGAGCGTCTAGGTAAAAATGTGCCAGAAAAATATTATTTAGTGGAATTACAACATAAAGGTGAAAGTAAGCGACAGATATGTATTTCTTATCCTTCGAAACCTCAACTAAAATCTTCTCGTTAGCCCTTAACAAGGATGAGAAGGTCTTGCGTTACCGGAATTTAAAATCTGCTTTAGTGCTGGAGGATTCTATTATTCCGGCGGTGGATAAAATCCTTGATTCTGCCGGAGTTAAGTTCAACCAGATTGACGGTTTTGCCATTGCCTTAGGCCCAGGGTCTTTTACAAGTTTGCGTGTGGGTTTAGCCACGGTTAAGTCTTTTGCTTTTGCCACCGGTAAGCCTGTGGTTGGTATTCCAAGCATGGACATCATTGCTCAGGGGATCGATTTGGGTGCCTGTGATGAAATTTGTGTTATCAATGATGCCCGTCGAGGAAACGTGTACTCGTGTTTATACGGCCCTAAGGGACGTAAGGGTGAGTATTTATTAACTACGCTGGACGCGGTTTTAGATCAAGTGCATGGACGAACTCTTTTTGTTGGTGATGCGCTAGGCATTTACCGTAAGAATATTGAAGAGGCGTATCAAAAATCTGCTCAAAAAAACAGTTCCTGTAAATGTCTTTTCGCCGATGAAAAATGGTGGTATCCTCAAAGTAAGGTAATGGCGGCTCTGGCTTATAAACGTTTTTGCAATAAACAATACGACGATGCCGCAAATCTTTTGCCCTTATATTTGTATCCCCAGGATTGTCAGGTGACAAGTGGACGTTAAAATCTTAAATTCCGAAACAGTCACTCATCCGCCGACCTGGTGTGAATTAGACCTCAAGGCTTTGACGCATAATTTTGAACAATTGCAGAAGCTGGCTACCAAAAACATGTCGCATTCCTTGGGTGTCATGCCGGTTATCAAGGCGGATGCCTATGGCCATGGGATGCTGCAGGTGGCGGAGAGTTTAAGCGAATGTGGCTGCAAGTATTTGGGTGTTTCCAATGTCAGCGAAGGCGTAAACTTGCGTGTGGCAGGATTCAAGCAGAAGATTTTACTGTTCGAATCGACCTTAGTCTCAGAAGCCAAAGATATCATTGAGTATAAATTAACACCGACGGTATGTGCCCTGGAAATGGCCCATGCCCTGGATCACTGCGCTCATCAGGCAGGCCTTCAAATCCCGGTACATATTAAAGTGGATACCGGTATGGGCCGTTTAGGGGTCAATGAAGATCAGGCCTTGGGTTTTGTGCAATCGATACAACAAGATTGTCCTAATTTGATTTTAGAGGGAATTTATACTCATTTGCCTGTTGCGGATACTGACCGTGATTTCACCATAGGACAGATGCGCCGCTTTCGTGACATGGTGTATTCTTTGGAAAATCAGTTTATCACTTTTTCGTATGTGCACGCGGGAAACAGCATGGGGTTGGGTGATTATAAGACTGAACTTTTTAATCTGGCCCGTCCTGGCATCATGCTTTACGGTGTTTACCCGCTTGAGGATTTAAAGAAGAAAATTCATCTAAAGCCCGTGATGACAGTCAAGACCCGCATTATTTTTGTACAGACCATTGCCAAAGGCCGTGGCGTCAGCTACGGGCATACTTTTAAAGCCAAGGAAGACATTACGGTGGCGATATTACCGATTGGTTACAGCAATGGGTATTTGCGTTCTTTGTCGAACAAAGCTTTTGTGCTGATCGCAGGTGTGCGTTGTCCGGTGGTGGGGCGTGTGACCATGGATCAGATCATCGTGGACATTACAGCAGTTACCCTTTCAGGTAATACTCCTAAAATCGGTGATGAAGCAGTGATTATGGGCGTTCAAAAAGGTGCGACCATTTCAGTAGACGAAGTAGCCCATTGGGCAGACACCATTAGTTATGAAATCCTCTGCTCTTTAGGCAATCGCCTGCCGCGCGTGTATCATTTTTAAAATAAAAAGGGGACACTTTAAAGTGTCCCCTTTTTAAAAATTCCTGAAAATAATAAAGAGTGCCATGAAGGTAAACAGGATGGGGGTGAGCCATGCGCCTTCCCAGGGCAATAAAGCTTCGCCTTTGGCCAAGGCCAGTCCCACTGCGTCGGAGACGTAATAAAGGAATCCGATGACCAGGGCAATGGCAATGGACGTAAAGGTCATGGCTTTGCGTTTACCTACCGACATCAGCGCAAAAGGCAATCCAATCAAAACAATGATAAAATTCCGCAGGGGAAAAGTGATTTTTTGATGCAGATCAACCCGGAGATTATTAATTGTTTTAAGCGCCCCACTGCCGGAAAATCGTTTGATATAGCTATGCAGTTGGCGCAGGTTCATTGAGGCCGTATCCACCCTTTGCCTTAAGAAATCCTTAGGCGTTTCCTTGATGTCCATTAATTTTTCTGTAGATATGCGTATGCTACTGGGAGCATTAGGCAAAGCACCGCCATACGATGTTATTTGGCAATTATAAAATTTCCAACCAATGCCCGTCCATTGGCCTTTGAGTGCCACGATTTTCTCGACTAAATTTTGATTATGGTCATGCCCGATGATGGTGATACCAGTTAAATCGCTGGTGTTAGGATCAAAGGTGTCGATAAAGAACAGGCGGTTTTTAAGGCCGTAGAAGGTAAGATTGTGGATCAAGGGCTTGCCTTTACCTTTTTGGGAAGGGGAGACCTTGATCTGGGTGTCCCTAATTTCCTGATTCACCATCGAGGATTGCGGCACGAATTCTTCATTCACCAGGAATACGAGTGCCGATACAAAAATGGCAAATACCAGTGCCGGACGGGTGATCTGCCAGAAATTCATGCCCGACGCACGGATGGCGATGATTTCATTATGGGCATTGAGACTGCTATAGGTAAATAGCACAGAAATAAGGCATGCCATGGTAGAGGTTTGTACGACAATCGACGGCAGGAATGAAACATAATATTGCACCAGTACGTTGAATCCCACACTCCGTGAGATAAAGTCCTGTAAATTACCGAACAAATCAATGAGGATAAACAAAAACGCAAAGGTAAAAACAGTTCCCGCGAATATGACCAGGATAGATTTCAAAATATAACGATCTAGTATACGCATAGTTTCTATCTGTTTATCGGGTGCATAATTTCCAGTTAAAAATAAGGGCCAGGGTAAGCGCTAGGGCATTAGGGGCCCACATTAAAAGAATAGGGTTGTTGACATTTTGGGAGGCTAAGCCTTGGCAAGCCAAAGATAAGATGTAATAAGGGGCGGCAAATAATAAGGCATATAAAAGATTGGCGGATTTGGCACGGCGATGAGTGATGGCTGCAAATGGAAAACCCAAAAGGATAAATATCAAAGGAGACAAAGACCATGCCATCCGGCGCTGGTATTCAGCGACCAAGGGTGATGGGTCAATAGACAGGTGGCGCAGGCTCTTAATTTTTCTGTGTAATTCTTGTAATGTCATGGCCTTCGATTTTTTTTCGGTTTTTACATTCTTTTTAGAAAGATCCATGGTGATAAAGGATGTCTGGAAATTAAGTTTGTAAAAATTATTAGGGTTGCTCAGGTCAGGTTCATCAGTAGTACCGTCGATGAGTTTAAGCATCAGCTGGGCCTTGCCCGGGACATGAACAAATTCACCTTGGGAGGCAATGATGGTTTTGGTAGGTTTATTAGGTGCCGGCTCATAGATCCTGACGCCGTATAACAGATCACCGTCCATCCGGTAAATAAAAATAATGTATTTATCAAAGGCATTAATGAAACTGCCAGGCTCGAGCATGGCTGAGGGATCCTGGCTGCCTGTTTCCTGCAAGATGCGTGTTTGGGCATCATAAGCTTCAGGAATGATGCGATCATTGAGTATATAAACGACCTGGCATAAGATGACACCCATGATGATTAATGGGACCAAAAGACGCAGCAGATGGATACCTGAAGCGCGTATAGCCAAGATTTCGTTTTCCGAGGACATATGCCCAAAGGCCAGGATCACGGTGATCAGACAGGTGATGGGCAGGGTATAGCCTAAAAGGATGGGGATATAATATAGAAAGACCTGACTCATGGCCGCCAGAGACACCCCATTATTAATGACCTTGTTGGCCAATTGCGGTAAATACCCCAAAAGAAAAACGCTGGTCAATACACAAATCGACAGCGTAAAAGGCTGAAGGCATTCCCGTAAAATATAATTTCGTAATATACGCATAGTCAAAAAATACTGTCATTCCCGCGAAAGCGGGAATCCAGTCTTAAAATTAAACCGTTATACTAAAAGTCAACACCCCAACGCGAGCAGCCCCTGCATTTTTTAAGACTTCTGCAGCTGCGTTAACAGTAGCTCCTGTGGTGAAAAGATCATCAATAAGAATAACACTCTTGGTCCTAAGATCCGTCGAATTTTTCATTTTAAAAGCGCCACTCATATTTGTCCAGCGTTGTTTTGCCCCTAATTCCGTCTGGGTTGGGGTTACTTTCTGACGAATCAACAAGTTTTCCGTATGGGCTATAGCATAGTGCTGGCTTAAGGCTAAACTTAACAGGGCTGATTGATTATACCCCCTTTCCCTGAGCCTGACCGGATGCAAGGGAACAGGAGAAATCAGATCGAATTCTCGTAGGGGAATATGATGGCGGTCGATAAAATCAATCATTAAAGGGACAAAGGTTTTACTTAAAGCGGTTTTGGAATTATATTTGAAGGCGTGCAAAAGTTTTTGGGCGGTTTCATTATAAAGACATACTGACCAGGCGTTGTCAAAAGCAAATGAACCGATTGTTGACTGCCGGTTAAATGGAGTGGGGTTAAATACCAAATCAGCCTGACAGCTGGTACATAGCTGTCGCTGGTGGCGGCTATTGAGGAATTCGCGGCAAAGCAGGCAATTGTCAGGGAAAATGAGTTGGCAAGCTCCCTGTAAAAAGGCTTGAAGCATGCGTTATGTTACCATATAATTAAATTACTTTCTATTCTTGGATTGCATAACAAAAGCCGTTTATCTAATACAAAATTAAGGAATCGGCACAACCTAATCAATGGGAAAGAATTATGGAATTATAATGAAGGGACTCTATGTTTAAAAAATTTGCCTTAATGATGATGATGGTTTTATGTTTAACGCCTTTGTCGAGGGCTGAATACCCATCCGATGTGACTATTTTAGACAAATCAGCCATTGTCAGGCTCAGCGATGACCAGCTTATTGATACTTATGAGAATACCCTCGTGGAACTTGATGCCAGCAAATCTTTTCATACGACATCCGGTTTCAGTCCTAAAGAATACAAAGACTATAAAGCCCTGTTAAAATTCCGCCTTTTGTTGATAGTCGAGATCCATAGCCGCAATTTGGAGATCCCTCAATTCTAAATTAATTTGATCCTAAAAAAGAAAGATTTTTCATGCATACATCCATTGCCCATGACAAAAGTGAATTGTTTCGCCTTCTTAAAACGCGGGCTTTTTCCAAGGGGAAATTTATATTATCGTCGGGAAAAGAGAGTAATTTTTATCTGGATGCCAGGCTTGTGACCCTCTCTGCTCCAGGGGCCTATCTGACCGCGCGCGTTATGCTGGATATGGTCAAGGATGATCATCTGGATGCCATCGGCGGGCCTACCTTGGGCGCGGATCCGATGGTGGGGGCTATTGCGTCTTTAAGTTATCAGGAAGGTATTTCCATCAATACTTTTATTATCCGTAAACAACCCAAGGCGCATGGCAAGCAGCAGCAGGTTGAAGGCCCTTTGCTTAAAGAGGGGGCGAGTGTAGTGATCATTGATGATGTGGCAACCACTGGCAAAGCTTTTGTGGAATCGATCGAAGTGCTGCAGAAGATGAATATCAAAATTATAAAAGCTATCTGTGTCATTGACCGGGGCGAAGGTGCCACCGAGGCATTGGCTAAATTTAACGTACCTTTAGAATCCATTTTTACGATTGCTGAATTCTTAAAATGAAAAATCTTGTCCTAGCCTCGAGTAGTCCGCAGCGTCGAAAACTCATGAAAATATTAGGGCTGCCGTTCATCGTCTCCCCCAGCAAAGCCAAAGAAATTACCCGTATTACCAAGGATTGTGCGCATCTGGTCAAAACCAATGCCTTGCTCAAAGCCCAAGAGGTAGCCTCGCGTCTGCAAGAAGGAATAGTCATCGGTGCAGACACGGTAGTTTATTCCTCTAAAGGTCGTTTGATCCTCAAACCTCGCGATTTGCAGGAAGCTAAAAAGAATCTTAAAGAATTGATGGCCCGTCCACATTGGGTGTATTCAGGAGTAGCTGTTATTGATGCCAAGACCGGCCGCAAAGAAGTGAGTGTAGAAAAAACCAAGGTGTTTATGACCAAACTTACAGATGGGCAGATTGATTGTTATCACAAGCACGTTTCTCCTTTGGATAAAGCAGGTGGTTTCGATATCGAGGGAAAAGGAGCGCTTTTTATCCCGCGTATCGAAGGGTGTTATTTTAATGTGGTAGGCCTGCCTTTGGCCAAGCTGGCTGAGATGCTTAAAAAATTTGGAGTGAACGCGCTATTTAGCTGTTTCTTATTTTTATTTTCCAGTGTCTGCCGTGCCGATGCAGTGTCACCTCAAGTTTGTCATTTGGATAATTGCGTATCAGTGGAGGTGGTTTCTAAAGTGGATGATATGGAGAGGGGGTTGATGTTTCGTACTGGTTTGGATCAAAATAAGGGGATGCTTTTTGTCTTTGCTATTGATGACGAGTACAAATTCTGGATGAAGAATATGCATTTTAATTTAGACATCTTGTGGATTAGCCATGAGGGCCGCATTGTTTATATCGGCCAGAATATCCCTGCCTGTTCTGTAGACCCATGCCCAGTCTATGACCCTGGTAAGATTGCCCGTTATGTTTTAGAAATCAACAGCGGTTATGCCGCATCCCATCATTGGAAGCTGGGGGATAAGCTCCAAATCACTGTCATTCCCGCGAAGGCGGGAACCTAGAATACCAGCTGGGTTTTTTAAAAAATAAGTTGGTATTTTCTTTTTTAGTGTCTAAAATAAAATCATGCACGCTATTTTTATCGCCATCGATTTTATCCTTCTGGCTGTCCTGGCCTGGTTTTTTATCCAAAATATCCGACTCAATCACGCCCTTAAAGAAAAGAATTTGCAATTGGAGGCCAAGATCAGGGAACTTAAAATGGCCCAGGTAAAATTAATGGACAGCGGTAAAAAAGGGGCGGTCGCGGCTTTGAGCGCCGGGCTCTTGCATCAGATCAGCCAGCCCATCACCGCGATCCATGGTTTTGTACGTTTCATGAAAAAAGAAATGGATAATAATTCACCCTTTTATAAACCTGTCTGTGTGATGGATGAGCAGTCTTTTTACATCAAGGATATGCTGGCAAATTTGATGGAATTGATCCGCCACCGGACCATTCAAAAAACGGAAACAAGTATTAATACAGTTATTTATAAATCTATGAATTTGCTTTTAGACGAACTACGGATACGTCGAATCGGTTGGGATATGAAATTAGATGATTCCCTTCCGGTCATTTACGGGGATGCCTTGCATCTTCAACAGGTGTTTATGAATCTGGTGGTCAATGCCATGGAAGCTTTAAGCGAAATGCCTCACGGATCACCACGCACCTTGCTGGTAACTTCCAGGTATGATAGCGATAAGCACCAGGCAATTATTACGTTTAAGGATAACGGGCCGGGCATTGCCCATGATCATCAAGCTAAAATTTTTGATCCGTTTTTTTCGACCAAGCCGCAAGGTTCAGGAATAGGTTTGGCCTTATGCCATGATTTGGTCAATGAGCATGGGGGAAACATCAGTGTTCAAAGCAATGAGGAAGGCACTATTTTTACGATAAAATTACCGTGTGCCCGCCTGGATCAACTTCAACAGGAGGTGGGACGTGAAGCAGCTTAATATTTTAGTTGTCGATGATAAAAAGGTCATAGGGGATTTTTTTAACCTGACCATGGGGTATTATGGCCATCATATTACCGTGGTCCATGACCTGCCGCACACGCTGGAAGCTGTTAAATTAAATGAATATGACATCGCCTTTATGGACATGGTGATGCCAGGTCATGATGGGGTAGAAGTTTTAAAGGAAGTAAAAGCAATTAATCCAGAGTTGGCTGTTGTGATGATGAGCGGCTATAGCCTGGATGAAAAACGCCAACAAGCGAGCCTCTTGGGGGCAGTCAATTGTCTAAAGAAACCCTTTGAAGTTGACGATATCCGCCGTGTCGTCAAAGAAGCTATCGGTCAGGAAATTTAAATCGAATTTATTTCTTAGGTTTATAAATGTGCGTGCTATGTCCGAAGAAGCTTTCAGCAGCTTCCATGATGGTTTCAGACAGGGTAGGATGAGGATGGATGGAAAGTTTTAAATCTGCAGCGACCGCGCCCATTTCAATGGCCACAACTCCTTCAGCGATCATTTCTCCGGCACCGACACCCACGATACCAACCCCCAAGACACGTTGAGTTTTAGGATCAACGATGAGTTTAGTTAATCCGTCAGTGCGATCAAGGGTCAAAGCACGGCCAGATGCTGCCCAGGGAAATTTAACCACTGTTACTTCGCGTCCAGCCTTGGCCGCTTCAATTTCTGTCAAACCAGCCCAGGCAATTTCCGGATCAGTAAAGACAACGGCAGGGATGGCTTGCGGTTCAAATGCTACCTTATGTCCGGCAATAGCCTCGACAGCTACGCGGCCTTCTGCGGAAGCTTTATGAGCGAGCATAGGGTCTCCGGCGATATCACCGATGGCAAAAATATTAGGATCAGCAGTTTGACGCTGGTCATTCACTTCAACGAAGCCACGTGGCGTGACCTTGACCTTGGTATTTTCTAGACCCAAATTTTCTGAATTGGGTTTACGTCCGATAGAAACCAAGACTTTATTGTATTCTTCTTTAAATTCTTTTCCTTCTTTATCAGCGAAGGTCACGGTGATACCTTTGCTGCTAGTTTCCATTTTAACAACCTTGGTCTCGAGCATGATCTTGGTAAACAAGCCTTTTACTCTTTTATAAAGGATATCTGCCAAATCACGGTCAGCACCTTGCAAAAGGCCGGGTGTCATTTCAACAACAGAGACCTTGGAACCTAATTCATAATAGGCTGTACCTAATTCCATGCCAATATAACCGCCGCCGACCAATAAAAGATTTTCAGGGATGCTTTCAAGGTCCAGGGCCGTGGTGGAATCCCATATGTCAGGGGATTTAGGTAAATTAGGGATGACTGCCGGACGAGAACCCGTCGCTAAAATTGCTTTTTGAAAAGACATCTCTTCGTTGGTGCCATCAGCTTTTTTGATCTTTAGGGTATTGGAATTGATGAAACTCGCTTCTCCTTGGATATATTTAATCTTGCGTGCTTTGGCTAGCTGGCCTAAACCGCCGGTTAATTTGCTGACCACCGATTTTTTCCAGTCACGGAGTTTATTAACATCTATTTTAGGCTCGTTGTATTCAATGCCAAAGGCTTTAGCATGTTTAGCTTCGCTAATAATTTTAGCTACATGCAAAAGTGCTTTAGAGGGGATGCAGCCGCGATAAAGGCAGACGCCGCCGGGATTGCTTTCTTTTTCAACGATGGCAACTTCCATGCCTAAATCTGCCGCTAAAAAAGCCGCCGCGTAACCACCAGGCCCTGCACCAATAACAACGAGTTGTACATTCATAAGACTGTCATTCCCGCGAAAGCGGGAATCCATTATATTACTTATTCATATCCAATAAAAATGGTTGTTGAATGGCTTCGCATACCCAGCGGATAAAACGCGCGCCATCCGCACCATCGATCATGCGGTGATCATAAGATAAAGATAGGGGAAGCATCAGCCGCGGTATAAAATGCCCGTCGGTATAGACTTGTTCCATGGATCCTCTGGATACGCCAAGGATCGCCACTTCCGGCCAATTAACGATGGGTGTAAAGATTGTCCCGCCGATACCGCCTAAATTAGAGATTGTAAAGCATCCGCCTTGCATTTCTTCGATGGTGGTTTTACGCAGGCGTGCACGCTCAGCCATGGCGGTTAACTCATCATGGATTTGCAGGATAGACATTTTATCCACATTCTTTAATACCGGAACGAGCAATCCGCGGTCCGTATCAACCGCAACACCCACATTGACATAATCTTTAAAGATAACTTCTTGAGTGGACATATCAATGCTGGCATTAAATTGCGGGAATTTCTTTAACGCCGCAGCGATGACTTTAATAATGAAAGGTGTGACAGAAATTTTTTTACCGCTGCCAGCAATGCTTTTGCGTAATTTTTCAAGTTCGGTAATATCGACCTTGTCGAATTGGGTGACATGAGGAATGGTAGACCAAGCATAGGATAAATGCTCAGCGGTTTTACGGCGCACATTGCTCATAGCTTCACGACGCACAGAACCCCATTTAGTGAAATTCGGTAAAGGTTGGGATGCAGCAGCTGTGCCGCCGCCAGCAGGGCGAGAGGTATTAAGTGCTTTGCAATAAGCTTTCACATCTTCTACGGATATGCGTCCTGCTTTACCTGTGCCTGGGACTTGACCAATATCAATGCCTAATTCCCGTGCCAATAAACGGACCGATGGTGCCGCTGGAATGTCTTTACGTACAGGCATCGTAGCGACTGCGACGGGTGTTGCCGGTGCAGCGGCAGGCGCTGGAGTTGCCACAGGACTCGTTGTTTTAGCTGCAGGAGCAGCAGCTGGGGCAGCAGGTGCGGCACTCGCCGCAGAGGCGCCGCCTTCGATTTTGAAAATAAGCTGACCTACTTTAACAACAGTGCCGGTCTTAATTAAAATTTCTTTGACAACACCTTCAGAAGGAGAGGGGACTTCTAAAACCGCTTTATCAGTTTCAATCTCTAATATATTTTGACCTTTTTTAAGTACATCGCCAACCTTGACTAAAATCTTGGTGATAGTACCTTTTTCAATATTTTCCCCTAAGGCAGGTAATGTCATCTCAGCAATACCACCGGGAACGGCTGCCGCAGCTGCTGGCTTCGCAGGTTCTGCTTTAGCTTCAGGTTTTGCCTGAGTTGTTTTAGTTTCTACAGGAACTGCGCTTGAAGTAGCAGGGCTAGAGCCAGCTAAAGTAAATATCGGCTGACCAACCTTAACAACAGCGCCGCCTTTGATCAGGATTTCACCAATAATACCGTCGGAACTGGAAGGGACTTCTAAAACAGCTTTATCCGTTTCTAATTCCAGGATATTCTGTCCTTTTTTAATGGTGTCACCGCTTTTGACTAAAATTTTAGTGACAGTACCTTGGGTGATATTTTCACCTAATTCAGGAAGCTTTAATTCAGCCATAAATATCCTTGTGTTATGAAATCATCGGATTCAGCTTCTTAGGGTTGATCTTCAATTCCCCTTGAGCTTTAGATAATACATCTTCACCGATTTGTTTGTGTTCGCAAAGGGTTACCAAAGTGGCCCAGACGATATGTTTAGCGTCCACTTCAAAGAAGTCCCGAAGAACTGGACGACTCTCTGAACGGCCAAATCCGTCTGTACCAAGCACGGTGTAAGGACCAGGGACCCATTGACGGATCGAATCGCCCAAGACCTTCATATAATCAGAGGCAGATATAAAAACGCCTTTTTCACCTTGCAGCATTTGCGTGACATAAGGGACCTTGGTCTTTTTACCATTCAACATATTTTCACGTTCCACATGTAATGCTTCACGGCGTAATTCGTTGTAGCTGGTTGCACCCCATACGTCGGTGGAAACATTATATTTTTCTTCCAGGATCTTTTGGGCTTCTAAAACCTGGTTCATGATGGCACCAGAACCCAAGAGATGTGCTTTTAAGTCGGATTGTTTGGTCGATTGGCTAAAATGGTATAAACCTTTAATAATACCTTCCCTGGCATTGGCGGGCATGGCAGGCATGACATAATTTTCATTACCAACGGAAATGTAATAAAACAAGCTTTCCTGTTTTTCATACATGCGTTCAATCCCATTACGGATGATAACGGCAATTTCATAGGCAAAGGAAGTATCATAAGAGATTAGATTAGGTACTGTTGAGGTCAATAGATGCGTATGACCATCCTGATGCTGTAAGCCTTCGCCGTTTAAAGTGGTGCGTCCTGAGGTTGCACCGACGAGAAATCCCCGGCAGCGTAAATCACCCGCAGCCCATACTAAATCACCGACACGCTGTGGACCGAACATTGAATAATAGGTATAGAAGGGAATGGTATTAATGTTGTGAGTGGCAGAAGCGGTCCCTGCAGCGATAAAAGAGGAGATGGCTCCCGCTTCATTGATACCTTCTTCTAAAATTTGCCCGTCTTTAGCTTCTTTGTAATACATCAGGCTGTCTGAATCTACAGGATCATAGAGTTGGCCGACGTGGGAATAGATCCCGCATTGGCGGAAAAGCCCTTCCATACCAAAGGTGCGTGCTTCGTCTGGGATGATAGGAACAATAAATTTACCGATAGATTCATCCCGCAATAGTTGGGACAAAATGCGTACATAAGCCATGGTCGTTGATACGGCGCGGCCGTCAGTACCTTTGTAAAATTCTTCAAAGACTTCTTCTGAAGGGGTTTTCAATGGAGTTGATTCTGTACGGCGCAAAGGCAGGGAGCCGCCCAGTTCCTTGCGGCGTTCACGCAAGTATTTCATTTCTGGGGAATCTTCTGCTGGTTTGTAAAAAGGTGCTTTAGCAACTTCTGCATCTGAAATAGGAATATTAAAGCGGGAACGGAATTCTTTGAGTTCCTGGTCATTTAGTTTCTTTTGATTATGGGAAATATTTTTACCTTCACCAGATTCGCCCAAACCATAACCTTTGATGGTATGAGCCAAAACTACCGTCGGAGCGCCTTTATATTCGACAGCCGCCTTATAACCGGCGAAAACTTTTTCAGGGTCATGACCGCCGCGTTTCATATCAGCGATTTGTTCATCGGATAAGTGGGCCACCATTTCAAGCAGGCGAGGGTCAGTGCCAAAAAACTTTTCACGGATATAGGCGCCAGAGGAGACAGAATATTTTTGGAATTCGCCATCAACCACTTCACCCATGCGACGGGCTAACAAACCTTCAGTATCTTTTTCGAGTAACTGGTCCCACTCACTGCCCCAAACGACCTTGACAACATTCCAGCCGGCGCCGCGGAACAGGGCTTCTAATTCCTGAATGATTTTACCGTTTCCCCGTACAGGGCCGTCCAAGCGTTGTAAGTTACAGTTAATGACAAAGATCAAATTATCTAATTTTTCACGGGAGGCCATGGTTAAGGCACCTAAAGATTCAGGTTCATCAGATTCGCCATCACCCATGAAAACCCAAACTTTATTATCATCCTTGGCCTTAAGCCCGCGATCTTCCAAATAACGGTTAAAACGGGCCTGATAAATACCCATGATCGGAGCCAATCCCATGGAAACGGTAGGGAATTGCCAAAAACTTGGCATCAGCCATGGATGAGGATAGGACGAAAGACCGCCGCCTTCAGCAAGCTCGCGACGAAAATTAAGCAAATTAGTTTCTGATAAACGGCCTTCCACAAAGGCGCGGGCGTAAATACCAGGTGAGGCATGGCCTTGGAAATAAACTAAATCACCGTCGCTAGTATCTGTACGGCCACGGAAAAAATGGTTAAAGCCGATTTCGTAAAGAGTAGCAGAAGAAGCATAGGTTGAAATATGACCACCGATGCCGTCAGCCATTTTATTGGCCCGCACCACCATGGCCATGGCATTCCAGCGGACAATGGATTTGATACGGCGTTCCATGTCACGGTTGCCAGGGAAAGAGGGCTGTTTATCTTTGGAAATCGTATTGATATAGGGAGTGTGATACGTAAAAGGAAGGGTAACGCCTGATTCTTGGGCCCGGATTTGAAGCTGTTGCAGAAGGTATTGTACCCGGTCAGGTGTTCCGCTGTTTAAGACATAATCAAGGGAGGCTAACCATTCCTTGAGTTCAATTTCATCCATTGCAGCATTCTTCTTAACATTTACGTCATCACTCATAAGGAACTCCTGATTATGGTCGTATTGACCGACACTCACATTTGTTCGTCATTCCCGCGAAAGCGGGAATCCAATATAGAATTAATCATATAATAGTGCCGGAGGAGAGATTTGAACTCTCAAGGCTTTCGCCATACGCTTCTGAGACGTACGCGTATACCAATTCCGCCACCCCGGCAGATTTTTTAGGATCTAACTGCCAGAATGTACCCTGACAAGGCTTTTAGTATAGTCGTATGAAATTTATCTGTCAACAAGAACACGCAACTGTTATAATCCACCCTTATGTTTCCGATCACTTTTCAAACATCTGCTATTGCCGTAGCCCAGATATGCGCCATGGGCTCACTAGGTTTTTATTTGGTGCGTTCAGGTATTATCCAGGAGTCTGGCCTTAAATTATTATCATTCTTAAGTGTTAATGTTTTTTTCCCGTTGTTTATTTTTAACCAAATTATCAGGAATTTTGATCCCGCGAGTATGCCTTTTTGGTGGGGATTTCCCCTTATTAATATTAGCTTGATACTGGGAGGGATGCTTCTTGTCTTATTGATTATGTTTGGCCGTAAGAATCCGCTAAGGGATGAATTTTTAGCGGTATCTTCGATGCACAATGCCGGGTATATTCCAATATTATTGATCATGTCCCTTCCTTTAGGAGCTTGGGGCGCGCAATTGTATAGCTGTGTGATTATTTCGATTATCGGGTTTGACACGTGTTTATGGTCCCTGGGGGTTTGGCTTTTAACCCGCGGACAATCCCCGCACATGGATTTAAGGCGAATGATCAACCCTCCTTTAATCAGTATGTCTGCGGCCTTGATTATTGTTTTGGTGTTTGGCCAGGGCTTTGTTCCAGAACTTGTTTTAAAGCCTATCAAGATTTTAGGCGATGCGGCCATGGCCGTGGCCATGATCGTTATTGGGGGAAACTTGAGCCTGTCCAGCCTGGCTCGGGTGAATTACTTTCAGGTATCAGGCGTTGTGTTGATTAAGTTAATCGTTATCCCGTTGTTAACCTTAATTGCTTTATTCTTTCTTAAATTAAATCCTATGATTAGTTTGGTGGCGATCATTCAGGCTTGTATGCCTAGTTCCATTACACTTTCTATCATTGGCCGTAACTATGAAACCAAGAATCAGGACTTCGTCAATCAAAGCATTTTCTTTACCCATATTTTAAGCATGATAACTATTCCCATTTTTTTAGGGTTATATGGTAAATTATTTCAATGACAACTATCGCAACCAATAAAAAAGCCTTTCACAATTTTTTTCTCCAGGAGAAATGGGAGTGCGGCATTGCTTTAAACGGTGGAGAGGTGAAGTCGCTGCGTGCCGGTGGCGCCAGCTTCACCGATGCCTTTGCGCATATTGATAAGGGAGAGTTGTATCTTTATAATTTACACATCACGCCCTATGAGCAGGCTTCATATCTCAATGAACCACCTGCCCGTCCGCGCAAACTTTTGGTCCATGCTAAAGAACTCGAAAAGATTAATGGCCATTTGACCCGTGGCGGACTAACCCTTGTCCCCACCAAGATTTATTTCAATAAAAAAGGCTGGGTCAAGGTAGAAATCGCTGTGGGCCAAGGCAAAAAATTATATGATAAACGGGAAGATATCAAAAAACGTGAAACCAAGCGAGAAATAGACCGATCGATTAAGAATAGAAGATGATTTTTCATTACATTTGAGCTATACTATAGACGTAGCTGTTCTTTCTAATGGGGGTGACTGGTTTCGACTTGTTTTAGTCGGGTATAGGTCGCGTGTCGAGGAAGCTTGGTAGGCCTCGTAAAATAATCTAAGCACAAATTAAACGCTAACAAAAATACGTTACGTTTCAGCGATTTCACCGCTCAGACACAAGGTCCTGCAATGCCAGAAATGGTCGCAGCTCCGATGCCTGTCGGTATCGCTGGCTAAGTCTTAGTTACACTGTAACTAAGCCTGTTTACTTGCAACGCCTGCTAGCAAGATAAACAGTCATTAGCAGGCTGGCTTTGATGACTGTCTTCTAAGTCAAAGCGAGATCTTTGAGGGCTGGTCCCGAAACAATCCTGTTTGCCGGAGGGTGAGGGATAAGACGAAAAGTTGACAAACTACACATGTAGACGCTTATATTACGAGATTCAAGGACCCGAGTTCAATTCTCGGCACCTCCACCATTACATATAGATTTAGTCAAAGGACCCCTTGCCATCGAAAGATTGTGAGGGGTTTTTATTTTGGCACAAATCTGGTAAAATATTAATACCTGCAATAACTAATCTAATATGTTTCAAGAAAAGGATCAAATCTCATCAGCGAACTATTCTCATTATACCTTGGTACAATTGATTCCTATTGGAGCTCTCTTAAAATATTAGCGAAATGTTATTAATTCCTTCAGTAGCATTTTAATCACAATAATAAGGGAGTTCATTATGGAAAAAGAAATTGTCTTAAAGACTTTTATACACAGGTATGAAGCAGATATTGCCAAAGGATTGCTTGATGAACAAGGAATAGATAACATGGTTTCGGATGAAGATGTCGGTGGCTTTCGCATAGGGATGATTATTGGTGAATCAATTAAGTTGATTGTTAATGAAAAGGATTTAGAAAAAGCAAAAGAAGTTATAAAAATAGGAGTAAATTAAAATGAATACTCTCGTTAAAGAAGAACAGAAAACCACCTTGCACTACGGTCTTGAAAATTTAGGAAATCTCCACTGGAATTTATCCACACCACTCCTTTACGAAGAAGCGATAAGAAGGCACGAAGGTATGCTGGCGCATTTGGGCCCACTTGTTATCAAGACGGGGCATTATACTGGGCGTTTGCCTAAGGACAAGTTTTTTGTTAAAGAGCCTTCCAGTGATACAAAAATTTGTTGGGGTCAGGTTAACCGTCCGTTTGAAGTAGCGAAATTTGATGCTTTAAAACAAAGGATTTCAGCATACTTGCAAGGCAAAGATCTTTTCATCGAAGATTGCTACTCCGGAGCAGACACCAATTATCGTCTTCCTATCCGTATTATTACGGAAAAAGCCTCTTACGCTTTGTTCGCCCGTAATATGTTTATCCGTGAACTTGAAATAGAGAAACTGGCAAATCATATTCCTGAATTTACCGTTATCCATGCGCCTAATTTTCACGCGGAGCCTGAAGTGGACGGTACACATTCGGATGCGTTTATCCTTTTGAACTTTGCAGAGAAGTTGATTCTTATCGGAGGAACAGAGTATGCCGGTGAGATAAAAAAATCCATTTTTACAGTAATGAATTACCTTCTTCCTCAAAAAGGTGTGATGGCGATGCATTCTTCTGCCAATTATGGGAAAGATGTTAATGATGTGGTCGTGTTTTTTGGGTTGTCCGGAACAGGAAAGACCACATTGTCAGCAACACCGGATCGGACCTTGATCGGTGATGATGAACATGGTTGGAGTGATGATGGGGTATTTAATTTTGAAGGCGGATGTTACGCAAAGGTGATCAAATTATCGAGTACCGGTGAACCTGAAATCTATAAAACGACAAGAATGTTTGGAACACTTCTTGAGAATGTTGTGATTGATCCGAAAACTCGGCATTTGGATTTAGATGATGACACGCTTACAGAGAACACCCGCGCGGCGTATCCAATCTCGCATATTCCAAATATGACATTAACAGGAAAAGGCGGGCATCCTAAAAATATTATTATGCTCACCTGTGATGCCTTTGGTGTCTTGCCGCCAATTGCGCGTTTATCACAGGCGCAGGCCATGTATCATTTTCTTTCTGGATATACGGCCAAAGTAGCAGGAACAGAAGCAGGAATACAAGAGCCGCAAGCGACATTCAGTACCTGTTTCGGAGCACCGTTTATGGCACTTGCTCCAACGACCTATGCCCATCTCCTAGGAGAAAAAATTACGAAACACAAGGTAGATGTCTGGCTTGTCAATACCGGTTGGAGCGGAGGACCTTATGGTGAAGGCAAACGGATGAATCTTTCGTTAACGCGTGCCATGGTTAGTGCCGTTTTGTCTGGGCAATTAAAAGATATCAAGACTGAAATAGACCCAATTTTTGGTCTTGGAATTCCTGTATCGTGTCCTGGTGTAGATGCAAAGGTACTTAATCCACGTAATACCTGGAAGGACCCCAATGCCTATGACAAAAAGGCTCGGGAATTGGCTAAAATGTTTAATGAAAATTTCAAAGAGTATGAACAAGATACGACGAGCGAAGTCAAAGCAGCTAATCCAAGAGTTTGATATAATAAAAAAGGGTGAGCTCATATGAATACGCAAGAACTTATAGATACTGCCAGGGCTCTGGTTGCTGATGACAAGGGCCTGTTGGCCATGGATGAAAGTAATCCAACCTGTCATAGACGTTTTGCCCTGTTAGGGATTCCACAGACCGTGGAGGCGAGGCAAGCCTATAGGGAATTAATTATAACTACCCCTGGACTAGGGAGCTGCATCAGTGGTGCCATTTTGTACGACGAGACGATCCGTCAACAGAAAAAAGATGGGACTTCCTTTGTCAAAGCTCTCATTGATGCTGGAATCATTCCTGGCATTAAGGTTGACGCTGGTGCAAAGAACATGGCAGGTCATCCTAAAGAGAAGATAACTGAAGGCTTGGACGGATTGCGTAGCCGCCTTAAGGAATATTACCAAATGGGTGCTCGATTTGCCAAGTGGCGTGCGGTGATTGTTATTGGCGATGGTATTCCGAGCACGGGTTGCATCGAGGCCAATGCACATGCTTTGGCCCGCTATGCTGCGTTGTGTCAGGAAGCTGGACTGGTTCCCGTGGTGGAGCCAGAAGTGCTTATGGATGGAGAGCATTCCTTGCAGCGTTGTAGTGAAGTAACTCAAGAAGTGCTACGAATGGTTTTTAACCAACTTTATTCTCAACGAGTAATACTGGAGGGGATGATCCTAAAGCCCAACATGGTGCTGCCAGGATTGGCCTGCTCAAGTCAAGAAACGGTAGACGAGGTGGCTGATGCCACAGTGAAATGTTTTTTGCAAGTTGTTCCTGCTGCTGTCGGGGGCATTGCATTTTTGTCTGGCGGCCAATCAGGCCAATTGGCCACGGAGCGTTTGAATGCCATGAATCTTAGATTTAAGTCACGATTGCCTTGGGCCTTGGCATTTTCGTATGCCCGAGCTGTCCAGCAACCAGCTATGGATATTTGGCGTGGTCAAGCAGCTAACGTCCCTGCGGCACAGCAAGCTTTGTATCATCGGGTCAATTGTAATCGAGCGGCGCGGCGTGGTGAATACAATCCCTCAATGGAGAAACATGATTAAGATTTTTACTTTAACCATGAATCCGGCGATTGATAAAAGCGCTGAAGTCAAACAGATAGAGCCTGACAAGAAATTAAGGTGTCAGGAGCCTATCTTTACACCAGGTGGCGGAGGAATTAATGTTGCCCGTGCCATTCATAATCTTGGGAGTGAAGCAAAAGCAATTTATCCTGGCGGAGGTCCCACAGGGGATATGTTAGAACAGCTTTTGTACAAAGAAGGTATTCATCAATGCCGTATCAAAACAAAAAAATGGACGCGTGAGAATGTGAGCATCGTTGAAGAAACAACGAATAATCAATATCGTTTTGAAATGCCTGGTGCTGCCTTAAATGAGAATGAATCAGCAC
>Ga0206863_1173_pt1 | contig 21508 bp, 23 predicted proteins | sample Alteio_BWOrgCont_41_FD_152634 | JGI IMG/M metagenome (GOLD analysis project Ga0206863, IMG submission 152634) | Enriched cells from forest soil in Barre Woods Harvard Forest LTER site, Petersham, Massachusetts, United States -... | ecosystem: Environmental > Terrestrial > Soil > Temperate forest >...
GTTAATGACCAGGAGAAGCTTTATGGGGCAATTTCAGAAACTGAAATTCTTGAAGCGTTTCATGCCGAAGGCCAAAAAATTGATAAAAAAGCCTTGGTTCTTGAGAAGCCAGTTGATGATTTAGGTATTTTTGAAATCGGTGTCAAACTTCACCCTCAAGTGATTGCCAAGATCCGCTTGTGGGTCACGAAAAAAAGCTAAGGTCCTTTTATGGATCAAGCATTAAGAGTGCCTCCGCAGAATATCGATGCTGAAAAAGCAGTTTTGGGGGCCATGATGATTTCCGAAGAAGCTATCGGGGTGTCTATTGAACACCTCGATAGCTTTTATTTTTATGAGACCGCCCACCAAAAGATTTTTGACGCCGTGCGTGAGTTATATGCGGAACGCAAACGGGTGGACATCATCACCCTTTCAGATTGGCTGAAAAATACCGGGCAATTAGAAAATTTAGGCGGCCTGTCCTATTTATCACAGTTGGCAGATTTTGTTCCCACCGCAGCTAACGCGCAATATTACGTTGATATCGTCAAGGAAAAAGGCATCCAGCGCCAGCTGATCAAGAATGCCACTGAGATCATTTCCAAAAGTTATAGTGTTAATGTGGACATTGAAGAGTTGGTGGACAGTGCCGAGCAATTGATTTTTGAGATCGCTAATGCCAATCAAAAACAGCAAGCTGTTCACATCAAAGATATCATCAAGGGTACCATTGAAAACATTGATCTTTTATATCAGCATAAAAAATCGATCACAGGTGTCCCGACTGGATTTACGGATTTTGACAGTAAAACGTCAGGTTTGCAAAAATCTGATTTGATCATCATTGCAGGACGTCCATCGATGGGAAAAAGCGCTTTTGCTGTTTCTATAGCGGAGCATGCCTGTCTTGAGCATAATATTCCAGTGGCTATTTTTTCTTTGGAAATGTCCAAGGAACAATTAGTTCAGCGTATGTTGTGCTCCCAGGCTCAGGTGGATGCACATAAAGTCCGTACAGGATTTCTTTCGCCATCGGATTGGCCATTGCTGACGAAAGCAGCTGGACGCCTGTCGAATGCTCCTATGTTCATTGATGATACTCCGGCCATTTCCATGCTGGAGTTGCGTGCTAAAGCCCGAAGGTTGAAAGCTTCTCAAAATATAGGCCTTGTGATCGTGGATTATTTGCAGTTGATGCAGGGACATGGTAAAACAGAAAGCCGTCAGCAGGAAATTTCAGAGATTTCCCGTTCTCTGAAAGCGCTGGCGCGCGAGTTAGGTCTTCCTTTGATTGCCATCAGCCAGCTATCGCGTGCAGTGGAAAGCCGGCAGGACCATCGCCCGCAACTTTCTGATTTGCGTGAATCCGGAGCCATTGAACAAGACGCGGATGTGGTCGTTCTTTTGATGCGTGAGGAATATTATAATCCAACTGATGAAAACCGTGGCATTGCTGAAGCTATTATCGCCAAACAACGTAATGGACCGACTGGCTCTGTAAAAATGAAGTTTTTTAAGGAATATGTCAAATTTGTAAACCTGGAAATGGCCCATCACGAATAAATATTAGTGATGTAGGTTGACAGCCCCGTACACAGAATCTATAATTGACCCATGCTAAAAAATAAAATTTTACCCATCACTTTTTTTCTCCTTTGCGCTTTTCTATTAGGAACAAAAATTACTTTTGCTCAAGCAGTTACGGATAATTCCGTCACTATGAAAGCGGATGATTCCACAGCCCAATCGGTATCTGAAACAGCACCTCTTGTTAAAATTGTCAAAGCTATTGATATTGAAGGTAATAAGTCGATTGGTGTCGCTCAAATTTTAGCCAGGATCAAAACCCGTGTAGGAGAAGAGTATCAGGATGCGGTAATCAGTGATGACTTAAAACGCTTGTATAATACGGGACACTTTTCTGATGTGCAAATTGATCATGAAGATTTAGATGATGGTTATAAAGTGATCGTCAGGCTGAAGGAAAAGCCCATCGTAGATGAAATAACCTTTTCTAAAATTAAATACTATAATTCACGTTATTTGTTAAGCAAAATGAAAACGAAGAAAGACAAGTTCCTTGATAATAAAATGCTCAAGGATGATATTAATACTATCGAAGATTTATATAAGAAAAAAGGTTTAAGCCAGATTAAGGTTGATGTGGAAAGTTTTATTGACGATACCACCAATAAAGCCAGCTTGCATTTTATTATCCGTGAAGGTTTTAGAGTTAAGATCAAGCGGATTTATGTTTATGGAAATATTGCCTATCCTGACATAAAAATCATCAAGGTCATGAAGTCCCGCTGGGCATGGTTTTTTGGTTCCGGCCTTCTCAAAGAAGAGCAATTGGAAGATGATATGACAGCGATACAGGCTTTTTATGAATCAAACGGTTTTCTTGACACCAAAGCCACCTATCAAATAGAGCCTTTGTATAAGGGGCTGGTGAATGTGAATGTCACCATCCAAGAGGGGAAGCGGTATTACGTGGGGGATGTCAGCTTTTTTGGTAATGCTATTCTTTCAGATTATGAGATCAAAAGTCATCTTAAGAATTTGATAGAAGGAAATCCTTTTAGCCATGAGAAGTTGGAGGAGGACCTGGGGAATGTCCGTGAGGCCTATTTTGACCACGGTTATATTTCTGCCATTGTTGAAGAAGCGACGTCATTTAATACGGTGACGGCCAAGGTTGATATTAAGATCAGTATTAAGGAAGGTAAGCTGGTCTATATCAATAAAATTAAAATACAGGGAAACGCCCATACGCGTGACATTGTCATCCGTCGTGAATTACGCATGTATCCTGGTGATCAATTTGATGGTGCGAAATTACGCCTTTCCAAGCAGCGATTGAAAGATTTAGGTTACTTTGAAGATGTTGGTTATGACATAGAAGATACTGACCAGGATGATCTTAAGGATTTGGTCGTGCAGGTCAAAGAAGCCAAAACCGGTACCTTCTCATTTGGCGGCGGTTACAGCACGGTTGATAGATTAGTTGGGTTTGTGGAAGTCGAACAGAAAAATTTCGATATCTCCAATTGGTCTTCATTTACCGGTGGTGGTCAGGATTTACGTCTGCGTGCCCAGATTGGTTCCAGCCAGCGTAATTTGTTATTGAGTTTCACCGAACCCTGGTTGTTTGACCATCCACTTTCTGCAGGTTTTGATGCGTATTTAACGGAAAATCTTAAAGATGGTTCAACAGGGTATTCTTACGATCAGAAAACGATCGGTGGTGATATACGTTTTGGAAAAAGTTTCAATGATAATCTTTCAGTAGGGACGGTTTATCGCCTGGAACATATTAATATTAGCAATTTGGATTCGGGTGTCTCCGAGGCTTTAGCTGAGCAAGCAGGGAACAGTTTGGTCAGTTCATTGGGGGTCAGTGTTACCAACGATTATCGCGATAGCAAATTGTCGCCGACCAAAGGTTGGGATGTTACCAATAGCGCAGACATTGCCGGTGGCCCCTTAGGCGGGGATAGGAATTTCTACCGTGTTCAAACGAGTGGTGAATATTATTTTCCTATTAACATTAATGATGTGACAACCGTGCTTGAATTCAGTGGTCGAACCGGTATCGTCCAGTCTTATCCAGATACCCCGGATGTTCCTATTTTCGAGCGGTATTTTACTGGCGGCCAGGATTCGATCCGTGGTTATGATGAACGTACTGTCGGGCCCCTTGATCCTGGTACAGGTGATGCCATTGGCGGGGATGCCTTATTGCTGGGTAGTGTTGAATATACGGTGCCTATCATTGAAATTATTAAAGGTGCTGTATTTTTCGATACAGGTAATGTCTGGGACAAGGTCAGGGATTACGGTACTGGCGGTGTCAAATCTGGTACAGGTGTTGGCTTACGTGTCAAGACCCCCATTGGTCCTATTAAATTGGATTATGGTATTCCTTTGGATAAAGAACCTGGAAATACCAGTAAGAGCGGTAAGTTTTATTTTAGCGTCAGCCGTGGTTTTTAATTAACTTTGAAAAACTAATTATCAACTTTATAATAGTATAAACAGGAGGGGTATATGAAAGTAGTTAAAGTATTGGGTTTAGCTGTAATGTTTGGACTTGTGGCGACAGGAATGAGCTTGGCCGCTGATTTGAAGATTGGCTATGTGGATTTAGGTAAGGTCTTCGATAATTATCAAAAAACAAAAGAATTCGATGCTGTTTTACAATCTGAAGGCGAAGCTTTCCAAAAAGAGAGAGACGGCATGGTCCAAAAAATTCAGGATGCGCAAAGCAAGTTAGCGTTGATGAATGATACCCAGAAGGCTGCCATGCAGGCAGATATTGAAAATCAAAAGAATGAAGTAGTCGCTTATGATCGGGAAAAACGCGCAGAATTAGCCAAGAAGCGCGATGATAAAGTAAAAGAGATCTTATCCGAGATTCAGGGGATTGTCACGACCATTGCTAAAAATGAAGGTTACACCTACGTTTTAAACGACCGTGTCATGATTTTTGGTGATCCTCAATATAATATCACCGATGAGGTGATGAAGAATTTAAATGACAGTTACAAGAAGTAACTTATCCGTCATGCAGATCAGCACAGCTGATATTGCCCAATTGGTTAAGGGAGAACTGATCGGTGACGGGGGGGTAATTGTCAGTGGTTTTTCAGGGATTAAAGAAGCAAAAAAGAATGAACTTGCTTTTTTAGCAAATCCGAAATACGAGCCTTTGCTTCAAGATACCCAGGCAGGTGTCATCCTTGTTCCCCGGCAGATTTCTTGTCCGGGGAAAACTATTATCAGGGTGGATAATCCGTCTCTTAGTTTTACCGAGGTGGTGAATCATTTTTTAAAAGATGCCCCTGATTATAGACCATGCGGCATTCATCCAACGGCTGTTATTGCTTCGGGGGCTAAATTAGCTTCAGGTGTGGCTGTTGGTGCGCATACGATCATTGAAGACGGAGCTGTTATTGCTGAAGGTTGCGTGCTTTACGCTAATTGCTATGTTGGGGCAGAGGTGCAATTGGGTCGTGATTGCCTGATTTATCCGCAGGTGGTTTTGCGTGAAAAGGTTATTATCGGTAACCGTGTTATTATTCATAGCGGTACTGTTGTCGGATCTGATGGGTTTGGTTATGTGACCGTCGATGGAAAGCATGTGAAGATTCCGCAGGTTGGATCTGTGTTGATTGAAGATGATGTGGAAATTGGAGCGAATGTCACCATTGATCGTGCGCGTTTTGACCGGACAATTATTGGGGAAGGATCAAAAATAGACAATTTGGTGCAAATTGCCCATAATGTAAAAATTGGTAAACATTGTTTTGTGGTTGCTCAATCAGGCATTGCTGGTAGTACAAAATTAGGTAATTATGTTATTCTAGCTGCACAGTCAGGCTTGGTTGGGCATATAGAAATTGGCGACGGAGCGATAGTGACGGCTCAGTCAGGGGTGAGCAAGTCCATTAAGGCTGGTGAACAGGTGTTCGGATCTCCGGCGGTGCCCATCAAGAATGCTTTTAGAAATAACGCCCATATTCAAAGGCTTGATAAGTATGTGGAGATGATTAAAGATTTGAAAAAACGTATTGAGGAATTAGAGAAGAAATAACCATATGAAACAGAAAACAATTAAAAATTCTGTCACCCTTTCCGGTATCGGTTTACATACAGGCCGTACGGTGAACGTGACTATAAAACCAGCTGGAGAGAATGAGGGCATTGTATTCACGCGCATTGATTTACCTAATAAACCAATGGTTAAGGTGTCGCCTGCGAATGCGGTTATGGACGAGAAGGTTACGCGTTGTACGGCGATTGAATCTCAGGGTGTGCGTATTTATACCATTGAACATTTGATGGCAGCTTTAAGCGGTTTGGGTATCTGTAACTTGAGCATTGAAATCGATGGAGAAGAGGTTCCAGGTTTAGATGGCAGCAGTCTGGAATTTTTGAAAGCGCTAGAACAAGCAGGGATTGAAGAACAGCAGGCGGATAAGAATATTTTTATTATACAGGAACCGATCATCGTTGCCAATAAAACCTCGACGATTGTGATTGTCCCGCATGATCAATTAAATGTATCGTATACTTTGGATTATGATCACCCTTTATTGCGTTCACAATTTTTTTCACAATCTATTGATGCACAAGCTTTTGCCAAAGAATTGGCAGCGGCCCGTACTTTCTGCCTGGAATCTGAAGTTGATCAGATTAAAGCTCATGGCTTGGCCAAAGGGGCTAATTATCAAAATACCCTGGTGATGTCAGCTAAAGGACCTGTAGAGAATACCTTACGCTTCCCTAATGAATGTGTGCGCCACAAGGTTTTGGATATCGTCGGAGATTTGTATTTATTGGGTTATCCTGTGCAAGGCGCTGTTTATGCCACCAAAAGCGGGCATGCCTTAAATCGGGCCTTGGTCAAGAAAATAGAAGTGCAGCGTCAGAAATACACGACTGCTTCTTATCCTGCAGCAGCATCCGGAGCTCCTGGCAGGGTTTTCAATATTAATGAAATTATGAAGATTTTACCCCATCGTTATCCTTTTTTGTTTGTCGATCGTGTTATTGAGATTGAGCCGGGTAAAAAGGGGATCGGTATCAAGAATGTGACAGTCAATGACGGGTTTTTTCAAGGGCATTTTCCCCAAAAGCCGGTTATGCCAGGGGTGATCATGATCGAGGCCATGGCCCAAACAGCGGGAGTTGTGGTATTGACCAGTGGCGCGCATAATGGTAAAGTAGCTTTATTCATGTCTATTTCAGACGTAAAATTTCGTAAGGTGGTTTACCCTGGAGATCAGTTATTGATGGAAGTTGAGATTATCCGTGACCGTGAACGCACTGCGCATGTCAAGGGTGTGGCGCGTGTTGACGGGGAAGTCGCCATCGAAGCAGATATGATGTTTTCTTATACAGATGCACATTATTTGAATAGTTAATTATATGTCTAACACCATTCATAAAACTGCCATTGTCGGTGAACAAGTTAAACTCGGGGAAAATGTGAACATCGGACCATACGCGGTCATTGAGGCCCAAGTGACCTTGGGTGACAATGTCATTGTTGGAGCGCATTGTGTTGTGGAAGGACATACCACCATCGGTAATGGCTGCCAATTGTATACAGGGGCTGTGATCGGGTCTCCACCGCAGGACCGCAAGCACCAAAAGGCAGATAAAGTTTTTTTGAATATTGGCGCCAACAATGTATTCCGTGAATATGTGACAGTCAATCCCGGTACCGTCGAAGGCGGCGGTGAAACTCGTATCGGGGATAATAATTTATTCATGGCTTGCTGTCATGTGGCGCATGATTGTCATATTGGCAGTGATTGTGTCCTGGCTAATTATGTGGGGCTTTCAGGGCATGTGACCATTGAAGATAGGGCGGTGATTGGCGGTTTGTCAGGTGTTCATCAGTATGCCCGCGTTGGATACCTTTCAATGATTGGCGGTTGTTCCAAGGTAAACCAGGACGTTCCGCCGTTCTCTTTAGTGGATGGTAACCCTGCTACCTTAAGAGGTTTAAATATTGTGGGATTAAAGCGGGCAGATATTCCGTCTTCGATTCAAAGATCTTTGCATTCTGCATTTAAAATATTATTTAATTCCGGTTTGAATCGCAGCAATGCTGTCCTCCAAGTTAAAGAACAATTAAATGGTCAGCCTGAAATCCACAGGGTTATTGAGTTTATCCAGACATCCAAACGTGGCATCTCCTAATTTTAAAACCATAGGTCTTATTGCAGGCAACAGGCAATTTCCTTTTTTTCTTTTTGCCAGGGCAGCGCGTGATCAAGGTTATAAGATTGTTGCGGCAGGGATTGTGGGGGACACCTCCCCGTTATTATATTTTTCAGTCGATAAATTTCAATATTTCAAAGTGGGTGAATTAAGAAAACTTTTTGAATATTTCCGTGCCCATGCAGTTAATGAAGTGATCATGGCAGGCCAGGTTAATCAGGATAATTTATTTAATCCGGCTGTTAAATTAGATGCAGAGTTTCAGGCGCTTTCCGACGCACTGCGTGATCGCAAGGCAGATACCATTTTTGCCGCGGTGGCGGATCGTCTAAGCAAAGAGGGCATGGCCTTGCTTGATTCTACCTTTTTATTAAAAAAATACTTAGCTCCTCATGGGACGCTGACAAAGCGTGGCCCCAGTGTAAATGAATTAAAAGATATTGAATTTGGGCTGACCATTGCCAAATTAATGGGCGGTATTGATATCGGACAGACGGTGGTGGTCAAAGAAAAAGCCATTGTGGCCATTGAAGCGATGGAAGGTACGGACCATGCCATCACCCGAGGTGGAAAGATTGCCCGTGAAGGAGCGGTAGTGGTAAAAACTTCTAAACCTGCTCAAGATAATCGTTTTGACGTACCGGTTATTGGACCTCGTACCATTCAAACCATGGCTAAGGTTAAAGCTGCATGTTTAGCTATCGAAGCCGGTAAAACCTTAATCATTGATCGTGAAAAAACCGTAAGCCTGGCTAATCAGGCAGGTATCTGTCTTTTAGTTGCTTAAATATTTTAAACAGGAGAGATTAATATGCTTCATGTGAATCGTAGGATCAAGGATATTGTTGGCTCAACGACGCTGGCCATCACGGCCCGTGCCAAGGAATTGGCCGCGCAGGGGCATGATGTGGTTAATTTTGGGGCGGGAGAGCCGGATTTCGATACCCCGGATTTTATTAAAAAAGCGGGTATCAAAGCTATTGAGAGCGGGTTTACCAAATATACCCCTTCTATCGGTACCCAGGATTTACGCGAGGCCATTGCCGCTAAATTTCAAAAGGACAACGGGCTTGTCTACAAACCTAATCAGATCGTTGTTTCCTGTGGGGCCAAACACTCCTTGTTCAATATTATCCAGGTTTTAGTCGATGATGGGGATGAAGTGATTTTTCAATCGCCCTATTGGGTGAGTTATCCTGAAATGGTCAAGGCTGCAGGTGGTAAATCGGTCATTATCCCCACTGATGCTTCCACGGCGTTTAAGATTACGCCTGATTTATTAAAGAAACACATCACGCCCAAAACCAGGATATTGATTATCAATTCACCTTCAAACCCGACAGGCGTCATGTATCATAAAGAAGAGCTGGCCAAGATTGCCGAGATCTGTGTAGCCCACAAGATTTATGTGATTAGTGATGAAATCTACGAAAAATTGATTTATGATACTAATGTTTTTACGTCGATAGCGTCACTGGGCCAAGAAATTTTTGATTTGACGATCACGGTCAATGGTGTGTCGAAAGCATATGCCATGACTGGTTGGCGGATTGGTTACGCTGCAGGGGCTCTTGAGATCATGGAGTATATTAAGAAATACCAGGATCATTCGACCTCTAATCCAACGTCTATCAGCCAGGTCGCCGCTTTGGAAGCTTTGAAAGCTTCTCCAGAGTCTATTGACCAAATGTGTCAGATATTCAAAAAGCGCCGTGATTTGATGTTACAATGTTTAGATCGGATTCCGGAACTTTCCTATATTCGTCCAGAAGGTGCTTTTTACGTTTTTTGTGATTTTTCTAAAGTTGGTGATGCAACGGTGATTGCTAAACAGATGCTGGATGAAGTCAAGGTGGCCGGTATCCCGGGCGACAGTTTTGGGGCTCCCAATTATATCAGGTTTAGTTTTGCCACGTCGGATGCGCGTATTCAGGAAGGTATTGCGCGGGTGGCCAAATGGATTGCTAATCAATCGTCCTCGTTAAAGGTGTAACAAACAAATGGAAAATCCTCCCCAATTACGGGAACTTCTTTTATTAACGATCGAAGAAAATGCTTCTGATTTGCATTTGACTGAAAAGTCCCCGCCAATTCTTCGTATTGACGGGCGTTTAGTCCCGATTACGGGTAATGCGCTTCGACGTGATGAAATCCGTGAAATGATTTACAGCGTCCTTTCAGATAATCAAAAAGAGAAATTTGAAGAAGATAAGGAATTAGATTTTTCGTTGGCGCTAACGGGTATGGACCGTTTCCGTGTGAATGTGCACGTTCAGCGGGGATCTGTGGAAGCAGCGTTCCGGCGTATTTCTTTATATATTCCCACCATGGAAGAATTAAAATTGCCATCAGTCATTGCGGACCTGGCTCGAAAGCAAAACGGGTTGGTCTTAGTTACTGGCCCCACCGGTTCAGGTAAAACTACAACATTGGCAGCAATGATTAATTTAATTAATTCCGAGCGTACAGCTATGATCATGTGCATTGAAGACCCTATTGAGTATATTTTTACGAATAATAAATCAGTGATCAAGCAGCGGGAGGTTTACCGCGATACCAAATCTTTTTCGGAAGCACTTAAGCGTTGTTTACGTCAGGATCCGGACGTGATTGTGGTAGGGGAGATGCGTGATTTGGAAACGATTTCAACAGCGTTAACAGCAGCAGAAACCGGGCATTTGGTTTTAGCTACCGTGCATACCCCTGATGCCCCGCAAACCATTGAACGTATTATTGACGTTTTCCCTCCCTATCAGCAGCAGCAGGTCCGCCAGCAGTTATCGACGGCTTTACAGGGCGTTATTTCTCAAAAATTAGCCCCCCGGGCTACCGGCAAAGGCCGTGTCATGGTCCCGGAAGTGATGATCGCCACCGCTGGTGTTCGTAATCTTATCCGTGAAAAATCTGTTGAGCAGCTGCGCTCGGCCATGCAAACCGGCGGCCAATTCGGGATGCGTACTTTTGACAAATCTTTAAAAGAACTTTTTGAAAAAGATATTATTACGTTTCAGACCGCCTTGAGTTTGGCGACGGATGTTAATGAATTAAAAACTTTAATGGCGACTAGAAAAACATAAGCTCTTTAAGCGGGTGCTTATAAAAGGAGAATTATATGAGTCATACAGTAACGTTAATACCAGGAGATGGTATCGGTCCAGAAGTAACCAATGCCATGCGCCTTTGCGTGGATGCGACTGGTGTAAAAATTAATTGGGAAGTGCATGAGGTTGGTGAGAAGTCCATGGCAAAACACGGCAAACCGTTGACGGATGAAGTCTTGGACTCCATCCGCCGTAATAAGACTGCTATCAAAGGGCCTATTACTACACCCATCGGTAAAGGGTTTCGTTCGGTGAATGTTCAGTTACGTCAGTCCTTGGATCTGTTTGCCTGTGTGCGTCCTTGCCGTTATTATGAAGGCACCAAGACTCCTATTAAAGATGTGGATTTAATGATCTTCCGTGAAAACACAGAAGATTTATATGCGGGTATTGAATTTGATCTCGGTACCCCTGAGTGCGATCGCCTGCGTAATTTGATCAATGAAATGTCGCCTAAAAAGATCAAACAAGATGCAGCTATTTCGATCAAGCCAATTTCAGTGAGCGGTTCTAAACGTATCGTCAAATTTGCTTTTGATTGGGCGGTCAAGCTCGGACGCAAGAAGATGACAGCGGTGCATAAAGCTAATATTATGAAATTTACCGACGGGTTATTCTTGCAATGTGCTAAGGAAGTGGCCAAAGAATATGAAGGAAAAATTGAATTTAACGATAACATCGTTGACAATATGTGTATGCAGTTAATTCAATACACGTCATTATATGATTGTTTAGTTTTACCTAATTTGTATGGGGACATTGTTTCTGATCTGTGCGCTGGTTTAGTCGGTGGTTTGGGAGTGGCTCCTGGGGCAAATTATGGCGATGAAATCGCCCTTTTTGAACCTGTGCACGGTTCAGCGCCTAAATATGCCGGTCAGAATAAAGTCAATCCGACCGCGACAATTCTTTCAGCCGTATGGATGCTGCGCCATCTTAAAGAAGATGCTGCTGCTGATCGTTTGGACAAGGCTGTGTGTATCATTTTAAAAGAAGGTAAAACAGTAACGTATGATTTAAAAGACGATCGCAGTGATCCTACAGCCGTAGGAACCATGCAAATGGCTGAAGCGATTTGCGAAAAACTTTAGTGTTTATAATGCACCTGAATGATGAAAAGGGGACACTTTAAAGTGTCCCCTTTTTTCGTATAGCTTATGAAACAGAATATGATTGTCGAAGATTGGGGATTGGTTGATTATGCTGAAGGCTATGATCGCCAGAGGCAATGTGTCCAACGTGTTATTGAAGGTGCTGTGGATCATTTGATTTTTTGCGAACATCCTCCTGTGTTGACCTTAGGAAGAATGACCAATCCGGACAGTTTGCTTTACCAGCGTCATGATATTGAAGAGCGGGGTGTGACGATCATCAACGTTGACCGCGGAGGAGATGTAACCTTGCATGCGCCGGGGCAATTGATTGTTTATCCAATCTTTAATTTAAATAAGCATGGTAAAGATCTTAAAGCTTATATGGAAAAGCTTGAAGAAGTTGCGGTTGATTTATTGAAGAATTTTGGTATATTGGCAATAAGCATTTCCGGACAACGTGGTGTGTTTGTGGGGGATGATAAGATTATTTCTATAGGTGTCGGGGTGCGTAAATGGGTTACCTACCATGGTTTGGGGATTAATGTTGCTACAGATCTGTCTCTTTTTAATTTGATCAAACCCTGTGGCCTTAACGTGTGCATGACCTCGATGCAAAAATTAAAAGGACATCCCGTTTCCATGAAGGATGTAAAAGCAAAAGTAGTTGAGCTGTTTCAGAAAAGATTTTTATGACCAAAATTATTTTACCCGAATTAGGCGAAGGGATCACTCAAGCCACGATTGCCTGCTGGCACGCGAAGGTTGATGAAGATGTCGTGGCCGGACAGGAAATTTGTGAAGCGGTCACTGACAAGGCTTCTTTTGTTATTGAGGCACCTGCCCCGGGTAAACTTAAATCTATTTTCGTTAACGAGGGCCAAGTAGGTTTGGTTGGTGGTACGTTGGGCACAATTGAGTCAATATGACGGAAATCAAGCACAAGCGTGTTTTACTAATGTATATTTCACAGGTTTCCGGGCATCGTCAGGGTGCGGTGGCGATCTCAAAATCCCTTAAGTCCCTTGATCCTGATTGTGAAGTGTTAAGCATCAACGGATTTGGTTACACCTATCCTTTGATGGAAAAAATCATCAATACTGCTTATATGGGTGTGATCAAGCGCGCGCCCAAAATTTGGGAATACCTTTATGATAATCCTAAGGTTATCAAGTTTTCTGAACAATGGAAGCAATCCATCCATCAATCGTCCCACAAAAAATTAAAGCCCCTGATCGATGAATTCAAGCCTGATGTGGTTGTTTGTACCCAGGCTTTTCCCTGCGGCATGGTTGCGGACTATAAAATGACTCATCAGCATGAGCTTACAGTCATCGGAGTACTTACAGATTACGCTCCGCATTTGTACTGGTTGCATGAAGGGGTGAATTATTATGTGGTTCCCTCCCAAGAGGCCTGCGACCGTTATGTGAAAGAAGGAATTTCTACAGATAAAATAAAGATTTTTGGAATTCCTATCCGTATGAAATTTGCGGAACATACGGGTGCTGAGAATATTGCTAAGAAATTAAAGCTCGATATAAATATTCCAACTATTCTGATCATGGGCGGAGGCCAGGGTTTGGGTCCCATGAAGGAAGCGGTCAAATCACTGGTACGCCTTGAGCGGCCTTTACAGCTGATTGTTATATGCGGTACCAATGTCAAGTTAGTCAACTGGATCAAAAAAATTCAGCGTAAGACAGATAAAAAGATCATTTTTTATGATTATGCCAGTAACGTGGATGAATTGATGGAAGTATCCACCTTGATCGTCAGTAAACCCGGCGGGATGACGACCAGCGAATGCCTGGCCAAGGGCTTGCCTATGGTGATTGTTGATCCAATCCCTGGTCAAGAAGAGCGTAATTCTCAATTTTTAGTCAACCAGGGAATTGCTATCCGTGTTGATGATAAGCGTCATATTGCCCATGAAATCGACGTGTTGTTGAATAACCCGAAGCAATTGGCGGCCATGAAGCAGGCAGCTTTAAAAAATGGTAAACCAATGGCTGCCGAGAATATTGCACGGTTAATTTTAAACGGGTCAGTTTAATATTTATGGGTAATTATAATCTTTATAGGTTTGCTCAATTTTTAGCTAATATTTTGCCTTTGAAGGTAAGTCAAGCTCTGGTCATGGCTTTGTGTGACTTGCATTTTTGTTTTTCCAAGACTGATCGTCGGGCGGTTGAGAATAATTTGAAGGTAGTGTTAAAGACGGACCAGGTGCCGGTACCTCAAGTCCGCGCGGTGTTTCGTAATTTTGGTAAATACCTGTTAGAATTTTTTACCATGTCCAAACGTTTGCAGCCGAAGTTTATTAAATCCAATGTCCATATCAAGAATGCCGAATACCTGACCGAAGTCTTTGAAAAAGGCAAGGGTGCTATCATTGTCAGTGCCCATGTAGGCAATTGGGAATTGGGAGGTGCTGTCTTGTCGATGTTGGGTTTTCCCTTATCAGTGGTGGCATTGGCGCATAAAGATGCAAAGGTCAATGCCTTATTTAACGCGCAGCGTGAAGCTTTTGGAACAATGGTGATACAGACCGATGTGGCTGTCCGACGTGTCGTGGAAGATCTTCACAAAAATCGTTTCGTTGCCATTCTGGGAGACAGGGATTTTGGAAATCGGGGGATAGTGATGGATTTCTTGGGCCATCAAACAATGATCCCTAAAGGGGCTGCTCATTTTTCTATGAAAACGGGCGCTCCTATTGTCCCTCTTTTTTTTCTTCGTACTTCTGAGGATCATTTTGAAATGAATATTTATCCGCCTATTTATCCGCCTTTTTTAAAGGACGGAAAGATTGAGAAACAGGCGGCGGTTGAGTATATTCAAGAATACTTGAGAGTCACTGAGGATGAAATCAGGAAAAATCCATCCCAATGGCTTTTATTTAGAGAATTTTGGCAATCATGAAAATAGCCGTTGTCATTCCAGCCCACAATGAAGCTCAAGCCATAGGCCCCTTGGTCGAAGCTGTGCGTGCTTTAGGGTATGATTGCATTGTGATTGATGACGGATCCGTTGATAAAACCTATGCTTTGGCAGAAGCTGCCCATGCGGTGATGCTCAAGACAGCAGTTAAAAGTGGTAAGGGCAATGCCTTAAAAGTTGGATTTGATTATGTGTTGAAATCCGGTTATGAGGCCCTGATTGCTATGGACGGTGACGGGCAGCATGCACCGTCAGATATCTCAGCATTTGTGACTTGTTGCCAGAATACGGGTGCCGATATTGTCAGCGGTAATCGCATGCTTAATCCGAAGGGTATGCCGTGGGTTCGTTTAGCTACCAATCATTTCATGTCCTGGCTGATTTCTCTTTTTTGTCGTCAATATATCCCCGACACCCAATGTGGTTTTCGTTTGATCAAAACCAGGGTGCTTGATGCTATTAAACTCGAAAGTTCTGATTTTGAAATTGAAACAGAGGTATTGATCAAGGCCAGCAAAAAAGGATTTAAAATAGCTTCGGTCGCCATACAGACCATTTACAGGGATGAGGTCAGTAAAATCCAACCAGTACGCGACACATTTCGTTTTATCGCCTATTTATGGCGTGAACTATTTCTAAAAAATGACTGAAAACTTTCTTTTTAAAGCTGTCTTTATTTCATTGGCTGCGCACACCGCTATTTTGTGTGTTGCTTATTTCAGCAAGATCAATGACCCGCATTATAAGTCTGTACGTCAGAACCGGATTGAAATCAGCTACAAGCCGATGCATAAACGGGCAGTTGATATTCGGGCGTATCCCGTCAGGCCGGCCCAGCATTTGGATTTAAGCAATAATCAAATGTTTTTCACCGACGGAACAATACCGGTGAGTTTGGTCAAAGAAAAACCCGCCTTGCCTTTTGGGATGCTCTATGAACGAAGGTCTGAACGTATGAGCACCATGGAGCTAAGTCGCAGGGTGGATATTAGGCCCATTACATCAGAAAAAATTAATAATCCTGTTTACGCTGCTTACTATGAAATGGTTCGGGATCGCATTAAGGAAAAAGTTTATGCGAATTATGACAAGATGGAAAGAGGATCAGTATACCTGACCTTTTTGTTAGACAATCATGGGATGCTAAAAGCCGCGCAAATCATACCAGAGAAAACCGATGCCTCAGAACATCTGCAAGAAATCGCCATGAGAAGCCTCAAAGAAGCCAGCCCATTCCCCGCCTTTCTACAAGGCATGGATCTCGCCGAATACCCTTTCAATATCGAGATCCAGTATCAAGTCAGCGACGATTAAGCGTGGACGGCTGGTATCGATAAATTTGTCCTGCTAAAATTTGACGTTCACGCTGGTACCGTTGTTTCCCAATATAGAGGTCACGCGAAAATATTCCGTGCCGCATACATAATACCTACCCATCTTTATTCTCGAAATTAGGGGTATCACGCAAAAGTTGACTTTTTTAAAATCCAGTGATAATGTAATGCACTTTACAGAAAGGTTCCTATGAGTATACAAAATCGTTGGGGAGATAATGTTGAGAAGGACGGGGGGCTTTTGGGGCCGGACGGGCAGCCGTTGGCTTCTTCACCAGAGACTCCTAAAGAAGATGCCGTACCGGCAGCCGCAGAACCGCAGTTGGATTTTTTTAATTACATCGCCAGTCTCGGATTTCAAACCATGATTTTTTTAGGTGAAATGCCAAACCCTATCACCAATCAAGTAGACAAAAATCTTAAGCAGGCTAAATTCCTGATTGACACGCTGGTTATTTTACGTGATAAGACCAAGGGCAATTTATCTAAGGAAGAAGATGATTTGCTTAACGGTTCTATTTATGAACTTCAGCTGCGTTATGTGGATCTATCTAAATGATCGATAAGAAGTTACTAGCATTGCTTGCTTGTCCCGCCTGTCAGGGCGACGTAGAGTTTAAAGATAAAAAAATAGTTTGTACAAAATGTCATCGGAATTATCCCATTGTAGACGGTATTCCAGTGCTTTTGGTGGACCCAACCGAAATTTAAATCACCCATGATGAATGCGCGTTTTAAAAAACTCGTTGAAGATTTTTCCCGCCATAAAAATATTGACGCTCTTTTAATTATCAATGACAGCAATATCCGTTATTTAACCCAGTTCCCGGCTTCTGAGTCCTGGCTTTTGGTTACAAAATCAAAAGCTTTTTATATTACAGATTCCCGGTATGTTTTGGAAGCCCGGCAGGGGTTAAAGGGTGTTACTGTTAAACAATATAGCGGCATGCCTTGTGCAACACTTTGTGAGCTTTGTAAACAATATAAGATCAAACGTTTAGGATTTGATGAAAGGCATACCAGTTTTGCCTTATGGAAAAAGCTTAAAGAATTTTGTCCGAGAAATGCCAAGCTTATCCCGGCTACAGGGTTGGTTGAAGGGTTACGCGAAATCAAGGATGATGAGGAGATTTCTCAGGTTAGAAATTGCCTAAAACTACACTTTAAAGCCATTGATTTTATGAAGAAAGTGGTGAAGCCAGGGCTATCTGAGTGTCAAATTGCGCTAAAATTGGAGCATTTTGTAAAATCTCATGGAGCAGGATTTTCTTTCCCGCCCATTATTGCCTCAGGGCCTAATTCCTGTTATCCTCACGCAAGAGCAACAAACCGCGTTATCCGTAATAATGAGAACGTATTGTTGGATTTCGGTATGGATATTAATGGTTATAAGTCTGACTTGACACGCAATTTCTTTTTGGGTAGAATAGCGCCTCGTGTAAAAGAAGTGTTTGATGCCCTGACCTTGGCCCAGCGGGAGGCCATTGCTCTTATAAGGCCTGGTGTGGCGTGTTCACAAGTTGATGCTCAAGCGCGTAAAGTTTTGCGCAAGTTTGGTTTAGCAAAATATTTTGGTCATTCGTTAGGTCATGGGGTGGGATTAGATATTCATGAAAACCCCCGGCTTTCCAGTCTGAGCACAAGTATATTAGAAGCTGGAATGATAGTTACCGTTGAACCGGGTGTCTATATTCCCAATCAATTTGGTATCAGAGTAGAAGATATGGTATTAGTAACCAAAGAAGGGTGTGAGGTGTTAAGTGGCTATTACAATTAATGAACTTGAAACTGGAATGGGATTGGTGGTTGATGGTCAGCTTTATTTTGTGACTGAGCTTAATCATGTTAAGCCTGGTAAGGGATCAGCATTTGTGCGTGTGCGTTTGAAAAATCTCCGTACTGACGCTGTTTTGGAACGCACCTACCGTACAGCAGAGTCGCTGGAAGACGCAGATCTTGAACGCCGCCGTATGCAATTTACCTATGTCACAGGCGATGAGTATCATTTTATGGACCAAAGCACTTTTGAAGATACCATTATAGCCAAGCCATTATTAGGTGACGGGATTAGATATTTGCAGGATAATATGGAAGTTGAAACTATTATTTATAAGAACCAGGTAGTTAAGGTAGAGGTTCCTAATTTTATTGTTGCGACCATCATAGAAGCTGACCCAGGGTTAAAAGGAGACTCTTCTCGGGCGGGGTATAAGCCTGCTAAAATTGATACCGGCGCATCGATTCAAGTTCCTTTATTTATCGGACAAGGTGAGACCATAAAAGTAGATACCAGAACAGGGGTTTACGTCGAAAGGGTCAAAAAAATGAATTTAAAAGAGATCAAAGAGATCTTGGTACTGATGAATGAAAACAATCTTAATGAAATTGAGATTGAACGTGATGGGTTAAAGCTTAAACTTAAAAAATCTGTAGAAGGGGTGGTTATGTCAGCCCCGACTCATTATGCCGTTGAATCTCTCCCTGCGCCAAAACCAACCTCTGTCGCAAGTCCTTCAGCTGCTGCTGATTCATCTAAGAATAAAGATATAAAGTCTCCGATGGTTGGTACCTTTTATCGCTCTCCGTCACCTGAAGCCGAATCTTTTGTTGAGGTTGGCCAAACGGTTGAAATAGGTCAGGTGGTTTGTATCGTAGAAGCTATGAAATTAATGAACGAAATCAAATCTGAAGTCCGTGGCAAGGTTATAGAAGTTGCTGTACAAAACGGGGAGCCAGTGGAATTCGGCCAGACTTTGTTTATCGTTGATCCACTTTAAGGCATTTTTATGTTCTCTAAAATCCTGATTGCCAATCGCGGTGAAATCGCTTTAAGAGTCATCCGTGCTTGTAAAGAAATGGGCATACGCACCGTTGCGGTTTATTCTGAAGCAGACCGTAGTTCTTTGCACGTTCGTTTCGCTGATGAGGCGGTGTGCATCGGTAAAGCTTCCAGTAAAGAATCCTATCTTAATATTCCAGCTATTATTTCTGCCGCGGAAATCACGGATGTAGCGGCAATTCATCCCGGCTATGGTTTCTTGTCGGAAAATGCTCATTTTGCTGAAATTTGTGAATCTTGCCATATCAAATTTATCGGCCCGTCCCCGGAAAGCATACGCAAAATGGGCGATAAAATTGTCGCCAAAGAAACAGTCAAGAAAATCGGAGTCCCCTTAACACCTGGGAGCAACGGCATTATCAAAACCCAGGAAGAAGCATTGAGTGTTGCCCAGAAAATAAAATATCCAGTGATTATTAAAGCGGTGGCTGGCGGCGGCGGTAAAGGCATGCGTGTATGTCACAATGACGTGACCTTGATTAATTCTTTTAAAATGGCCCAAACCGAGGCAGAAGCCAATTTTGGACTCGGGGATGTATATATAGAAAAGTACATTGAAGGGCCCCGCCATGTGGAGTTTCAAATTCTGGCAGATGAACATGGTAATGTGATCCATTTAGGGGAACGTGATTGCTCGGTGCAACGGCGTCATCAAAAATTATTAGAAGAGTCACCCTCTCCGGCGTTGGATGCTAATTTGCGTAAGAAAATGGGCGAAGCTGCGGTTAAAGCTGCCAAGGCTGTTAATTATCACGGGGTAGGCACCATTGAATTTTTGCTCGACACGCATAATAATTTTTATTTTATGGAAATGAATACCCGCATCCAGGTCGAGCACCCTGTTACCGAATTGGTTACAGGTATTGACTTGATTAAAGAGCAAATTAAAATTGCCATGGGTCAGAAGTTGAAAATTAAACAGGAAGATGTTAAATTTCATGGGGCTGCCATCGAATGCCGTATCAACGCTGAAGACCCCTATAACAATTTTATCCCAAGCCCTGGCAAAATTGCGGAGTTAAACCTGCCCGGCGGTCCTGGTGTCCGCATAGATACGCATATTTATCCAGGGTATACAATAAGTCCGTATTATGATTCTATGGTGGCAAAATTAATCGTTCACGGCCGTGACCGTAATGAAGCCATCCGTATCATGCGCCGTGCTTTGGATGAATTTTATATTGCACCTATCAAAACTACTGTTCCTTTACATATGGAAATCCTTAATCATCCCATATTCTTAGAAGGCAAGACCACCACACATTTTATAGAAAAAATGATGAAAAACGAATAAGAGGAAAATATGCGCCAAGACAATACCGTTGATTTAGGGGTCGTACAGATTCATAAAAAGGTCATCGGGGATATTGCAGCTGCGTCTATTCAAGAAGTTCCTGGCGCTGCGTTGGCCACTTTCGGTATCATTGGTTCTATTGCGGAAGCTTTTGGCTATAAAAATTATCCTTCTGTGACTGTCAGCGTTGATAAAGACAACCAAGTGTCTTTGGAGATCCGTGTTATAATCTACTACGGTATGAACATACCGGAAGTTGCCCGTCAGATACAGGACGTGATTCAACGCGCTGTCGAAGATGCTGTGGATATTAATTTAAGAGAAATCAATGTCAATGTTCAAGCCATTGAGAGGAGAGCCTAATGTGGTTGCTGACTCGAATTGCTATCATATTTTATATTTTTATTATTTGGGCTACAGGTGCCGCTGTCATGCTCTTTGTGGCCCATATTCTTGATTTGCAGACCATTCAACGATTATTGACGCTGGTTTATTTTGATAATCAAAGCGGTGCCATGGCCGGGATTTGCGCGGGCGGTATTATGTTCATGAGTTTTCTTTTAGCTAAACTTATTTACGGAAGCCGCCAGATGGAGCGTACCATTGCTTTTGAAAATCCTAGCGGCGGAGTCACCGTGTCATTGACAGCCCTTGAAGATTTGATCAAGCGTTTGATTGTGCAAATGCCTGAGGTCAAAGAGATCCGTCCCTATATGATCGCTGTTCGAAAAGGGTTGGAAGTAGATATTAAATTAGTCTTGCGTCATGAAGCCAATATTCCGGAGATGACAGCCCGTTTTCAGGATTTGGTCCGTCGAAAAATAGAAGAAGCTGTTGGTATGGAAGGTAAGATTAATATACGGGTGCATGTTATTAAGATTTCATTGGAAGATATTAAATTCAAGCACAAGGATGAATTTCAAATCCCAACCCAAGCTCCATTTCACGGATATAGATCATAATGAAGAAGATCGGCATCATGACAGGCGGGGCGGATTGTCCGGGACTTAACTCGGTCATTCGCGCGGTTGTGCGCAAAGGCATGCAAGAGGGCTATGTTGTCACCGGTATTAAAAATGGTTGGCTTGGCCTGATTGAGAATGATATGCGTGTCTTGGATGTTAAGTCCACCACCGGGATATTGGATAAAGGTGGTACTATTCTAGGCACCAGCCGTGTTAATCCTTTGC
>Ga0206863_1174_pt1 | contig 21364 bp, 16 predicted proteins | sample Alteio_BWOrgCont_41_FD_152634 | JGI IMG/M metagenome (GOLD analysis project Ga0206863, IMG submission 152634) | Enriched cells from forest soil in Barre Woods Harvard Forest LTER site, Petersham, Massachusetts, United States -... | ecosystem: Environmental > Terrestrial > Soil > Temperate forest >...
GCGCAGCGAGACCGGAATGTTTCTTGTTCCTCAGAACATAAACCTCAAGCCGAACTGCAATTCGCGTTCGGACGATTGCGTATTCGTCGAGAGACCGAAGTTAGAACCGCCGATGCTGCCGCCAGGCGTACCGAATGTCGGATGATTCAGAATGTTGAAGAACTCAGCGCGGAATTGCATGTTCAACGCTTCCGTAAGATGGGGGTCCTTCAGCACGGAGAAGTCCATGTTCCACCAGCCCGGACCGGTATAGGTATTGCGTCCGAGATTACCGGGAGCCGTCTGCACAGTCCCTACGCCTGCGATAGTGGTCGTGACTGTCGGGATGCTGAAGTAGTTGCCCGTGTTGTTGATCGCATCGCTCGAGAAGAACTGCGCGCGATGCTGCGGATCACGATCGGCCCATTTGACGAGATACCCACAGTGATCTTTTGCGGAAGTGATCTCATTGCCATGGGAGCGATGAGCGCACTCGAAGATGCAGGAGTGAAGATCCCGGAGGATGTCTCGATCGTTGGCATCGATGACATATCATTTGCTTTTCTTGCCCCGGCCGCCCCTTACCACGATCAGCGTTCCTCGTGAGCGTTTGGGTATCACAGCATTTCAGGTACTAGACAAGATGCTTAAGCTGAAACGGCATATGGGTGCGGCGCACTGCTTGTAAGAACTTATACAGGGGAGTTGAGTCACCCCAAAGGAGAATGGAAACTATGAATAAAGCTCTCTTATCGCGGCGTGCGTTTTTGCAAACGTCCGCCGGCGCTGCGGGTGCTTCCTTAATTGCGGGTTCGATCTTCCTCGATTCCGAACCAGCCCTCGGTGCCGCACAAGCGGTTGCGCCGAGCGATCGTCTTCGCTTCGGAATCATTGGTGTCGGCATGGAAGGTTCCGGGCTGCTTACAACCGCAGTCCAACTTCCCGGAGTCGAGTGCGTGGCCGCTGCCGATCTTTACGATGGTCGTCATGAGCTGGCGAAAGAAATTGTCGGCAAGCCGATTCGGACGACGCGACGATATCAGGAATTGCTCGATGCGAAGGATATTGATGCCGTCATCATTGCCGTTCCTGACCATTGGCACAAGCAGGTGGTGGTAGATGCCGTGGCTGCGGGCAAAGATGTGTATTGCGAGAAGCCCATGTCGCATAATTCAGCCGACGGCTTGGCGATGGTTGCCGCTGCCAAGAAGGCAGATCGCATCGTGCAGATAGGCGCTCAGCGCACGAGCTCCGTTCTTTGTGCGAAGGCAAAGGAACTTTACGACAATGGCGCTATTGGAGAAATGAACCTGATCGAAGCGACCTACGGACGCAATGATCCCAACGGCGCGTGGGAGTATCCTCCTCCGCCTGACCTGTCACCGGAAAATCTGGATTGGGACACGTGGCAGGGAACTGCGCCGAAGAAGGCCTTTGATCCGCTGGCCTTTGCGCGCTGGCGCTGTTGGAAGGAGTATGGAACGGGTGTAGCCGGAGACCTGCTCGTTCACCTGATCAGTGGCATGCAGTTCGTTCTCGGTATCAATGAGCCTCCCAAGCGTGTATCGGCATTCGGAGGCATTTACCGCTGGAAGGACGGACGCAATATGCCGGATGTGCATCCAGTTCTCTTCGAGTATGACAATGTTCCCGTCTACATGCGTCTGTCACTCGGATGCGAGTCGACAGAGGTCACACGCTTTCAGGGGTCCAAAGGCGTCATCGAACTACGCGAGTTCAGCGTTACCTATATTCCGCAAGCGGGCGTCGATCTTTCCCCGAGCTACTATTCCGGTTCTTTCCCGGCACGCTTGAAGAATGCCTATGTAAAGCAGTGGCATGAGGAACATGATCCCACGCCGGGACAAGAGCCGGCTCCCGAGACGATCACATACAACGGCAACGACTATGACGATCTCAAACCGCACCTATGGAAGTTCTTTGAGGCCGTGCGCTCACGGAAGCCGGTGGTGCAGGATGTCGTCTTCGGCCACAACGCTGCTTTGGGCTGCCATCTCGCGAATGAATCTTACTTCCGCAAGTGTCCGGTGTACTGGGATGCGGCTTCCCAGACGATCAAGTCACTGGCATGATCGGTGCGGCGGCGTGCTATTCAGTTGTGTCAATCAAGCAAAATGCAAAGGAGTTCTGGTTTCGTGAAATTACAAAGGTCTGTTCTGATTGCAGCAATCGCAGCTGTCGTTGCGTCTGCTCCTATGTATTCCCATGCCGCGACTCCCACGGAAGGCTCTTCTTACAGCGATGCTGCGTCTGCAGAGCCATTCCTGGGGCGCTGGGATCTGACGCTGAAGGCCGCGGATCAGGAATATCCTTCATGGCTGGAGATCCAGCAACAGGATGGCCAGTTGAAAGCGCGGATGGTTGGTCGATGGGGAAATGCGCGACCTCTCCCCAAGGTTGAAATCTCGAATGGCACTCTGACCTTCGTCTCTCCAAAGGAAGAAGAAGACAGTAAGAGCGACATGGTGTTTGAAGGCAAGCTGGTCGGCAAAACCCTGTCCGGTACGGTAAATGGACCGGACGGAAAGACTTGGCAGTGGGTTGGTGAAAGGGCTCCTGCACTTGAAAGAAGTGGCACGCCGAAATGGGGAAAGCCCATGCAACTCTTCAACGGAAAAGACCTGACCGGTTGGAAGATGAGCAAGCCTGGTCCTCCGGAGTGGACGGTTCAGGATGGAAGCCTGATCAGCCCCGGACACGGTCCTGAGCTGATCAGCGATTCGAAGTTCCAGGATTTCAAGCTGCACATCGAATTCAATTGCGGCAAGGATGCAAACAGCGGTGTCTATCTGCGGGGTCGTTATGAAATGCAGATCGAAACGGAGTCGGAAGCGGAACCGCCAAGCCATCATACTGGCGGAGTCTACGGCTACCTCGCTCCGTCACCGGAACTGCCCCGCTCAGCCGATGTGTGGCAGACATTTGATATCACTCTGATCGGGCGAAGAGTCACGATCGTGCAGAACGGAAAGACGATCATCGATAACCAGGAGATACCCGGCATTACAGGCGGCGCAATAAATAGCCATGAAGCGTTGCCGGCACCGATCTATCTGCAGGGCAGTGAAAAGGGTCACGTCGCATTTCGCAGCATAGTGATTACGCCGGCGAAATAACGACGCACCTTCGATCGAGAAACTTGGAGATCGGCTGCTGCCTTTCGCGTGTTGACGAGATGGCTTGCTCTCTGACGATGGCTCAGCCGCCGCTCCGGACTCTTTGAGACAGGTTTCTGCTTGAGAGACAACTGATACCGAGGGGATGAATGACCTATTTCTTACAAGACATACTCCGCCAGCCGGATGAACTGCAAAGGGTGATCGATCATCTCAATGGCGCGGGGCGAAATCGCTGGACTCTGCTGCCAATGCAATTCGTGGGCTCGTTATGTCTTCGTTACCGGGATTGGCGCCAGTTGGAATGCGGCGTTGTGTGCAGGGCCGATCTTCTATATCGGAGGCGTGCCGGTGTACATGTTGGAGGCGGCGGAGTTGCTGCTCTTCGCCAGCATTCCCCGAGACGCGGTGATCCTCGCGCTTTCGCGAAGCGGGCGCAGCATGGAAATTGTAAGGCTGCTGGCGAAAGCTCGCGTGGCCGGAGCCACTGTGATCGGGGTAACGCATTTTGAAGATGGGCCACTCGCGCAAGATGCTGATATCCCAGTCGTCATTCCGGTCCAGGCGGATCATGGCATCTCAGTCAATACTTATTCGGCGCTGACGATTGCAGCTGCGGCTATCGCCAGCGCTACAGTCAACTCCTTCGACGCGAATCTCTCAGCCGCACTCTCCCATTGCATTACAGAGACAGCGGGAAAGATCTCTGGCTGGCAACAGCAATTGGCGCAGACTTCTTGGCTCATGTCGGGCGCCTCATATTACTTTCTCGCGCGTGGCTCCAACCTGGGGAGCGCGTGTGAGGCCGGTCTCCTATGGGAAGAAGGAGCGAAATCGCCGGCGACTGCAATGGTACCGCAAGCTTTCGGCATGGACCGCAGGAGATGGTGACGAAAGATACTCGCCTCGCAATCTGGGTCGATGGCCAGCAGCTGCGGGAGCGAGACCTTGCGGTGACGCGTGATCTGCGCAAGGTGGGCGCTTCGGTCATGCTGATCGGCCACGATGTACCTGAAGAGGCTGCCGATCTTGTCTTCCAACTGCCTCAGTCGCCTCCGGGTTGGCAATTCGTTGTGGATGTTCTACCCGTGCAGCTTGCAGCCGAAAGCTTCGCGCGGCTCTCTGGCGTCGATTGCGACTCATTCCGCTTCGCCTCCTACATTGTCGAAGACGATCACGGTCTTCTCTCCAACGGAATCGCGCCTTCCCGTGGCGCGGCACATATCGTGGCGGAGAACGATTGAACTACCTATGACTACCATTGGAGCAATTGATATTGGCGGAACAAAGATAGCCGTCGGGATGGTGGATGATAACGGACGCGTGTTGTCCAGAATGGAATGTCCTTCCAGCGTAGCCGAAGCCTACGGCAACGGCCTCGCAATCGTTGCAAGTATGTTACGAACCGCGATGCGAACCGCAGGCGTATCCATCGCAGGCATCGGTATCGGATCGACCGGCCCGGTTTATCCCTTCACAGGACGCTTCGGAGACCTGGATTTTCTTCCACAGTGGAGCGGGGAGAGCCTGGTCGATGATCTGACGCGAGAGTTTCATGTGCCAGTGGCGCTTGAGAACGACGCGGATGCGGCAGCTCTGGCAGAAGTGAGTTGGGGAGCAGGCAGAAGCAAGTCGCGCCTCATCTACGTGACCATCGGAACGGGAATCGGCGGCGGCATCATTCTCGACGGCCAACTCTATCGCGGTGTCGACGGAGCACACCCCGAGATCGGCCATCAGGTTATCGATGTGAACGGGCCGCCCTGTTCCTGCGGATTTTACGGGTGCTGGGAGTCTCTTGCTGCCGGGCCTGCCATGACCAAGTGGATAGAAAGCCAGGCCGAGTATGCCGGCAGCGAAGAACTCACGGCGAAACGGATCTGCGAACTTGCCCTCGGGGGCGATGCGTTGGCGCTTCGCGGCGTCGAACGAGAGACCTTTTATCTGGGCCTCGGTCTTGCCAATTTGGTGAACCTCTTTACACCGGACGCGGTGATTCTAAGCGACAGCGTTATGAGGAGCGCAAACCTTTTTCTTGATGGTATTCGCGAGGTCATGCGCAAGGGCTGCCGCTTCGTTTCACTTGAGAAAGTGGAGTTGACCCTGGCCTCACTTGGAGAAGACGCAAACCTGATCGGCGCGGCGCGTACCTGGCACTATCGCTTCGCCCAGGATGCAAGGCATGCTTGCCAATGACCATGTCTCTCAGATGCTGTTAGGACACAAGCTTGGGCGTGGATGAAATCGGAGTCAAGAATCTATGGCAAGAAATCGATACATGGTGTGCCTGGTCCTGCTTACATTTTTTGTCATATCTTTCCTCACAAATGTTCTTGGGCCGATTGTGCCTGACATCATCAGCAATTTTCATGTCAGCCTGAGCGCCGCGGGCTTTCTGGTCTTCGCCTTCTTCATCGCATACGGATTCATGTCGATTCCCGCAGGATTTCTCGTGGAACGCTTTGCGGAAAAACCTGTCATGATTGCCGCGTTTGTGGCCGCCACATTAGGTTCGATGAGCTTCGCCCTTTTTTCGCTATACAAAGTCGCGGTTGTCTCCTTATTTGTCATCGGTGCGGGAATGGCGACTCTCCAGATTGCCATCAATCCATTGCTGCGTGTTGCGGGCGGAGAAGAGCACTTCGCTTTTAACGAGGTGTTGGCTCAGTTGCTGTTTGGGTGTGCATCCTTTATCAGCCCGCAGATCTACTCGTATCTGGTCTTGAATCTGAACCACAGCGCGCAGGATTCCAATGTGGTGCTCCGGGCGCTGAAGCGGCTCACTCCCGGCGCTCTGCCGTGGGTTTCTCTGTACTGGATATTCACCGTCGTTGCTTTTGCAATGGTTGTTGTCCTTTGCGCATCGCGGTTTCCCTGTGTCCAGCACACTGCCGATGAGCGGCCAGGAACTTTGGAGATGTATAGCAGCCTTGTGCGGCGGCGGGTTGTGTGGCTCTACTTCCTTGCGATTTTTCTTATGTGGGCTGCGAACAGGGAACTGCGAACTGGATTTCACAGTTCCTTACGCAATATCACCACTTCGATCCGCATACGACCGGTGCGCGCGCGGTCTCCTGGTTTTGGGGTCTGCTTACGGCGGGCTGCCTGGCGGGGGTGCTGCTCTTGAAGATATTCGACAGCCGGCGCATTTTGATCGGTGCCTCAACAGGCGCTCTCGTCATGCTTTCGCTAGCGCTGTTCGGCCCTGACAAGATACCGGTGATCGCATTCCCTTTGGTCGGCCTGTTTGCTTCCGTCATGTGGCCGATCCTGATTTCGCTCGCGCTCAATTCTGTCGCTGAATATCACGGTTCGTTTACCGGCATTCTTGGAACGGCGATCATGGGCGGCGCGGTGATGCCAGTCATCATCGGACGCATCGGCGACCATCTGGGATTAAGGAATGGATTAGCCCTTCTTTACGTGACCTTCGGTTTCATTTTCAGCGTCGGTTTCTGGGCCAGGCCGCTGGTCAACAACGCGACTCTACGGCTCAAAGGGGCAGACCTTTCGACGGCGGCGTGAAGAGAAAGACTGGTTTCTAGCTTCAGACCACATGGAGCAATCCATACTTGGCGATAGAGGAGCTTCCCATTGTGGTGCCAGAACATTAACGGACTACCGAACGGTATCTCTTAAAAGATGATTTAACTTAAGGAGAGGCCAAACGATGACTCGCCAAAATATGCGTCACGAAGATAACTTCCTTAGCAATCTCTCTCGTCGTGAATTACTGAAAGGCTCGGCTGCTTTCGCTATGAGCTACGTCGCTCTGCAGTCAACACGCGCACTTGCTCTTGGTAAAAATGATCGAATAAGACTGGCCTACGCAGGAACCTACAACAGTCCGATTGATGGTGGCGGAGGCAATGGGAAGGGAATTTATCTCTTCAAAGCGGATACAGTCAGCGGAGAGTTAACACTAGTCAAACTAGCCGCGGAGGCTCGTAATCCTTCCTGGCTTGCTATTGATCCGTCCGGGCGCTACCTCTATTCCGTCAACGAAGTTGCAGACTACGAAGGCAAAAGCGGATCGGTGAGCGCCTATGCCCTTGACGCAGAAACGGGAGACCTTCGACTTCTGAACGTCGTGAGTTCGGAAGGAGCGGGTCCTGCGCATCTGAGTATCGACGCATCCGGGAAATATGTTTTCGTTGCAAATTACGCTGGTGGCACCGTGGCTGTTTTGCCGGTACAGGCAACAGGAGCGCTAGGCGCAGCCACGTATAGCCATCAGGACACAGATTCCGTTGGAAGCAAGATCCCCTCCGATGCGCCTATTGGTAGCTTTGCTTTCAGCGGTCACGATAAGCCGCATGCTCACATGATTCATGCTGCTCCCGGAGACCGCCTTGTGGTGCATACCGATCTTGGGCAGGATCGAATCTATGTTCATGAGTTCGATCGTGCCACTGGCTCACTGAATCCAGCGAAGGCTCCGTTCGTTTCGCTTCCGGATGGAGATGGACCTCGTCACTTCGTCTTTCATCAGAACGGTAAATGGTTCTATTCACTTCAGGAAGAAGCTTCTACAGTAGCGTTCTTCCTCTTTGATCCTCTGACCGGAGATCTCCATCTTGAACAAACAATTTCGACTCTTCCGGCAGCTTTTCGGGGGACAAGTTTTACCTCGGAGATCGTGCTTTCGCCCGATGGACGTTTTTTATATGTAGGGAATCGGCTGCATGACACCATCGGCATATTTTCCATTCAGCAGGATGGCCGGCTGGGCTATATAGGCGAAATTGCGACGCAAGGTGACTATCCGCGCCACTTGAGCATTGATCCAGGAGGGAATTTTCTCTATGCGTGTAATCAGCGTAGTGATGCCATCACGTCATTCCGGATCGACAGGAAAACCGGTCTGCTGACTTTTACTGGGCAGTACACGGCGATAGGCAGTCCAGCCTGCCTGATCTTCCTCAGTTAGAGCAGAGGTGCGTTCCAGGGAAATCGCGGATCGCAGGTGATCACGACTGGAATGGGGATGCCTGTTCTCCAGGCACAGCATTGAGCGGCGCCATGGGCATGTTGCGCACACGCGTTCCCGTGGCCGCGAAGATGGCATTGCCGACGGCAGGCGCCAGACCGACAATGCCGGTTTCGCCTGCACCTGCGGAGGGCAGGTCCTTGCGATCGATCAGGACGACATCGATCTGCGGAGTATCGCTGAATCGGGGGACGCGGTATTGCGCGAAGTGCGGGTTCAGGATACGGCCATCCGCGAATTGAATCGCCTCGAATAAAGCGCCGCCGATTGCCTGAACGATCGCTCCTGTAATCTGGTTGCGCAGTCCATCGGGATTGACGATCGCTCCCGATTCCCAGGCTTCGACGACGCGACGGATTCTTACTTTCTTGCTGGTTGCATCGATCTCCAACTCGATGCAGGTTACAACATACCCACCCTTGTCGGTGCCGCCTGCAATACCAAAGCCGCGCTCGGGAGTAGACCGCAAACGGCCCCAGCCGAATTTTTCCGCGGCTGCTTGAAAAACGGCACACAACCTCGGATCGCTCAGATTTTTTAGGCGGAACTCCAGAGGATCCATCTCAACGGCGTGAGCCAATTCATCCATATGGGACTCGCGCGCGAAGTGGTTGGCGGTTGCCGCAAGTCCGCGATAAGACCCCTGACGCAACGGCGATTTCGTTGGATGGAACTGGATGATTTGGTTGGCAACGTTATATGGAGTGGTTATCGCCGCAGGGCCGGAATTGTAGTTGTGATGCTCCCAGGCGATAACGGTTCCATCGCGCTGTGCACCGCTCTTGATCTCGATCCATCCAGCGGGCCGAAAATAAGCCCACGTGAACTCCTCTTCGCGAGTCCAGACTACTTTGACGGGTTTTCCTGCTGCTTTCGCCAGGCGGGCAGCCTCGACCGCCGCTTCACCCGTATGTTTGCCACCGTAGCCGCTACCCATATCAGGCTGGATCACTCGGACCTTTGTGGTTGGAACGCGAAACGCCTCCGCAAGCTCATCGCGAACACCAAATGGACGCTGCGTGCCCGTCCAGACGGTAAGCTTGTCGCCAACCCATTCCGCCACGGCGGCGCGCGGTTCGAGAGGCGCATGGGCAATGTACTGCACCGTGTATTGTTGTTCCAGCTTTACTGGTGCAGCCGCCATCGCCTGCGTCACTGAACCGGTGACATGTTCGGGTCCGCTTTCATCTCGATCGGTTTCGGGATTCTGCTTGAAGGAATCGAATAGTTCTTTATTCGAGAGTTGCGCAGGCACATTCCACTTTGCCTGGAACGCGACGAGCGCGCGTTCCGCAGTCCACGCGTCCGCTGCCACCACCCCGATGAAATCACTTTCCCGCACGACCTTTACACCAGGCATCTTCTCCGCCTCGCTGATGTCGAGGGACACAAGAGTTGCATTGAATCCCTGCGGACGAAGAACCTTTCCGAACATCATGCCCGGTCGAGTGATGTCGGAGGGATACTGATGTTTCCCGGTGACAAAGTCGCGGCCATCGGCTTTCGGAATAGACGTTCCTGCGATCTTCCAATCTTTGGCGGGTGTAAGCCGCACCTCATTCGACACAGTCTTAACCAGCTTTTCACCGCGCGTTAGATCGCCATAACTGAGTGATTGGCTCTTCCGTGGGTTTATCACTTTGCCATCCGCCGCCCTCGGCGTTGCTGGAGGGACATTCCATCGCCGAGCAGCCGTTTCGATCAGCGTCTGCCGCGCTGCCGTGGCTATGGTACGAAGTTGCGGTCCCATGGTTGGCGTCGAACGGCTTCCAAACGTGCCCATATCCCAGGGGGTCAAATCCGTATCGCCCATGACCATGGTGATGGCATCGAAAGGAACCATCAGCTCCTCCGCAACCAGTTGCGCAAGAGAGGTGCGGATATTCTGCCCGACTTCAACCTTACCGGTGTAAACCGTAACGCAGCCATCTGCTGCAATGTGCAGCCATGCCGATATGTCTTTCGGCAGTTCGTGGTCGTCGAAGCTACGGCCCGACTCTTGCGGCCATGCGGACGCTCCGGTGAGGCAGACGAGCAGCCCTCCACTAAAAATCTTTAGAAAGTCGCGGCGGTCGAGTTGGAACCAGCCCAGTGTGTCATGGATGTTGTGCTGTGCAAGGCCGACCGCGAGCTCATTGTGGGTTCTCATCGGCTGCCTCCTTTTGCGATCATTTGCGAGGCTCGCTTCACCGCGTCCAGAATGCGTGGATACGTGCCGCAGCGGCAGATATTTCCATTCATGTGCCGCACAATCTCTTCTTCCGCGGGATTAGGCGTGGTGCGAAGCAGCGAGGTTGCCGAGATGACCATTCCTGAGGTGCAATAACCGCACTGGAAGGCTCCTTCGTCCAGGAATGCCTGCTGTACTGGGCTGAGCGTTCCTTTCTGTTCCAGACCTTCGATGGTCGTGATTTTCGCATCCGCGGCAACTGACGCCGGCGTAAGACAAGAGCGAACGGCCCTGCCGTCCAGCAAAACTGTGCAGGCTCCGCACTGGCCTTCGCCGCAACCGTATTTGGTTCCCGTGAGATTGAGCCGATTGCGCAAAACAGAGAGCAGGCTCTCTCCGGTTGGCGCGTTCACATGAAGATTTGCACCGTTGATATTCAAAACCAAATCGCCCATCCCAGACTCCATATGCAGCCACGCAGGATGAAAATGCTACATCAAAGATACGATACGCTTCCCGATGAGCACCTGGCCTCCATTACTAAGCCTGCTCACTTGCGCGCGAAAGTGAGCTCTAAGTGAGTGTGCGTGTAGCCGACTGGATTCACTTGGGCTGATCCGGGCGCTATCGTGATCTGATACTGATCATCAGGCAGAGATTGAACTGTCGCTCCTTCGTTCGAGGTGATTTTCCATGGTGTCTTGATGCGAAAAGTGTTGTTTCCGTGTGGCTGAATATCAGCTTCAATAGATAAGGTCCGATCTTGTAGATGCAAGCTGGTAAGCTTCATTTCTCTGATGGGATCACCGACGTGCAGCACCGGGCGGTTCAGGATAACCGATAGACCGCCATCCCATCGCAAATGGCAGTGACTTGTACCGGCTGGAGCATCCAGTGTCACCTTTGCATGCTCATCTTCTGGAAATGATTCTGTGTCGGCGGCAATCGCGCGGCCCTGGAACTCTGCCCCGAGTAGACGGGCACCCATCGGGATCTGAGGCTCAAACAACATCTTCGTCGCGCTTCCCTCGTTCTTGACCTCAAGATCGATATGGTTCATGTTCTGACTGATTGTGAAGGCGAGCATGGAGTGGGGCAGGTGGACGTTCTCAACCGAGATCTGGTTCCACTCAACTGGAAGATGAGGAGTCAGATGAATGCTGTTCGTGGCGCCCTGAATATCGAGTCCGAGCAACCCGCGTGAAGCCGCATCGAGCAGTCCCGCCGAAGACCAAGTCTGTTCGGGTACCGATTCCATCTGCTCGTGGTAATAGGTGCCAGCAAGCACCTCGTGGATGTGACCGAGAGAGTCGAGCGTGTTCCACGGCAGAATCGAACTCCAGACTGCGAAAGCAATATTCGGGCGATGTTCCTGCCAGAATGTGACTGCTGCTTCTGTTGTGCCCAGCGCAGAGATGCTTCCTGTCGCATAAGAATATGGGTCGAAGTCCTCTGAGCTTGCCGCGACTCCACGCATGCCCCAGTCAGCCTGGAAATCAGAAGAGGCTAGTGCGTTCAAGAGTGCGTCATTCTGCTGTGCGGAGAAAACCTTCCGGGTAATTAGCTGCATGGGCCCACGCCTGCGGTTCAAGATGGGTGCACCTGATTGTGTATGACTATTGATCCAGAAATTTTTCTCAGCGTTCCAATAGTGAGTGGCGATAGCTTGCCGGCTGAGCTGATTTTCTTTAAGCGCCTCGTCTGCCAGTTGTAAGTGATCGGTGAGCCTTGCCAACTCAGCGAAGCCAGAGGTGGCGGCTACCCAACTCGCAGAAAGGCTTAGATCATCTCCCGGCCTGTGTTGTTCATCGCCGCCTTCTTTATCCGCCGGGATATGGGGCAGATGATCGGTGTTTCGTATAAGTGAATGGCAGTATCGATAGGCAGCGATGATCGATGGCCAGTGGTCCATCGCGAACGTTGTATCGCCGCTGACCGCAACATAGTGAGCAACCGTATTCAGATAGTCAAAGCTGAGATCGACATGCACGTACATATAGGGATACTTTGACCAATCCACATATCCCGCGCTCTGCGAAAGCTCATGCCAGATCATTCCCGTTGCTGGGTCTTGATACTTCGCTATAAATGCAAGTTCGTCGCGCGCTCGGGAGTATTCCCCAGCGGAAATCAGCGCATCGGTTGCGACCATGCCGTCACCGGCAAAAAACCAGGCATATTGGGGACGGCGCGCATCCCGCGAAGGACCATACCCTGCAACAATGCCGCAGCTCAGCTGCGGATTGCATACCCAGGCTTGATCGAGAGCGACCTCAGACCACGCGAGCGCGCGATTTATATCCTCGTCTGGAGTGTGAATCTGGAGAGCCTGGCTTTTCAGTTCCGTATAGTGCGCCGTAGCCTCAGCCTCCATCTCCTGCAGATGCGCCGACAGCTCATGCAGCGTCGCGGCGGGCTCCTTCGTGCCCGCTGCATTGAGCGCGACATAGACCGTGGCCCGCGCTGGTGCACCCGCCGTTGCGCGAGGCCTAAGCGAAAACGACAGCGTGCCATCCGTGTGCAGCGTGCTGTTAGTCGTGTCGTCGTGTGCGACAGTCTGCGGCGAGCCGATCACCGCCGTAACTCCGTGTAAAGGCTCCGCGATCACATATCCCGGCACGTCGGCATTCCAATGTGTATTTTGACCGCCGACAGCGGCTGGCCACATCAGGTTAAGGTCGGGCAGGAAATGAATCTCTATGTCTACTGGCCTCGGGCTCTCGACTTCATAGCTTAGAACTGCCGCAGCCTGATTGAGTGGCACGAAAAGCTTCTCGCGAACAAGGTAATCGGGACCGATGTAGACACGCGTCACTGAATCGGGCTGGTACTCGATGCTTCTTAACAGAAGCCGTCCATCCGATTCGGTCACGGCCCCTGCCGCTCGAAAGCCGACATGGTAATTGCTGATGATCTGAAACGGATAACCCCAGACCTCAAGTCCACTTTCTGGATAGCCCATGATGACTGTCTGGCGCCCATGAACTGCCACGAAACGCCTGGGTTCTACCGAGTCAGTTTGAAGTGCCTGACGGTCAGAGAAAGATTGCGTATCTGCGGCAGATTGCTGGGCATGAACGGGGGAGAAGACAACACAAAGAAACAACAACAATAGCTGGATTCTAGACACGAGTATGCTCTACGCCGGACTATAGCACCAATGCTTCCCGCACCTGCTTGCCGTAGTCGACTTACGTAATATCTGATCACTAATAGATTAGATGCTCCAGAAAAAGCCAAGGAAAAACGGAGGGATGGCGAACCTATCGCGACAGATAATAGCCATCATTCCGGGGTGATGACGTACGGGCGCATCATCTCGTTGTCCTCATGTTCCAGCATGTGGCAGTGCCAGACATATCTTCCGGTAAAGCCTTCAAACTTTACGATGATGCGGGTCACGGTCATGGGGTCGACGCGAACGGTATCTTTCCAGCCCAGTTCGTTTGCTGAGAGAGATTCGGCGGGGCCCGTAAAGACGATCTTTCCGGTTAACTGGTAGACCGAAAGATCGAAGGGCCGACGGTCTAAAAGTTGAAAGCGGACCATGTGCAAATGGATCGGGTGAGAATCATCTGTGAGGTTGAGGAACGACCAGATTTCGGTTGAGTTCAACACTGGTTTTTCTGTCACCGGCATATCCCAGTGCGCGCCATTCAGTAGCATCACACTGGAGCGGCCCAGCCGGTTCTGGTAGTCGGCGAGAGTCAGTTCACGAGTGCGAACGGCGGTGCTTTCCGGTATGCGGGGTACGGGGCGAAGTGTACTCGGCAATGAGGAAGGATCGGCGGTTTTGTTTGCTCCGATCCGGAACTGCATCACGACTGTTACGTCTGTTCGCAAAAATATTTCTTTGCCTGCACGGCTGCTGAAATCCACGATAAGATCGGCGCGTTCGCCTGGACCCAGTATCAGCAGACTTGTTTCTGCAGGTGCCGGGAGAAAGCCTTGCTCGCTTCCAATCTGGTGGAATGGGAGAGCTTCTGAACTGACCGTCGCTTCCGGTGAAAACGAGAGCCGGTAAAAGCTGCCATTCGAACTGTTCAGCAGGCGTAGACGATACCTGCGCGGCTCGACTTCGTGATAAGGAAAAATTTTTCCGTTCACCAAAATTGCGCTGCCATAGTATTCCGAAACCCACGGCGACTCGGGCTTGCCGGAGACGGGATAGTAAATCTGGCCATCAGGCCGGAAAGAGCGGTCGAAAAGGACAACCGGAATCTCGTAATCGGCCTTCGGCAGATTTAAGCTATCTTCGAATTCGTCTCGTATCAAATAGAGCCCCATCAGGCCCGCGACCGCATTCAGTCGTGTTATGCCCATCGCGTGATCGTGATAAAAGAGGCTGGTTGCTTCCTGTTGATTTGGGTAATAGCAGATAGCCGATTGCCCGGGCACGAACCAGTCTTCCGGATAGCCATCGCTCTCGGGGCCAGTCCTGCCGCCGTGCAGATGTACAACTGTGCGCACTTGGGGCTTGTCGCCTTCGGCTCCGTGCAGCGTGTGGTCGATGGGCAAAAAGTGCTCACGCGGCAGCTCATTCGCCCACTCGATTAAGAGAGGCTGGCCGCTGCGCGCCTCGATGGTTGGGCCGGGACACGAGGCGTTGTATCCCCAGAGGGCCGTCGGTTGCATATCACGATGCACCTTTGCCTGGAACTGCCGCATGGCGATGCGATGGTAAAGAACCTGGGAATCCGGATTCGATGGATTCGGCCGCATGCCTGCCGATTTTGCGATGGTGGGTATCTGCAGCTGATCGACGAAATGAGCAAGAGCTCTAGTGTCGAGAAGTTGAGGAGGCTTGCTTGCCGGTTGCATGATGTGTGCGCCACGCGCTGCCGTCGCCGCCGTTAACCAACTCATTTGTTGCAGGAAGCGCCGTCTGGTCGTGCCCATCCATTGCCCTCGTTGTCAGAAATTCTTGCAGGTGCGTTCGATGAAAAATATCGCAGACTAAGCCTGAACGGGTGAGGTTGCGGAGAGATTAATTTTACTGCGACGCTTAACCGGATCGTTCACGATTTAACTCAAATATTGAAGCCACATTCACAAACGTGTGACTAACCGGGGAATAGACTCGCGCTCGTCTTCGTCCTGTGCCGCGAGCCCAAAGCGCACGGGCGAATTCACTGGAGCGTAAAGGAGATTCCCCATGAAGTCGTCCTTCCTGATTGGCACGTTGTCACGGCTGCGTATTCCGGCCGTGATGGTATGCGTCGCGCTTGCGCCGGCTGCGTTTGGCCAGCAAGTCACCTTCTCTCCTTATATTCAGCTTGGCGATAACGGGACGTTCGGTCCCTCTGACCAGATCGTGATCGCATGGCAAACCGATGAAACAACGCCCAAAGCCTCCGCCTATAAAGTTGAATTCACGGCGGAAGAACATGGCTTCCATGGCCGGCAACAGGGCAGCTTCGCCAAGCCCAGCGGCCGCGTCATCGATAACTATCTGGCAGCTGATCCTGCTCTGCCGACGATCCCCGGAGCCTACGGAGCGCACACGAACTATACCGCTGTTCTTCACGATCTGAGATACGACACGGTGTATCAATATCGGGTGATCGGCCCGGGCATGCCGAATGGTGGATTTTCCTCCTCGTTCCGAACGCGCAAACGTGGTTCTGTTTATTCCTTTGCTGTCGAAGGCGACGAAGGCTTTTTCCCCGTCGATCCGAACGCGAATCCTGCACGCGTCGTAGACTATGAGGCGCGCATTGCTCACCTCGTCTATGACGCAGCTAATATCCCGTTAGCGAATCAGCCGTCGCGGCCCGAACCGGATTTCATTCTGAACACCGGCGACAACGTTTATAACGAAGGCTCTGAAGACAGCTATCGCGATTTCTTCTTTAACGTCTTCAACAGCGATCAGGATTCGAACGACACAGGAGCGCCTATTATCCGCAGCAAGCTGTTCTTTCCTGTAGATGGCAACCATGACCTGGGCAGCACTGGAGTCTCGGCAAATCTGTTGGCCGACAACTCCGCGCCGGCCTTCAGCGGAAATCTCAGCGGCGGCGACGCGCTCTCTTACTTCAACGATTTTTATTTTCCGCAGAATGGACCGAAAGGGTTCGACATTCAGAATGACTGGAATGTGACCACGTCCGTTCCCACCGGCTTCACGCTGACCTACCAGGGACAGACCTTCACCTCGCCCACTGCGATCAACGCATTCCGTGCGTCCACGAAGGTGGACACAGGCAACGGTGCGAAGACTCAGATCGATCACCAGAGCAACTACTCGTTCGATTACGGCAATGCTCACTTCGTCTTTCTTGACGCCAACCCGCACCTCTTCAACGACAACCTTCCCAGCACAAACGCATTCAATGCGGCGCCACCATCATTTGTCTCTTATCCGACGGCTCTCGGAAATTGGCTCATTAACGATCTCGATTCAAGCAAGCAGACCTGGAAGATTGTTGTCTATCATCAACCCGCATTTACTTCCGGCGATGCAACGATCGTGAACGACCAGATGCGCGCCGTGGCCAAACTGCTCGAAGATCACGGCGTGAGCATCGTCTTCAACGGCCACGACCATAACTATCAGCGCACCCTTCCGATACGTGCAACTACTCGCACAGCTGGCCCTGTCAGCACCACAGCTGGGACACCCGCCGTCTACGTCGATGGCAGCTTCAATGGAGTGACCAAAACTGTACCCGACGGGGTTCTCTACATCGTGGAAGGCGCGGGCGGAAACCGCGACTTTGACGGCAACTATGCGCCGCCTCGTGGTAGCGGAGTGGGCCTTGACCAGGATGATTCAGCGACGGGAGATTTCACTGACGAGCCTGGGCTGACGGTTCCGCAAGGCCCGACATCTTGGCTGGACACGAATCTGACGAATCCTGAAATGGTGAACTTCCTTCCCAACGCTGGCCAGGGACAAAAAATCACTGCCAAGCTGAAAGCGAAGGTGTTCTCGTTCGGCGACGTATTGGTCGACCACAATAAGCTGACACTTTTCCAGATCAGCGAGCCCCTGCAGGCTACCTCCTCGGCAACGTCTGCAGATCCGGCTCCCTATGGCACGGACGTGAATGGCCAGCCATTGAACGATCCCATTCCGGACACAGATGTCGATCCTTCAACCGGGCAGGTCGTTTCCAATCCAGCGACGGGAACATCCGTGTTGCTCGACAAATGGACTGTCATTAAGCCGGAGGTCATTTCATCTGTTTTCGCAACACTCTCCGCCCCGGGCAAAGTTCATGCGGGCGAAGAGCTAACTTACACCGTTCGTCTTAAAAACAATTCGCAGTATTCGCTCAATGGCACTCAGGTGCGGCTGCTGCTACCGAACAACGTGTCGTTCTCTGGATCGATTGGGAGCACGATCACTGTGCAAGGCAATGAAATCGTCGTCACTGTTGGACGTCTGGCCAGTGGCTCAGAGCAAACTGTCTCCATTCCGACCGTGGTGTCTTCGGAGAGCCGTGGACGGATTGAAACGTTTGGCTCGACTACCTCATCAACGACTCTGCCTGTTTTCACAAATAGTGTGGCAACCACTGTGCTCCACTAATCTCGATTGAAGCTGGAGGGAAAGCGCGGCTGGAGCCATCCGGTCGCGCTTTTTTTCTGGAGGTCCGCAGAAATAATCTGCTGAAGCGCGCTGAAATTTCCAAATTGTTATCGCGTATAAGACGATCTAATACGGCTCAGCGGAGCAAACTGTCCTGGCTGTGTCCTGGACAATCGGGGCCAGCGATCGATATCTCCAATCAAAAAACAGATGAATCATTCGACGACCTTATAGAGCCACGCTTCATGGTCGGATCCCTTATAGGGGATAACGATTTCTATTTGGACGAGCACCAGTCATCAGCCGGACACTAGCGACAGATAGGAGAAACAACCATGACCACTAACTTCAGAATACTTGTCACAAAAGCAATCCTTGCTATTACTAGTGCGACGGCTGGCGGCGCTGTTCTTCCTCACTCAAAGACGATCGCTGTCGAGTCACCTGAAAATCTTCCGATATTAGCTCAGACGAATGCGGAAGCGATGTATCTGCATGACACAAACGATGGAAAAGCAATCCTTTATATCGAAGCGCAAAACGGGCAGCAGCTCACCGCATTGGACGTTACCAATCCAGCCCGAATTCAGCGGACCGCTCAGACTGCGATTCCTGCAGCTTCAGTGTTTGACTTTGTAAGATCGATCGGAGACGAAGGCGTACTCATTCGATATCGGAACGGCTCCGGCGTCGCGTTGCTCAGCCTCAAGTATTACAAACACCCTGTCCTGGTGAACTCGGCCGCATTGGAGAACGCGGAGACTTCGGAAGCGCTCGGACAGACAGCTCTGCTGGTTACAGTCAATGAAGTCACGATGCATCCGATCACCGAGCCACGGAGCTACAACGTAGTCGATACATCGAACCCTTCCCGACCCGGAATGCTGGCGACTATTCCTGCCGTGGAGCAGCGCCTTGCAAAGTCGGATACTGGCACACTTTTTCTGCTCAACAAAGATGGCGTGACCGTCGTGCGCCGGCTTCGTGTTGAAGAAGAACATCAGATCGAACTCGATCAGGAGATGGGCAACTAATGCGCTACGCATAAAGGCGAGGAGATATGACAACTCCTCGCCTAGTTAGTTGAGCATCACTTTCTCGAGTTCAAAACAAACAAACGCTACACCCACACGCAGGAGAAATTCGCCATGTCGCCCCGTAACAAGGAACTGATTCTTGACCACATCGCACAGCTGGAACTGAAGGCCGACAATGCGCGCCTCCGCCGCGACTTTAACGCACTGGCTTCGTTTCGATTCCTGGCAGTCATCGCCCGCGAACTACTCGTCAGCCTCTAGTGAGGTGATTCACCCGGCTATGCCGCTGTTCATGAGTTGGTGGCACAGGGTAGAATCTTATTGGGCGGCTAGCTTCAGTCGCTATCAAGGACGCTTCACACTCTTGGACGTTTGCCCAACTGGACCGTGACTATGCCCTCCGCTCAAAAGCTCGACACACACCACAAAGCGCTCACCCTCAATCTTGATCCATCCACCTTCGGTTCTTTCGCCGAAATAGGCGCCGGACAGGAAGTGGCGCGTTGGTTCCTTCTCGTTGGGGGGGCCTCCGGCACGGTGGCTAAAACCATTTCCGCTTACGACAAGGAAGTCAGCGATGATCTCTACGGCACTGGGTCACGCTACGTATCCAAAGAGCGACTCGAGGCGATGCTGGACAACGAATGGAACCAGCTTCTCACGCAATTAAGCAAAACGCGTGGGCCGCAGACTCGGTTCTTCTGCTTTGTTGATACCGTCTCCGCCCGTAACTTCGCCGGAACCAACGAAGCAAATGGCTGGATCGGTCTTCGGTTCCAGTTGCAGCCTGGTGGTCCTCCCAACGACGTCCTGTTGCACATCAATCTGCGCGATCCTTCGAATGCCCTCCAGCAGGAAGCCGTCGGCATTCTCGGCGTCAACCTCATCTATGCCGCATTCTATGAGGCGCAAACCAAGGAATCATTTCTGGAAGGCCTGGCACAAGGCGTCGTCGCGCAGCGAATCGAGATCGACTACGTGGACCTTCGCGGGCCGGCATTCGAAAGTTGGGATCGCCGTGCTCTGCAAGTCCACTTGGTTCGTGCAGGACTCGCAGAAATGGTATTTTTCCCAGCCAAGGGCTCCATTGTTCCCCCTACCGAGGTTCTACACAAGAAAGCAGTCGTGCTTGCACCGGGATTCTTCGGCCATACCGACCCAGCTCACTCGCAAGTGCATCTGCGATTATTGACTTCGGGAGTTCAAGAGCTTCAGGAGGACCTTGGCGAAACTAAATCGCCGCTCGTTGGTTTTTTTTGTCTAAACGTTGCTCCGTACACACCGGACGAACCAGCCCCGGAAATTCCAGACTTGCTTCGTCGCATCGATGCGCTTCTCGCTGCTGGCGGCGACGTGCTGTTTTTTCGTCAACCCGAGCTCTACAACATGACAGCTCTCGTAAACCGCCATACTCAGGCGCCTGTGCGCTTCGCGGCAGGTCTTTCTCTGATGATTCGAGCGTTTGAAGACGTTTATGGCAATCTCGAAGGCAGGCTTCTGGAGGCCCTTGCACGCCTCTTCGCCGAGAATGTTCGCATCTACGTTTATCCCATGCCCGTTGCCGATCTGCAGGAATGGCTGAAGTGTACTTCCACTTCCGGTTGGGAGTGGGATGAGACGAATGGATGGGTTTCGGCAAGCCAGCTGCGTCGCGCGCCACCTCTCGGACATCTACTCGCCTATCTTCTCGCCAGCAACTTTCTTGTCCCTATGCAACACCCTGTGGAGGCGTGAGAGCCCGCCTGAGGTCGGTAGGTCGGTCGCTGAATTAAAGGGTGCTATGTCCAAAGTTTTTTTGCCAGGGCTTGGTTGAGTTGATGCAGCGTTTGCAAGCGAGCGTGGAGCTTCTGGAGCAGAGTCCAGCAATGGTCCCGCAGGTGCCTACTCGGGCTCATGCTAGACTGTTGATACACAACTGCGGAGAGATGGCCGAGTGGCTGAAGGCGGCGGTTTGCTAAACCGTTATAGGGTCAAAAGCTCTATCGGGGGTTCGAATCCCCCTCTCTCCGCCAGAGAGTCTTTCTCTCTTGATTTCGGAACTTTTTCCGCCCCTAAATCCCCACATTTGGCCGGGGAATCGCGATTCAATCTAAGAACAGAGAATCGCCTAAGCTGACTAATCGTCCTCTGAAATGCCTATTTTCTCTGAAGACTAGGCTCGAAGTCCGGTTTTGATAAGAAAATCGCCCGAGGTTCGACGTCTCGCTTGGGTCTCGTTAAATCGTTTGCGAACCTGCCGCCAAAAAACTCTATCGGCGGTTCGATTCCCTCTCTGGCCGCCAGAAAGTCTTTCTCTCCTGATTTCGGAAGTTTTCCGCCCCGAAATCCCCGCATTTGGCCGGGGACTCGCGATTCAATCTAAGAACAGAGAATCGCCTATCTACATTCACGCTCTGCTTGGGCGAAGAGTCAAGCCCGTTCTCGAAGCTAGTGAGATAGGACTCGGCGACGGCGTAGGTTCCGTCGTTCTCGCCGGGCGGGACTCTAGATCCTGACAAAGCTAGCGCGCAGCCG
>Ga0206863_1176_pt1 | contig 21162 bp, 18 predicted proteins | sample Alteio_BWOrgCont_41_FD_152634 | JGI IMG/M metagenome (GOLD analysis project Ga0206863, IMG submission 152634) | Enriched cells from forest soil in Barre Woods Harvard Forest LTER site, Petersham, Massachusetts, United States -... | ecosystem: Environmental > Terrestrial > Soil > Temperate forest >...
AAGCGGGCCTTTCTTAAAAAAACATTCTTCAAAAATATTCCACGCTCCTCGCCCAAAAGAGGAGATTCTCTATTCTTGAAAAGCCCCAAAACCCCTCATCCCAAAGTGAGGGTTTTTTATTGCCTCCGGGTTTCCAATAATAATTTACGATTAATTTCGTATTTTATCCGGAAACCAACTTTCCACAACATGAAATTCCAGGAGAAAATGGCCTTCTTCGCCATGGTCCTGATCAATGCCTTTTACCTGTTGTCAGGGACAAAAAAGATAAAATCAAGGTCCTGTCATGAATGGAAAAACCTATCCCCGCGAATTTGCGGACGGGCGGCAATTTGTTGTAAAAACCCTAGGCAGAAATGGCTTAAAATAAAGATAAGAATTATTTCTTAGGCTGTCAATTTATCCTTACCCTTGTGATAAGAAATCTTTCTTATGTTGAAAGTTATGATAACTTCGATCTGCCTATGGTCGACTTTGGCAGGGTTCAGCCAGGATATCCCCGCCCGTCTCGATTCCTTATTGACTGGATTGGCCGACAACCATCTTTTCAACGGGAGCTTGCTGGTTTCGGAAAATGGACACATCATTTATGAGCGATCGGCAGGTTACCTGGACAGGGCTGCCGGGATCCTGAATACGGATACGACCCACTTCAACCTGGCATCTCTGTCCAAGCCCTTTACCGCACTTGCCGTTCTCCAGCTGGTACAAGGCGGGCGGGTTAATTTGGACACGCCCTGTATCCGGTACCTTCCCGATTTCCCCTACCCAGCGGTTACGGTAAGGCAATTGTTGACCCATACCTCAGGGCTCCCTCCCCTGGAAAGGTTCGAGGCCGACTACATCCGGGATCACCCTGACGAAATCCTAAGCGGACAAAAAGTGTATGACAGGTTGGTGGCCCTCCGGAAACCTTTATTATACACTCCTGGTGACCAGTGGGGCTACAATAATTTCAATTACCTCGTTCTGGCACTACTCGTGGAACGGGTAACCAGGATACCCTTTCCCGACTATATGCGGAAGCATATTTTTATCCCGGCAGGGATGAAATTGACCTATATCCGGACCCCGGACATGCCCAATACAACCCGGTATACCATGCCCGCCATGTATTTTACCGAACGCTTAAATGTCGACTCCCTTGATCATCATCGGTATTACACCTACTACAACCTGGAGGGTATAGCGGGCCCTGGCAATGTAGTCAGTACGTTGCAGGATCTCTGGCATTTCGACAATGCGCTCAGGGCTGGGAAGCTGCTGAGGCAGGCGCTTCTGGATTCCGCTTTCACCCCGGTGGTACTCAACAATGGAGAAGCCTATCACCAGGCGGGAAGTACAAGATCATATGGAATGGGTTGGAGCCTCTACCACAACAAGACAGCGCCCTTTACCAAATTTGCCTTTCACGATGGACATATCGTCGGCCTGACGACCTTCCTCCACCATAACCTGGACCAGGACCAAACCATTATTTGCTATGATAATACGGACGATCCACCCCTGGACCTGATGATATCCGTTTCCAACATACTAAACGGTATTCCACCCCGTAAAATTCAATGGGCGCAGTCCCTGGCCAGAGTATATGGGGAGGCTATGGTGAAGGGCGGAATAGATTCGGCGGCAACCGTATTCAATCAGCTCAAGGACGATACGACCCACTATTATGTCGATGAGATGGAGTTAAACCGGCTAGGGTATGATCTGCTCTCGGCCTCTTTTCCCCATCATAATGACTACGCACTTGAGGTATTCAAGATAAATACCCTGCTATTTCCCAAGAGCGGGAACACATATGACAGCTATGCGCAGGTTCTCGCCGATAATGGCCACAAGGATGAAGCTATTGCCATGTACAGGAAGTCCATCTCCCTCTGGCCGGGTAACGAGGATGGGAAAAAAGCATTAAAAAGGTTATTGGATGAGCGAAACTAGCATCCTCCCCGACAGGCGTTTTGTTTAATTCCCCAAAACAGGCTATTTTTGCCCCCTTCAAAGCAAAAACAAGCCATCTTAGCTCAGTTGGTAGAGCGGTTCACTCGTAATGAACAGGTCACCAGTTCAAGTCTGGTAGATGGCTCCAACTTCTTCCAATTTCCATTGAGGAAGGTTTTGATTATCTTAGATCATGCTTTATGATCCTTCAAACCCGGTGGTACAACTATGTACAAGAGGCATTGAAACCGAATATAGCGGCGATTTGGAAAAAGCCAGGGATCTATACCTGGCGGCCTGGCAGTTAGCCAAAAATGATCTCGAAATGGTGACCTCAGCGCATTATCTCGCCAGGGTGCAGTCCGATCTCGTGGAGGCCCTGAGATGGAATTTGACGGCGCTGGAATATGCCAGTAAGACAACAGATCAGGATATAGCCTCTTTGTATGCTTCGCTATATCTCAATGTTGCAAAATCTCATGAAGACCTTGGCAACTTACGGGAGGCTCAAGACCACTATTTGCTTGCTCACAACTGCACACATGATCTACCGGATAATGGGTATGGCAATATGATCCGCAAAGGTGTTCAGGCCGGACTGGAAAGAGTGAAAGGCCAGGTTGATGGCTTTTAATATTTCCCGACCTCTCCTTTCACGGAGCTGAATATTTTTTGGGAATTGAACCCCACCCCTTTCTTAAACACCCAGACGATCTTCCTGATGTTTTCGATATGCTGAAAAATATCACCATCGATGACTACCAGGTCGGCGGTCTTACCGACTTCGATGGAGCCGATCTTATCTTCCAGTCCCATCGCCTTGGCGCCATTGTATGTCGCGATTCGTATAGCCTCAATCGGTGTGAACCCCGCATTCGTCAACAGTTCAATGGACTGTTGTGAGCCATATCCCGCCAGGGTGCTACCGTTACCGGTGGGATCGGTGCCCACTGTCAACAAACCCCCGGCATCCGAAAACATCTTTTCCATCTTCATTTCCTCAAGCATGGCTTTATTGCCGCCGGAGTTCCGCATTTTGTTATAGACATTGAGGAACATATCCCGGGTGTCGGGCGCCATTGCCTCCAGTACTTCGGGACGGATCGTTGTATCCAGGGTAGTCATGTTGTAGATGACGGCCAGGGTGGACGTCACGGTCACTTTTTTATCGATGAGGAATCGGATCAGGTCTTTTACCCCAGGCGAATCCGCGGATGCGATGGGCGCCGAAAACAATGGACAGGCATTCTCCTTTTTGTTAGGGACAAAATCCGTGGAGACAGAAAAGCCGTGTTCCAACTGGTCAATGCCCATTTCCGCCGCCTCGCGGTAAGTAACCGCACATAAATGACCTGTCACTTTAAGTCCTTTGGCGTGGGCCTCGTCAATGGCGGCCTTCAGTGTAGGCTTATCCACGAACATATATCCCTTGAAAGAAGTACACCCCTGGCCGGCCCAGAAGTCGACAAAGGCCTTCGCCTCTACGGGTCCACTCAATTCATGCATCCCGGGGAAGATGCTGCCTTTTCCCTCCAGGTAGGGGGCGGTCACGTCCATTTCCGGTCCGAGTATCTTGCCCTGATCGATGTCCCGTTTGAGGTTCAGGTCCGAGTAGGGCTCAACGCTTCCGGCTGTACGAATCGTCGTAGCGCCGCAGGCCAGGTATAGTTTTGGGAAAGTGTAAGGCAATTGTTTGACATGCAAATAGCTGAAATCGGCGGAGTAGTCTGCATAGAACATGTGTTCATGCAGCAGGACGAATCCCGGCAATAGGGATTTCCCGGTAAGGTCGATGACGGTGCTGTTGGGAGGGGCCGGAAGTTTTTTGCTATCGTCTACCGCGGTTATTATTCCGTTGGTGACGATCACTGTTTGGTCTTCCAGCACTTTCAGGTGTTTGACATCGGCGAGCCTGCAATGGGTAAAGGCGATGACCGAGGTATCGTAGTCGATGAATTTCTTAACCACGGGGGAAAAGGAGGTTTGGGATATTGCCTGCAAACCGATGATCAGATAAAATCCGGCAAGGAGAAGTTTTTTCATATAGCGGTTGGTTTTTAATTTATACAACCATTCGGTTGCAAATATATGCGCAACCGATCGACTTCGCAAATTTTATTTCAACAATCAGGAATGGCCAGCATAGGCGATATTTAAGGCACAATTGCCCCAATATGCGCTTGTCCTTACTTGTCCTTTGCCTCGTCGCCCTCACTCCTGGCTCAGCTCAACCCACCAACGTGGACAGTTTGTTCAAATGCCTGAAAACCGCAGGGGAAGACACCCATAAGGTATACCTATATGAAGTCCTTTCACACGCCTATTTATATTCGAGATACGACTCCGCTTATTATTTCGCCCGTAACTGCATTGAACTCTCCCAGCGCCTTGGTTACCTGAAAGGGCAATCTTACGCATACAGCATCATGGCAAGCCACCAGGTCTTTACCGGGAATTATCCCGACGCACTCAACCTGGGGTTGACTTCGCTTAAACTGGCTGAAAAGACGGGCGACCCCGAGGCCGAGGCGGACGCCATGAATGCCCTGGGGGGATTGTATTATTTCCAGAAAGACTACCGGCGGGCTTTAGACTATTTTTTTCAAACCCTCGCCCTAACCCGTGGATTACCACAGAAATGGAAATACGAACGCGCCCTGAGCAATATCGGGGATTGCTACCTGGCTTTGCGCAAGCTCGATTCCGCCCTATACTACAGCGATCAGGCATATCACGATTCGAAAGCCGATAATGACCGGGTTGCCATCAGCGACGAGCTGAACAACCTGGCCTCCGTGTATGCCGAATCAGGTAACCACCGCCTGGCCCACCAATACTATTCCTTAGGTATGGAAGCCGGCTTCGAGACCCGGGAATTTGAAAATTATTGCGTGAGCAGTTTGGGAGACGCCAAGCTCTTCCTGAGGGAAGGCCGGAAAGATTCGGCCCTGCACTTCGCTTACCAGGCTAAGGAAGTGGCCAGGACCAACGATTTCATGGAACGGGAACTTGAAGCCAGCAGGTTCATCGAGTCCATTTTCGAGTCGGAGGGGCGATCCGACAGCTCCTTCAAATATCTGAAGCTCACGATTGTGCTGCAGGATAGTGTATATAGTCAGGAGCGCCTCAAGGATATCCAAACCATGACTTTTGAAGAAAACGTCCGCCAGCAACAGCTCGCGGATCAGAAAAGACAAGCCGGAGAAAGGACGCGAAAAAACCTCCAGTTGATCGCTATCGCCCTGTTCATACCCGTTTTCTTCCTTCTCGTTGTATTCCTCTACCGGGTAAAAGTAAAACCCCGCATCATCGAATTCCTGGCCATCATGAACCTCCTCCTGGTCTTCGAGTTCGTGACCGACCTGACCTTTCCCTGGATCAGCGATTGGACCAAAGACAGTCCTCTATGGGAAATGGTGATCCTCCTCTTGATCGCAGCTTTTCTGGAGCCCATCAATTTCAAGGTGGAAAGCTGGGTAAAAACGAAACTCGCACAGCGGAACGTAATCGGCCCACCCACAGAAGCCCGGGGATAATGGCCTATCTTTGGGCCATAATGACCCCCGAACGCCATGCCCGGTTGACGTCCGTATTGCAAAAACGGCAAAACGACCTTACGGTTGTGCTGGAAAACGTCTTCGATCCCCACAACATTTCCGCCGTCATGCGCACCTGCGACGCAGTGGGCATCCAGGAAATCTTCATCCTTAATACCCGCATAGGCCCTCATAAGAAATGGGGTAAAAAAAGCTCGTCCAGCGCCAGCAAATGGCTGACCATCCATCAATTCACGGACCCCCAAAAGTGCTTCGAAAACATCAGGCGGAATTACGACGTTATCCTGGCGACACACTTGGGGGAGTCCTCGCTAAGCCTGTACGACCTTGACCTCACGCGCAAGGTGGCACTGGTCTTCGGAAACGAGCATGAAGGGGTGAATAACGACATCCTGAAATACACCGACGGTAATTTCATCATCCCCCAGGTAGGGATCATCCGCTCCCTGAACATCTCGGTAGCCTGCGCCGTGAGTCTTTACGAAGCTTATCGCCAAAAAAAGGGAGCGGGGCATTATGAACACCCCAAGCTGGAAGACAAAACCCTGGAGCACCTACGCACCGAATGGGGATTTATCGCGGAGGAACCTGTATGAATACTATGATCACCCTGCTCTTACTCCTGCAACAAGCCATTCCCAAGTGGTCCATCGATGACCTTACGCGTTACATGCAAAACGAAAAGAAACCCGTCATCGTGAACCTGTGGGCGACCTTCTGCAAACCCTGCGTGGCAGAAATCCCCTATTTCCAGCGCATTACCGACAGCGCTGCCGCAGGCAAAGTTGATATCCTCCTATTGAGCCTGGACCTCCCCAATGACTACCCCGATAAAATCCGCGATTTCGCAACCAAACAGGGTTTTCATGCACCCATCGCCTGGTTGAATGAAACGGATGCCAATGTCTTCGGTCCGAAAATAGACAGTACCTGGACGGGTGCGATCCCATCCTCGATATTCATCAACCCCGCAACAGGATACAGAAAATTTTACGAAGGCGAACTCAGCCCCGCGCAATTCCGAAAAGCCTTGCAAGCGCTACTGGCGGACAGTCACGGAAACTAATTCCGCTTAATCTGACACCCCACGGACCGGCTCTCTTTCACCGTTACATCTTTCCCGCCCAGCATCTCATCCATGGCAATGTGCAGGTGCGTCCGCGTCACATGATCCGGATCCCCCGGATTGTTGTCGATGGCTCCTTCATACACCAGTTTGCCACCATTATCGAACAGGTAGCATTCCGGCGTCCGGCTGGCGCCAAACAAATCAGCCATCCTGGACCCGGCGTCCACCGCGTAATACCAATGATACCCCTGGTCGTGTGCATAAGCCTGCATGGCTGCATACGAATCTTCATCTCCGCGCTGGGCTTCGTTAGCATTCAATAAAACGACCCCGATATTATGCGCCAAAGCATATGCGCAGATATCCCGCGTCCGCTGCTGGTTGCGCACCACGTAGGGACAAGTGTTACACGTGAACATCACCAGGAGACCCTGGCTTTTGCGCGCGTCATCGAAGGAAACCATGGCGCCGGAAATGTCTTTCATCTTTACATCTCCCGCGGGGAGGGAGGAACCGATCGGCAGGGGAGAAGGACGCAGCCCCGCCATCAGCAGCAACAGAAAAATGTATCGCATAGCCGCAAAATTTATTACCCCAAAATTAAATCATTTCCCCGCCGCAAACAATCCCACCAATTCTCCCTTAGCCAGCACGTGGCCTTCCATGGCCTTCTCCAGGTCGGCTTTGTGCGATTTGGGATCGATGTTCAGGGTCACATCCAGGGCATAGACCATGAAGTGGTAGTGGTGGACGCCGCTGGGCGGGCAGGGCCCCATGTATCCCTCTTTATCCGCCCCATTGAGGCCTTGAACCGCACCCTTGAAATCCCGGGGAATATCGGTCATCGAAGGCAGGATGTTCCAGGCCACCCAATGCGTAAATCCACCAGGACGCTGGGCGTCCGGGTCATGCATGATGATGGCCAGGCTCTTGGCTCCGGCGGGAACGCTAAAAAAATGCAGTGCAGGACTGGTGCTTTGTCCCTTACAGGTAAATTGGACAGGGATCATTTCCCCGGCTTTGAAATCCGGACTGGTGACCGTCATGGTGGTGTTCATCCAAAGGATGAGCACGGAAAGGAAGGAAAACATATGACAAAGGTTTAGGTATTGCGGACAGCCCGTTCCCGGGAAGCCTTCACGGCCTTGATAGCTACATTCAGTTCAAAACCAATCAGCAGGAACAGCGAATTCAGGTATATCAGCAGCATCAGAACCATAACCGTGCCGATCGAGCCATACAACCGGCTAAAGTTATTAAAATGATTGACCCAGAATGAAAAAAATCCGGTCACCGTGGCGATCAGCGCCGTAGCCAGGACCGACCCCGGGGAAAGGAGTTTCCATTTCCTGCGGCTTGCCGGGGCATATTTGTAAATGAAGGCCACCGAAAAGAAGAACAGGAGCACGATCACCACCCAGCGCAGGATTTGGATGGTATAGCGGATGCCGGCCCTTTTGATCCCCTGGTTATGCAAAATCATGGACAACAGGTTTTTTTGCGTTGCCAGGAGCAGGATGAAGCCCAGGACCAGCAACACCAGGATCGTTGTCAGGCGAATGGCACTCCAGCGGTTGCGGAAAAAGTTCCGGTTTGAAACCTCCTTGAAAGAACGGTCGAAGGTGCGCATGATCCCCCTTGTCGCGTTGGAAGAATAATACACGACGACCAGGAACACCAGGGACAGGAGGCCCCCGTGCGTCTTGTCCTGAAAGTCGGTGATCAGGTTGTGCACCCAGGTATACGTGTTGGAACTCGGCGTAATATCCTTGGCCACGTTGAAAAGCTCCCGCGTTAGTTGGCCCGAAATGGGTAAATACGGAATGATCGTCAAAATGAAGATCAGGGCCGCCGGAATGGTCATGATGAAATTGAAGGAAATCGCCGCCGCCCGGTCGTTCAACCCGACTTTACGGATTTGCCTGAAGAAAGCGAACAACACGTCGTGCAGGGGCTGTTTTTCAAACCCGGGCCAGTACCATTTTTTGGTGCAATTCACCAAATACCGGATCGGCCCGAAATTCAATATGCGCCGTTCCAGCTTAGTCATCGCTTTTTCGGACCCTCCGTGGCATCATGAAAGGCTTTGGCATTGATCATTTGCGTCTTATAATCCGAAGTAAATACGGAATATCCCGAAAGATCCGCCTTGGCCACAAAATATAGATAATCCGTCCGGGGTGCCTCCAAAACCGCATCGATGGTCTTAATGGCCGGGGTACAAATGGGTCCCGGAGGCAGGCCGCTATTGATGTAAGTGTTGTATGGGCTTTGAAATTTGAGGTAAACGAAATAAATTTCCTTCAGCGAAAAATCACCCATGGCAAATTTGATCGTGGGATCGGCTTGCAAGCGCATCCCTTTCCTAAGGCGGTTCAGATAAACACTTGCAATCAGGGGCTTATCGCTTTCCTTGTGTGTTTCCTCCTCCACGATCGACGCCAGGATATATGCTTGAACGGGTGTCAGCCCCTGCGCGGAGGCCTCCGACCGTCGTAACGGTGTCCAGAAATGCGTTTGTTCCTGGTAAAAGCGATGGAAAAGCTGCCCTGGTGTGCAGTCCCAGTATATCAGGTAAGTATTGGGAATCACCGAAGTCATGATGTCGCTGGTATCGAGACCGAAAAGGTTCGTGGAGTCCGGGTTTTCCATAAACTGCATCACCGAAGCGGAATCGCATTCAAAGAGGTTGCCCAGCGCTGAAGCCAACTCCTCCTTGGTGCGGACCTTGGTCAACACCAGGCGGATGGGTGTTTGATGCGCATTCTTGAGGATACGCAGGACTTGCAGCAGGCTGGCGCCTTCGGGGATCTCATACCTCCCTGGTCGGATTTTTTCCCAAACCCCCATGCGCCCCGCCAGTTGGTCGAACACAGACACATGATTAATGTATTCCCCGGAGGATAGCGTCTCAATAACGGAAGCCCTGTCCGCCTTGCCCGAATGGATGTACAATGACTTGTTTTGGGAGGAAAAAGCGGTAGCCGGCCCAAAGACCAGCCAGCCGACGTAGGCAAGGCCTACAATGACGAGGATCAATAGTAGAGTAAGGATTCTTCGCATACGATTAGGATAACGTAAAAAACCCTGCCAAATATATGGAGGGTTTCCCTTTATCCGTTGAATATCTTTATATTAACTAGGGCCTTGCCTGACCGGCAGGGGCCTGTTGTTGCTGCTGTTGCTGCGTGCGCTGAGTGGCTCTGTTCGATTCATGGGGAATGAAAAAACCCGACGTCAGGCAGAGGAGGGCTATGATGATGGCGAACAGCCAGGTACCGCGTTCCAATACGTCCGTGGTCTTCTTGACCCCCATAAGTTGGTTGCTAAACCCTGAAAAACTACCCGAAAGGCCGCCTCCCTTGGAATTTTGCACCAGGACCAATATGCTCAGGACGACACAGGCAATGACCACCAACACCAGGAAAATCCAAACCATTTTACAACTTGTTTAAATGTTCAATTTTGCCCGCAAAATACGCCCTTTTCTCGGGATGTTGCAAACTTAATTTGTGATACACCTCAATGGCCTTGTGTATTTTACCCTGCAACACCCAAACGTGCGCCATGGATTCGGTGACGATGGCTTCCCTTTGGTTATTGGCGTTTGAAGCCAGCAATTGTATCTCCGCCTCGGTAGCCGCATCCAGGTCTTCCATGGGGTCCAGGGGGTTGAGGCGTTTCATCGACTTGAGCCATTCCGTAAAGCTCTTTAGGTGGCGTGAAAAGTTGTCCTTGGGGGGATCGTCGAGGTCGATCTTGATACCCTGGGAAGCAAAGTAATCGACGGTATGCAGGGGCTCGAATGCGAAATCGTGGGAAAGTGGGGTGATGCTGAAAGGGAAAGGCGCGGGTTCGGCGGTGGGGAATTCCTTGACCATGGGCGGGGCCTCTCCTTCGTCTCCGTCTTCAGGCAAGGGCAGTTCTTCGGGCTCCGCCAGGTAAGCGGCTTCCTCGGCCGAACGCGACGTGTCTTCCATCGGTGCATGCCCATTCGTGGGCGTTACCATATACGGAAGAAAGGGTTCCGGCAGTTTCCCCGCGGTTTCCCCCGAGGATGCCTCGGGCGCACCCATCAAAGTAGGTATATCAACGATTTCTTCATCCATTCCTGGCCAAGGCACAAAGGCCCGCCTGGGCGCTTCCACCGGCTCCACCACCGTCTCCTCGGGCGCTACCGCCTCCTCCGCCTCCGGCTCCAAAGCCTCCGCCGCCTCCGCCTCCTCCGCTGCCTCCGCCCACGGCACTTCCGCCGCCACGGGCTCGCCCGCCACCAATGGCTCCGCCCCCGGCTCTTCCGCCGCCACGGGCTCGCCCGCCACCAATGGTTCCGCCTCCGGCTCTTCCGCCGCTTCTTGCACTTCCGGAGAGTGCGTCTCCGGCCACGCCTCCCCGGGCGCCTCCCCGGGCACTTCCGGAGAGTGCGTCTCCGGCCAAACCTCCGCCACCTCCGTCGCCGTCACCACCATGGCCTCCGGCTGCGCCGCCTGCGGTTGCCCTGCCTCCGGCTCCGTCACGGACACCGGCTGAACCACTACCTCCGGCTCGGGCGGAGGCGCCACATCCTTCGGCACTCCCGGCCTCGCGATCGTTTCGAAAGCCGCAGCCGGTTGATAGTGTTGCGTATATACGTATTGATGGTGATCGCTTTGGTCCGAAAGCTCCAACTGGTAAAAGAGCCACCACGGATTGCGAAAGAACGCATGGAGGTGCTCCCGCTGTTTTTGATAGGAATCCTTATCTTCTTCCGTCCGGTATTTCTTGGCCAACAGCAGTTGGCCTACGGAGAAATAGGGGTGGGCACTGATCAGCCTTTTCAGCTCGTGTTCGTTCAACTGTTCGAGGGAACCCGGGTCGCTCAAAGCCTCGTATAACAACTCTGCGTTCATCTTTTGAATCTATATAAAATTTACCAACTGGAGAAAAGGCGGTTGAATATGTCGTTGGACATGTTCGTGACGATGGTGCTCAACAGGCCGGCCTCTGCCTGGGAGAAGCTCGACTGGGCCGGGAAATCCACGCTGCTCGTTACGTCGTCTTCGAAGTCCGCCGGGCCCACGGTCTTGCCCGTCGGGTCGAGGTGGTTGTGGAAGATGATGTGGAAGGTAGCCACCAGCCGCGAACTGGAGGCCTGCTGGTTGCTGATGCCCGCGTTGCTCACCCCGTAGGAGCTGACGTACCCGCCGACCTCGTAATCCGCATTCCCGTTGCTGACCTGGGACAAACGTGTTTGACCCGTGATCTTCTTTACCACGGCCTGCAACAACTGGGGCGCCAGGGAAGGGTTGACGAACTGCGCCTTGTTATCGAAATTATCGATCTGGATGGTTTTGGCCTTGGGATCGATACTGGCTCCGCTAAAGGAATATACCCCGCAGCCGGACAAGGGAGCCAAGGCCAGCAATGCAATGAAAATGCGTTTCATAAAAAGTTTTTTCATCATTCATCAATGTCATACTCTTTCAATTTCCGGTATAGGGTACGTTCGCTGATGCCCAGGTCCAGGGCAGCATCCTTTCGCTTGCCCTTGTGCTTTTTCAGGGCCTTGACGATCAGCTCCTTTTCCTTGTCCATAATGTTCAGAGACTCTTCCACCTCGACGTGTTCATGGATGTCGTTGTGGTCCAGTAGTACAGGATGCGAGTTCTGGTTGGTGATCACCGGCTGGTGTACGAAGTCTCCCTGGGTGATCTCTCCATACGACTGCTCGGGCTTAAGGGCTGCCGCCAGGCTGGCCGCGTTGACGGATTGCGGATTTTGTAATACGTCGAAGAACATTTTCTTGAGCTCGTTAACGTCCTTCTTCATATCAAAGAAAAGCTTATACAGGATCTCCCGCTCGTTGGCGAATTCACCGTGCCCGTTGGCGCCGCTGGGGGCCAGCATGGGAAGGCGGTTGCCGTTCCCCTGCTCGGGCAGAAAGTGTCTCAGCTCGGAGGCGGTCAGGACCTTGCTCTGAGATAGAACGGAAACTTGTTCCGCAATATTTTTCAGTTCCCGCACATTTCCGGGCCAGGGGTAGCCGATCAGTACCCGCCGGGCCTCTTCATCGGGCAAAACGGGCGTCGTCCGGTAGCGTTCGGCGAAGTCAGTGGCAAATTTCCGGAAAAGGAGGGGGATGTCGTCGGGACGTTCCCTCAGGGCCGGTACGTGGATGGGCACGGTGCTCATCCTGTAATACAGGTCCTCCCGGAAGCGTCCCTCCTGGGTGAATTCCAGGAGGTCCTTATTGGTGGCGGCGATAACCCGCACATCGGTTTTCTGGACCTTGGAAGAACCCACGCGAATGAATTCCCCCGACTCCAGTACGCGCAGCAGGCGGGCCTGGGTGCCCAGGGGCATTTCTCCGATTTCATCCAGGAAAATGGTACCCCCGCTTACGGTTTCAAAATAACCCTTTCTGCTGTCCACGGCGCCGGTGAAAGAGCCCTTTTCATGGCCAAACAGTTCTGAATCGATGGTCCCTTCGGGGATGGCACCGCAGTTCACGGCGATAAAGGGGTTATGCTTGCGCGTGGAAAGGGTATGGATGACTTGGGAAAAAACTTCCTTTCCCACTCCGCTTTCTCCTATGATCAGTACGCTCAAATCCGTTCCCGCCACCTGTGCCGCTACGCTGATGGCGTAGTTAAGGGCAGGGTGGTTGCCTATAATGCCAAATCTGTTTTTGATCGATTGAATGTCCATAAGTCGTTTTAATCAGCGATCCGCCCCAGCAAGGTCGCCTGGGTGCAGTCTTCCACGGTCACGCGCACATAATCTCCTTTATCCAGCGGAACCTTTCCCTTGGGAAAAACGATCACCTTATTCTGGGTATTCCTACCCATCCAATGCTGATCGCTCCGTTTCGAATCGCCTTCTATTAATACTATAAACGTTTTGCCAATATCGGCGCGGTTGCTTTCCAGGGAAAGCCCGTTTTGCAGTTGCACGATCTCTTCAAGCCTTCGCTGTTTCACCTCCTTGGGGATGTCGTCGCTATACCGCCTTGCCGCCAGGGTCCCGGGCCGCTCGCTGTAAATAAACATGTAAGACATATCGTAGCGGGCGTACCCCATCAGGTCCAGTGTATCGGCATGATCCTCCTCCGTTTCCGAACAAAACCCTGCAATGATGTCGCTGCTGATGCCGCAACCGGGCAGGATTTCGCGGATCCGGTTGATCTTACTCATATACCATTCCCTGGTGTAGGTACGGTTCATCATCTGTAGGACCCTGGTGCTGCCGCTTTGCAAGGGCAGGTGAATATACTTGCAGATATTTTCGTGCCGCGCCATAACGTGAAGGACCTCATCCGTAATGTCTTTAGGATGAGAGGTGGAAAAGCGGATGCGCAAGCCCGGACTGATTTCGGCCACCCGTTCGAGCAGGTTTGCAAAAGTCACAACCCCATCCCAATAATAGGAATCGACATTTTGGCCGAGGAGCGTCACCTCCTTATACCCGCGCCCAACCAAATCCCGGCATTCAGCCACGATGGAGTGGGGGTCCCTGCTCCGTTCCCGGCCCCTCGTGAAAGGAACCACGCAGAAAGAGCACATATTGTTGCACCCCCGCATAATGCTGACGAATGCACTAATGCCGTTCCCATCCAGGCGGACGGGTGAAATGTCCGCATACGTTTCTTCCCGGCTGAGAAGAACGTTTACGGCCTTTTGCCCGGTGGACGCCTCTTCCACCAGCGCCGGTAGTGACCGGTAGGCGTCAGGCCCGACCACCATATCCACGAGTTGCTCTTCTTCCAGGAACCTGGCCTTCAAGCGCTCGGCCATACAGCCCAGGACCCCGACAAGGAGACCGGGTTTCTGGTCCTTGACCTTCCTGAATTCGGTCAGGCGCTTGCGCACCGTTTGTTCTGCTTTTTCCCGGATAGAACAGGTATTGATCAGGATCAGGTCGGCTTCCCCTGCATCCCGGGTCGCTCCAAAACCCTGCTCTTGAAGAATGGAGGCTACGATCTCGCTGTCGCTGAAATTCATCTGACACCCGTAGCTCTCTATGTAGAATTTTTTCCTGTACACAATCGGGTCCCCGGCGAAGGGAGCATAGGCTTCCCCCTGCCTGTTTTCATCCTGTACATTATGCAAAACGGCTTGATCCATAGTGAAAGACAAAATTAGCGAAAAATAAGCAATTCGATGACACTTTGTCAGGGGCATTATCACAATAGGCCGGGGCCCTACCTTTGGGCCATGGAAAAGCGACACCTGGGAAAATCACCCCTTCAAGTAGCCCCCCTCATGCTCGGGGGCAACGTATTCGGTTGGACCGCTGACGAAAAAGCCTCCTTTGCCGTCCTCGACGCCTTCGTGGACGCCGGCTACGACTTCATCGATACCGCCGACGTCTATTCCCGCTGGGTACCCGGACACCAGGGCGGTGAATCCGAAAGCATGATCGGAAAATGGCTCGGGCTCAGCAAAAAGCGAAACAAAATCATCCTGGCCACCAAGGTTGGCGCCCCCATGGGCTCCAGCACGACGAAAAACCTGAAGAAGGATTATATCCTGCAGGAAGTCGAAGCATCCCTCAAGCGCCTCCAAACCGACCATATCGACCTCTACCAAAGCCACTGGGACGACCTCGAAACACCCGTGGAGGAACCCCTCCAGGCGTATGCAACGCTGATCAAGGCCGGTAAAGTCCGCGTCATTGGCGCCTCCAATTTCAGCGCGGAGCGCCTGACGGCTGCCCTGAAGGCCAGCGAGACCCAACACCTTCCCCGGTACGAGAGCCTCCAGCCCATGTACAACCTGATGGAAAGGGAAGGCTTCGAAAAAGACCTGCTCGCCATTTGCGAAAATGAGGGCCTGGGCGTGCTTCCCTATTATTCCCTTGCCTCCGGCTTCCTCACCGGAAAATATCGCACCGAGGCCGACCTAAACAAATCTCCCCGCGGTGCAGGGGTAAAGAAATACCTCACCCCCAAAGGCCTGGGTGTCCTCCACGCCCTCGACATCATCAGCGACCGCCGGAACACCGACCAGACCGCTGTAGCCCTGGCGTGGCTCCTGACGCGTCCCACGATCACCGCCCCCCTCGCCAGCGCCACCAGCGCGGAACAAGTGAAAAGCCTCATCAAAGGCGTGCAGCTAAAACTTCATCCCGAAGACGTCTCCCTGCTCGATGAAGCCAGCGTGTGGGGAGAGTCCAGCTCCCAGATATAAGCGGACACCCATTGTATCGAAAGCGTACAACAAGTCCCAGAGAACACCTTGTTGGCCAATGACATAGCGCTTGGCACTTTATTAGCATCCGAAACGCAAACTGCTGAAAGTGCTAAGAAACTACCTCCTCCTCGCTTTCAAAAACCTGGGAAAGCAAAAGATATTTTCCGTCATCAACCTTCTGGGCCTGACCGTAGGTATCACCTGCTGTTTGATGCTCTTCGGCTACATCAAGCACGAGCTGAGCTACGACAGCTTCCACACCAAAGGGAAAAGCATTTACCGCATCGTGCGCCAGGCGGACCTGATGCATACGGGGTCGAAGCAAGACATCGCCTGGGTTTCGGGCCCCTATGCCATAGCCCTGAAAAATGATTATCCCGATATCATCGAAAGGGCGGTGAGGGTCAGCCCCGACAACGACCTGTTCAGCTATAAGACCAACTCCTTTAACGAGACGCGGGTATACATCACTGATACCGATTTTTTCCAGCTCTTCGATTTCCACCTGCTCAAAGGTGATCCCGCTACTGTGCTCCTCGAACCGCATAGCATCGTGCTGACCGCCAGCACCGCCAAAAAATATTTCGGGGACGAAGATCCCATGGGCAAGAATATACAGATGAACCAGGAGATGCCCCTGAAAGTGACGGGGATTGCCGAGGATGTGCCCTCGAATTCGCACCTGAATTTCGATATGGTGATTCCCATTTCCAACTGGAAGTTCTTTGATTCCCTGGGTATGTTCCCTAACAATGGACTGTATACCTATCTGCTGCTGAAACCCAACGCCAACCCCAAAACGCTCTTGAGCCGCTTCCCGGCGTTCATGGATAAATACATGGGGAAATATTATACCGCCTCGGGGTTCAAAATGGACCTGGGCATGCAACCCCTGAAGGATGTTTATTTCAGCGTCGATCCATTCGATAGCGCCAAGCATGGGGATAAAAAGATCGTTTTCGTATTTATGTCCATTGCCATCCTGATCCTGGTCATCGCCTGCATCAATTTCATGAACCTCGCCTCCGCCCGCGCCTCGGACCGATCCAAAGAAGTAGGTATCCGAAAGGTCATGGGGGCCTTGCGCGGCCAACTGATCGGACAATTCATCCTGGAAGCCTTCCTTTATGCCACCGCTTCTTCGATCCTGGCGTTGCTCCTGCTGCAAATCCTTCAACCCGCGTACAACGAATTGCTCGGCTACCAGGCGCCCTCCTTTTGGAAGGACCCCTGGACCTACGCCTGCCTGGGAGGCATTATTCTCGTGATTGGCTTGCTCGCGGGCATTTACCCGGCTTTGGTCATGTCTTCGTTTTCTCCCATCGAGGCGTTGAAAGGAAAATTGAGGGTAGGTAAAGGGGGATCTTTTTTCCGCAAAGCCCTCGTCGTATTCCAATTTGGTGTATCCGTAGGACTCATCATTTGCATCACCGTCATCGCCAGCCAAATCCACTTCGTCAAATCGCAGAATTTGGGCTTCTCCAAGGAAGAAAGCATGCTCGTTCGGATCGACAACAACGACATTGACAAAAACAAGAGGACCTTCAAATTCACCGCACAACAAGACCCATCCGTGATGAGCGTGTCCCTGATGTCCGGGGAGCCGGGGGGATTCCACGATACGTACACCTTTGAAACCGAAGCCAAACCCGGCGAAAAGCTGTTGATGAACACCGAATATTCGGACTTTCAACTGGTGCAGACGCTTGGTTTGAAGGTGATTGCAGGCCGGAACTTTTCCCCCCAGTATCCCACGGATTCTAGCAAAGCCGTCCTGATCAACCGAAGCGCCGCCGAAAAGTTGGGCTACACCCCTGAACAAGCCATAGGGAAATGGATCAAGAATGTGAGCCGTGATTCCACCCATCGCCTCATCATCGGCGTGCTGGAAGATTTCCACTTCGCGTCCCTCAAGGATAAGATCGAACCCATGATCTTTTCCATATACCCCGACCTGAGGGTAGCCGTGATTCGCCTCAAACCCGGCGTCCCCACAGCCGCCATCAACCGCATCCGTAAAATCTACGCAGGCCTCGCACCCGCCTATCCCTTCGAATACACCTTCCTGGACGAACAGTACGACCGCCACTACAAGGACGACATCCGCCAAGGGGACATCCTCAGCATTTTTTCGGGCATCGCGATCTTCATCGCCTGCCTGGGCCTCTTCGGGCTGGCCTCTTATACAGCCATCAAGCGGACCAAGGAAATCGGCGTGCGGAAGGTCCTTGGCTCCTCGGTACAGGGCATCGTGGTGCTCCTGTCCAAAGATTTATTGAAGCCCGTGGTACTGGGTTCGCTCATTGCCATCCCAGCCGGCTATTACCTCATGGACAAATGGTTGCAAAATTTCGCGTACCGCATCGGTATTCAGTGGTGGATGTTCGCCCTGGCTTGCGCTGTAGCCGTGCTGATCGCCCTCGTGACGGTCAGTTCCCAGGCGATCAAGGCAGCCCTGGCCAACCCCGTGAAGAGCCTACGGTCTGAATAACTTCTTGTTCGGCCGGGAGCCCATGTCGAAAACCAGTTCGCCCCCGGAAGTGATTTCATCGTAAGTAATGTACAGCCTGTGGAGTGGTTGACCATTCAACATCACTTGCTGTACGTATACATTCTGCGGCCCCTGGTTATGCGCCACGACGTGAAAGGTCTTCCCATTGCCGAGTCGGAGCGTCGCCGCCGCCACCGAAGGACTACCCAGCCAGTACTTATCATCCCCCGGCGAAACAGGGTAGAATCCCAGGGCGCTGAAAATATACCAGGCGCTCATTTGCCCCGTATCGTCATTCCCTCCAAGCCCATCGGGGGTGATCTTGTACATACGCCACAAGATCATGCGCACCAGGGCCTCGGCCTTCCAAGGCTGGTCCGTCCAGTCGTAAAGGTAGATGTCGTGGTGGCTGGGTTCATTTCCATGTACATAGTTCCCCACAATCCCATCCCGCGTAATATCTTCCGTCTCCGCAAAATATTTATCGGGCAGGTCCATAGTAAACAGCGAATCAAGGTGCGGAACAAAGCGTCGGTTTCCACCCATGAGCGCAATCAGCCCTGCGGGGTCCTGGGGCACATAGAGGCTGTAGTTCCAGGCATTCCCTTCGATGAAGCCCTGGTCGATGGTGCGCAGGGGATCGAAATCCTTCCGGAAGGTCCCGTCGCTGAGGCGGGGCCGCATGAAGCCGATGGAAGAATCCCATACGTTCTTATAGTTCTGGGAGCGTTTGATGAATTCGTCGTACAGGTCGGTCCTCCCCAGCTTTTGCGCGGCCTGGGCGATGCACCAGTCGTCGTAGGCGTATTCGAGCGTCGTCGAGACCGAGTTGCCGTTCTTTTCTGACGGAATGTATCCCATGTCCATGTAAAAACCCAAGCCATCATAATCCCGATGGTGCGCTGTCGTGACACAGGCATCCAGCGCCGCCACCGCGCCATATGCGCCGACCACCGCATCGCCGGACCCACCGCCTGCACCAGTCGCGCCGCCCGCCGCGCTCCCGGGCGTCCCGGCCGCCGCGCCGCCCGCGACAGCCGTCGCGCCACCCGGCGTCCCGGCCGCGGAGCCCCCCGCCGCAAACGGCCCGATCCCCTTGACGATGGCGTCGCACACGATAGATACGCTATGGTACCCCGTCATACACCAATTTTCATTCGCCGAATTCACCCAAATGGGCATCATATGTTCGGGACTTTGGGAAAAGTGCGCCAGCATGGAACGTACCATGTCCCCATTCCGTTCCGGCTCGATCAGGTTGAAAAAGGGATGCAAAGCCCGGTGCGTATCCCACATCGAAAAGGTCGTATAATTGGTCCAGCCTTGAGCCGTGTGTACTTCTTTATCCAGCCCCATGTATTGCCCGTTCACGTCCATGTACACCGTAGGATTGATGAAGGCATGGTAAAGGGAAGTATAGAAATTCACCTTGTCCGAATCGGCGCCCTCGATCGTCAGCTTTTGAAGCTCCGCTTCCCAGGCGTCCTGTCCTCGGCGTTTAACCAAATCGAAGTCCCAACCGGGTATCTCCGAACGGAGGTTTTCCAACGCATTGTCCTTGCTGACAGGAGACAGGGCCAGCTTCATTTCGATGGCCTCTCCCTGGTGTGTGTGGAAATCGAAATAGGCCCTGATCTGGCGTCCCGCGATTTCCGGAAAGTCCCGGTTTTGGTTGAACTTGCCCCAGAATCCGTGATAGGCCGTGCGCCTCGTATAATTCCGATAACCATACGCTTCGAAGGGTTTGGAAAAGGTCAGGGCAAAGTAGAGCTTACGGGTGCGCGCCCACCCGCTCGTTTCCCTGTATCCCGTGACCAGGGTATCATTGACCACCCTTATATAGGTCCAGACATTCTTATCCTCATAATTGTAAATCCCGTGGATCAGGTCCAGGATGATGTGCGACTGGTCCGATTGGGGAAAAGTATAGCGGTGCATCCCTACACGCGTCGTAGTGGTAAGTTCGGCTTTGATGTGGTAGTCGTCAAGCATCACGCTATAGTAATCGGCCTCGGCGGTCTCGTTGGCATGCGAATAGGCGGAGCGGTACCCGCTGCCCGCCTGGTCGGCTGTGCCAGGGTTGAGGCGCAGGGGTCCAACGGTGGGCATCACCAGGAAATCTCCTAAATCCGAATGCCCCGTCCCGCTGAAATGCGTATGGCTGAAGCCAACGATGGTTTTATCTTCATATTGGTAACCCGCGCAATATTTATACACATCCGGATTGTATTTGCCATTTTGTTCATAGGGGATCGTGTCCGTATCCGGGCTCAACTGAACCATCCCGAAGGGGACCGTGGCACCGGGGTAAGTATGGCCCATGCGTGACGTGCCTATGATCGGGTGGATGTATTGTACAAGTTGTGCGGAGACGCCTCCGCCGAGCAACAGGAGCGCGCAAAATGGAAGAATTCTCATGTATAAGAATGGTTATCCGCCAAATGTAAATCGTTTTAGCGGAAAATAGATTACAACCATCCGGCGTAATGCACTTAATTAGGTATCTTACTTTATATGTGGAATATCCTATTGCTTGCTATCCTTTCGGGGCCGACCTCGGAGTCGCGTATTGCCCAATCCATATCCATTCGCTGGGAGCTCCTGAGCAATTTTTATCAGGGCAAAAGGCAAACGCATTGCGCCCTGACCATATACAATACGGGAAAGGACCCCCTTCCTTCCAAAGGCTGGGCGCTCTATTTCAATGCCCTTCCGGGCCCGCAATCAGGGGCCACCTCCTCGGGCCTGAACTTCCAGGATCTCAGTGGCTGTCTCTTCCGTCTTCAACCCGCGGGCGACTTCCGGGGACTGGATGCCGGCGATTCATTACGCGTTGACTATACTTCTTCCGACTGGGCCGCGAACGTATCCGACGCACCCGAAGGTTGGTATATGGTGTGGGAAGATCAACCCGCCAAAGGCATACCCATAGGG